>Ga0209103_1000293_pt1 | contig 15637 bp, 11 predicted proteins | sample 4C3metaG_FD_184152 | JGI IMG/M metagenome (GOLD analysis project Ga0209103, IMG submission 184152) | Freshwater bacterial and archeal communities from Indian Creek, Illinois, USA - 4C3 metaG (SPAdes) (version 2) | ecosystem: Environmental > Aquatic > Freshwater > Unclassified | place: USA...
CGACTTTGCCGATGGCAATGCCCACCTCGGCGTGACGGTTTACTGCGTCAATGTGGTGTAGCCCACAACCACCAAGGTATTCGCCGCCCAAAGTCTCAATGGCCAAGAGTTTGTCAGTATCGGTGTGATGCACGGCACCTTCTAGCCACTTTTCTTCCATGGCCCGTGACATGGGCAAGGTAAAGGTCAGTAAATGCCGCGTGACCTCCGGATTGTTAATCCAAAACATGATGTTGTCAATGTCTGACTTCTCAAGGCCCCTAAGTCTTACTAAGTTTCCGGTAAACACATGGAAACCTCCTTTTAGCTGCGTGGTAACAATCTAGACAAGAAATTGGAATATGTTCTCATTCGTCGTTGTGGGCAGGGACTCCTTCCTGTGCAGCTACAATGACTGATATTTAATCGCACAGCTTATGTGCACTTGTTTTACAGACGGAGAGCCGTATCAGTAAAGAATCTGGTTGTCAAGGAGCATAATGGCATCGCAATGTCAGTGTTTGTCATAGATGGGCTTGCGTAAGATCGCTGAATATGATAGAAATATTTGTATAGGCAGCAGAAAGTAGCATTTTAGAGAATGTCAATTGTCATAGTGTAGATGAAAATAACACATGGGCAAGGACTGATGTTTTTGGACGTATTCTCACCGATGGCGCAGAGTTTGTGGGCTAAAAAGTCTAAGGACGGCACTGACCAGTGGTTGCCTCTCGTCATACATATGACAGACTCTGCAGCTGTGGCGAAGGAGTTATGGTGTCACTGGGTCGCAGAAGGCGTCAAGAGGAGTATTGTTAACGGCCTGCATGATGGCGGCTGTGGTGAGAGTTTGTTTGTCTTTTTGGCCGCCGTGCACGACCTGGGCAAGGCGACCCCAGTTTTTCAGGCAAAGCGCTCTTGGAACGCTGGGTTAGACAGAGCGATATTTGATCGCACGGAGAACTATGGCCTCGCGATGCAGACTAGCTCATGTTTTGCAAGCGCATCGATGACTCCTCATGCGCTGGCCACCCAAGTACTACTGCGCTATGCAGGGTGCAACAAGAATGTTGCTGCCACATTGGGAGCCCACCACGGCAAGCCTGCCGATGATGAAAGCAGAGACCTGATGCAGCAGTATCCCCAAAATTTCCATATGGGCAGAAGCGGCAAAGTGGCTTGGGGCCACGTGCAGCAGGAGCTACTTTATCTTGCGCTCAACTTTGCTGGTTACACGACCATAGACGAGGTGCCAAGGCCTAACATGGCAGCACAAGTTCTCTTGAGCGGGCTAGTCATATTAGCGGATTGGATCGCGAGTAGCGAAGTACTGTTCCCCTACATTGGCCTTGATTACGTGGGCACGCCTTGTGCAAAAACACGCATTGACGCGGCTTGGCAGGCACTATCGTTCCCTAAGGCATGGCAGGCGGGCAAAAAGCTAAATCTAGATGGCCTGTTCCCAGAGCGCTTCGGCTTTGCCTCGGCCAATGCACTGCAGCGGACAGTCATGCAGACTGCGGCTGCTATACGCACTCCTGGGCTTTTGGTCATGGAAGCACCTATGGGCGTTGGCAAGACCGAGGCGGCACTTTTGGCGGCTGAAATTTTTGCTTTCGCCTCGCAGCGTAAGGGCGTGTTCTTTGCTCTGCCCACACAAGCCACAACAGACGGTATGTTTAAGCGATTTCATGATTGGCTGAGTAAATTAGACGGTAACGATACCTATTCATTGCGCCTCATGCATGGCAAAGCTCAGTTTAACGATGCCTATGACAGCTTGCCTAAGAAGGTCGCCCACGAGGACGAAGAAAGCCGCATAATTGTGCATGAGTGGTTTGAGGGGCGGAAGAAAGCCATGCTTGACGACTTCGGAGTGGGGACAATAGACCATGTTTTGATGGCTGCCCTAAAACAAAAACATGTTATGCTCCGCCATCTAGGTCTGGCCAATAAGGTTGTAGTTATTGACGAGTGCCACGCTTATGACGCCTACATGAGCCAGTACCTCTACATGGTCTTAACTTGGCTCGGCGCATATAAAGTTCCCGTCATCGTATTGTCGGCCACGTTGCCTGCAAAGCAACGCCAAGCATTAGTAGAGGCGTATCTCAACATAAAACCCCAGAGCTACGGTCAGTCTGATCCTCTTAATAAGGGGGCGCAAAAAACTACCCCTACTCCGGCATGGGCTACCAGTACAGGTTATCCCATCATTACCTACACGGAAGAAAAGGAGGTTAGGCAGGTCCTGGTAGCTAGTGATGTGAGCGCGCGGACAGTCGAATTAGAGTCGCTGACAGATGATGCATTATCAGACAAACTGGCAGAATTGCTAGAGGAAGGAGGCTGTGCGGGGATAATTGTCAACACCGTTGACCGAGCGCAGAAGATAGCTGCCTCCTTAGGCGAACGCTTTGGCCATAAAACAGTGCGCCTCTTGCATTCGCGCTTCTTAGCACCGGACCGTGCCCGTAAGGAGCAAGAGCTGTTGAAGGAGCTAGGCAGGCCGAGTTGCGACACCAAACGTCCCGACAAATGCATTGTCGTTGGCACGCAGGTGCTTGAACAATCCTTAGACATCGACTTCGATGTGTTAATCTCCGACCTGTGTCCTATGGATTTGCTTTTGCAGCGCATCGGACGTCTGCATCGTCATGAAAGAAATCGACCACAAAAGTTGGCGCAAGCGATATGCCTGCTTATGGGCCGCGCAGAGGAAGAATTTGAGGCCGGAGCAGTGGCGATTTATGGCAAGTACCTCCTTATGCGTACTAGGGCCTTCCTGCCTGCCCACATCAGCCTGCCCGCGGACATCTCTCGTTTGGTGCAAGAGGTTTATAGCGAAGAGCACGCACTTGTGCCACAATCGCCTAGCTATAGCGAGGCGCATGCACAACACCTAAAACTGCTAGCGGACAAGGAAAAGCGCGCCAAAGACTTTCGCCTGACACGCCCATGGGCAGAGTCGAACTTAATAGGCTGGCTGAAAACGCCTGTTTCTGACCGCAATGAAAAAAGCGGGGAAGCGGCAGTGCGCGATAGTGATGAATCAATCGAGGTAATTTTGGTGCAGAGGAAAAGTGACGATAATATCTATTTTTTGCCTTGGATCGAAAATGGGCAGCTAGTCGCGACTCATGAGACCCCTTCCGCACAGATCGCGAGGGAGCTAGCGCGTTGCAAGGTGAGACTACCCTCTGTGTTGTGCTCAGCCTGGAATATTGACAAAACCATTAAAGCCCTTGAACGGATTAATGCGGAGGAGCTTATGGAATGGCAGAAGTCGCCTTGGCTGGCTGGCGAGCTCTTTGTCATAGTAGACGATGATCTCGCCGCATCCCTTGGAGGGTACAAGCTGAGATATAGTCCGCTCCTAGGCTTATCACATAGTAAGGAGGAGTAGATTTGGTGGAGAAAGAGTTTAACTTGCTGCATGAGCCTTGGATACTAGTGATGCAGCCTGATGGTCAGACAGAAGAGGTCTCGATGCTAGATATCTTCCGGAATGCGCACAAGTGGCGCGGACTAGCAGGCGAACTGCCAACACAGGATGTAGCTGTGCTGAGGCTTCTGCTAGCCGTTTTACATGCCGTGTTTGCCAGGCAAGATGCCCACGGCAATTACGCCCCGCTCGATTCGCCGGTCGAGGCCCTTCAGAGATGGAGCTCCCTCTGGGAGCGCGGCGAGTTTCCGCACGAGATTATAACGGAGTATCTTAAGCGTTATCAAGATCGTTTTTGGTTGTTCCATCCCACGCAGCCGTTTTATCAGGTGGTCACATTGACGGAGGCTACTGACTATACTGCGGCTAAGCTCAATGGGGAGTTGTCCCAAAGTGGCAACAAGATCCGTCTCTTCCCAAAGCGTACTGGGGTGGGTAAGGGGCAATTAGACTATGCGGAGTCCGCCCGCTGGCTACTTTACGTCAATGCCTTTGATGACACATCGTCGAAACCCAAGTCAAAAGGGCTGCCAAGTCCTGGCGCTGGATGGTTGGGGAAGCTCGGTCTCATAACGGCAGCAGGGGATAACTTGTTTCAGACGCTATTGCTAAATCTGGTGTTGCTAAAGGACGGTGAGGATGAGCTTTGGGGCGCGGAACAACCCATGTGGGAGGTGGATGTAAGACGCAGTGAAAGAACAGAGATAACTATGCCAGACAACCCCTCCGCATTGTTGACGATACAATCACGTCGTATGCTCCTAAAACGCCAAGAGAACTCGGTTGTTGGTTTTGCTTTATTGGGGGGTGATTTTTTCGCAAGGACTAATGCTTTTGCCGAGCAGATGACGATCTGGAGGCTGCCGGGAAAAGGGAATGTGGAGATGCCAGAGCATAGCCCTAAGCGTCATGACGCCTCTCGCCAATTGTGGCGAGATTTTCCTGGTCTGATTGCGCAGCGCGAGGGAGGGCGTCGCCCCGGGATAGTGAGTTGGTTAGCACGGCTCAAAAGGGAGGGGCTAATCACCCAGACACACTTTCGATTTGAGACCGCTGCCGTAAAGTATGGAGATAAGGATTTTTTTGTGGACGATGTGTTTAGCGATTCAATTGCCCTAAACACTGGTCTCTTGGTCGACCTTGGGCAGTGCTGGGTCGAACGAATTGCCGATGAACTTGAATTGACAGAAAAACTTGTTCAGAAAGTTGGTGATTTAGCCCAAAAGATCGCTAAAGCCAGTGGGGAGACAAGCAGCAATGGCACAAGGCAAGATGTCAAAGAGCAAGCCTACTTCCGTCTAGACAGGCCGTTTCGCTCGTGGCTGGAAGCTGTCCGCCCGGAGAGCGATGACATTGATGAGCAGTGTACAAAATGGTGGATAACCGCACAGCAAATCATTCGTTCCTTGGGTAGAGAGCTGGTGGAGAGGGCAGGACTCCAGTCTTTTTCCGGCCGTAGATTGCGAGAGGGCGAACTGTTTCATCTGTATACCACGCCAGAGGCTTTTAACCGCTTTTTGTACGCCATTAGTAGCAGGGAAACGTTGAGAGGGGGGAAGCAGTTATGACGGAGCAAGTCAAGCAGGCAAGCTTGTTTGTGCAACAAAAGCTAGGCTATTTATCCATGAATGCAAGCGCATCTGCTGTGAAGGCGCAGTTAGCCATGTTACGCCGAGGTGTAGGCAAAACACCAGGAAGTCAGCCAGAGTTGTGGGACATAACCATTAGTGAGTTGCCAGAGAGCCTCTTGAGTCGGAGCAACAAACCAACGTATGGGGAGTGGGCCGTGCATACCGCACTCACTCTTTATGCTGTGCACCAACAAGGAAAAACCCTGCCAACACAGAACATGAACCGCCAAGATTTTACTCTCGGAGTGGCTGCGCGCAAACTGATGGACTCCGACCACGGCAAGGCGGATGCCGTCAGTAGGCGATTTCATACCTTGGCCATGTCCGATAGTTATGAACAGCTCTCATGGCATCTCAGGGGTTTCGTACAATTGCTTAGAGCGAGCAACATACCCCTAGACTACCCCAGGCTCACCGAGGATCTATACTGGTTTCAGTTCGCTGATAGCCGTAACGGTGCAAGACTAAAATGGGGTCAGGATTTTTACCGTGTACAGAAAAGCGCTCCTCACGGTAGCAATACTCAAGAAGAAGTAAAGGAGATTGATCGCAATGAGTAAAAAATCTAGGCTCTATATGGACCTACACGTTTTGCAGACCGTTCCGCCCAGCTGTGTCAATCGTGACGATACCGGCAGTCCAAAGACAGCTACCTACGGCGGAGTGACCCGTTCGCGTGTTTCCTCCCAATGTTGGAAACGAGCTATGCGGTCAACGTTTGAGGATGCCCTGCCCAGCGAGGATCTAGGGTCTCGCACTAAGAAGATTGTCGAACTGATCGCCAATGAAGTGCGCCTACTAGACCCCCTGGCTGACGCCACCGTGGTTGCGCAGCGTATCTTAGAAACAGCAGGGTTAAAGATCAAGTCGGTCGAAAAAGGGACGGACGCACTATTCTTTATCAGTAGTGCCCAAACAAAAGCTCTAGCCAAGCTCGCCGTCGACGAGCCTAACACACTGGCGGAAAAACCATCCAAGGAGGCAAAGGCCAAAGCACATAAAGCGCTAAAAGAATCACCGAGCATAGACATAGCTTTCTTTGGGCGCATGGTAGCAGATGACCCTTCGTTTAACACAGATGCCTGCTCCCAAGTGGCTCACAGCATATCCACTCACAAGATCAGCAATGAATACGATTATTTCACAGCGGTGGATGACTTGGCATCTGACGACACGGCCGGTGCAGGGCACCTCGGTACTGTAGAATTTAACTCAGCAACGCTTTACCGCTACGCGACAGTGTCAGTGCATGAACTACATAAGCAATTGGGGGATGACACTGAAGAGGCGATCCAGCACTTTATACGCGCCTTTGTCTGCTCCATGCCAACAGGGAAACAAAACACATTCGCTAATCGTACTCTGCCTGACGCTGTGCTAGTTACCCTGCGCACGGATCAGCCAGTCAACTTAGTGGGCGCCTTCGAACGGCCGGTTCCAGTAAGCGACGATGGTTATGTGGCTCCATCTGCCAACAGGTTGGTTGCCCATGCTAAGAAGCTTTACGGTAGCTTCGCTCCGCTTCCCGTGGTGTCACTAGTTGTAGGCGAGGCCCTTGCGGAGCTAGGTAAGGTGCAACAGCTTGAGCAGCTAATTGATTCTCTGGGAGTTGAAATTCCTAAGTATCTGGGGAACAGCGGGGTGCGCTAATGAGCACCCTACTCTTGCGTCTGGCTGCGCCCCTACAAGCGTGGGGGGTAGATGCAAAATTTGATCGGCGCGGAACGGAGCGCCTACCCACGAAGAGCGGTGTAGTGGGAATGGTGGCAGCAGCGCTTGGCCGGAAGCGCAATGAAAGCCTTGATGATTTGTCTAGTCTTCGCTTTGGGGTGCGCGTGGAAAGGGAGGGGTCGCTCCTGCGGGATTTTCATACAGCAAAAAGTGAAGCTCATGCATATGCCACAACGCGCTACTATTTGTCAGACGCAGTTTTTCTGGTCGGACTAGAAGGCGCAGAAAACACGCTTTCAACAATTGCGCACGCATTGCAATTTCCTGCTTTTCCACTTTTCCTAGGCCGCCGCTCGTGCCCACCCGAAGGCCAAGTATCGCTGGGTGTTCGTACTGGAATGAATTTGTTGCAGGCCTTGCGAGCAGAGCCTTGGCTCGTCAATGAATGGGCCGCGGGGAGGGAATCCGCAGAAGTACATCTGCGCATAGTGACAGACGCGGCAGATAATACGGGGGGAGTATTTTTTCAGCGCGATGTGCCCCTATCGTTTGACCAGCGGCATCGTCAATATGGGTTTCGTCGTGTTCAGGAAAGTGCCGCACTTCTCATGCCTAACCCTAGCAGCAAGCGTGCAGCCAAGCAGCCCCTCACCACTCACGATGCTATGGCAGAACTGTAAGGAGGTGGACCAATGTTTTTATCCCGCGTAGCCCTGGATTTGCAAAGGCGAGACACGGTAAGAGCTTTAGCCTCTCCTCACGTTCTTCACGGCGCGGTGGAGGCAAGTTTTTCGGGTGACGACAAAGAGAAGCGAGAACGAAGCCTGTGGCGCATAGACCATTTAGGGGATCTATGCTACCTTTTGGTGTTAAGCAAAGACGCCCCGCACTCCGCAGCCATTGCCACGCAATTTGGGTATGCCGACAAAGACCATGTATGGGAGACGAAGTGCTACCAGGCCCTGTTGTCGGGGTTGAAGCAGGGACAAGTCTTTCGGTTTCGCCTTCGTGCGAATCCCGTGCGTAGCAGCAGTGCCGAAAAAGACCCACATACTGGGCGGGGTAAAGTGTTTGCGCATGTAACCCTTGAACAACAAAAAGCCTGGCTCTTGTCGCGCGCAGAAGCGCATGGGTTTACGTTAGCGGACCACACTTTTGATGTAGTGCATACGGAATGGAAAAAATTTCGCAAAGCGAAAGGCGCGGGAAAAGAGGTGTCGCTGCGCATAGCGGACTTTGAGGGCAAATTGGCCGTTGCAAATCCCGAGCTTCTTAAGAACACCCTAACGCTTGGACTCGGGCGAGCCAAATCATATGGTTGTGGATTGCTAACTATCGCGCGTGAGCGCACCCTGCATGACGGATAAGAAACCAATCGCCCAGAAACCAGGGATTCAGTCACTACCTACGGTGCGCGACAGGATCTCTTTCTTGTACCTAGAGCGATGCCTTATAAGTCGACAGGATGGGGCTATTACGGTGACAGATGCGCGGGGTACAGTGCATGTGCCTGCGGCTTCACTTGGCACGCTGTTGCTTGGACCAGGCACTAATGTCTCTCACCGTGCTATGGAGCTAATAGGCGACTCCGGAACTAGCGTGGTGTGGGTTGGAGAGCAGGGGGTGCGCTACTATGCGCATGGTCGTCCGTTGACGCACTCTTCGCGTTTGTTGATTAGCCAGGCGGAGTTAGTCTCTAACGTGCGCACGCGCATTACCGTCGCGCGCCAGATGTACCAGCTACGCTTCCCCCAAGAAGATGTCTCGGAACTCACTATGCAGGAGTTGCGCGGTAGAGAAGGCGCGCGCATTAGAGCTGTGTATCGCGCTGCCGCTAAGCAAACGGGCGTACCTTGGCGCGGTCGCGAGTATGATCCGGCTGACTTTGCTGGTAGCGATGCCGTCAACATGGCTTTGTCAGCGGCGCATGCCTGCCTTTATGGGGTCGTCCATAGCGTGATTGTGGCACTTGGTTGCTCTCCGGGGCTAGGATTTATACATACCGGGCACGAGAAGTCCTTTGTGTATGATATTGCAGATCTATACAAGGCGGTTGTCACCATTCCCATCGCCTTTGAGGTCGCGGCGAATTATACTGATGACATTGGTGCCATCACGAGGCGCAAAGTTCGCGACTCAATTGTGGAGTTTCGTCTGCTAGAGAGGGCAGTTGCGGACATCCGTAAGCTACTTCTCGGCAACGCCGATCGCGATAATGAGGTGACTGTCGACGTACTTCATTTGTGGGACAACAAGATGGGCCCCGTACCGAATGCTGTTTCTTATGGCAAGGAATTTGACGAGCCCGAGATTGTTTCCGATGGCTATGGCACCGTCCTTGAGGAAGAGAAATGATAGTTGTTTCCTTGACGGATTGTCCCTTGGCTCTCAGAGGTGATCTGTCCAAATGGTTACAGGAGATTAACACTGGTGTTTATGTGGGCCAAGTAAGCGCTAGGGTTCGGGAAGAACTGTGGAAGCGCGTTAAAGAAAACATCAAGTCCGGTAGAGCGACTATGGTGTTTGCCGCTAACAATGAACAGCGCATGGATTTCCGTGTCCACAATACCACTTGGGAACCAATGGACTTTGACGGCTTAAAGCTCATGTTGCGGCCAAGCTCGGCGCGTCTAAGGCAACAGAGTGAAATAAGGAGCGGATTCAGCAAAGCGACAAAGATGCGAACGGCTAAGGAAATGTCAAGGCGACATGGAGTTTCGCTAACGCCACCACTTCTCTGGCCTACAAGCTATCTTGCTGTCGACATTGCATCAACTGGGCCATCCGCCATTGAGCACGAGATTTGCGAAATTGAGGCGATCTTAGTTGACAACGGTATGATAGTAGGCCAGTATCTCGCCGCAGCTGAGTCCGGCGGTGGCCCAACGAGGGTATTTGCTGTAACTAAAAGGATTAACAATTCATCTGAGGAGAAGCAATTACTATCTCTTGCAGAAGTAATCTCAGGTTTTCTAGAGTTTGCAGGAGATTTGCCGGTGATAACGCATCGTGAGGATCATGTATATAGCTTTCTGCGCGCGGCTAGCGTCGTTGCCAAGCAGCCTCATTTTGTAAATCGATGCATAGACACCATGGATCTCGCGCGACGACAGGTTGAGGACGCCGATAGCTATGAGCTTGAGGTGCTCATAAGGCAATTGGGCATTTCATGCGAGGCTTATCCTAACGAGATGAGCAAATGCATGGCCACCAAGCTATTGTACGAGAAACTCATAATAAAGGGGTAGTTGATTCTAAAGAGAATGCCTCCCCATCAGGATCTTCTTAGTGTGCTCCCCGCAGGCGCGGGGGTGATCCCAAAAGGCGAAAATGATTGTCAACGCCTCCTACGTGCTCCCCGCAGGCGCGGGGGTGATCCTATGCTTTCGCATTAAGATTGCGAAGTATTGTAGTGCTCCCCGCAGGCGCGGGGGTGATCCCAGACTAGTCATATGAGACTAAACGACAAAATTGTGCTCCCCGCAGGCGCGGGGGTGATCCCACATTGTCCGAATTTATAAATGTTTTAGACAAGTGCTCCCCGCAGGCGCGGGGGTGATCCGCGAGCGCGAGGGGACAGGCGAGCGAGAGGCTAGTGCTCCCCGCAGGCGCGGGGGTGATCCCGTAGTACACGAGATAAGGCAAGGCGGGCGGCGGTGCTCCCCGCAGGCGCGGGGGTGATCCGCGATTTTGACCGGTTCTAGGAGGTGAGATAGTGTGCTCCCCGCAGGCGCGGGGGTGATCCCGTCCGCGCGGGAGTGCAGGCGATAAGTGCGGAGTGCTCCCCGCAGGCGCGGGGGTGATCCCAGACCACTGCCGCTTTTGAGCAGTTAGGCATCGTGCTCCCCGCAGGCGCGGGGGTGATCCTGTTATAGGCCACAAGACAGAGGCGTTCATCTGGTGCTCCCCGCAGGCGCGGGGGTGATCCCTCACTGCCAAAGCTATACACCCCATGCCTTCCGTGCTCCCCGCAGGCGCGGGGGTGATCCCAGTCTGATCAATGCCAACCCTGCCTATGATTGGTGCTCCCCGCAGGCGCGGGGGTGATCCTGGCGTGTGGACTGACGACGACGCATCACTTAGTGCTCCCCGCAGGCGCGGGGGTGATCCCACAGAGGATCTCGCGCTTGATGCAGCAAAAGCGTGCTCCCCGCAGGCGCGGGGGTGATCCCACATGGCAAGACTGCAATTTCAACGCTCACTCGTGCTCCCCGCAGGCGCGGGGGTGATCCTATTTTTTGATGATGCGATCCCTGCGCTAGTCTGTGCTCCCCGCAGGCGCGGGGGTGATCCCTTGAAGTATGCCGCAAGTCACTTTATAACAGTGTGCTCCCCGCAGGCGCGGGGGTGATCCTATTTTCCCACAATACCTTGCGCCACCCCTCACGTGCTCCCCGCAGGCGCGGGGGTGATCCCCCAAAAGTGGGCGGAGGCAGCCGCTCCCAAGGGTGCTCCCCGCAGGCGCGGGGGTGATCCGGCGACGGTGCAATCTATACTTCCACCAGAAAGGTGCTCCCCGCAGGCGCGGGGGTGATCCGCGAGAGCCTGTGTGCTTGCTGTGCGCTACGTAGTGCTCCCCGCAGGCGCGGGGGTGATCCCAAGCCGTATGGCAGGAATTGGTTTTGAGCTGCGTGCTCCCCGCAGGCGCGGGGGTGATCCCACTAATTCGCGGGATTCCCCGTGTAAGTCTATGTGCTCCCCGCAGGCGCGGGGGTGATCCTCCAATTACTCCCATTGATACCTCCACTATTCCGTGCTCCCCGCAGGCGCGGGGGTGATCCTTCAGAAATTAGAGCCGTAAGTGCTACTGGTAAGTGCTCCCCGCAGGCGCGGGGGTGATCCTAGGGTAATCGTTGTTTTGCATCATGGCAGGGTGTGCTCCCCGCAGGCGCGGGGGTGATCCCATGGAATCTTTATCCTCCCAAAACTATATGCGGTGCTCCCCGCAGGCGCGGGGGTGATCCGCCTAGGCTGCGGTATACTAGTTCCTTCGCTGTGTGCTCCCCGCAGGCGCGGGGGTGATCCTCCATTCAGCCATTTTTTCCATTCAGCCAAAAGGTGCTCCCCGCAGGCGCGGGGGTGATCCTAACAGTAACGCCTGCCCGGGGACATGCGAGCTAGTGCTCCCCGCAGGCGCGGGGGTGATCCTAAATGGTGTCAGGAGAGATACACTAAGTGGAAGTGCTCCCCGCAGGCGCGGGGGTGATCCCGGTAAAGTCAATCTACTTAAATATGAGAAATAGTGCTCCCCGCAGGCGCGGGGGTGATCCTTAAGCATAGGGAAGGGGTATATGGCAAGCAGGGTGCTCCCCGCAGGCGCGGGGGTGATCCCAGATGTTAATGTTGTAGGACAAGTTATCGGTTGTGCTCCCCGCAGGCGCGGGGGTGATCCCCATCCCTGCGTTTGCCCACTTTCCAGATTTAGGTGCTACCCGCAGGCGCGGGGGTGATCCTATGACACTGCTAACTATCGCATCAGTGTCACAGTGCTCCCCGCAGGCGCGGGGGTGATCCTCAGGACACTACTTCTTCACGTGTCACACTTTCGTGCTCCCCGCAGGCGCGGGGGTGATCCTCAAGCGCAGGACCGTCTTCACCGGTATGGCCAGTGCTCCCCGCAGGCGCGGGGGTGATCCTGCTGGAAGCCGTAGTGACGCAGAAGGGAAGTCGTGCTCCCCGCAGGCGCGGGGGTGATCCTAGGTGTTATGCAACTGATGCCGGACACGGCTAGTGCTCCCCGCAGGCGCGGGGGTGATCCCTTACGAAGGTTGAAGAAGAATTTGTACGTCGAAGTGCTCCCCGCAGGCGCGGGGGTGATCCTTAGTTACAGAATATGGGTTTACACAAGAAGAAGTGCTCCCCGCAGGCGCGGGGGTGATCCTTAGTATCCCTAGGATATACAAGCTATGACAAGGTGCTCCCCGCAGGCGCGGGGGTGATCCTTACCACAAGCCTTGTAGCCTTTTGTGTCAGTGGTGCTCCCCGCAGGCGCGGGGGTGATCCCCGGGTAATCTGGGCTAGGACAACTGCTGCGGAGTGCTCCCCGCAGGCGCGGGGGTGATCCTAACTTACGGCGACAGGTAAAAAATAACAGCAGGTGCTCCCCGCAGGCGCGGGGGTGATCCTCCCAGATGATAGGAACGAACCCGTTCCTATTTCGTGCTCCCCGCAGGCGCGGGGGTGATCCCCATCATTGCTTGAAGCAACCCAAGCCAAGACGGTGCTCCCCGCAGGCGCGGGGGTGATCCTTGGTTCCTCCCCCTTTTAATCCTTTGTGAAACAGTGCTCCCCGCAGGCGCGGGGGTGATCCTACCAAGAATGCCATTAAATTTCTCTTTGTGGGGTGCTCCCCGCAGGCGCGGGGGTGATCCTAGGAGACATTTTATATATTGTCCCTCTAGTTTGTGCTCCCCGCAGGCGCGGGGGTGATCCTCGGGAACCACCGGTTCGCAAGATAGCCGATCAGTGCTCCCCGCAGGCGCGGGGGTGATCCTATGGAACAAGACAGGGAGAAGGTGGTAGATGTGTGCTCCCCGCAGGCGCGGGGGTGATCCCACCTAGGACACACCTGCGACGCGCAGAGTCTCGTGCTCCCCGCAGGCGCGGGGGTGATCCTCTACATACCTGTCACTATTGCGACACGCGCACGTGCTCCCCGCAGGCGCGGGGGTGATCCTGACCGAGATGTTAGTGAAGCTATCCACGTAATGGTGCTCCCCGCAGGCGCGGGGGTGATCCTGTAGCGGATCTTGCGCACCTTGCGCCATGCAGGTGCTCCCCGCAGGCGCGGGGGTGATCCTTTCTAACCTGCCCACTCGCAGCGCATGGCAAAGTGCTCCCCGCAGGCGCGGGGGTGATCCGGCCATAGGCACGGCATACCACTGCGAGAGCGAGTGCTCCCCGCAGGCGCGGGGGTGATCCTATTGCAGGACAACTTAACCTTACGCCTGTACCGTGCTCCCCGCAGGCGCGGGGGTGATCCTTGTAGTCAATGTCGGATGTGCTACCCTAACAGGTGCTCCCCGCAGGCGCGGGGGTGATCCCACTATCCTTCTTTAATGTGTTTAATTTTCTTGGTGCTCCCCGCAGGCGCGGGGGTGATCCCAACACTGGCGACCGCACATACACATCATGGGCGTGCTCCCCGCAGGCGCGGGGGTGATCCTCAAATCTTCTACGGTCGTCGCATCACAGCCATGTGCTCCCCGCAGGCGCGGGGGTGATCCCTGTCAGACTTCTTACAGTATATGTTGGTGCTAGTGCTCCCCGCAGGCGCGGGGGTGATCCGGCGCGATAGGGCGGTGGCAAAGCGGGCTCTCAGTGCTCCCCGCAGGCGCGGGGGTGATCCCTTTCTGGTTTTTCAATTTTCCCAGTCTTCAAAGTGCTCCCCGCAGGCGCGGGGGTGATCCTATATTCAGAGATACAGTTGTTACAGCTAACAGGTGCTCCCCGCAGGCGCGGGGGTGATCCTCAGAGGGAATTTAATTTTCTCACATTTATCAGGTGCTCCCCGCAGGCGCGGGGGTGATCCCTGGGAGTTCTAGGAAAAGAGTAAAGGCATTATGTGCTCCCCGCAGGCGCGGGGGTGATCCCTGCTGACATTACAACGTTATTCGGCAACTTTTGTGCTCCCCGCAGGCGCGGGGGTGATCCCACAGCTGTATATCGCCATACAGGCATCGCAGAAGTGCTCCCCGCAGGCGCGGGGGTGATCCTAGGAGAAGGGAGTCAAGCGTTTTAGAAAAGAAATGCTCCCCGCAGGCGCGGGGGTGATCCTGTTACTGTAGAGCAAGGACTCGACGACGCAGAGTGCTCCCCGCAGGCGCGGGGGTGATCCCGAGGAGGACAAAAAAATGGAAAATACATACAAGTGCTCCCCGCAGGCGCGGGGGTGATCCTATACCGCAAGCAGGATGAGCAGGGCAGACTGGGTGCTCCCCGCAGGCGCGGGGGTGATCCTCTATGCCCCTCCTTATGGCATCAACTTGCGGTGTGCTCCCCGCAGGCGCGGGGGTGATCCCTATGTCTTGGAGTCTTAGAGGTCGCTTGATGTGTGCTCCCCGCAGGCGCGGGGGTGATCCAGCATGGTTACAGTTTCGGCGAATTCCTTGCGAGTGCTCCCCGCAGGCGCGGGGGTGATCCTAGCCCTAAAAAAAGAGGAGGTTGCACAATGGAGTGCTCCCCGCAGGCGCGGGGGTGATCCCCTAGGGATGGAGTCAAGCGTTTTTTGAAAAGAGTGCTCCCCGCAGGCGCGGGGGTGATCCCTAGAGGGCCGCATCTCCGGGACCAGAGGGGCCGTGCTCCCCGCAGGCGCGGGGGTGATCCTTTGGGTATTCCTAACTATGGCGGGTCACGTGAGTGCTCCCCGCAGGCGCGGGGGTGATCCTACATAGCAATAGCTGTGGGCACGTCACCGTTAGTGCTCCCCGCAGGCGCGGGGGTGATCCTTTAGCAGAAAGTAGTCACAGTAGTGCAAGAACGTGCTCCCCGCAGGCGCGGGGGTGATCCTTGATTGCTAGTACTTCTTTCACGCCTACGGCAGTGCTCCCCGCAGGCGCGGGGGTGATCCTTCTGGAGAACACCACACGCCTTGGAAAGTACCGTGCTCCCCGCAGGCGCGGGGGTGATCCTCGACAGATCGGGAATTGCCTGCGGATTAGAAGGTGCTCCCCGCAGGCGCGGGGGTGATCCTCCTCTGCTACCCTTCTACCATTGCTTCTGCATGTGCTCCCCGCAGGCGCGGGGGTGATCCTAGGGCAAAAAGCAAGTTTAAGGCGTTTTGTAAGTGCTCCCCGCAGGCGCGGGGGTGATCCCTCTTCGCGGGTAGCGCATACCTCGAAAACTTGGTGCTCCCCGCAGGCGCGGGGGTGATCCCCTGGCCGAGGAGGCCATCTTACGCGACGCACAGTGC
>Ga0209103_1000294_pt1 | contig 15610 bp, 17 predicted proteins | sample 4C3metaG_FD_184152 | JGI IMG/M metagenome (GOLD analysis project Ga0209103, IMG submission 184152) | Freshwater bacterial and archeal communities from Indian Creek, Illinois, USA - 4C3 metaG (SPAdes) (version 2) | ecosystem: Environmental > Aquatic > Freshwater > Unclassified | place: USA...
GCCGTCACATGCCTGTCATACCACGTCAGGCGCGGCCGCACGCCGAAGCGCTGGGTGAGTTGGGCGATGCGCTCCCGCGTGAACCGGGCCTGGTCATTGGCGCGGTTCTCCCGCAGATCATGGATCGGCGCGGTGGCGACGGCGCCCTCGGCAGATCCAGGAGCCTCAGGCGGGATCCAGGCCATGGGCCGCGAGGCGCTCGGGCGTCATCGCCGCGGCCAGGCGTTCCAGCAGGGCCGAAGCTTCGGGTGCGGCGCCCGCAAACAGCGCCGCGGAGAAGATGGCGCAGGTATTGGCCTCCTCCGGCAGCTTGCCGACGATCTCCACGCCCTGCACGGCCATGAGTTCGCTGAGCTGCTGGATGGCCAGCGCCGCCTCGCCCCGCGCCGCCACCTCGGCGGTGAAGCCCTGCGGGATGATGGTGGCCTTGGCGTTCACCGCCTCTGCTATGCCCAGGCGCTCAATGAGTTCGGCGAAGAAAATGCCGCTGGCCCCGGCGCGGGAATAAACCAGGTTCGGCGTGGCCAGCAGCGTCGCGCGCAGTTCCGCCACGCTGCCAATGGGCGGGTGCGCCGCGCCACGCGGCACGGCCATGCCGATGGCCGAGCGCGCCAGATCCCGCTGCGTGCCGGCCGCCAGGATGCCGCTTGCCGTCAATTCCTCGATGCCGGCCTCGGTGAGGATGGCGATATCGGCGCGCTGGCCTTCGGCAATGGCGGCCAGCAGCCGGGCGGTAGGGTTGAATTCCACCTCGGGCGGGGTGCCGCCAGCCTCTGGCAGCCATTCTCGCAGCGGCGCCATGACGGCGAGGGTGGACATGATTCGCATGGGCTGGGGCAAGCGCATTCTCCTGAGGCGGCCCCACTCTACCCCTGCGCTGAAACTCCTCTACCCTTGGGGGGACACTCTTTGAGGAACCACCCATGTCCGCCCTGAGCTTCGATCACATCCACCTGCGCTGCCCCAGCCCGGAAGCCACCGCCCTCTGGTTCGAGGAAATGCTGGGCGCCGAGATCATCCGCTCCATGCAGCAGGGCCAGCCGCGCTTCGATCTCAAGCTGGGCGGCCTCGACATCTTCCTGCTGCCCGAAGGCCAGGGCGCGGCCCCTGCCCCTTCGGCGCCCTATCTCGGCATCGATCATTTCGGCTTCTCGGTCACGGGGCTGGATGCCTATGTGGCGAAGCTCAAGGCCAAGGGCGTGACCTTCACGATGGAGCCGAATGAGCCGCGCCCAGGCATCCGCATCTGCTTCATCCGGGGCCCGGAGAACATCTCCATCGAAATCCTGGAACGTTTCCCGGTCTAGGCCCCCCATGCTCGACCTTTCCGGACGCCGCATCATCTGCCTGGGCGATGTGATGCTGGACCGCTTCCTCTATGGCGAAGCCAGCCGGCTCTCGCCCGAGGCGCCGGTCCCCGTGGTGCGCCTCAGCCGGACGCAATCCATGGCGGGCGGCGCCGGCAATGTCGCGCGCAACATCCAGGCGCTGGGCGGCACGGCGGCGCTGGTCGGCCTGGTGGGCGAGGATGCGCAGGGCACGGAAATCGCCGCCCTGCTGGGCGAGGCCGGGCACCTGCTGCGCGCGGCCGAGCGCCGCACCACGGTCAAGCTGCGCGTCATCGCCGCCCGCCAGCAAGTCGTGCGGGTGGATGAGGAGGAGCGCCGCGAGGCCGATCCGCGCGAGGCCGCCGCCATCGCTGAGCGCCTCGCGGAATTGTTGCCGGGTGCGGATGCGCTGATCCTCTCCGATTACGGCAAGGGCGTGCTGACGCCTCCCGTGCTGGCCACGGCCATCGCGGCGGCGCGGGCGCGCGGCATCCCGGTCCTGGCCGACCCGAAGGGGCGCGATTTTTCCCGCTATGCCGGCGCCACCTGCCTGACGCCCAATGCCGCCGAACTGGCCGAGGCCACGGGCATGCCCGTCGGCACCGATGCGCAATGCGAGGCCGCGGCCCGCGCCGTCCTGGCCGCCGTGCCGGTCGAAGCCGTGCTGGCGACCCGCAGCGAGAAGGGCATGATGCTGGTGCGGCGTGACGCGCCCGCCGTGACCGTGCCCGCCATGGCGCGCGAGGTCTTCGATGTCTCGGGCGCGGGGGATACCGTGATCGCCGCGCTGGCGCTGGGCGTGGCGGCGGGCCTCAGCATGGAGGGCGCCATGCGCGCAGCCAATGCGGCGGCGGGTGTCGTGGTGGGCAAGCTTGGCACCGCCACCTGCTCGGCGGCCGAATTGGACCATGCGCTGCGTGAAGTTGAAGGTGCGACCGGCGAAATCCTGACATGGCCAGCGGCGCAACGGCTGGTGCAATCCTGGCATGAGCAGGGGCTGCGCGTGGGCTTCGCCAATGGCTGTTTCGACGTGCTGCATGCCGGCCATACCCGCATGTTGCGCGCGGCGCGGGCCGAATGTGACCGGCTGGTGGTGGCGCTGAATGATGATGCCTCGGTGACGCGCCTGAAGGGCGCGCCCCGCCCGGTGAACACGCTGGAGGATCGCGCCGCCGTCATCGCGGCACTGGCCAGCGTGGATGCGGTCATCGCCTTCGCGCAGGACACGCCGCTGGAAGCCATCGAGGCCTTGCGGCCGGACCGGCTGTTCAAGGGGCGCGACTACACGCTGGCCGAGGTGGTGGGCGCGCCCGAAGTGGCGTCCTGGGGCGGGCGAACCATCCTGCTGGAGCTGCTGCCGGGGCGCTCCACCACTGGCATCCTGGCGCGTGGGCGATGAAGCGCTGGCTGCTGGCGTGGCTGTTTCTGGCCCCCGTGGCACAGGCCCAACCAATGAGCCCTTGGGCGCAGGTGGCGACCCCCACCCCCGGCCCCGCCCGCGTCATCGGCGGCACCACGCTGGGCTGCCTGGCCGGTGCGGTTCAATTGCCGCCGGAGGGGCCGGGCTACCAGGCGGTGCGGATCTCCCGCAACCGGCATTGGGGCCACCCCGACCTGATCCGCTTCACGCGCGATTTCGCCCAGCGCTCCCGCGGCATGGGCAATCCCGACCTCTGGATCGGCGATCTGGCGCAGCCGCGTGGCGGGCCGATGCCCAACATGCATGCGAGCCACCAAAGCGGCCTGGATGTGGATATCTGGCTCGACCTCACGCCCAAGGCGGCCATGAGCCGCGCCGCGCGCGAGGATATTGACGTCCCCGGCCTGGTCCTGCCCGACCAGAGCGGCGTCAATGCCCGCTTCACGCCAGGCCATGCCCGGCTGATCCGCCTGGCGGCCGAGAGCCCGGGCGTGCATCTCGTACTGGTCAATCATGGCATCAAGCGCAGCCTTTGCGAGATGCATCGCGGCGAATCCTGGCTGCATCGCGTGCGGCCCTGGCGCGGGCATGACAGCCACATGCATATCCGCATCCGCTGCCCCCAGGACTCGCCCGATTGCCGGGAGGCCAATCCGATCCCGCCCGGCGATGGCTGCGATGCCAGTCTGGAATGGTGGCTCTCGGATGAGGCGCGGCGCCCGCCCCCGCGCCGCCCTGGGCCACCGCCCGCGTTGCCGGCCGCGTGTTCAGGGCTTTTGCGGCTGCCCTGATCGGGCTACCCATCGGCCATGCTCGAATTTCCGCAGATTGACCCGATCGCCATCCAGATCGGCCCGCTGGCGATCCGCTGGTACGCGCTGGCCTATATCGCCGGCATCGTGCTGGGCTGGCGCATGCTGCGGCGGCTGGCGGCCACGCCACCCCAGGCGGCCACGGCGGCGCAGGTGGATGACTACATCACCTGGGCCACGCTCGGCATCATCCTGGGCGGGCGGCTGGGCTATGTGCTGTTCTATCGGCCGGGGCATTACCTGTTCCATCCGCTGGAAGCGCTGATGGTCTGGCAAGGGGGCATGGCCTTCCATGGCGGGGCGCTGGGCGTGATCATCGCCACCCTGCTGTTCTGCCGCAGCCAGAAGCTGAACCCGCTCATGTTCGGGGATCGTGTGGCGGTGGTCGTGCCGATCGGGCTGTTCTTCGGGCGCATCGCCAATTTCATCAATGGCGAGTTGTGGGGCCGGGCGGCGGATGTCCCCTGGGCCATGATCTTCCCGGCGGACCGGCTGCAACTCCCCCGCCATCCGAGCCAACTCTATCAGGCCGGGCTGGAGGGCCTCGCGCTGTTCGCGCTGATGCTGATCCTCTGGAGCAAGCCCGCCAACCGCACGCGCCACGGCCTGCTGACCGGCGTGCTGCTGGCGGGCTATGGCGTGGCGCGGCTGATCGGCGAGTTCTTCCGCGAGCCGGACGCGCATCTGGGCTTCCTGCTGGCGGGTGCCACCATGGGCCAGATGCTCAGCCTGCCCATGGTGCTGGTGGGCGGCTGGCTGATCTGGCGCGCGCGCCGCGCCGGCTGATGGAACGGCTGGATGCCTTCATGGCCCGCGCTTCGGCCGCCTATTACGCGCGGGGCGAGGGCATAGGCCGGGATTTCACCACGGCGCCCGAAATGAGCCAGGCCTTCGGCGAATGCCTGGGCCTCTGGGCCGCCGTCACCTGGCAGGGCATGGGCGCGCCGCCCCGCGTGATCCTGGCCGAGCTTGGCCCCGGACGCGGCACGCTGATGGCCGATGCGCTGCGCGCCGTGGACCAGATGATGCCCGCCTTTGGCCGCGCGCTGGAACTGCATCTGGTCGAGGCCTCGCCCGCATTGCGGGCGACGCAGGCAGCGAGGCTCGGCCCGCGCGTGGCGGGCTGGCACGGGGCGGTGGAGGCGCTGCCCCCTGGCCCCGCCATCATCCTGGCCAATGAGTTTTTCGATGCCCTGCCCATCCGGCAATTCATCCGGCGTGGCGAGGGATGGTGCGAACGCTGCGTCTCGGGCGGCGCCTTCGTCGAGCATCCCAGCGACCATGCCGGGGAAGCGCCCGAAGGCGCCATCCGCGAGGTGTGCGAGGCCGCGCAGGCCATCGCGGCTTCGCTCGGCGCGCGGCTCGTGACCCAGGGCGGGGCGCTGCTGGCGCTGGACTACGGCCCGGCCCAAAGCGGCCTGGGCGACACGCTCCAGGCGCTGCGCGATAATGCAGCCGCCGACCCTCTGGCCGAGCCTGGCCATGCCGACATCACCGCCCATGTGGATTTCGCGGCCCTCGCGGCGGCGGGGCGCGCGGCCGGGGCCGCGGTGCATGGCCCGCTGCCGATGGGCGTCTTCCTGCAACGCCTGGGGCTGATGGCCCGCAGCGCCATGCTGGCCCAGACTGCGCCCGCCCAGGCGGGGGCGATCCTCGGCGCGGCGCAGCGCCTGGTGGCGCCCGAGGCGATGGGGCGGCTGTTCAAGGCGCTGTGCATCGCGCACCCTTCCCTTCCCACCCCAGCCGGATTCGAAGCCTGATGGCTGAATTCCTGACCCATGCCGGCCTCACCGCGCGGCATGGCTTCTTCACGCGGCGCGGCGGCGTCTCCAGCGGCGCCTATGCCACGCTCAATTGCGGGCTGCGCGGCGATGACGCCCCGGCTTCCGTGACGGAAAACCGCGCCCGCGCCGCCCGCGCCATCGGTGGCCTGCCCGAGGCGCTGCGAAGCCTGCGCCAGGTGCATGGCCCGGCCGTGGTGGAGGCCACCGCCCCCTGGGACGGGCTGCCCGAAGCCGATGCGATGGTGACCCGCACGCCCGGCATAGCCCTTGGCATCATCACCGCCGATTGCGCGCCCGTGCTGTTCCAGGATGCCCAGGCCGGCGTGATCGGCGCGGCCCATGCCGGCTGGAAGGGTGCTGTGCTGGGCGTATTGGAAGCCACCATAGCCGCCATGGAACGCCTGGGGGCCGAGCGCGCCCGCATCACCGCCGTGATCGGCCCCTGCATCGCCCAGGCCAGCTATGAGGTGCGGGCCGATCTGCGCGACGCCGTGGCCGATCCGCGCTTTTTCGCCCCAGGACGGGACGCCGCGCATTTCCAGTTCGACCTGGCCGGCTATTGCACGGCGCGGCTGGCGGCGGCGGGCGTGAGCGGCACCAGCCTGGGCGTGGATACGCTGAGCGAGGATGCGCGCTTCTTCAGCCATCGCCGGCGCACCCTGGCGGGCGGCGGCCCTCTGGGGCATCAACTTTCCGCCATCATGCTATGAGGCGCCCATGCCCTACGTCATCATGTTCCTGTTCATGCTTGTCCTGACGCTGATGGTGTCCTGTGTTTTCGCGTAGGTCCTTCGGGCTGGCGGCGCTGCTGGCGCTGCCTGCCTGCGGGAACCTGCCGCAACCGCATCGCGGCAATCCGGGCGGCCTGGCCGGCGGATTGCGGATTCCGCTGGCCATCCGCCTCGCCATCCCGCCACCCACCGAGGCGCTGATGCCCGAGGAATCCGCCCGCCGCTACGCCGAGGCGATGAGCGAAGCGCTGCAAGCGGTGGATGTGCCGGCGACCGCGACGGCAACCCCCCTGCCGCTCGACTGGCGGCTGGTCATCACGGCGCAGAATACCGGCAGCACGGTCATCCCGCGCTATGCCATCATCAATGCGGATGGCCGCGAGCAAGGCGCCGTCGCCGGCCCGCCGGTGCCGACGCGCCTCTGGGCCGAGGCGAGCACGCCCACGCTCCAGGCCGTGGCGCAGCAGGCGAATCCGCGCGTCACGCAACTGCTGCTCTCCATCCAGGCCGCCCGCGCCTCGGCTGACCCGGCGGCCATCCAGGCCGGCCCGCCCCGGCTGCGCCTGATTCCGGTGCGCGGCGCGCCTGGCGATGGCAATGCCGCGCTGACGGCGCGGCTGCGCGAATTCCTCACCAATCGCGGCTATGTCGTGCAGGAGCAGGCCGATGGCGCGGCCTTCGCCGTGACCGCCGAAGTCAGCGTGGTGGCTGCGGGCACCACGGCGCAGCGGGTGGAAATCCAATGGATCGTCTCCCGGCGGGACGGCCATGAGCTGGGCCGCGTGCTGCAACTGAACGAGGTGCCGATGGGCGCCCTCTCCCGCGCATGGGGCGATATTGCCTATGCCGCGGCGGAAGAAGCGGCGGCGGGTGTGCAGACCATCATCCGCAACGCAAGCCCGACCGGGTGATCGCTTTGACCGCAGTGAAGTTTACACGGCGGCGGTGTGGCGCTATCGCTGCCCCGCCAGCCAACAGGGGTGACATGGCCCGATGAAGATCGTCGCGTGCAACAGCAACCTGCCCCTGGCGCAAGCCGTGGCCGACAAGATCGGCATTCCACTGACCAATGCTTCCATCCGCCGTTTCGCGGATATGGAAATCTTTGTCGAAATTCACGAAAACATTCGGGGCGAGGATGTCTTCGTCATCCAGTCCACCAGCTATCCCGCCAATGACCATTTGATGGAATTGCTGATCACGCTGGATGCGCTGCGGCGTTCCTCGGCGCGGCGCGTGACCGCCGTGGTGCCCTATTTCGGCTATGCCCGGCAGGATCGCAAAAGCAGCCCGCGCTCCCCCATCTCGGCCAAGCTGGTGGCGAACCTGATCACCCAGGCCGGTGCGGACCGCGTGCTGACCATGGATCTCCATGCCGGGCAGATCCAGGGCTTCTTCGACATCCCGGTGGACAACCTCTACGCCGCGCCGCTTTTCGCGCGTGACATCGCCGAGCGCTTCCAGGGCCGCGAATTGATGGTGGTCAGCCCCGATGTGGGCGGGGTGGTGCGTGCGCGCGCCATCGCGCAGCAGCTCCACTCCGACCTCGCCATCATTGACAAGCGCCGCCCCCAGGCCGGCCTCTCCGAGGTGATGAACGTGATCGGCGATGTGGCCGGGCGCGACTGCATCATCGTGGATGACATCATCGACAGCGGCGGCACGCATTGCAACGCGGCCGAGGCCTTGATGAAGAACGGCGCCAAATCCGCCAGCGTCTATGTCACGCATGGCGTTTTCTCCGGCGCGGCGGTCGAGCGCGTGGCGAAATCGCCCATCGAGACCATGATCGTGACCGACAGCATCGCTGCCACGGCGGCTGTCCAGTGCGCGCGCAACATCCGCCAACTGCCCATCGCGCCGCTGCTGGCCGAAGCCATGCGGCGCATCAGCGAGGAACGCTCAGTCTCGTCGCTGTTCTGTTAGCAGAGGAATGCGCCCATGAAGCTCTTCTACTCGCCAGGTGCCTGCTCCATCGGCATCCACGTGATCCTGGAGGAGATCGGCAAGCCCTTCGAGACTGAGGTGGTCTCCACCCGCGACGGCTCCAACAAGAAGCCCGAATACCTGGCCATCAACCCCAAGGCCAAGGTGCCCGCGCTGCTGCGCGATGACGGCACGGTGCTGACGGAATTCCCGGTGATCGCCTGGTGGCTGGCCAAGGCGAACCCCATGTCCAACCTCATCGCCGTCGAATTCGAGGCCGAGGCGCGGACGCTGGAATGGATGGACTACCTCTGCGGCACGGTTCACCCCCAGGCCTTCACCCGCCAATTCCGGCCCGGCAATTTCGCGAAGGATGCCGAGGATGAGCCGCGCGTGATCGCGCAGGGCAAGGCGCTGGCGGAGGGCTATATGGCGGTGATCGAAAGCCGCATCGCAGGCCGGCCCTGGCTGCTCTCCTCGGGCTATAGCGTGGCCGATTGCGCCCTGTTCTTCATCACCGGCTGGGCCATCGGGCGCGGAGGCATGACGCTGCCGCCCAAGCTGGCTGCCCATCACGCCGCCATGCTGGCGCGGCCCGCCGTGCAGCGCGCCTTGGCGCGCGAAGCCAAGTGACGTGCAGCGCGCCTTGGCGCGCGAAGCCAGGTGACGTGCAGCGCGCCCTGGCGCGCGAAGCCAGGTGACGTGCAGCGCGCCCTGGCGCGCGAAGCGAAGTAACGCCCCCCTAACAAGGAAACATCACATGAAGCTGTTCTACGCCCCCGGCGCCTGCTCGCTTGGCATTCATGTCCTGCTGGAGGAAAGCAGCGCGGCTTTCGAACCCATGTTGCTGAACCTGCGCGAAGGCGCCCAGTTCAAGCCGGAATTCACCAGCATCAACGCCAAGTCCAAGGTGCCGACGCTGGTGCGCGATGACGGATCGGTGCTGACGGAATTCACCGCCATCGCCTATTGGATCGCCGCCAAGTATCCCGCCGCCAAGCTGATGCCCGCCACCGCCGAGGCCCAGGCGACCGCCCTGGAAGCGACCGACTACGCGGTCGCCACGATGCACATGCAGGGCTTCTCCCGCATGTTCCGCCCCGCCAACTTCGCCCCCAGCGAAGCCGATGCCGAGGCCGTGAAGGCGCGCGGCCTGGAAATCTACAACAAGGGCCTGGCCTGGCTGGATCACGCGCTCGAAGGCCGCGACTACATCGCGGGCGATTTCAGCTTCGGCGATGCGGCGCCCTTCTACGTGACCTTCTGGGCCGCCGCCCGCCTCAATCTGGAGCTGCCCAAGAATGTGGCCGCGCATTACGCCCGCATGCTGGCCCGGCCAGCGGTGCAGCGCGTGATGGCGCGCGAAGGCCTGACTTGATCCTCCACGTCTCCGCGCGCACGTCGAGCCTCGCGTGCCGCCTGGCCTTCATCCTCGCCGGCTTGCCCGGCGAGGTGCGCGATCTCAGCCTGCGCGAGGGTGAGCACAAGACCTCGGGATTCCTGGCCCTCAACCCGAAAGGCCAGGTGCCGGCGCTGCTGCTGGACAGTGGCGAGGTCATCACCGAGACACCCGCCATCATGCTCGCCATCGGCGAGATGGCCCCCGAAAGCGGGCTGATCCCGGCCGATCGCGTGCAGCGCTGGCAGGTGATGGAGTGGCTCTCCTGGTACGCCTACCAATTCCCGCGCGCCTTCCAACCGGCCTTCCGCCCCGCCATCTTCGGCCCGCCTCCGGCTGAGAACCAGATCCGCGAGGGCGGCCTGAAGCGCGTGGGCGAGGTGCTGGAATTCCTGGAATCGCGCCTGGGCGGCCAGGATTGGCTGGTGGGCGGGCGCCTCACCGCGGCTGACCTCACCGCCGCCATGATCACAAGCTTCGCGGGCTTTGTCGGCGTCGTGCCGCCCGATGCGCTGATGGCGCATCGCAAGCGCGTCTTCGCCCTGCCCGCCCTTGCCGAAACCCTGAAGGCCGAAGGCTTCGCCGCATGATCCTCAACCCCATCCCCTTCTGGTTCCTGCGCCATGGCGAGACGGATTGGAACGCGGAGGGGTTGAGCCAGGGCCAGACCGACATCCCGCTCAACAAGGTCGGCCAGATGCAGGCCGCGCGCGCGGCCCGCACGCTGGCCGGCACGAGGATCACGACCATCGTGGCCAGCCCGCTCAGCCGGGCGCGCGTGACGGCCGAGACGGTGGCCGCCACGCTGGGCCTGCCGGTGAGCTTCGATGAGGAACTGATGGAAGTGAATTTCGGCGAGCAGGAAGGCAAGCCGATGGGTGACTGGTATGATGACTGGATCGCCGACACCTACACCCCCGCCGGCGCTGAGCCCTTCGCCGCACTCCGCGCCCGCGCCATCCGCGCCATCAACCGCGCAACTGCCCTGCCTGGCCCTGTGCTGGTCGTGGCGCATGGGGCGCTGTGGCGCGCCTTCCGCCATGAGGCGGGGCTGCCCTCCAATGTCCGAACGCCTAATGCGCTGCCGCTCTTTGCCCAGCCAGGTGCGGAAAGCTGGACGCTGGACGCCCTCGAACTCGCGCCCGAGATCTGAGCCATGGCGAAGGCGCAACCGGGCTGGCAACTCATCAAGGGTGGCCGCCTGGCCGATCCGGGCCTGCGCCGCGCCGCACTGACGGATATCCTGATCCAGGATGGCGTGATCCGCGAAGTCGGAGAAAACCTCGGCGCGCCCGAGGGCGCCACCATCGTGGATGCCTCCACGAACCTGCTGCATCCCGGCCTGATCAACGCCCATACCCACGGCCATGGCGGCCTGGCCCGTGGCCAGGGCGACCGGATGAGCCTGGAGACGCTGCTGGCCGCCGGCCCCTGGATCGGCGGCGGGCGCACGATGCAGGATAAGCGCCTCTCCACCCTGCTTTGCGCGGCGGAGATGGTCGCGAAGGGCTGCACCGCCGCCTATGACCTGACGATGGAATTGCCCCTGCCCACGGTGGAGGGGCTGGATGCCATCGCGGACGCCTATTCCACCGTTGGCATGCGCGCGCTGATCGCACCCATGGTGGCGGATCGCTCGCTCTATGAGGCGATCCCCGGATTGATGGACGCCCTGCCGGACAAGCTCCGCGCCGAGGCCGGGAAGATGAGGCTCCGGCCCTGGCAGGAAACCATTTCCGTCATGGATGCGGCGCTGCGCGACTGGCGCTGGAACGGCGAGGATATCCGCTTCGCCGTGGCGCCCACCATCCCGCATCATTGCAGCCAGGAATTCCTTTGCGGCTGCCGCGACCTCGCGCGGAAATACGCGGTCGGCCTGCACAGCCATGTGGGCGAGAGCAAGGTGCAGGCCGTGGTGGGCATGCAGAAATACGGCATGACGCTGGTGCACTACATGGACAGCCTGGGGCTGCTCGGGCCTGATTTCACGGTAGCCCACGGCGTCTGGCTGGATGATGATGATCTGCGCCTGCTGGCGCATCGCGGCGCCTCCATCGCGCACAACCCGGCTTCCAACATGAAGCTCGGCAACGGGATGTTCCGGCTGAGGCGCGCGCTGGACCTCGGCGTGAATGTCGGCATCGGGACCGATGGTGTTTCGAGTGGCGACAATGGCAACATGTATGAGGCGATGCGCCTGGCCGCCTTCACCTCCCATGTGCAAAAGCCCGATCCTTATGAATGGGCCACGGCGGAGCAGGTCTATCGCGCCGGCACCATGGGCTCGGCCCGCGCGCTGGGAATTGAGGGCATCGGCGAGATTGCGCCGGGGATGAAGGCGGACATCGTCTTCCTCGACCTGCACAAGACGCAGTGGATGCCGCACAACGCCACCATCAACCAGATCATCCACGCCGAGGACGCGACGGGCGTGCGCCATGTGATGATCGGCGGGCGCTTCGTCTATCGCGATGGGCGGCACACCCTGCTGGACATGGCGAAGCTGGCCGATGAGGCAGAGGAAGCCCGTGCCCGGCTGGAGGCAGCGGCGGCGGGGGCGAAGACGCTGTTCGATGCGCTGGAGCCGGTCGTTGCCAGCTTCTGCTCGGGCCTGGCGGCGCGGCCCTACCACCTGAGCCGCTACATGTGCGACGCGCCGAATTCGGGTCTGTGAACGCGGCATGATTGCGGCACGGTCATTGCCGAATTCCTGGCTCAACCATCAAGAGCCGCGATTTTCACATGTTTCGCCATTCGCTCTTGCCGTTTTTCGCGGCAACTGCCCTGCGCGCATCCGCGCGCCAAGGCTTTGCGTCCGGCTTCACGCCGCCGCGCCGGCAAGACTGCCGACACCCCGCCAGGAGCCGAAGTAAAGGGGCGGCCGTGTAGCCTCGGCATTTGGGCTTGGTCATCCATTGCTTGCGGATGATTCGCAGGCTGTGGGACCTCGGAGCCTCTCCAGGCAGCAGGCTTCGCCGCGGGCCCGCGCCGACCGGGCCTCAACCAGAAGACCCTACTCCAACCGCAATGGCCGGTAGCCTGTGAAGGTAAAGCCTTTTTCGACCATGCAGCCGGTGCGGACAGCCTCGCGGCGGCCAGCATTGAGATCCACCTGCTCCCAGCGTTCCGGAATGTAGCGCTCCCGGGTGGTGCAACGCTCGCGGTCGCCTTCGCGCCAGCAATTGCGCTCGCGTTCCAGCCGTGCGGGAGAGACGATACGGCTGATGATGTAAGGCGGGATGGCGGCGGCGGCCATGGCCCGGCACTGTGCGGCCACGGCATCGGCCTGGGCCTCGGTCACGCCAGGGCGCTCCCACCGCTCAACGCAACCGGCAAAAAACAGCGGCAAGACCAGGGCGATGAGTCGCATGGCCGGTGCTACAGCGCCCCGGCCCTCGCGGGCAAGTGCAGGCGCCCGCAGGATCACGCCACGCGCCTGCTGCTGCGGCTCAAAGCAGCCCGCCCAGCACCTGCCCCCCCGTCATCGGCCGCGGTGCGCCGGTGGTGGCCGGGAAGCTGATCGGCAGGCCACGCGCCGTGCGCGCCGCGAGCACGGCGAAGCACTGGGCCTCCAGCGCATCGCCGTTCCAGCCGGCCACTTCGACCGAGCGCACAGGCTCGCTCAGCGTGGCCGAGAGAGCGCGCATCATCGCCGGATTGCGCCGGCCACCTCCGCCCACCAGCCATTGCATCGGCGGCTCCGGGAAGTGCCGGGCGGCAGCCGCCACGCAGACGGCACAGAAAGCCACCAGCGTCGCCGCGCCATCCTGCGGCGAGAGCAGATGCGCCCCGGCATCGCGCAAGGCGCGGTCAAAATCCAGGCGATCGAGCGATTTCGGCGGCGGCAGCGCCAGGTAGGGATGCGCCATCAGCCGGCCCAGCACCGCGCCATCCGCCTGCCCGGCCAGAGCGAGATTGCCGTCCTTGTCGTAATCACGGCCGAGGGAGCGCTTCGCCCAGTCATCCAGCGGCCCATTGGCGGGGCCGGTGTCGAAGGCCAGCATTTCGCCATCGAGGCCCAGATAGGTGACATTGGCCACGCCACCCAGATTCAGCACCGCCAGCGGCTTGGGCAGGTGATGAGCGAGCGCGGCATGGGCGATGGGCACCAGCGGCGCCCCCTGCCCGCCCGCCGCAACATCGGCGCTGCGGAAATCATAGGCGACGGACAGCCCGGTTCCGCGCGCCAATGCCCGCGCATCGCCGATCTGCCAGGTGAAGCCGCGCGCATCGCCCGGATCACCGGGCCGCAAGGGCCGGTGCAGGATGGTCTGGCCATGGAAGCCGGCCAATTCCGCCTCGGGCAGCCCGGCGCGCGCTGCCTCCTGCTGGATCTTCGCAACGGCGGCCGCATGGCGTTCCGTCAGGCGCGCGGTGCAGTCCAGCAGGAAGGCATCCTCGGGCGTGAGGCCGGGCGCCAGTTGCAACAGGCGGCGCAGGTCACGCCGCAATGCCGGGTCATAGGGCAGCGTGACGGTGGGGCCGAGCTGGCCCACGCGTTCCCCATCCGTCTCCACCCAGGCGGCATCCACGCCATCGAGCGAGGTGCCGCTCATCAGGCCTACGATTCTCAACATCGGGCGATTGTGCTACGGGCTCGCGCGAAACGCCAACCGGGTGCCCTTGCATGTCAGCTTCCGATTTCCTTTCCGTCATTCGCGAACGCGGCTTCGTCCATCAGATGACGGAGGAGAGCGCCCTGGCCGCGCATTTCGCCAAGGGCCCGGTCACCGGCTATATCGGCTTCGACGCGACGGCCGACAGCCTGCATGTCGGCCACCTCGTGCAGATCATGCTGCTGCGCTGGCTGGCGCGCACCGGCAACCGCCCCGTGGTCCTGATGGGCGGCGGCACCACCAAGATCGGCGACCCTTCCGGCCGGGACGAGACGCGGCAAATCCTGAGCGAGGAAGGCATCGAGGCGAACAAGGCCAGCATCCGCCGCGCCTTCACGAATTTCCTGACCTTCGGCGATGGCCCCGGCACCGCCATCATGCTCGACAATGACGAATGGCTCGCGCCGCTGCGCTACATCCCCTTCCTGCGCGATGTGGGCCGCCATTTCAGCGTGAACCGCATGTTGAGCATGGACAGCGTGAAGCTGCGCCTGGATCGCGACCAGCCGCTGACCTTCATCGAGTTCAACTACATGCTGCTGCAAAGCTACGACTTCGTGGAGTTGCGGCGCCGCCACGGCGTCACGCTGCAAATGGGCGGCAGCGACCAATGGGGCAACATCGTCATGGGCGCTGATCTGGTGCGCCGCATGGACCAGGCCGACGCCTTCGGCATCACGGCGCCGCTCATCACCACCGCCTCGGGCGCCAAGATGGGCAAGACGGCGGCCGGCGCCGTCTGGCTCAATGCGGACCGCGTCTCGCCCTATGATTACTGGCAATTCTGGCGCAATGCCGAGGATGCCGATGTGGGCAAGTTCCTTGCCCTTTTCACCGACATGCCAATGGATGAGGTGCGTCGCCTGGGCGCGCTTGCGGGCTCGGAGGTGAATGAGGCGAAGAAGATCCTCGCCACCGAGGCCTGCACCCTGCTGCATGGCAGCGCCGCCGCGCAAGCCGCGGCCGAGACGGCACGCCTGGCTTTCGAGCAGGGTGCGGCGGCGGAAAGCCTGCCCGGCATCACCCACGCGCTGCCCGCCCCGCTGGCGGATCTGCTGGTCAGTGCCGGCCTCGCCGCCAGCAAGGGCGAGGCGCGGCGGCTGGTCGCGCAGAATGGCGTGCGGCTGAACGACGCGGCGGTGAGCGATCCGAGCCTGAGCGTGACCGAGGCCGATCTGCGCGAGGGCGCGGCCAAGCTCTCGGCCGGCAAGAAGAAGCACGTTCTGGTGCGGCTGGGGTGAGCGCCCAGCGCGGGCGGCAGCGGCGCGGTGTGGTCCGCCGCCAAGAGCCGCGCCCGCCAGGATGTCGGGCGCGATGCGGGGCACCCCCTCCGCGCCCGCGCCGCCAATTGCCAGCAGCGCATCCGGATTGGGGGCGCGCAATTCGATCTGGCCTTGCACGCCGTCGAAATTCAACCGGCCCCGCTTCAGCCTGGGCCTCGGCTTGGCTCATGCGGCAATCATGAAGCGAAACCTGTCCGGGCGGGATGCCACCCAGCCCCCGATGCGGCAAACTGCGCCCACACCAAGGCGAGGCCCCCATGGCGATCGAATTCCTCCACCCCCCGCAACCCGGCGAGGCCCGCCCCTTCACC
>Ga0209103_1000295_pt1 | contig 15587 bp, 16 predicted proteins | sample 4C3metaG_FD_184152 | JGI IMG/M metagenome (GOLD analysis project Ga0209103, IMG submission 184152) | Freshwater bacterial and archeal communities from Indian Creek, Illinois, USA - 4C3 metaG (SPAdes) (version 2) | ecosystem: Environmental > Aquatic > Freshwater > Unclassified | place: USA...
CGCTCGACGACGCCATGAATTTCCGCTCGATGCAAACGTATTGCCTCTGATGGGCGCATTTCACCGGCTCCCAAAAAGATGAAGGTTCACAGGCTAGCTCTTTCCAGGCTGCGTGTCAATTTTTTCGGCCACTCACCGCCCGGCCTGGGCGTGCTCGGCGCGCTTGAGCTGGTACCAAACGTTGACGGCGTAGCGCACATTGTGGCGTGGAGTGCGCGAGTGGTAGCGGCCCACGGCCTGCCAGAACTCGGGTGTGTTGGGTTGGGCCTGCGCCCGCTGCAGCTCGCGCGCCAGAATCCAGGTGCCCACGGCCACGTTGGCGCAGTAGTCATAGACCAGATCGTGCTCGCTGATGCCCTTGGGGCGCAACTGCGGCAGCCAGATGGTGTTGATCTGCATCGGCCCGAGGTCGTAGGTGCCGTTGGTGTTGCGGCTGCGCATCCCTACGCGCCCGCCTTCCACGCGCAAAATCGCCTGCACCAGGCGCAGCTCCACCCCGTAGTGCGCGGCGACGCGCGCCACGCAGGCCGGCTGCTGCGCCGCTGCCGTGCTTGGCAGCAACAGCCACAAACAGCTAGCGGCGAGCCAACCAATCTTGGATATGCTGGCGCTGCAAGGCATAAGTTGCATTGCCCTCCGTGAGCTGCAGAAAAGAGCGGAAACTGCGCTCGGCCTCGCTGCTGCGGCCCAGCGCATCGAAGGAAAAACCCAGGTTCAGGTGCGCCTCGGGAATGCGCGGGGCCAGGCTGGTGGCTTGCGTCAGGAAGCGCGCCGCCGCGCTGTGGTCGCCGCGCTCCTGCGCCACGATGCCGCGCTGGATCCACACCTGCGCCACCCCAGCATTGAGCGCCAGCGCCCGGTCTAGCGACTGCTCGGCTACCGGCAACTGCCCGCGCGACAGGGCGGCGGTGCCCAGCCAGAACCAAGGCTCCCAGCGGTCGGGGAAATCGCGCGTCATGGCCTCGGCGTGTTCGGCCACCAGGACAAAAGCGCCTTGGCGCAGCAATTCACGCGCTTGGTTGGCGCGGTTTTCCCAATCGCGGCGATCGGGGCGCGGCGGGGCGGGAGGGGCAGCGGCCGCTGGATCAACAGCAAGCGGAGCCGAAACCGGGGCGGCCTGTGCAGGAACTGCGGCAGCCAAAGCGGCAGACGAAGGGGTGGCGGGGCCGACTGGCCCGCTTGCGGTGGCGGCCACCGGCGGCGGACCCGGAAGCTGCAGCCGCTGCGCCGGGGCAGCCGTGTCTGCCAAGGGCGGCGCGGTGGCTACCTGCGCCCCTAGCACCCGGGGCTGTGACGCCTGCGCCTGTGGCTCCGCTCCACTGATGCGCCGCTTGAGCGCAGCGGCGCTGAGCCGGTCGGCACGGCCAAACTGCGCTGCCACGGCTTCGAGCAAACCAGAGGGTGGGTTGGGCGGCACCAGCACCACCACGCGGTATTGCGCTGCTTGGCCCTGGCGCGCTGCGGCGGCTTCGCGCACGGCAAATACGGCCCAGCTTGGGTCGCGCCGCGCCAGCGCGGCATTCATGCCGTGCCGGTCCAAGAAGGCATGGCCCACGATCAGCAACTGCGGGTCGGGCAGCGTGAGCGCGCCTTGCTCCCAGATGGTCAGCGCCTGCTGCACGCCTTCGGCCTGCGCCACCTCCCAGCCGCGTTGCAGCCAGGGCAGTTGTGGCAGGGCTGAGCTCGGGGCGCTGGCCGTGGCTGCGGCAGGCGCCTGTGTGGCTGGCACGGGGCTGGGCAAAGGGGCAGTGGCTGGGGCAGGTGTGGCCAGCGGCACTGGGTTCGGGGCCGCTGGGGCAACGATGGCTGGCGCTGCGGGTGCGCCAGCCAGCACCGGCGCAACCGGCTCCGGCGCAGCCACCCCCAGCACCGGCCGAGGCGGCTCGATCGCATGCCCTGCCTGCGCTGGCAACTGGGGCACCGGCGCGGCAGGCGGGGCCAATTGCTGCAGCCCAAAATATACCAGCCCCGCCATAGCCAAAAGCAGCAGCGCCAGCCGCAGCGCCCACGGCGAGCGGCGCTTGCGCGCCCCGGCCACGTAGAGCAGGTCGCGCTCGACCGTATGCAGCGGGGCCGCCACAGGCTCTGCAAGCGGCGCGGGATTGTTGCCGCCATCGAGCCGCTGCAGCGTTTTGTCAACGATGCTCACCTAGGCACCCCCGAGGTTTCCTGCGCGGCGCGGCGCATCATGGCCGCGCCCACGCTGCGCTCGCACTCCACGTAGGCGCTGAGCAAGGCGCGGTCGCACATCAGGTTGATGCGCCGCGGCACCCCGCCGCTGTAGTAGTGCGCCGCCAGCAGCGCGCCGCGCTCGAAATGAAAATCGCCCGACAGGCGCGCGCTGTCGAGCCGGTGCCGGATGTAGCTGGAGGTTTCGCCCATGCCAAAGGGGCGCAGCTTGTGCCAGATGCCGATGCGGTCGCGCAGCGCCCTCATGCCGTGCTCGTTCAATTGCTTTTCCAGTTCGGTCTGCCCCACCAGCAGCAGCGCCAGCAGCTTTTGCTTTTCGGTTTCCAGGTTTGAGAGCAGGCGCAAGCCCTCCAGCACGCCGGGGTTGAGCCGGTGCGCCTCATCGACCAAGATCGCCACGCGCACATTCTGCGCCGCCAGATCTTCCAGCAAATTGAGCAGCCGCGCCTGCAAGGCGGCCTGTTCTTCGCCCGCAGGCATCTCGCCCGTCAGGTCGTGCAGGATGCTGCGCAGCAGCTCGACGAAGCTCTGCTGCGGGTTGTAGATGTAGGCGGTGCGCACGTTTTCGGGCAGGTGGCGCAGCAGGTAGCGGCACAGCAGCGTTTTGCCCAAGCCCACCTCACCGGTGAGCACGGTAAAGCCACCGCTTTGCATCCCAAAACGCAAATGCCCAATCGCCGACAGATACTGGCTGTGCGGGAAAAAAAACTGCGTATCGGGCGTGATGCGAAAGGGCGGCTCGCGAAAGCCCAGCGCCCGGTAGCAGGACTGCAAATCGAGTGCGGCGCTCATGCCCTAGCCGCCCACCAATGCCGGTTGCGCTTCAATGCTCAACCACATGGGCCGTGAGGAAGATCACCAGTTCCTTGCGCGAACTGCTCTGGTTTTGCCCACCAAACAGCCAGCCCAGCCCCGAAGTTTGGCGCGCCGCAATGGCACCGGGCACGCCGCGGTTGGTTTCGGCGTCTTCTTCGATGATCAGGCCGCCAATGGCCACCGTCTCGCCGCTGCGCATGCGCACCAGCGTCGTCACCTGCTTGGTTTCCATGCGCGGGGCGTTGGAGTCGCCACTGGGCGAGGCATCGATGCCCACCACCCGGTTCAGCACCGGCTGCACATCGAGCGTGATCATGCCGTCGTTGCCGATCTGTGGCGTCACGGTCAGGGTCACGCCTTCGGTGATGGTGTTGGCCACGTCGGTGCTGGTGCGTATCGGGGCCTCACCCGCCGCTGTGGTCACAGTCGTTTGCCGGGTAAAGAAGGTGCGCTCGGTGCCCACACGCACCACCGCCGGCTGGTTGTTGAGGGTGCGGATGCGCGGCTGCGACACCACCCGCACCGCGCCCTGCTCCTCCAGCGCCTGGACCGCCGCCGTGAGGTTGCGCACCAGGTAGGAGCCAGGGAAGTTGCGCGTGTAGTCCAGCGACAGCGTGGTGGGCGCAACCCCGGCCCCGCCCATCGGGTTTTGCACGATACCGCTGGTGGCCGCCACCAGCGAGCCGCCAAACTGCACCCGCGTCCAGTCGATACCAAAGGCATTGCTGTCGCGCAGCGTCACGTCGAGCACGCGCGCCTCGATGAACACCTGGCGGTTGATGCGCGCCAACAGCCGCTCCATATAGGCCTCCACCGAGCGCATGGCGCGCGGCGAGCCCGTCACCGCCACCGTGCCGGTGGTGCGGTTGACCACAATGCGGCCCTCGATCTCGGGCACCGGGCGCGTGGTCTGCGTGACCAAGCCGGCGCGGTCGGTGGTCTGCACGGTTTCGGTTGGGCGCTGGGCTTCACCGCCTTCGGTGCTGGCGCGGGTGAGCAGCGAGCGCAGTTCGCTCTCGAGCCCGCTCCAAAAGTTCAGCGCTTCGCCGCCCAGATCGCCGCGGCGCGTGCCGCCGAGGTAGTCCACCTGCCAGGTGCGTGCAACCATGCGCGTGACGCGGATGAGGCCGTCTTCGCGCACCCAGCCCACGCCGATGGGTTCCAGCAGGGCGTCGAGGGCGCGCTCCAGCGGCAGGTCGCGAAACTCGACCGAGACCGCGCCCACGATGTCGGCGTCGGCAACGATATTGAGGTTGTAGGCGGCGGCAAACTGCGCCAGCGTCACGCGCAGCGACTGGTTGTTGGCGCGAAACGAATACAGCCGCGCCGCCCCGACGTCGGTCGCCGCCAGCCGCTGGTTCAGCGCCAAGGGCTGCGCGGGCGCGCGCTGCGCCGGTTGAAAGTCCAACTGGCCCGAGGGAAAGCGCTCTGGGAAGCGCTCCGGGTTGGGCGTGTGGCGCAGCGGGCTGGCGCAACCGGCCAGCAACAGGGCGGCGGCCATCAGACCGAGCAAGGAGGGGCGAAACAGGGCAGAAGCGGCGCGCTGTGACAGGTCGGGCGTGTTCATAGTTTGAGCATCTCCAGGATTTTGCGATATTCCGATTCCAGCGCGTTGACTGGGTTGCTGCGTGTGGTGGCCGGGGCCGCTTGTTGGGCGGCCTGACCGGGCCGCGGCGGCGGCTGCAAGGCCACGGGCGGTGCCGCTGCCACGGCCACCGGGGGCGCGTCGCGCCATTCGGGGAAGCGCAGCGCCTCGCGGCCGCGTGGGCCTCTGAGCCAGACCCCATCGGGATCGATTTGCACCAAGCGGTAGCGGCGCGAGAGCGGCTGCCCGACTTGGTACAACTGGCCATCGATAACGGCCAAGCGGCGCTCGCCCGCAACCAGCACCGATTCGAGCCGGAACAGCTCGCGCGCTGGCGGCAGCAGTTGGCCCGCAGGCACCCGCGCCAGCTCGGCGGGAACGATGATGCCAAAGGCCGAGAGCTGGATTTCGCGCGGCAGCGCAACCGGCTCCCGCACCACAGGCGCGGCCTGGGCCGGCTGCCGCAAGGCCATCGCCACCGCAGCCGGCAACTGCAAGCTGGCCACGGCGGGGGGCGGCGGCAGCGGGGCCGCCTGGCGCTCCACGCTGCCGCTTAGGTAGTAGGCCGCCAACAGCGCGGCGGGCGGGGCCAAAAACCAGGTCCAGACTTGTTGCATCTCAACGCGCTCCTTGTGCCAGCGCCACCGGCCCGGCGGGTGCCGAGGTGACGAGGAAGACTTTTTCGCCGCGCACTTCCATGCGCACCTGCTCGGTGGCGGCGCCCTCTTGGCCCCACGAGAGGCTGAAGTGTTCGAGCAGGAAGTGGCCGTGGTCGGCGTACAGGCCGGCCAGCAGCGCGGCGCTGCGCGGCAGCTCGGACGGCAGGAAGGCCGCTTGCAGCGCCACCGGCTCTACGCGCCCTATGGCTTGGGCACCACCCCAGCGGGCGCTGGCCGCGTCCCAGCGCGCCAGCTCGGTGCGCAACAGCTCGACTTGCGCGCGCGTTTGCTCCAGCCCTTGCAGCGCCTGCTGCGCCTGCGTGCGGCCCTGCTGCGCCCAGCCGTGCGCCAGCCAGGCGGCGGCGCAAAAGACCGAGGCCAGCAGCAGGAAGAGGAAGGATTTGTGGGTGCTCATGGGGTGGCGGTGTTAGGGGTTCGGGGGCGCATGGGTGGCTGGGCTTTAGTTGACGGTGCAGGCGGAGGCGGGGGTAGGGGGAGTGGCGTCTGCGACTGCACAAGTAAAGCGCACGGTGCCGTCGTTGTTGCTGTCGAGTGCGGATAAAGTGGCGCTTGTCGGTGGAGTGCCAGTCGGGGCATTGCCTTTAAAGTTTATAGGGGGACTCGCGGTGCAGTTGGCCACCGTGTTGTGAACCGTGACCACAGCCGTATCGACAAAACAACCCAGGTTCAAAGACGTGTTGTTGGCAGCGCTGATGCAACTCGGCCCAGGCAAACGCACCCCATCGGCACCGCCCGAGGTGTTGACCACCACCAGTGCCTTCTGATTGAGGCCACAAGGCCCCACCGGCTGATCGAGGTGCCCGAGACGCTCGCATTCGCGCGTGAGTTCGGCCAATGAAACGCTGGCCACCATGTCGTCGTAAAAGGGGCTGGGCGCGGCGGTGCGGTTGCGGTTGGGGCCGCGCTCGGGGTTTTCGTAATTGCGAACGGGGGGTGCGGCCAACAAGTTGATATTGGCATGCGCCATATTGGGCACGAAATCGCTGCCAAAGCTCACCAGGGTGATGGCGGCTGGGCTGGCTGCAGCGGCGCCGCCGGGGCAAGGCGTGGCTTCCTCGCCCACGGCAGGCAGGCGGCAGGTTCTGGGGTCGGCGGCGGCAGCCGCCAAGGCCAAGCGCGCATTGCGGCAGAAGTTTTGCGCCGTGGGGGCTGCGTTCAAGTCCTCAAAAGGTAGCACTCGCGGGTTGGCTGGGGTGCCATAGTCGCGCCGCAGCTGCGCCCGCACGTCGTACCAAAAATACTTGCGGTAGCTGCCAAAGGCGTTCACCCCCAGATTGGGGTCGTTCCAAGGCAGGTAGGATTCGTTTGCTGGTATGACCCAACCGGTCGGAAAACTCGGCCGGAAGCTGGTATCAAAGCCGGTGGCGCCGGAATTGAGCGGCGCGGGAAAACCACCCCGGTTGATTCCCACGCTGATCAGCGCATCGCGCGCTTGGTGCAGGGCCTCGCGCTCGTCTTGGTCCATGCTGCGCGCGTGCTGCGCCGTGAGCAGCGGCACCAGCCCGGCGGTGAGCAGCCCGACCATGATCAGGACGATGACCAGCTCGAAAATCGTAAAACCTTGTTGACGCTGCATTTCAAAACGCTCCTATGGCACCGACCGACTCGTAAATCGGCGCCAGAATGCCGAGGATGAAGAAGGCCAGGAAGCCGGCCATCAGAATCACCAGCAGCGGCTCCAGCGTTTTGGCCAGCACATCGACCAGCGCCGTGACGCGGGCAAAATAAATGCCCGCCATCTTTTTCATCTGCCCTTCAAGGTTGCCGGTGTCTTCGCCGATGGCGGTCATGCGCAGCGCCACCGGCTCGAAAATGCGCGCCTCGCGCATCACCGCTTGCAGCGTCAGGCCCTCTTGCAGGCGGGCGTTGAAGCCGGCCAGCTTGCTGCGAAAAAACCGGTTTTTCACCGATTGGTTGATCACTTCCATGGCCTGCGTGATCGACACCCCGGCCCCATACATCAGCCCCAGGTACTGGAACCAAAACGCCATTTGGCTGGAGCGCACGATCGTGCCCATGATGGGCAGGTGCCAGCCGAGTTGGTCGGTTTGCAGGCGGAACCATTCGTTGCGCCGCGCGGCCATGAACGCCACCGGCAGGCCGATCAAAATCAGGCCCAGCAGCCACCAATAGCTGCGCACCCAATCGGAGGCGGTCACCATGGCGGCAAAATAGCCGGGCAGCTCGATGTTGATGCCATCGAACACCTCGGCCAGCCTGGGGATGACGAACGAGAGCCAAAACAGCGCCGCGCCGATGATGATGGCGAGCACGAAGCTGGGGTAGATGAGGGCGCGCTTGACCGCCGATTTAATGGCCACGATGCGCTCGATGTGCGCGGCGGCATCGGCCAGCACCTGGTCCAGGTTGCCCGATTCCTCGCCGATCTTGGCCAGCGCCAGCACCTCTTCGGGGAATTGCTCGCTCTGGCGCATGGCTTGCGAGAGCGGGTAGCCATTGAGCAGCGCCAGCCGCACCTGCACCAGCAGGCGCCGGTACGCGACCGTGTTGGCTTCGCCCGCCATGTCTTGCAGGGCGGATTGCAAATCGACCCCGCCGCCCACGTACATCGAGAGGGTGTTGCAAAACTCGGCCACCTCCAGCTGCGAAACGCGGCCAAACAGCCACTGCTGCACCTCGAACAGGGCATCGGGCAGGGCGTAGTAGTCAACCAGCTCTTCGCCTACGCGCGAGATCTCGCGGTCCAGCACGTCCACGTTTTCGAAGCGGGCGTTGCGCCGCACCAGCGTGCCGTCGCGGGTGGCGGTGGTGTAGAAGAACCAGGTCATGGGTGTGGTGCCTTGGTCTGGTTTAGCTGGCCAGCACGCGTTTGAATTCGGCGATGTCGGTCACGCCGTCGGCGACCAGTTTCACTCCGGCCGCGTGCATGCTGTGGTACTGGCCGCGCAGGGCGCGCTCGATCTCGATGCCGCTGGCACCGCGGTCTATCATCTGGCGCAGCGCTTCATCGACCAGCAGCACCTCGCCCACGGCCTGGCGGCCGCTGTAGCCGGTGTCGCGGCAGTAGGGGCAGCCCACGTGCCGGTACAGGCTGGACAGGGGCAGGCCCTCCCACTGCTCGGCCTCGTCTCCGGTGGCTGCGCTGGGTGCGGCGGCTGGCTGCTTGCAGTGCGGGCACAGGCGGCGCAGCAGGCGCTGCCCGACCAGGCCGATGAGCGAGGACGACAGGATGTAGTCCTCTACCCCGAGGTCGCGCAGCCGCACCACGGCCGAGAGCGCGTCGTTGGTGTGCAGGCTGGAAAACACCAAGTGCCCGGTTTGGGCGGCGCGCATGGCCAAGGCGGCGGTTTCTTGGTCGCGGATTTCACCGACCAGCATCACGTCCGGGTCTTGGCGCAAAAAGCCGCGTATGGCCGATGCAAAGGTGGTGCCGGCCTTCTCGTTCATTTCCACCTGGCGCACCAAGGGCATTTCGTACTCCACCGGGTCTTCGATGGTGAGCACGTTTTTCTCCATGGTGTTGATGCGCCGCATCATGGCGTAGAGCGTGGTGGTCTTGCCGCTGCCGGTGGGGCCGGTGACCAAAATGGTGCCGTGCGGGTGCTCGGTCATGAGGCGCAGCTGCTCTTGCTGGGTGGCGTTGAAACCCGCATCGGTGAGCGAGATCAGTTCACCCCCGCCCGAGAGGAAGCGCACCACCAGGTTTTCGCCCAAGGCCGCGGGCATGGTGGAAATGCGCAGGTCGAACTTGCCGTCGAGGAAGGCAAAGCGCATGCGCCCGTCTTGGGGGCGCAGGGTGTCGGCGATGTCGAGCCCGGCGCGCACCTTGCAGGTGGAAATGATGCGCACGTGCGCCGCAGCCGGCAGCGCGTAGCGCAGCTGCAGCACCCCATCGACGCGGTACGAGACCAGCGTGGCGTTGGGCGTGGGGCTGATGTGCATGTCGGAGGAGCGCAGGTCGATGGCGGTCGAGAGCAAGAGCTCGAACAGGCGCTCCGAGGAATACTCGCGCCCAGCCATGATGGCGGTCACGATGCGATCCACTTCCTCTTCCAGCGGGTGATCGACCAGGTAGTAGGCGCGCTGGATCAGGCGCTGCAGGCGCGAAGTGGGTGCCACCAGCAGCCGCAGCGGGTAGCTGCAAAAGCGGGCCACGCGCTCGGCCAACTCGGGGTTGCCGGGGTTGTCGGTGGCGGCCAGCAAATGCCCGTCGGCCAGCTCCAGCGGCAGCACGCCCAGCTTTTGCGCCACCGCAAACGGCAGTTGCGCCAGCGCCTGCGGCTGCGGAATGCGCGCCTCCAGCGCTTCAAAGGGCAAGCGGTGCTGCTTGGCCACGGTGCGCGCCACTTCGCTGTCGGTGGCAAAGCGCAGCCGCAGCAGCACCTCGCCCACGCGCTCGCGGGAAACCTTCTGGATTTTGAGCGCGTAGGCGATCATCTGCTCGGTGACGATCCCGGCCTCGCGCAGCAGCTCACCGATGGGTTTGTTCTGGGCCATGCGTACCTGCTCCCGGCGGTTTAGCGAAAGGCCCCGGGCTGGGGCAGCAAGGTGGTGCTCAAACGCGCCTGCACCCCACCGGCCTCATCGGGCAGGTAAGTGAGCTGGCTGCTTTCGAGCTGGGCGCGCTCGCTCAGGCGCTGCGCCAGCACGGCGGCCAGGCGCTCGACGCGGGGATAGTCGCCACGCAGCTCCCACTCGACTTCGATGCGCAAACCCGGCACCGGCGCTGCCGCAACACCGGGCGCTGCGGCGGCACCTGGGGCGGGGGTTACGCCCACGGGCAGCGCCTGTGCCCGGCCGGCCGTGGTGGGTTCCGCGCGCTCGTGGCTGGCCTGCAGGTGCCGGATGGTGGCGCCCTGCGGCGTGATCTGGCTCACCCAGGCGAGCAGGCTGTCGATGCGGAAATCAAGGTCTTGTTGGCCGCCGCGCACCTGCTGCTCCAGCGCGGCCAGTTGCGCGGCGCTGGGCAGGCGGGCCTGCAAGGCGGTGGCTTCGGCTGCGAGCGTGGCGCGCTGCTCCGAGTAGCTGGCGGCCATTTGCTGCCACTGGCTGTGGCTCCAAAAGGCTGAACCCACCAGCACCACGCCGGCCACAGCCAGCACCGCGCCCAGCGCCCAGGCCGCTTGCTGCGCCTGCGCCTGCTGGTGTCGCTCGGGGTCGAGCAGGTCGTAGCCTTGGGCTACGTGGTTCAGGCCGTACAACTCGGGCCACAGCAGCACCGCCTTGGGTTGGGCACCGGCAAAACGGCGCTCCAGCCGCGCCTCCAGCGCGGCCGAGGCGGCGCTGTCGCTCTCGCCGCTGCGCAGCCGCTGCGGCTGCTCGGCCAGATCGCCCAGCAGCAGCAACAGGCTGAGCTCGCGCTCTGGGTAGAGGCGCCGCGCCGCGCTTTGCAAGGCGGCCCGGGCGCGCTCCAGCCGCGCCGCCGCTTCCTGGGCGGCATCGAAGCCCGCTTCGGCGCTGCGGTCCAGCAGCTTGAAGCACACGCGGCCTTTTTCCACCACCAGCGCCAGCAGGTGTGCGCCGCGCTGCCACAGCAGCGCCGCAGGTTCTGGGGTTTCCAGCGCCACCAGCGCCGCCAGCGCCGACTCCACCAAGGCCAGCCGCTCGCAAGCCTCAGCGCGGGCACCCAGACCCTCCAGCGCTTGGCGGTAGTCGGCCTCTGAGAGCGCCGCCAGCGCCAGCTCCTTGCGCGCCCCACTGCCGCTGGCGGTGTAGCGCAGGCGATACGGCTCGCTGAAAGCCAGCGCGCCATCGACCAGCCGACGCGCCTGGAACGGCAGCATCTTGCTGCTCTTGACCTCGACCTCGACGCGATCGAAATAGCTGCTGCGCGCCAAGATGGCGGCGCGCACCGGGGCCCCGGCGGCGGGCAGATTGGCCAGCGCGCACTCGCCCTCGTCGCGCACCGTCTGACCTTGCAGCAGCACGTAGCGCACCCGCGCCACGCCCGCGCCGGGCAGCGGAGTGAGCAGCAGCCGTTGGGAGTCGAACATCGTAGCTTTCCCTTATTTGCGGCGCGCTCAGGCGCGCCAGAAAATCCACACGGCAATCAGCGCCGCGCCTGCGGCCACCGCCAGCAAACCACCCACCACCTGGCGCGCCACTTCTTCGACGCTGCCTTGCGGGGCCCAGACTTCGCTGTAGCCAAAAGCGATGAACGCCAAGCCCAGCAGCCACAGCAGCCGCCCCACCACCGGCGTGGCCAGCCACAGGCGCAGGCGGCGCCACAGCGGCAGGGGCGGAACGGTTTCAGCGGCCATGGGCGAGGGTCAAAATTCGGTCAAAGGTCTGGCACAGCGCTGGGGCAGCCGGTGCGATGCGCGGGCGCGGCTCTCATGCCACACCCCGCGCCCTCACCCCACTTGCCTGCACACCCGCAGCAACAGGCGGGCGGGCAAATGGCCGCAGCCTAGGTGCCCCAGCCCAAGGGCTAAAGACACCAAGCGGCTGCGGCGCTGCACAGCTTCGCATACACCACAGCCAGCGCCAAGGCCCAAACTTTAGGCCCAAGGCGCGGCTGCGGCAGCGCCCGATCAGCGGATCAGCTTGTTCGGGGTGTATTGGAACGAGATCGAGATCAGGCGGTCGCGGTCGGCCGCAGTCTCGCCTTGGTCGTAGGTTCTGTTTGCGGCTTCGGCGGTGAAAACAAACCTGTCAGACTCAACCGTCATCGGCGTGGGACTTGCACCAGTACCATTCCACAACCGCACTCGACCAATGTTTGCGGGACCGGCGGTACCAGTATCAACTCCATACAGCGTTGCTGTGCCGTCGATTGAGGCATCGACCGCCTCGGCCATCCAGATCGGAATGCCATAGACCACGATCACACCGGCGGGCTGGTTGCCGAGAGTGTCGGTATCCTGCATGGTGGTCACCGCAAACACATCGCCCATGGAATGGCGCGCCAACTCGCGCGGCAGGCGGTTGGCATCGACCACCCCGGCGCGGCGCAGCTCGTTCCAGACCAGGTTGATGCTGGCTTCGCGCTCTGCTTCCGAGTCAGTGCAGACCACTCTTGCCTCCGCGATATCGTCCTGTGGCGGAGGCACCATTTGGCGATTTTCCGGATCGAAATCAAGATTGGACGCATTACCCGCCACTTGGGTAAAACGAGGCAGCAAGGTGGAAGTGAATTGCACGTTTGCATCGTCGGCCACGGCGACCCCATTGTTGTCGCAATCCCCCGGCAGGCGGCCGTTGCGCTTTTGGAACTCGAGCAAAATGCCTTGCAGCCCGCGCAGGTCGGAGACCATGCGCTCGACCTGGGCTTTCTGGATCGCGTCGGTGCCGCGCAGCACCGCGACTAGAATGAGCCCAGCGATCACCAGCACGATGGCCAGCTCGACTAGGGTAAAACCGCGCTGAACGCGGCGCTTCATGTGTTGCAGTTTCATTCGCTTCTCTCCTTGAGAGCTTCAGGTTAAAAAAACTGTGACCGACCGGCCACCCTTGCACCCAGCCACCGTTAAAGTGCTAGCGTGAATGCTACCACGCCTTGGTGAATTTTTTTCCGCCACCCGCCAAAATGTGATTTTTTTGCAACATAACAACTCCTGCTCTCGCTGGGTCAGGGCACGCGCGGGGGTCGGCTTGCCTCAACGAATCAGCTTGTTGGGGGTGTATTGGAACGAGATCGAGATCAGGCGGTCGCGGTCCAAGGTGCCTTGGTCGTAGGTGTTGTTGTTGGGTAACGCGTCGAATTCCTTGGTGCTCCCCCACACCGGGTTGTTTACGATGCCGCCGTTCCACAGCCGCACGCGCCCGGTGTTGGCCGGGCCGCCGACGACGGTGCCTGTGGCCGGGCCGTAGAGCGTGGCCGCACCATCAATCTAGGCATCGACCGCTTCGGCCATCCAGACCGGGATGCCATAGACCACGATCACGCCAGCCCATTGGCCACCGTGGGCCGGGAGGTCGCGCATGGAGGAGACCAAGAACACATCGCCCATGCTGTGGCGCGCCAGTTCGCGCGGCAGGCGGTTGGAATCCACCACCCCGGCGCGGCGCAGCTCGTTCCAGACCAGGTTGATGTTTTCTTCCGGAACGGTGTGCGAAGCAGCGGTGCAGGTGACTTGTGGATCCGATTCCTGCCAGGCCGGGATGGCCGGCATGAAGCGGTTGGCCGTGGTGAAATCGAGCACATTGAAACTGCCACCCGGGGTGGTCCAAGTGCCCAGCAGCGTGGTTCTGACTGGCACATTGCCGCTGATGCGTAACACCCCGTTGTTGTCGCAATCCCCCGCCAAGCGCCCAGTGCGTTTTTGGAACTCCAGCAAAATGCCTTGCAGCCCGCGCAAATCGGACACCATGCGCTCGACTTGGGCTTTCTGAATCGCGTCGGTGCCGCGCAGCACCGCGACTAGAATGAGCCCTGCGATCACCAGCACGATGGCCAGCTCGACCAAGGTAAAACCGCGCTGCACGCGGCGTTTGATGTGTTGCAGTTTCATCCGCTGGGCTCCCGGAAAGTTGAAGCAGGGTACGAAAACTGCGGCAGACCGGCCACTTGCGCGGCCAGACACCGTGAATTGCTAGCGCAAATGCTAGCACATCTTCATGACGTTTGGCCCAGGGTTTGCCCGGCTCAGCCCGGGGCGAAACCGGAGCCTGCACCCGATTTACCAGATTTCACACCACATCGATCCAAGACTCTCGCTTCCAAGTGCCTCCGAATTCACCCCTCAACGCCAGCGCACTCAGCGGCGGCATCAGAAAGTCACGCAGGTCCGCAACGACCTGCTCCAGCGTGAGCGCTTCGAGCCGATTCTTTCTCAGAAAACCTTGCCACTGCATCTGCTTTTGCGCATCGGTGGCAAACGCCTTGGTCAGGCCGAAGGGCACATCCGTCGGGATGTCGGTGCCTCGGCGTGACAGCGTCGCGCCGATGGCCTCGCGCAGCACCTCGCCGTCGAAATCGCTGTGCTTTGCCAGCACCCACAGGTCGAAGTAATCCTTCATCCGACTGTTGGCCACCCCCAGGCTGATTAACGCTTCGAGCTTTTCCGCAACGACGGTGCAGCGCGGATAGACCCTGAGTTTGGGCGCAGGGAACTCGTCGAGCATCACCGGGTACTCTACTGCCTCAGGCCCGGGCGTGACCGCATCGCCGTAGCCTACGTCGATCTGGACCGGGCAGCGCGCGCCATCGATCCACGCCAGCAAGGTCACTCGGATGCCTGCGTAGTTGGCTTCCTTGCGGATTTCTTCAGCCCGAATGCTCTGGGCATCGAAGCTTATGCCGTCATCGACATCCAGCGCGCACAAATCCGTGAAGGCGGCGATCAGATGCGGCTCCTCAGCAAGGCCAAATCCGAGCAGGTCCATGTCACGCGTCGGCCGCAGCGGCACATCGAACCACAAGTCGAACAGCAGTGCGCCCTTGAGCAGGAAGTGGTCTGCGTGCGTCGAGATGCTCAGGCGGTACAGCAGCCGCTCCAGCGCATAGCGGGTGAGCACCAAGGTGAAATCGCGCTTATCAGCTCGGGCCTTGTTGAGCAGCCTGGCACGCACCGAGGCAGCGGCGTTGCGTCGGTTCACGTCAGCGCCTCCAGATAGGGGCGCATCACATTGGCCACTCGGCAGACTTGGGCGCAGCGCCACAGGTCATCCATCTTCACGCGCTTGGCGTTCCAAGCCTCGCGCAGGGCTTCGAGCGCCACGTCCAGGCCGATCTTGTTGCGGTACTTGAAGCAGTCGGCCACCGTTTTGGCCACGCCCGTGACCCGCACTGTGACGCCCTCGACTTGATGTTCCTCCACACCTTCGGTGAGGGCATCGCCACTGAAGCGAACAATGCGCAGCGGCGGGTAGTCCATCTTGGGGGCACGGGCTTTGTTGGCTATCGCTACCCACACCTCGAACGGCGACTGCGTGGTCAGGCCGTGAAACTGCAGCGCCGACAGCAGGCACACCAGCGCGTTTGGGTGTTTGCTGGCCAGCTCGGCCAGGGTAGTGTGCTCCGATACCGGTCGATCCGGCAGAGCGTAAAGGCCACGGCACAGCCGCGTCAGCTTGCCCTGACGGGCCAGTGTGCTCAGTGCCATCCGGGAATAGCCGCACGCCTCGACATCGCGGGGGCGGAGCAGCCCTTTGTGACGAGCAAGATCGAGAATGGGCGTGCTGGTTTTTTCCATGTAGCTATTATTTCATATAGTCGGTACTTGTCAATATATACCGACGATACGATCACTGCAAAGGAAATTGGGGACAGACCACGGTTTTTACTGAAATTGGGGACAGACCACGGTTTTTACGGTTTTTTGCCACGATGGGCTAGTGGTAATCCTGCTCGAGTTGGTGGCGCACGGCCAGTACTTGCACACAGTGCTTGGACTCGATTTCGTAGAGCGCCA
>Ga0209103_1000296_pt1 | contig 15582 bp, 14 predicted proteins | sample 4C3metaG_FD_184152 | JGI IMG/M metagenome (GOLD analysis project Ga0209103, IMG submission 184152) | Freshwater bacterial and archeal communities from Indian Creek, Illinois, USA - 4C3 metaG (SPAdes) (version 2) | ecosystem: Environmental > Aquatic > Freshwater > Unclassified | place: USA...
CGATTGCCACAGCAGGCAGGTTGGGCGGCAGCACCTTGTCTTGGTAGGCCTGCGGCTGGCGGTCAAACACGTTGGTGCAAGGCATGGAGACCACGCGCACGCGCACGCCCTCGGCCGCCAGTGCGGCTTGTGCCTGCAGCGCGATCTCGACTTCGGAGCCGGTGGCGACGATCAGCGCTTGAGCGTCGGCCACTTCAGAGAGCACGTAGCCGCCTTGGCGGATGGCCTCGGCTTGCGCCAGGCTGCTGACGCGGGGCAGGTTCTGGCGCGACAGGCACAGCGCGGCCGGGCCGTCGCGGCGCTCGATGGCGCTGGCCCAGGCCACGGCGGTTTCCAGCCCGTCGGCCGGGCGCCAAACGTCCAGCCCCGGAATCAGGCGCAGAGAGGGAACGTGCTCGATCGACTGGTGCGTGGGGCCGTCTTCGCCCAAGCCGATGCTGTCGTGGGTGAAGACGTGGATCACGCGCTGCTTCATCAGCGCCGCCATGCGGATGGCGTTGCGCGAGTAGTCGCTGAAGGTGAGGAAGGTGCCGCCGTAGGGCAGGTAACCGCCGTGCAGGGCGATGCCGTTCATGATCGCGGCCATGCCGAACTCGCGCACACCGTAGCTCAGGTGGTTGCCCCAGGTGTCGCGGCCGGCCTTGACGCAGCCCTTAAAGTTGGTCAGGTTGGAGCCGGTGAGGTCGGCGCTGCCGCCGAAGAACTCGGGCAGCAGCGGGGCCAGCGCGTCGAGCGCGTTCTGGCTGGCTTTGCGGGTGGCTATTGAGTCGGGCTTGGCGGCGATGGCTTCGAGCAGCGCGGGCAGCTTGGCGGCGAAGTCGGGCGGCAACTGGCCCGCCATGCGGCGCTCGAACTCGGCCGCCAGTTGCGGATACTCGCTGCGGTAGGCCAGCCAGCGTGCCTGCCACGCGCTCTCGGCTGCGGCCCCGCTGGCGCGGGCGTCCCAAGCGGCGCTGAGGTCGGCCGGAATCTCGAACGGCGGGTGCTCCCAGCCCAGCGCAGCGCGCGTGGCGGCCACTTCGGCGGCCCCGAGCGCAGCCCCGTGTACATCGTGCGTGCCAGCCTTGTTGGGCGAGCCCTTGCCGATCACGGTCTGGCAGCAGATCAGGGTCGGCTTGCCATCGGCGGCGGCGGCCTGCCGCCGGGCTTGCAACAGCGCCGCCTGCACCGCCGCCGGGTCGTGCCCATCCACGCGTGCGATCACGTTCCAGCCATAGGCCTCGAAGCGCTTGGGCGTGTCGTCGGTGAACCAGCCCTCGACGTGGCCGTCGATCGAGATGCCGTTGTCGTCGTAAAAGGCGATCAGCTTGGGTAGGCGCAGGGTGCCGGCGAGCGAGCTGACTTCGTGGCTGATGCCCTCCATCAGGCAACCGTCGCCCAGAAAGACGTAGGTGTGGTGGTCCACCACGGTGTGGCCGGGGCGGTTGAACTCGGCCGCCAGCAGTTTTTCGGCCAGCGCCATGCCGACGGCGTTGCCCAGCCCCTGCCCCAGCGGCCCGGTGGTGGTCTCGACGCCGGGGGTGTGGCCGACTTCGGGGTGCCCGGCGGTTTTGCTGTGCAACTGGCGGAAGTTTTGCAACTCGCGCAGCGGCAGGTCGTAGCCGGTGAGGTGCAGCAGGGAGTAGATCAGCATCGAGCCGTGGCCGTTGGAGAGCACGAAGCGGTCCCGGTCGGCCCAGTGCGGGTTGAGCGGGTTGTGCTTGAGGTGCCGGTTCCAGAGCACTTCGGCGATTTCGGCCATGCCCATCGGGGCACCGGGGTGGCCGCTCTTGGCTTTTTCCACTGCATCGACCGACAACATGCGGATCGCGTTGGCCATGCGGCGGGCCAGTTCGGGGCTAGGGTTTTTCATGCGGGCATTCCAAATCGGGGGTCGGAGGTTCAGGCCAAGCCGAGCGCACGTTTTTTGCGCTCCATCATGCGCCAGATGAAGGGGGTGAAGATGAGCTGCATGGTCAGTTCCATCTTGCCCCCGGGCACCACGATGGTGTTGGCGCGGCTCATCCACGACCCGTTGATCATACTCAGCAAGTACTGGAAATCGATGCCCTTGGGCTGGGCAAAACGCACCACGCACACGCTCTCGTCGGCGGTGGGGATGTCGCGCGTGATGAAGGGGTTGGAGGTGTCCACCACCGGAACGCGCTGGAAGTTGACGTGCGTGAGGCCAAACTGCGGCACGATGTAGTTCACGTAGTCGGGCATGCGGCGCAAGATGGTGTCAACCACCGCGTCTTGGCTGTAGCCGCGCTGGGTTTTGTCGCGAATCAGCTTCTGGATCCACTCCAGGTTGATGGTGGGCACCACGCCGATGAGCAGGTCCGGGTAGCGCGCCACATCGACGCTTTCGGTTTTCACCGCCCCATGCAGACCTTCGTAGAACAGCAGGTCGGTGCCAAGGGGCAAATCCTCCCAGGGCGTGAAGGTGCCGGGCTCTTGCCCGTAGGGGGCGGCTTCGAGCTCGTTGTGCAGGTATTTGCGGCTTTTGCCGGTGCCGCTGGCGGCGTAGTCGCGAAACAGGGCTTCGAGTTCTTCGAAGCGGTTGCCCTCGGCCCCGAAGTGGCTGAAGTGGCGGTTGCCTGTGGCCTCTTCTTCGGCCATGCGCTGCTTCATGGCTTTGCGCTCAAAGCGGTGAAAGCTGTCGCCCTCGATCACGGCGGCGCTGATGCCCTCGCGGCGAAAGATATTTTGAAAGGTGCGCGTGACGGTGGAGGTGCCGGCACCGGAGGAGCCGGTGATGGCGATGATGGGGTGGCGTTCAGACATGGCGGCGGGTCTCCTAAATGTATTTGGCTTGAGGGCTTAGTCGCGAAACAGCGAGCGCGTGGCAAACAGCGGCTCGCCTTCCTTGGCCTGGGCGGGTTCGCGGTGGTAGCGCTCGATGCGCTCCACTTCGTTCTTGCTGCCAAACACCAGCCCGATGCGCTGGTGCAGCGAGGTCGGCAGCACGCCCATCATCGGCTCGCGGCCGGTGCTGGCGCGGCCCCCGGCCTGCTCCATGATCATGCCGACCGGGTTGGCTTCGTAGAGCAGGCGCAGGCGGCCGGGTTTGAGCGGGTCTTTGGTGTCGCGTGGGTACATGAAGACACCGCCGCGCATCAGGATGCGGTGCGCCTCAGCCACCATGGAGGCGATCCAGCGCATGTTGAAGTCTTTGCCGCGAGGGCCGGTTTTGCCGGCCAGGCATTCATCGACGTAGCGCTTGACCGGCGCTTCCCAGAAGCGGCTGTTGGAGGCGTTGATGGCAAATTCTTGCGTGTCGGGCGGGATTTGCATGTCGGGGTGGGTGAGCATGAATTCGCCCAGATTCGGATCCAGCGTAAAGCCGTTGACGCCACGGCCCACGGTCAGGATCAGCATGGTGGTCGGGCCGTAGAGCGCGTAGCCGGCGGCCATTTGGGTGGCACCAGGTTGCAGGAAGTCGGCCTCGACCACGTCGCGACCGCTGTCGATCACCGCTTGCGGGGCGCGCAGCACCGAAAATATGCTGCCCACTGAGACGTTGACGTCGATGTTGCTGGAGCCGTCCAGCGGGTCGAACACCAGCAGATAGTGGCCGCGCGGGTACTGCGATGGAATCTGGTGCGGCAAGTCCATCTCTTCCGACGCCATGCCCGCCAAGTGGCCCGACCACTCGGTGCGCTGGATGAAGACCTCGTTGCTGAGCACGTCGAGTTTTTTCTGCGTTTCGCCTTGCACATTCACCGCGCCGCCGGCCTCGGGCGCATGGTTGCCCATGGCACCCCCGAGCTCGCCGTAGGCCACGGCACTGGCAATGGCCTTGCAGGCCAGCGTCACATCGAGGATGAGGGCGTTGAAGTCGCCGGTGGCCCCAGGGAAGCGGCGCCGCTCCTCAATCAGGAATTGGGTCAGCGTGGAGCGGTTGGTTTGGAGCATGGGCTTGTCTCGGTGGTTTTAATGAATCAAGGGGGCAATGCGGATGCGCGTCAGGGGCGTGCGTGGGCGCCGTTGCCGCTTTAGCGCCTGGTTGCGCCACGCGGTTTGGCCGCTGGCTGCGGGGGACTGCTGGGCTCGGCCTGGCATTCGCTTAACCACTGCTGCAACTGAGCCAAACTGAGCTGGCTCAAATCGGGCAGCACGCGCAGCGCGGCACCAAAATCGTGCTGGGCGGTGTAGCTGGTGGGGGTGATCACGGTCGCCAAACCGGCTGCGGTGGCGGCCTGCAGGCCGTTGGCCGAGTCCTCGAAAGCGATGCAGCGCGCCGGATCGAGGCGCATGTCGGCCAACACCTTCAGGTACACCTGCGGATGCGGTTTTTTGATCGGGGCGTTGCTGGCGTCGCCTATGGCCAGAAAAAAACTGCGCCAGTCCGGCCCGATGGCGCTGCGCAGCAAAGCGGCGATGTTGACCGGGGACGTGGTGGTGGCAATCGCCAGTTGCACCCCTTGGTTGTAGGCCGCCTGCATCAGCGCCAGCACCCCAGGGCGCAAGCTCAGCGCACCGGAGCCCACCACCTGTTCGTAGTAAGCGGTTTTGACCTCGTGCAGCCGCGCCACGGTGTCGCGCACAGCCCCGCTATCGACTTCTTTCATCTCGGGCTGCACCATGCGCCAGTAGTGCAGCAAGCGCTCCTTGCCGCCCGAGACGTCGAGCAGCCGGGTGTAGAGCGGCACATCCCAGTGCCAGTCCAGCCCTTCGTGCGCAAAGGCATGGTTGAAAGCCTCTAGGTGCAGGCTTTCGGTGTCGGCCAAGGTGCCATCGACGTCAAAGATCAGGGCAGTGAGCATGGGTGCAGCGGCCAAAAAATAGGTGGAAACCGCAATATAGTTTCTAAGTTGAGTAAGGTAAATTTACGTTTAGTTCACAATCGATTCAGGAGAAACTTATTGAAGAACACCACCTTTCGCCAACTTAGGGTTTTCACCGAGGTGGCGCGCCACCTGAGTTTTGCCCGCGCGGCCGAGTCGCTGCATCTGACACCCCCTGCTGTCACTATGCAAATCAAGGAGTTGGAAGACAATGTCGGGCTACCCTTGTTTGAACGCAGTGGGCGCAAGGTGTCCTTGACCACGGCGGGCGAGTACATGCTGGTCTATGCGCGCAAAATTTTGGCGACGCTCAAGGACGCCCAAGACGCTGCGGCGCGCCTCAAGCGCGTCGAGGTTGGGCAGTTGACCATCGGCATGGTGGGCACGGCGCAGTATTTTTTGCCGCACCTGATCGGCCAGTTTCGTCAGGAATACGCGGGTGTGGAAACGCGCCTGGTGCTGGGCAACCACGACCAGTTGCTGCGCATGCTGCAAGGCGGCGAGGTGGACATCGCCGTCATGGGCATGCCGCCCAAGGAACTGGCCACGCGCACCGAACCCTTTGCCGCCAACCCGCTGGTGTTCGTGGCCGCGACCGATCACCCCTTGCTCAAAATCGGCCACCCCACGCCGACGGCACTGGAGCCCTATGGCTTCATCGTGCGCGAGCGCGGCTCCGGCACCCGTGCCGCGATGGAGAAGTTTTTGCAAAACACCCGCTTGCAGCCTCGGGTGGTGATGGAGATGTCGAGCAACGAGGCCATCAAGCAGGCCGTGATGGCCGGCATGGGCGTGAGTTTTTTGTCGCTGCACACCATTGGGCTGGAACTGCAACACGGCCTGATTGCGCGGCTCGACGTGGAGGGCACCCCGGTGGTGCGGGCATGGAACCTGGTCCACACCCTGTCCAAAGTGCTCTCGCCGGCGGCGGAGGCGTTTCGCTACTTCATCTTGGAACGCGGTGAGTCGTTCCTGGCTGAGCGCTTCGGCCAATTGATGCCCTTTGCTACTCCACCCGCGAAATCCTGAGCATATTGGTGCCGCCCGGGGTGCCCATGGGCTCGCCGCAGGTGATGGCATAGACATCGCCGGACTGCACGATGCCACGCCCGATGAGGTGTTGCTCGGCCTGGGCCAGCGCGGTGTCGCGGTCGGTGCTGGAGTCCACCAGCAGCGGGTGCACGTTGCGATAGACCGCCATGCGCCGCTGCGCACGCAGGCGCGGCGTGAGGGCGTAGATGGGGATGCGAACCTTGTGGCGGCTCATCCAGAGCGCGGTCGAGCCCGATTCGGTCAGGGCCACGATGGCTTTGGCCCCCAGGTGCGAGGCGGTAAAGAGCGCACCCATGGCGATGGATTGGTCGATGCGGGTGAAGGCTTTGCCGCTGAAGTCGGACTCCAGGTCGTGCTGGTCGGCGCGTTCGGCGGCCTCGCAGATCAGCGCCATTTCGCGCACGGTTTCGAGCGGAAACTTGCCGGCGGCGGTTTCGGCGCTGAGCATGACCGCGTCGGTTCCGTCGAGCACCGCGTTGGCCACGTCGCTGACTTCGGCGCGCGTGGGCATGGGGGCCAGGATCATGCTCTCCATCATCTGGGTGGCGGTGATGACGAAGCGGTCGTGCGCGTGCGCCAGCCGGATCATGCGCTTTTGCAGCGCCGGCACGGCCGCGTTGCCGACCTCGACCGCCAGATCGCCGCGCGCGACCATGATGCCGTCGCTGGCCAGCACGATGCTCTCCAGCACCGGAATGGCTTCGGCGCGCTCGATCTTGGCGATCAGGGCCGGCTGCGCGCCGTAGGGGTTGGCCAGCAGGCACAGTTGGCGCGCCAGCTCCATGTCGGCGGCGTCTTTGGGAAAGCTCACCGCCACAAAGTCCACCTCGAGCGCGATGGCCACCTTGAGGTCTTCCATGTCTTTGGCGGTCAGGGCCGGGGCGGTGAGGCCGCCACCGCGCTTGTTGATGCCCTTGTGGTTGGACAGCTCGCCGCCTTGCACCACCTGGGTGTGCACCGCCGCGCCTTCGAGGCGCAGCACCTGCAGCACGATCAGGCCGTCGTTGAGCAGCAGCACGTCACCGGCCTGCACCTCGTCGGGCAGGTTTTTGTAGTCCAGCCCCACGGCTGCTTCGTCGCCCGGCTGGGTGCGCGCGGCGTCGAGCACGAAGGGTTGGCCCGCTTCCAGCATCACGCGCCCTTGGGCGAACTTGCCGACGCGGATTTTGGGCCCCTGCAGGTCGGCCATGATCGCCACTTCGCGCCCGGCGCGCTGCGCGGCGGCACGCACCATGGCGGCGCGCTGGCGGTGCTCGTCGGCCGTGCCGTGCGAGAAGTTGAGCCGCACCACGTTCACGCCGGCCTCGATCATGGCGTACAAAATCTCGGGTGTGTTGGAAGCCGGCCCGAGGGTGGCGACGATCTTGGTGGCGCGTGGGTTCATGGAGTGCCTTGCAACGGTGTAGGGGAGGGTTGGAACATTATTTCAGATCGCCCCGACAGGGCCAAGACAAATCGCGGCACGCACACCCTGGTTGCGCACGCAGCGCTTCAGATCTTTTGCACCGGCGCTTCAGCCAAAGCTGAGGCGGCCTGCCCCAGCCAGGCTTTGAAGGCCAGCGCCGCAGGCGAGAGACGCTTGCCTTGGGGGTAAACTAGGTGCCAATGCCGCATCAGGGGAAAGCCCTGCACGTCGAGCTGCACCAGTTCGCCCAGCGCCAGTTCGGCCGCTACGGCGTGCGCCGACAGCACCGCCAAGCCCAGCCCACCGGCCACGGTCTGCTTGATGGCCTCGTTGCTGCCCACTTCGAGCCGGTTTTTGATGCGTATGCCCTGCTGGGCAAAAAACTTTTCGCTCGTCAAGCGGGTGCCGGAGCCAGGCTCGCGCAGCACGAACGGCTGGTCTTGCAAGCGCTGCGGATCGATGGCGCGCTGGCCCACCAGCGGGTGCCCCGGCGGGGCCAGCAGCACCAGCGGGTTCTCGGCAAAGACCTCGCTCACCAGCGCCAGTTGCTCGGGCGGCTGGCCCATGATGGTGAGGTCGTCTAGGTTGTGCGCCAACCTGTGCAGCAGCATCTCGCGGTTGCCCACCTGCATGCTCACTTCGATGCCGGGGTGCGCGCTGCAAAAGCGGCCCAGCAGCTTGGGCACGGTGTATTGCACCGTGGTCAGGATCGCCAGCTTGAGGCTGCCGCGCTCGACCCCTTGCAGGGCGGCCAGGTCCTGCGTCAGCCGCTCCATGCGGGTTTCGAGGTCTTGGCAGGCCTCGGCCAGCGTTTGGCCGGTGGCCGTGAGGTAAATCTTTTTGCCCAGTTGCTCGAACAAAGGCTGCCCGATGGTTTCGGCAAGTTGCTTGACTTGCAGCGACAGCGTGGGCGGCGACAGGTGCAGCGCCTCGGCGGCGCGGGCAAAGCTGGAATGCCGGGCCACGGCCAAAAAGATGCGAAGCTGGTGCAGGGTGAGGTGGCGCAGGTTCATGAAGAGGAGTTTACCTAAATAAAACGTTATGGTCAAAACAATTTACTTGCATCAAACGAAAAGCGGGTAAACAATTCGGGGCATCGGATCGGCACCCCACGCAGCCGGGGCGCAGATTTTTGGCTCAACCCGTTACCAATCAGGAGCAAGCATGGCCGTCAAGTCTTACAGCGCCGGTGTCAAAGAATACCGCCAAACCTACTGGATGCCGGATTACATCCCGCTCGACACCGACCTGTTGGCGGTGTTCAAGATCACCCCACAAGCCGGGGTGGACCGTGAGGAGGCGGCGGCAGCGGTGGCGGCCGAATCTTCTACCGGCACCTGGACCACGGTCTGGACCGACTTGCTCACCGACATGGACTACTACAAGGGCCGCGCCTACCGCATCGAAGACGTGCCCGGCGACGACACCTGCTACTACGCCTTCATCGCCTACCCGATCGACCTGTTCGAAGAGGGTTCGGTGGTCAACGTCTTCACCTCGCTGGTGGGCAACGTGTTTGGCTTCAAAGCGGTGCGTGCGCTGCGGCTCGAAGACGTGCGCTTCCCGATCGCTTATGTGAAAACCTGCGGCGGCCCGCCACACGGCATCCAGGTCGAGCGCGACATCATGAACAAGTATGGGCGCCCGCTGCTGGGTTGCACCATCAAGCCCAAGCTCGGTCTGTCGGCCAAGAACTACGGCCGCGCTGTCTATGAGTGCCTGCGCGGCGGCTTGGACTTCACCAAAGACGACGAAAACATCAACAGCCAGCCTTTCATGCGGTGGCGCCAGCGCTTCGACTTCGTGCAGGAAGCCACCCTCAAGGCCGAAGCCGAAACCGGCGAGCGCAAAGGCCACTACCTCAACGTGACGGCCCCGACGCCCGAGGAAATGTACAAGCGCGCCGAGTACGCCAAAGAGATCGGTGCCCCGATCATCATGCACGACTACATCACGGCCGGTTTCTGCGCCAACACGGGCTTGGCCAACTGGTGCCGCGACAACGGCATGCTGCTGCACATCCACCGCGCCATGCACGCGGTGATCGACCGCAACCCGCACCACGGCATCCACTTTCGCGTGCTCACCAAAATCCTGCGCCTCTCGGGCGGCGACCACCTGCACACCGGCACCGTGGTGGGCAAGCTCGAAGGCGACCGCGAGTCCACCCTGGGCTGGATCGACCTGCTGCGCGAATCCTACGTGCCAGAAAACCGCTCGCGCGGCATCTTCTTCGACCAAGACTGGGGTTCGATGCCGGGCGTGTTCGCCGTGGCTTCGGGCGGCATCCACGTTTGGCACATGCCAGCGCTGGTGAACATTTTTGGCGACGACTCGGTGCTGCAGTTCGGCGGCGGCACGCTCGGCCACCCATGGGGCAACGCGGCCGGCGCGCACGCCAACCGGGTTGCGCTGGAGGCCTGTGTGCAAGCGCGCAACGAAGGGCGCCCACTGGAAAAAGAGGGCAAGGAAATCCTCACCGCAGCAGCCGCGCACAGCCCAGAGCTCAAGATCGCGATGGAAACTTGGAAAGAGATCAAGTTCGAGTTCGACACGGTTGACAAGCTCGACGTGGCGCACAAGTAAGCCGCTGCCTTAGAGCCCCATCCTTCACCTGAACCCTCTTTTTTGCATTCCAAGGAGCCCCATCATGGCCGTGCAAGCTTACGAGCAGTCGCTCAAGTACGAGACCTTTTCCTACCTGCCACCCATGAAGCCCGAGCAGGTGCGCCGCCAGATCGGCTACGCCATTTCGCAGGGCTGGAACCCGGCGGTCGAGCACACCGAACGCGGCACCACCGCCAAAACCAGCTTTTGGTACATGTGGAAGCTGCCGCTGTTTGGCGAGCAAAACATCGACGCCGTGCTGGCCGAAATCGAAGCCTGCCACCGCGAGTTCCCCGAGCACATGGTGCGCTTCGTGGCCTACGACAACTACTCGCAAAGCCAAGGCCAGTGCTTCGTGGTCTATCGCTGAGTTTTCAGCCACCACGAACTGCCCTGCCCCCAGCTTAGCCCGCGCGCACCCACCGGGTGCGCCACCCGACGACCGAGGAGACCGCCATGGAACCCGCACTGAACCACGCAAACCTAACCCTTTCCGGGCGCGAGCTGGCGCGCATGCGCCGACTCGCCATGGCCACCGAGGGCAAGGTCGGGGCAGCCAACCGCGTCGCAGCGGCCGTGCGTGCCAGCCAAGCTGCGGCGCAGGCGGTGCAAGCAGCGGCACGGCGCGATGAGGCGCAGTGCGGTTGCTCGGGTGCCGCCGATGCGGCGTGTCAGTGCGACGTGGCCGCTGCGGTGTCTGCGCCAGCCAGCCAGACCAAGGCCGCCTGCGCTTTGCCCAACGGCCGCACCTTGGCCCGGGCCCGGCGCCAGACCTTGGCCCAAGAAGGCAAGGTGGGCATCCAAAAAGTCGCCAACGCCAGCCGCATCGCCGCCACCATGCCGGATCGCGCCGATTGGCAAACCGCCTTGGTGCAGGGCGTGACGGGGCGCCAGTTGGCGATGCAAAAACGCATCGTGCAGTCGCTCGCTGGGCGCACCGAAGCCCAGCACAGCAGCGGCAACCGCAGCGTGGCGCGCAGCCGCAGCCGCCCTGTGGCCGAGCGCACCGAGGTCGGGCACACGCTGTCTGGGCAAGAAGTGAGCGGCATTCAGGTCGAGCGCAGCAGCAAGGTCACCGGCCAAGAGCCGGGCACCTGCCGCAACGTCACCGGAACCGAATACATCGGCATGGAGCAGTACCAGGCTTGGTGCGAGTCCAAGCCGCAGCCGCGCCCACCCAAGGTTGGGCTGTCGCAAACCACCGGCCAGCAGCAAAGCATCAGCGGCACCGAAGTGGACCCGCAGCCGCGCGTGACCGGCAACCAAACCGGGGTGTGCCTGGGCATCACCGGCACCCAATACCTGTCGGACCTGACCACCCGCCTGTGCCAAGAACAGCCGCTGCAAGGGCCGCACAAGGTGAGCGTGATGTCGAGCCGGGGCCAGCAAACCGTGACCGGGGTCGTGGTCAACGGCGGCAGCAAGGTGACAGGCAACGAAGCCGGCATGCAGCGCCCGATCACAGGCACGCAATACGCCCGTGCGTTGCAAGCCGCACCCAGCAGAATGCCCGCATCTGAAGCCAGGCACGCGCTGCCAGAGCCGGTGCAGGCGCAACGCCAGAGCGCCAGCTGGCGCACCCAGTCGCTCACCGGCGACCGCCCCGGCATCGGCGGCGGCGGCGTTACCGGCGACGAGCGCGGCGCGTGTGAGCCGATTACTGGAACTCCCTTCATCGGGCCGGACAACCAATACGCCGCCTGCACCATCGACAGCGCCTGGTTGACGCGCCACCCCGAGCTGGCCGTGGAAACACCGTCCGCTGCACCCAAGGGCTTTAGCATCGCTCGCCCGCAGCGCGGCCAAGCGGCGGGACGGGTGTCGGTACCGCAGTCGGCGGCGCACTCGGCAGCGCAGCGCAACCCCGTCACCGGGTCGGCTTGCGGCAACAGCGACCGCATCACCGGGCCAGGCTTCAAGGCCCAAGGAATGATCACCGGCACACCCGAATTCCGCCACGGCGGCCACACCCGGCGCAGCACGGCCAGCGCACGCATGGACAGCCTGGCCAGCAGCGCGGCGAATCCACCCGCTGTGCAGCCCCCAGCCAGCGAGCGCCTCTCGGGCGAGGGGCGCCAGCAGGGCTCGCGCCTGACCGGCGACTCCTGGAGCAGCAGCCGCCACATCAGCGGCACCGACGGGGTTTCGGCGCATTCGCGCAACCCGACCCAGCGCGGACAGCCGCGTGGCATGGGCATGGATGCGCGCAGCGTGCGCGAACAAGCCCGCGCCGAGGTGCCACCCAGCCCAGTCACCGGGTCTTCGGGCAACACGGGGCGCGGTGCCATGGTGACGATCTCTGGCGGTGCGCGCGGCTAAAAGCCCTTGCATCCCCACGCAACCACAGCAAGCGCACGATCATGAACACGCTCAAACGCCGACAAGCCCAAGCCACGCACACGCGCGCTGGGCTGGCGCTGGCCGCAGCGTTTTCAGAGGCCGCTGCAGAGCCGCCGCGCAGCCCGGCCTTGGCGCTGCAGCGCGCAGCCCGGCACAGCGCCGCAGCCCAGAAGGCCACGACCAAGGCCGCGCAGGCCACGCCCAAGTCCCCAGTTCGGTCTGCCATGGCTACCAGGGCGGTGCAAGCCACACAAGTCACGCAGGCTTCGAAGGCCCCGGCACAAGCTGGCGTGACCACAAGAGCGGCGCAGGCACTTGCTTCCAGCATACCCCAGCCCGGCCACGCCCTGGTCGATGCCGATCTCAACGACTGCCTGCACACCTACGAGCAGCGCGTGCGCGGCCGCTTTGCCGCCGTGCTCGATGTGCTGCGCACCCTCTCTAGCTGTCAGCACGAGCGCGATTTTGCTGCGCAGGCGCAGGCGCTGGCGCTGCAAAAGCTGGGCTTCGAACTGCCCACCGACTGGCTCGCCAACGCCTGGGTGGCCGGTGTCGATATGGCGGCGCTGCACGCGCACTGCCTGTTCCAGACCGTGGCGCAATCGGTGCAGCAGGCCGGTTTCGACCAAAGCTGCTGGCGCGCGCGCATGCCGATCGGGCCGCAGCAGTGGCGCGACTGGGGCTACCACACGCTCGACTTCAGCCCCTGCGCCGACGGCCGTCTGCAGGCGCTGCTGCCCTTCATCCTGCGCACCACGCCCGCCGCCCATGTGTGGGTCAAAGCCTACGCCGGGGCGCTGTTCGACGTCGAGCACGACGTGGCCGACTGGACGCAGCGCGAACTCGAGCGCCTCACCGGGGCCATCGAAGGCGGGGCGCAGCTCGACTACCTGAAAGTGGCGGTCTATCACTACAGCTCGTCGGCCCCGTGCGAGCAGGGCTGTGCCGCCCACAGCAGCCAGGACGAGCAGGCGGTGCAAGCCGCCATCGAGCGCCTTGTCGCATTGCAAATGGCAGTTGACAACACCTTTGGGCTGGGTGCCGCGCCGCAGGTGCTGCTGATCGGAGTCGATACCGATTGCGACGCCATCCGCATCCACCTGCCCGACGCCAGTGGGCAGATCCAGCGCACGCGCTTCCTCGACAGCGCCGCGCTGTATCGCAGCACCTTGGGCATGGCAGCGGGAAAAGCCCTGCAGACCGTGCAACAGGCGCTGCAACGCCACGTCGCCGAACTCGGCGGCCTGGCCGCCAAGGGCAATGAGGCCGGTATGGCGGCGCTGGCGCAAGCGTGGCTGATCGCCAATTTTTCGCAGATCGAGTACGTGAATCGGCACCACGCCGGGCGCTACGCCGTGATCGGGCACGACGAGGCCTTCGTCTGCGCCGGCGAGGCGGTGCCGCTGCTGCACCTGCGCAACCAGTTTTACTTTGCCCACCTCGATACGGTGGAAGAAGGCGCAGCCGACCTCGACGTGGGCGCGCGCATCTTCCAGGGCCTGAACGTGCAGCGCGGCCTGGCCTTGCCGGTGCTGGTGCATTTCACCTACGACGCGCGCGTTCCCGGAGCGCGTGCGCGCGCCGTGCAGCGCGGGCTGCGCGTGGCGCAGGCGATCCGGGCGCGCTTTGCCGAGCTGGCCGAGCGCGGCCTGCTGCACTGCCGGGTGGCGGTGAGCGAGCGCCAGGCGGGATCGATGCTGGAATGGGCCGAGCACGCCGTGCTGGCAGCGGCGCATTGAACGGGCAAGGATCGGCACCATGAAGATCATGCGCGTAGAAAAAACCCTGGTTTCGACCAACCGCATCGAGGCCTTTGGGCACCGGCCCTTGCTGGTGGTGCAAGAGCGCGTCGGTGGCACGCGCAGCGTGGCGGTCGATGCGGTCGGCTGCGTGCCGGGCGACTGGGTGATTTGTGTGGGTTCATCGGCAGCGCGCGAAGCCGCCGGGAGCCGGGATTTCCCCTCTGACTTGACCATCGTCGGCATCATCGACCGCTGGACGGCCGAGGGCAGCGTCTGATGGAAGTGCTGCAAGTGATCGACGATTTGGTCTGCACCCGGCGCGTGGTTGGGCTTGGTGCGGTGTCGCTGCGCGTGCTGCAAAGCGAGCAGGGCGTGGTTTCGGTGGCCAGCGACCCGGTTGGGGCTCCGGTCGGCAAGTGGGTGCTGGTTGCCACCGGCACCGCAGCACGGCTGGCGATGCCGGACCCGCTGACGATGACCGACCTGTCGATCTGCGGCATTGTCGATCACTGGGAGCCGGCACCATGAAGGTGGCGGCCAAGGATGCCAGTAAAGATGCAAGTAGGGCCGGCATGGTGCCAGCCCGGTGTGGCATGGGTGGGTTGGGTTCGAGCACGAACGGCCCGGTTTTTGTTTCTAACTGAAGGAGAAGTGAAATGTCTGCAGCAACGGGTATTGCCCTGGGAATGATCGAAACACGCGGCCTGGTGCCGGCCATCGAGGCCGCCGACGCCATGACCAAAGCCGCCGAAGTGCGCCTGATCGGGCGTCAGTTCGTCGGTGGCGGCTACGTCACGGTGCTGGTGCGCGGTGAAACCGGTGCCGTCAACGCGGCGGTGCGCGCCGGGGCCGACGCCTGCGAGCGCGTGGGCGACGGTCTGGTGGCGGCGCACATCATCGCCCGCGTACACAGCGAAGTCGAGGGCATCCTGCCCACGACCCCATCGGCTTGATTTGAAATTCTTTTTGTAAAGGGGTACGCGATGAGCCAAGCAACAGGGATCGCCCTTGGGATGATCGAAACACGCGGTCTGGTGCCGGCCATCGAAGCCGCCGACGCCATGACCAAAGCCGCCGAAGTGCGCCTGATCGGGCGTCAGTTCGTTGGTGGCGGCTACGTCACGGTGCTGGTGCGCGGTGAAACCGGTGCCGTCAACGCGGCGGTGCGCGCCGGGGCCGACGCCTGCGAGCGCGTGGGCGACGGTCTGGTGGCGGCGCACATCATCGCCCGCGTACACAGCGAAGTCGAGGGCATTTTGCCCCTGCGCCCGCAAGCCGACAGCGGCGGCCGGGATTTGGAAATCACCTCCACCCGCAGTTGAGGCGTGCTGAGTCTAGCGCGCTCGCCCCTGCAGCCACCCGTCTGAGGAGACGCAGATGATGGAACCCACCGCCTTGGAATCCAGCAAGGAATCCGCCAGAGACGCGGCTTTGAGCGCCGCCCCAGGCTGGCAGTGGAGCGAACGCCCGCCCAGCCTGTTTCGGCGTTTCGAGTTTGGCAGCTATGGCCAAACGCGCCAGTTCCTGGATCGGCTGGCTGAGCAGGCGGACGCGCTCGGGGTGCAACCGCAGAACATCAACTTCGGCAGCACCTACGCCAACGTGACCATCAGCGCCAGCGGGCCGCAGTTGAGCGAGACCGAATGCCGCTTGGCGGCCGAGCTGG
>Ga0209103_1000298_pt1 | contig 15545 bp, 8 predicted proteins | sample 4C3metaG_FD_184152 | JGI IMG/M metagenome (GOLD analysis project Ga0209103, IMG submission 184152) | Freshwater bacterial and archeal communities from Indian Creek, Illinois, USA - 4C3 metaG (SPAdes) (version 2) | ecosystem: Environmental > Aquatic > Freshwater > Unclassified | place: USA: Indian...
CCATTCTGGGCGGCTTCCTGATCTGGTTCTTCTGGGTCCAGGCCGAACCGATCGGGCTGTGGCTGATGGACATCATCACCGGCACCCTGCCGGCCGAGAGCTGGCTGCGCGCGCACCTGCTCGAAGGCGCGGCGCACATCCGGCTCATGGTGATGGGCATGATTTTGCTGCTGGTGCTGCGTTTCAGGCCGCACGGGCTGATTCCGGAGCGCAGCGAGCAGCCGCATTCGCTGCGGCGCTAGGGTCGTTGGGGCGGGGGAGCGGACGGGGTTTGGGAAGCCCCAGCGCAGCTTCACGGCCCGGGCCCAACGATCTCGACATAGCCAATCAGTTCAGCCGAGTAGCTGCCATCGCCATCCGCCGCGCCCTTGTGCTTGAGCTCACGCTGCAGCGTAGGCTCAACAGCGCGTGAAAAAAGATCAAACCGCTGCTCCGCTGAGAATCTTGGGGTGGCTGTCGGGGCCTGCAGATAGCGTTCACCTTGCCGCTCCACCGCTGGCACACGCGCGCCGTCTTGCTTGACCGCAATGGGCTGCACCATCACACGGCGCTCGCCGTTCTTGCCGCAGGCCTCCACCAGCCAGAACGACAGCAGAACTGGCTGCTCGACATCGCCGATGACAGCGATCCCGAGTTCCTCCGGAGGCACGCTGCGCCAGCGGCCCAGCTCTGCCTGCACCAACGGGTGATCTAGGCCCATCAGTTCCACGTTGTCGCTGCTTGTGGCCGTATCGCGGCTCAAGGTAAAGCGTGCCCGACGCGCGCCGTCAACCGTCACAAGGTCGTAGGTCTGGTCGTCGATCTTGACCAAGCGCTGCTGCCGATCTGCCACTGCTGCCGACAGGAAACGCGCCAGCCGATCCAGGCTGGACGACACATCTGAGAACGGCTTGTAGTCATCCAGACTGAAGCCTTCAAGGTCTTGGAACAAATCAAACACCACCTCCCGTGCTTCACGTGAATTCGAGAGCGCCGCCTCCAACTCCACCTTGGTCCGCTTGAGCTCGGGGTCTGACAGCGCCGCTTGGTACAGGCGGTCGTAGTTGAGCCGCTCGGACAACTGGCCAAGGATCTGCGCCCGCAGGTCTTCGGCCACGTTGCCTTGCTCATCGACCTTGCCGACCGTCTTGGCGATCTCGACCAGCTTCTCGTCCAGCATCAGGAAGATGCGGCCCTCGATGGTGTCAGACAGCACCAGGTTGTAGACCTGTGCCGTGTGGTTCTGTCCGTAGCGGTGAATGCGGCCGATGCGCTGCTCCACGTCCATCGGGTTCCACGGCAAATCGAAATTGAACAGGATGCGCGCGAACTGCAGGTTGATGCCTTCACGGCCAGCCGCCGTACAAACCAGCACGCGCGGGCCATCCTTCTGGCGAAAGCGGCGCTCGGCTGCAAGCTTGGCACCGTGATCACCCCCACGCAGCACCGCCACGCCTTGGCCGGGGAAGGTCTGGTCAATCTCCCGCGCTATCAAGTCCACTGTGCCAAGGTAGGTGGCGAAAACGACGATCTTCTCAAACGGGTTTTTTCGCCACAGGATGCCCAAGCCGTCGAGCAGCTTTTGCGCCTTGGTCTCGCGCTGCTGTGGGAAGACCTTGAGCAGATCGCCAATGCGCAGCCGTTCTTCGGGCAAATGCAGCTCCACCACAGCCGATGCGGCTTCTTCAGCGTGGGCGGCTCCATATTCGCTGCCATAAGGGTCGGAGGCCAGCTCCAGCGCTTCCTCGTCCAGCTTCTTGACCAGTCGATACTTGAGCTCGGCCAGCACACGGTCCACCTCACTGCGGCCGATGCTGTCGCGTGCCAGGTTGAACTCTTCGTGGATCAGCTCGCGGGCTTCATCGGTCAGCCGCTCACGCCCCTCGATGTCTAGGTCTTTATCACGCAGGAATGCCTCGTGCAGCGTCAACATCAGCAGGCGGCGTTTCATGGTGCGCCGCACGGCAGCAAAGCTCGACGCGGCGATCTTCTGGAAGATCGCCATCAAGAAGCCGAGCGCACGCCCCTGACCACCCTGGCGGCGCGCGAGGTCAAAACCATCCTCCAGGTACTCGCGCAGCTTCTCGTAGAAGATGCGCTCTTGCGGGCCCATCAGGAAAGACTCGGTATGCACCCAGCGTCGTGCAAACAGCGGCGAGCCATCGGGCTGACAGGCGTCCGCCTTGGTGCGACGGAACATCACCGTATTCAGGCGGTGCCGGTGTTCCAGCATTGCCTCGGGGCTGCCAAACAGCGTCGGGTTCAGCAGTTGCGCCAGCATCCAGAACTGGAAGTGATTGCCCTGGTGCGGCGTGGCCGAGAGCAGCATCAGATCCCGCGAGTGGTCTTTCAGCACCTCGGCCAGCTTGTAATTCTCGGTCTTCCTGACCTTGCCGCCGGTGCGGTAGGCCGTCAGATGGTGTGCTTCGTCGAACACCACCAAATCCCAGCGCGGCGCATCGAGCAGGCGCTTGATGCGCGCCGGGCGCTTGAGCGTGTCGATGCTGGCGATTAGCCGGTCGTGCTTAGCGAAGGCGTTGGTTTTGCGGTCGGTGATGTCGCCTTCGGAGCCAAACACCTCGAAGTCGAGGTTGAAGACATCGTTCAACTCGCGGTGCCAGTTGTGCACCAGCCCGGCGGGAACCACCATCAACGCGCGGCTTAGCTCGCCCCGGCTGGCCAGCTCACGCAAAATCAGCGCGGTTTCGATGGTCTTGCCCAATCCCACCTCGTCCGCAATCAGAAAGCGCCGGGGCGATGCGGTGGCGATGCGGTGGGTCAGCACCACCTGATGCGGCAGCAAGTCAATCTTGGCCGAGGTCAGCGCCGACGCGCTCTCCATCACCGGCAGCGCGTGGGCCTCGTAGGACAACCACGCTTTGCGCGCCCGATCTGCGCTGCCATCAACGGCACGCAGGATGCGCTCGGTGCGGCTAAGCTCACGGCGCACCGCACCCACCGGCACGCGGCGCTCGCCCACGCCAAAGAAGGCACGCAGGTAGCCATCGCGTGCCGGTTCAAGAACGACGCCTTGGCCGAATTCGGGGTGGGTGATCCGTTCGCCGGGCTGGAACTGAGTCTCTAATTCCAAGCGCTTGCCTCAGGTAATTCGCAAGTGGAACAGGCCCGCCGCTTTTGCGCCCGCGCGCAGCAGAATTTCCTGCGGGTACTCGTGGGCCTCGCCCCAGAGCAAGCGGCCAAAGTCGAGCTGGCTGCCCCGGTGCGGTGCTTCGCACAACCACGACACGGCATCGGTGGACACCTGCACCCTGAGACGGCTATCTCCTTGGGGCAACCAGAAGATCAGCGCAGCATCGCCCGCGTAGGCATCTTGGAACGAGAGAATGGCGCGTTTGATGCTATCCCCCAGCCAGATTTCGGCCTGATCGGGCGCCAGCAAATCCAAGCTGCCTTCCAGCCCGGCCACCACCAGCGTTTGGTTGCTGTTGCTGGGCGGGTCTTCTGGCCAACCATTCCCATTTGGGGCGGCAGCTTGCAAGAACTGCCGCAAGCTCCACACCTCACCGGCAGCGCATACGGTATTGCGTGCTTGTTCATCCCACAGCCAGCTGGTGCCGCGCCGTTGCCACACCGTGTCGTGCGTTTGCCTCATGGTGCAGCACCTTTGGAAATCCCCACTCGATCCGAAATTTCAAGCACAAGATTCTTGAAATCGTCGTGACACTGTTGCACGTTGGCCTGGTGTGCACCTATGGCGCCATCCGCAGCGCGCAATGCAAACATGGGCTTGCGCGCTTCCATCGCCATAGGCATCAGGCTGCGGTAATGCTTGATGCGTTGAATCTGCTGCCGATCGGGGGTTGGTATGGTTTGTCCAGCGATTTCGCCCAGCACACTTTCCAAGTAGGCGTTCGGCAAACGAGCCTGCCATTTGGCGTAGGCTTTGGTCGGTCGCCCGAGCCGCTCGGCATGTTGCATCAGCACGTAGCCCACAGCGGCCATGTCTCCACTGGGTTGGTCGCCCAAGCTGCCGGAGGCTTTGGGTTTTGCCTGCAGCCAAGTTTCGCGCCAGCGCCTGAGCGTCGGCCCGAGGTTCTTGAGGCCCTGCAGCGAAAACAAATCAGGGGCTACGGGAACCACGACATGACTGGCAGCCACCAGTGCCGCGCGGTTGATCGCGCCCAGATTGGGGCCTACATCGATCAGCACCACATCTGCCCGATGACGCCCGGCGGCCTCCCTCATGACGCGCCAGAATGCCGTGGTGACTCGAAACGCACGCTCCCGTCCTTCTAGACAACGCGGCCATTCGGTAGATAGATCGTCCTCGATACGCGACAGCGCCAGATCTCCGACGATCAAGCCCAAGGCATCCGACAAAGGCTCGATATGCGCTGGCCGAATGTCCCCGGTGCCCCCAAATAGCGGTTCGACTGCACCGAATAGCGTCTCGGGATGCGCAACGTCGGGCCACAGCGCCTCCAGCCGCTCTGTATCCACCGCCATGATCGACAGGTTCGACTGCGGGTCAAGGTCCACCGCCAGCACACGATGACCCAACTCGGCAAACATCCAGGCCGTGTGATAGACCAGAGACGTTTTTCCCACCCCGCCTTTGTTGTTGAAAAACGCGATGCTGATCATGACGCTGCCTCCAAGGTGATGACGGCCGCAACCACACCGGGCTGCACTTGGAACGACAGCCGAGCACCGAAGTGCTTTCTTGCAATCGCAATCCCCGCACCGAAGCGCTGCACATATCCGAGTGCCCGCAGCGCCTCGGCCAGATTGGGGTTGCGGTAATCCGTGATGCCGGGTTGGCCGAAGTTCTCCACGGTCACGCTGCCAAACGGTCCGCCGGGGTTGTGGATTTCGATGCGGTCATCGAACCAATACACGCGCACGGGCGCGTTCGTGGCCTCGTAGCTTCGATGCATATAGGCATTGCGCACCAGTTGTCGCAAGGCGTCGAGGGCATAGTCCTCGGCTACCGTTTCCCTATCGAGGCTGGCGAAACTGACTCGGCGGCGGTTGTGCGTTTCAAGTTTTTCTTCAAGGCGGCGGATTTGGTCTGCCACCGTTGCGTGGATCACCTCTTCGTCTCCAACCGGATCGCTGAGATCGGTTCCGGCGATGCGCAAGAACTGGGTGTAAGCCCCACCTAGCCAGTCCGACGGCGATTTGCCGCACACCAGCAAGCCCAGCACCGTCGGCACCGGGTCGTTTTCAGCCACGATCAGCTTGGTTGAGGCAAGTTTTTGCTCATAACTGCGGTCATTGGCCAGCAGCACGTCGCGTGCCACCAGCGACGGCAGGTATTCCTGCTCGAAGCGCAGCCGATCGAGGTCTGCCAGCGAGGCATCGGCGACGGGCTGCACGTCGAACGGTCGGTCCCGATGCCGCCGCCGCTCATTGAGAATGCGCTCGTCTTGGGCGCTGGCCAGGCCCGCGCGCGGCCCCCAGCGCACATGGACGCGCCCCTTGTAGCGCACCGGTGGCGTGTCGCAAGGCCAGACGGTGATCGCCGCCACTTCCCCGCCCTGCACCAGGCGTTTTTGCACCAACAAAGTGGGCGGTGGTGCGATGTTGCCGTCGGTTTTGATGTCGGCAAGGCTGCGCAGCAGCTCATCGGTGACGACAAAGCCGGGCATGGGCGCGCCCGTCTTGTCGTGCACACCGATCAGCACCAGACCCGGTTCGCCATGCCCAGCCAGATCGTTGGCAAAGGCGCAAACCGCCTCACGCACCTTTTCCCTGTTGTCGCCCTGGAAGGATTGCTTGCGCTCGGTTCGATACGATTCAAGATCCACCAGCAACTGCTGAAGTTGTTCATCGGAAAATGGATTCATTGCGCATACTCCCCAGCGTCATCGAACAGCGTAGCCTGCTGCGGCTTGGATGCCTGGCTGGCTTGCCAGGTGGTGAAGATCGACACCGCGCGTGAGGCGGCGTTGCGGGTGCTTTGATCCGGGCCGTTCTTCTGCAGCCACTGCAGCAAAGGCTTAAGCGCCACATGCGGTTTGAAGTTTTCGTTCTTGAGCGTATCGGAGGCGTTGATGCCGCTGCCATCGAAGCAGGCCCCGATCAGCACCAGCGCCTGATCCAAGTCCGAGCTCAGACGGCGCTTGTGCTTGCCCGACCAGTCGCGCGCGAAGTCCAGCGGATGGACCCGTGTGAAAACCTTGCTCTTTTCCGAGCACCAGCCGCGTTGCTCGAATTCGTCGGGCGTGGTGATCGAGCCCTTGAGAAATTTCTGCAACTGGTCGCGCTTCATTTCGGTGGTCGCACCGAAGGTGCGCAGAAATTGGCGCGTCATCGGCTCGGCATGCACCGGCGGCGCTTCCTTGCCCTTGTCGCTGTCTTCGTCGATGAGCTGGTTGATACCGACCAGCGCATCCCGGACCGAGATCGTGCGCCCCTCATCCACATAGACCTTGCCGTAGTGGCGCGAGAAGTATTCCAGCGCCTTGCCGCGCCGGATCACCTGAATGTCGGCAGCGGGCAGGCCCTCTTTGGCGTGGTTCTCTAGCATGGCTTGCAGTTGGCGCACATCGGCCATCACCTCGCGGCGCATCCGGCCCCAGCTCACTGGCTTGGGCTCTTCGGTGCGCTTGCGGCAAACGTGGATGATGTCGTACTCGACTTTTTGGGAGCCAAATTGGCCTTCGCCCTTGGTTTCGTCGGAGCGAATGGGGTACGTCGCTTCGAGGTAGTAGCCGGCGTCGAACAGCGATTCGAGCACCGCCACCCAGGGTTCGTCCTCGCTGTGGTGGAAGGTGAAGGCGAGGATGCCGCTCGGTTTCAGGAGCCGATGCGCCTCGCGCCAGCACTGGGTGAGCAGGCGCTGGTAGAAGCCGTCCGGGTCTTCTGGCTCCCTGTACGGGTTGGCCACCGCCTCCATCGACTTGGGCGTGTGCTCTGTGGCATATACCGACGGGTATTTGCCCTTGAGTAGCAGACGCAGCCAAACGTAAAAAAAATCAGCAAGCTCTGCGTACTGCATCAACTCACCAAAGGGCGGATCGGTGATAACCAAATCCAGACTGCCGGTTTCAAGCTGTGCCAGCTCCGTGGAGGAACCACAGAAGACCTCTGCACCGGTTACAGGATCGCCGGGGTAAACCTTCTCGCTCTTGCCGGTGATGCTGCCGGCCAGCGCTGCATCCTTGCGTTTAAGACCGTCGGCACTAACGGCTTCCCACGGATGCAGTGCCCAGTCTCGGCCTTCAATGATGCCCTCAATGCACGAGGCCCAATTGCCACGCCCTAGGGTGGCGAAGACGCAGTTTTCGATAGGCAGTGATTTAGGGTGATAGTTGTTGTTTGAGAAATGTGGCTCAAGCTTGTCCGCCTGAATATTCCAGAAAGAAAACATATTCTGGTTGCGCAAATACTGCTGCAAGGCACCGAGCACATACTCGCGCACCTGCCAGTCGCAGTTCCCGACTTCGACAATGGCCTTGAGCAGTTGCGCATGCACCAGCAATTGGCGCGGGTTGAACATCGTCCAGTAGTGGCTGTGTCCATGCTCGGGAATCCCCCAGCCGTGCGTCTTCCAGCCCTCCGAAAGCAAGCTGCGCGGCCAGTAGTCCTTTAGATCATCCTCCTTGCGGGTTTCCCATTCTGCGAGAGCCGCATCGTACTGACGTGCCAATGCCGAATCGTAAGCCGCAAAGAACCGCCCGCTGTAGGGCTTGCCCGCCGCATCGCGCTTGGGCGCGTAGCCTTGCACCGCATAGGCAGCCATCGGCCCGGTCTTGCCGGTGGCCTTGACGGTGGTCAGCACATCCTGCACCGTGCCGCAGGCCGCGCAGGCATAGTTTGAGCGCTTGGGCACCGTTCCAGCCTCGGGCTTGAAGGTGAGCTTCGTTTCCGGGCACGTCACCTCCTCTGGCAGCGTGCCGCGCACCTCCAGCAGGCGAATTTTCGATGCGCGCTCACGGTCCCAGCGCGTGGTCGCGGCTGCGTCGTCTTGCGCCGAGCCACCGTAGGGCTGGCCTTGCGCATCCTGCTTGGGCGAGCCGGCCAGCCATTGCGGATGCACCAGCAGGCTCAACTCAACCTTTTTGTTCTTGCCCTTGCCGAGTTTGATCTGTCCACGCTCACCGTCTATGACCAATCCATCTTTGACTCGGATAGCGGCAGACTCCGCATGGCCGCAATGCGGGCAGACCACACCCTTGGCGCGGTCGAGCACAGCGCACGGATGCTCGGAAGCTGCCACGCACAGCGGCGCATCCGGGGCCATGCGCGCAGCATCTTCCTCTACATGGAATGCACCGCCGCATTGGCTGCAACTGTGCTCCCAGTGCTTGACGCCCAGCGTCTTCACCGCCAGCACCGGGCTGCTCATGATCGGCGTGCGGTGGCCGCAACCTGTCACCTGACACGGGCCGTGCTTGGCCCAAAAGGTGTAGATGAGCTCCGGGCCGTCGTAGCTGTACTCGGGCCGCTGCTCATGAGTCAGGCCGAGCGGATCGAATTCGGCGGGCATCACGCGCTTGGTCGGCAGGTGCGTCCACGCCCCTTTCTCACCCTCCGGGCCGTCGCAGCAGTAGTACGGCATGATCTGCGGGCGGACTGAGGCCTCGATGTCGGCAAGCAGCTTCTTCACCTGCTCCAGATCGACATTGGCCAGTTCCTGCTTGACCACAAACCACGCCACCGGATTCAGGTCGTTGCCGACCATCTGCATGCCGAGGCGCGAGCCCTCCACCAGCGTGGTGCCGCCGCCCATAAAGATGTCGGCCACCTTCAGGTGCTTGAACGCGCCTTTTTTCTGATGGTTGGCGTAGTAGTGGTCCCACACCAGCTTGGCCGCGTGCGAAGGGTCGTCCGGCGCTTTGGTGGCCGCCGCGATCAGCATCGAGCGGAACACGCTGGAGCGCCGCCGCGCCCACCACTTCGACATCTGGTAGATCGGCTTGCCTGCATTGCCTTCGATGATCGCCACTTGATTGACCGGCAGGATCGGAAAATCCACCTCCAGGCAAGTTTTGGGGCGGTTCGGGTCGTTGAAATCGACGGTTTCCAGCGCGACCACCTTGCCCGCGCCTACGGCCTTGGCGACTTGCTGAGCGAGTAGTTCTTTTTTGGTGGCCATAGGTGGGTCTTAGTAGTCTGTGTCGCGGGACTGACGACGCATGTTTTCAACTGCCGCGACGAGATCAACGTCGGCTTTCGGCTTTGCCCAGCGCGTCCAGAACGGAATCGTCGCGCTTCGTGGCACATGTTTGGGTTTGCTCATTTTGATGCGCGTAGGCAGCAGTGTTGCGTCGCCGACCACGACAGCCTCACCCACGTCGAGCGTGGGTAGAACCTCCATTAAGCCTTCGAGACTTTCTGGCAGGAGCTGCCTCACGACGGCTTGGTCGGTCTTGTTGGCTAGGCGTAGGGCAATGATATTGCTACACTGACTTAGGATAGTGGTGCTTACATCCGAAGGGCGCTGACTAACTACCATCAGGCCAACGCCGTACTTGCGGCCTTCCTTGGCGATACGCTCGAAGTTTTCCAGTGCTCGCTTTTCGAGTGGGCCTGTAGAGGCAGCATTGCTCGGCAGATACAGGTGCGCCTCGTCGCAGACGATTGCAACCGGATGGCGTGCATCGCCATCCGCGCCCGGAGAACTCCAGAATTGAATTTGATAGACGAGCCGGGCTACAAGGCCGACTACGACGGGGAGGATATCCGAGGGAACTTCCGAGAAGTCAATGACCTTGATGCCGTGGTTAACGCCATCTTTCAAGTAGTTTGTGCCTAGCAGCTTCTTTGCAAGCTGATGCAGGGAGTCGTAGGCCTCGTACTCCGCCGGTGCTTGATACATGAACGCATACCGCCGATCGTTCATCTTGGTCTTTAGGCGGATAAGAAAGCGTGACAGCTTTCCGGCGAGCGGGCCTTTCTCGGTTTTCGACAATCCTTTTCGTGGCCCGCTGGCGTATGTCTCGCCAGTGTCGATGGCTTCTTCATTCTTGTCGTCGAGCGACTTGACTAGGGCCTCAAGCTGATACGGAACCGGCGTGTCTACCGTGAAGCCTTCCAGTAGCTCCGGCTTGCTGAGCGCGCCGATGGCGGCACGCTTCATCTCGATCACGGAGTCCATTAAGGCCAGTGCTTGGTTGGGCGCGTTGTCGCCGGACCGATCCACGAACACCGACTGCATCTCGTCGTAAGTGAGCAGCCAGAAAGGCAGGAAGATCGCATCGCTTCTCTTCGCCTTCAGGTCGCCGATGCCAGCGATGCGGTAGTGTGATGCGAACTTCATGCTTGAATATTCGCCGTGCAGATCGAGCACGATGATGTTGGCGTGTGGCAGCAGCGCGGATTGCTCTAGGATGGAGGCCACTGTGAAGGACTTGCCTGATCCCGTACTGCCGAGCAAGGCGGCGTGTCGTTGGAACAGTTTGTCGCCGTCGATATAGGCGCTGGCCTTGCCGTCGAGGGTGTAGGTCCCGACCTTGAGTGGCGCTACTGCCTCGGCTTTTGACGAGGCGCTGAGGATGCCCATGAAGTCTTCTAACGACTTCTCTTCGATGGGGAAAACTGGGCGGTTGATTTCCGGCAGGGAAAACACGGCGCGGGAAAACGTGTTGTGCCGTTCGCCGTCGCGTGCGCGATAGGTGCCGACCAAGCTGACCGAAACTCCATTTTCTTCTTGCTGAACGGCGGCTAAGTCCTTCGGAACTTCCCCTTCTTGTAGCGTTGGCAGTTCTACGGGGTGACGCCAAACGCGTTCGATGATGCCGATCAGCCATTCGTCGCCCAACGACTGGATGGCGACAAGGCGACCGACACGTGCCTTTTGCAAGCGCTGACCGTCCGTCACGCGGATGGTGATACGGGCAGTCTCAACGCTGCGAACGTCGCCAAGCGATTGGGCCTCGGTAAACGTGAAAATGCTCATAGTCTCATCCTATTCAACGAACGTTTTTAAAAAGTCATCGAGCTGCCAGAGTGGGCTGGCAGACGATATGGAGGCGCCGTTCCATCGACACACGGAGCCAGTGCCTTGCGCGAAAAATGCGATGGCGTGCGGATGCGTCTTCAATATCTGCTCGATGTTGTCGGTGCTGTCTCGCGTGACGATGAGCATAGGCATATGCGTCGCTAGGCGGGCCTTGATGACGCCTTGCAGGTGATCGTCATTGAAGCCAAAACCGACACACAGCATTGCATTAGCGCTCTCGATGACCTTGTTCATCTCGGTTCGCATGGCGTCGAATAAGGTATTGAGCAAGGCATCCTGATACTTCGATGGGCCGGGCACAACGATGGCCCGCGCGGCGTGCGAGGTGTCGTTCAGAACTTCTACAGGCCCTTCAGCCGTTGCCAGCCAGCTAATCGAGCCATGCGGCTTATGCAGGCGCACCGTTTTGCAGGGTCGATGGTCTGCCTGATACCCTTTCTTGTCCGCTGCCCAGACGCGGCTGAATTGCGATTGAAAAAGGGGATTAGCCCTTGGCTTTCGGCGCCTGAAACCTGCGAAGCCTGTGTCGAGCGACAGCTCGGCAATGTCACAAAAAAGCTCCAACAGCGTGTCGTAGTTAGTCGTGATGAGCGAAATGCTGTCGGCGTTCTGAGGCGAGCCTTCATACAACCTCTGCAGCAGGCGAACTGGCGCTAGGGTCTTGGGTGTGGCGTGCGCGAGAACCGCGATCTCGGCGCGCATCGTCTCTTCAATGATCAGTTTGGCCGTTTCCTCGCGCATCGCCGCAACGATTTCATCGCGCCCGGACACACCCTGCGGGATGGTGTTAAGACCAGCTTCAAGGTTGCTTGTGATTGCTGCGAGCGCACCAGCCCAGACAGCCTTCGCATCAGCGGAAGTCAGTCGTGCTTCCATGACGTTGACAAGGTGGCTTCCCAGCGCACCCATGTGCGGAAGCCCATAGCCGCAAGAAAAGCCTGAGCCGACAAGAACTACTGGAGTTGCTCGGAAAATCTTCTGAACTTCGGAATACAAATCTTCCGGTAGGTCCGTAGCTGTCATTACATAGCCCTACTTTGTAAGTTCAACGAAGGGAGAAAGAACCTCCAACAGCGAGAGGCCGCCGTGGGTTAACGTCGGGTAGCCGCCCTGGCTGCGCCATTTCCTGCGGCCCAGGGCCAACAGGTGCGCGCCGTGCGGGCTGTTGAGCTGCAGCGCCACGGGCGGCACGAAGGGGCCGCAATCCCTTTGTGTGAGACCGGTGACCTTGGCGCTGCGCCCGCTGGCGAAGGTTTTCTTGAGGAACTGGCCAACCTCGCCATCTGCATCAGGGAAGTAACCTGTGGCGGCGTAGCCGTGATCCGAGGTGATAACCAAGCGCCGCCCGGTGGCAAGGCACTCAACAAAGGCCCAAAAGTCGTCACTGGAAAGCTGCTGTGCGGCATCCTGGGTCAACAATTCCAGCCCTTGACCTGCGCCGTAGTGGTGCAGTTTGGCGTCGGGCCAGTGGTGCCAGAACACCCAATTCTTCGCTCCCGATGCATTGCCCACCAGATCTGCACAATCTTGCCACGCCAGATCGATGCTTTCGGTCTGCGCCGGTTGCAGCTTGTGGGCCAGGCCGCCGCCGTTGTTCTGCAGTTGGCTGCGGCTGGTCACGCCCAAGGCCTGCGCGAACGGGTTGGTTTCACCCGGCAGTTCGGATGCGCAGGCGCATACCTCATGCAGCGTGAAGCCGCGCTCCTTGGCGCCTTGCAGCAGCCAAGGCAGTTCACGCAGGGAAAGGCCATCCAGCACCAGCACCGCTTTGGCGCTGTAGGGCTCGGCCCACCAGCGAGCCAGCCTTGCCGAAGTGCGCTCGACGCCGCTTATTTCAGTTTGACCGAAGGCTTGCCACAAGTCCCAGCCGGTGGAGGACAGGAAGTGATCCAGCATGCCGATTTCGCGGTCACGCTTGATGACTTCACCTGGGGCATTGCCCGCAGCCAATGGCCTTGAAGCGATGTCGAGCGTGCGTTCGATGATGAAACGCCACGCATCCGCTGCGCTGCCTTGAGTCAGGCGCTGCAATGTCCCTGCGTCAAGCGCCATCTTTGTCTTCCTTCTCAAGGCTGAGCTCGAAAGTCATGCCGTCGGGCAGCTTTTTGAGCAGTTCCTTGAGCTGCGCGCCCGTAATTTGCGTGTTTGGGCCAGCAGACACCTTGAGCAAGACTTCTGCCACGGGCGTGGCCGGGCCTATGCCCCAGCCTTCGAGCTTGCCGATCAGGTTGAGCGGCGAGGTGGGCGGGTTGAAGAGCGGAATGCGCGGTTTGGTCGCACTGCCAGTGCCGCCGAAAATGCCACCTAGCGCTGGAACTGGCGTATGCGAAGTGCCGGGTTGAGGCCCTTGTACCCCGGCAGTGGTGCCGCCGCCAAAGAGGTCGCCGCCCCATCCACCCGTTGCGCCAGCAGGGGGCTGCGACGTGGGTGGCGTGGTGCCTCCGGTTGCGGGAACGGCCGAGGGCTGCATGAGGAAAACCTCATCCAACTGGCGCCCGGTGTAGGACAGTTTGGGCCGCAAGCGCCGCCACGCGGATTCTTCGTCTTCGCCTGCGTGGGTTTGCAGATGCTCCAGATTACGCAAGTTGATGGCGATCTTGCCGCGTGCGCACAGGCGCAGGATGCGTTCCTTCATGGAGGTTTCGCCCAGCCAAGGGATGCAGTCTTGGCCCGCAGGACGAGGCTCTTGCAGCTCGCGCAGCAGCTTGCCAACGGCCGAGTTGTCGGCGGCAGCTTCGAGCACGAGGGCTTCAAAGTCCTCGGGCACGAACAGGTCGTTGATCAGCGCCTCCTCGATGCCTTCTGGGATCTGCGCCCCTTGCTTCTTCAGGCTCTCGACGCTGAATAGGCACTGGCTCGGATCGGCGAAATTCCAGCGATGCAGCACCGCAAAACGGTCGAAGCGCTTTTTCAGGATGTCGCGCAGCGCACCCTGGTATTCGGTGTGCAGCTTCTTGTACTCGGGGTTCTGGCCGCTCCACTCCTGCGCCTTCATCTCGGCACGCGCGAGGATCAGCAGGTCGCGATCTTGGAAGGCATTGGTGGAGCCGGATCGCGGCAGCAGGAAGCGGATGGTGTTGCGGCGCTTCTGCAGATGATCTTTGATCCAGCGGCCCAGGCGCTGGTCGATGTGGTCCGGTTCCTCTGGCAGCACCAGTACGGGCAGGCGGTCGTCCCAGCGCTCCGGCTGCTCGGCTTCGTCCAGCTTGACCCAAGGATCGGTCTGCCAAGCCTTCGGCAGCGCGATCACGCGGAAGGTCTTGGCGACCTCCTCGCTGCCGCCGACACAATAGCGAACCTGCTTGGCAAGCTGGGCTTGGTCGGAGCCGTCGGTGAACAGCTTGTCGTTGCGGGCACAAGCCATCAGCTTGGCCCGAGGGTTCTCTTCTTCCTTGAAGAGCAGACGGGGGCCGTCTTGGTGGATGTTGAAGCTGTTCTCGACGATGGTCGCCAGCTCGACCTGGAACGCGTTGTCATCGACGGCTTTGGTGCGCGTGATGTCCACCTGCAGCGTGGCCGGTTCCGCACCCGCCAAGTTGCCCACAGCAATGGAGCGCAGCCACAAAGCGCCCACGATCTCTTGCAGGTGCGGGGCAAGGTTGGCGTGGTCGGATATCGCTTCGGTGACCGAAATGATGTTTTGTTGGGCCTTCGCGCGCAGGGTGCGGTGGTGCTCGTTGGAGACGGAGTCAAGCAACGCGCCGATGCCCGACGCATCGTCATCTAGGCGGAAGTCCGCAGCCGTGAGCACCGGGGCCACCTCGCCTCGACTTTTGTAGAGGTTGGCCAAGATGCGAATCATGTCGCGCGTTTCCTGCGCGTCGGTCGCAATCAGCACCTGTTCTTCTAGCAGTCGCAGCAGATGCGGGGCAAACGGCCAAGAGACCATGAATTCCTTGCGCTTGCGTTCATGCTCAGCGGCGGGCACCTCCATCAAGCGCAGGCTCTCACGCACGTGAGTTTCGATAAGCGAGGCGATCTGGGGTCTGGTGATCTGCAGGCGGTTGGTGAACAGGCGGTGCAGCAGCATCCGGCGGCGATCTTGCTGTACCCGCTCGGGATTGCCGCCCGCCATGAAGTCGATGCAGACCGGATTGACTCGGTGCACTTGCTGATAGGCATCGCTGCCGCCGTTTCGAACCGAAATCACCAGCACCAGCAATTCCGGATGCTCCTTGGCGATCTCGGACAGGATCTGGATGAAGTTGAAGGCCCAGTTCTTCCACGGGTACTGCTTGGTGTTGGTCAGGCCGTCGTACCAGGTCTGGAATTCGTCCAGCAGCAGCATCGTCGGCGTGTGCTGCAGCAGCTCGAGGATCAGTTTGTCGGAGGGGATGTCGGTTTTGGCCGCGCCCATGCCCTCCCACTTGCCCTTGATGTAGGTGCCGTGGGGATGGCGCTCGAACAGCAAGTCCCAGAGGAATTTGTAGCGTTGCCGGTGCAGGCTCTCGCCGATGACCGCCATGGAGCGGCGCAACTCGATCCTGCCGAGCTGTGGCTGGTTCAAGGAGCTGGCCCAAGAGTTGAGCCATGCACCCGTCGATGTGGCATCGTTGACAGCATGGTACAGCGCGGCCATCAAGTGCGACTTACCCAAGCCACGTTCACCGATCACCACCACCGGTCGGCCTTGGTT
>Ga0209103_1000299_pt1 | contig 15540 bp, 18 predicted proteins | sample 4C3metaG_FD_184152 | JGI IMG/M metagenome (GOLD analysis project Ga0209103, IMG submission 184152) | Freshwater bacterial and archeal communities from Indian Creek, Illinois, USA - 4C3 metaG (SPAdes) (version 2) | ecosystem: Environmental > Aquatic > Freshwater > Unclassified | place: USA...
GGGTGATGCTGGCCACGGCGGTCGCCTGCATCCCGATCTTCCTGTCGGGGCGCGAGATCGCGCGCTGGGAGGGTTTCGTCTTCATCGCCTATTACGTCTTCTACGTCACCTACCTGATCCTTGCCGCCGAACAGCACGCCGCACTGGCGACGATGACCACGGCGATGGTCTATTTCGTGATCCCGCTGACCCTGGTGACCGCTGCGGCAATCTACCTGCGGTCGCACCGGAACGGGCGTGTCTGAGGCCCCCCGCCCCCGCGCAGGCCCCGCGCCTGACCGGGCGGGCGGCTGATGGACGCCGAAGCGCTTGTCCTTCTGCGCCTGGCTGTGGCGCTGGGGATCGGTCTCTTGATCGGGGCCGAGCGCGAACAGCGGATGTCGCAGACGAACGTCAAGTCTTCGGCCGGGATCCGGACCTTTGCCATCACGGCGCTCTTGGGCGCGGTTGCGCAACTGACCGGCGGCGTCGCCCTTCTGGCCGCTGCCGTCCTGGGTGTCGTGGCTCTGGCCGGGCTGGCCTACTGGCGCGGACGGGAGAAGAATGTCGGCCTGACCACCGAGATCGCGCTGGTGATGACGGTGCTCCTGGGCGGGCTGTCGGTGACGCAGCCGCTGGTGGCCGCCGGGGTCGGGGTGGTGGTGACAGTGCTGCTGGCCTCGCGCGCCTATCTGCACGATTTCGTGCGCTCGGTGATGACCGAGCAGGAATTGCGCGACGGCCTCTTGCTGGCGGCGGCGACGCTGGTGGTGCTGCCGGTCCTGCCGAACCGGACCTTCGGCCCCTATGCCGTGCTGAACCCCTATCTGATGTGGTCGGTGGTGATCATGGTCATGGTCATCGCCGCTGCCGGCCATGTGGCGGTGCGGCTTTACGGGGCGCGATACGGGCTGGCGCTGACCGGCCTCGCCTCGGGCTTCGTCTCCAGCACGGCGACGATCCGCGACCTGGCCGGGCGGGCGCGCGCGGCGGTGGCCGAGCGGGGCGGCGCGGTGGCGGGGGCGTCGCTGTCCTCGGTCTCGACGGTGGCGACGATGGCGCTGGTGCTGGCGGTGACCAGCCTGACGACGCTGCACGCGATGGCGCTGCCGCTGCTGGCCGCAGGCCTGGCGGCAGCCCTTTATGCGGTGCCCTGGACCGTGGCGGCGCTGCGCCTGCCGCCGCTCAGCCAGCCCCCGCCGCCGGGCCCCGACGACGCTCCGGTCGTGCTGCCGCGTGCGATCAGCCTGAGGGCGGCGCTGGCGTTCTCGGCCGCGCTGGCCGCGATCATGCTGGCCTCCACCGCCGTGCAGCAGGCGTTCGGGCCGAACGCGATGATCGCGGCTGCGGCACTGGCGGGCCTGGTCAACACGCATTCGGCGGCGATCTCGGTCGCGCTGATGGTCGGGTCGGGCCAGATCGCTCCGCCCGAGGCGGTGCTGCCGATCCTGGCCGCGATCAGCACCAACACCGGGGTCCGCATCGTCCTGGCCATGACGCTGGGCGGCAACGGCTTTGCCGGCCGGGTGGTTCCGGGGCTGCTGCTGGTCCTCGCGGCGGCCTGGGCTGCGGTTCTGCTGCCCCTGCCCGGCTGAGTGTCAAGGCTGCGATTGGCGTTCGCAGAACCGGTTCGCCAGCGCCCTCGTCCGGTCGGCAGGAACGCGCCATGACCGGATTTGCCTGAGGTTGGCCGTTGCATTTTGTTGCGCCGGTTCCCACCTGATTAGGGTAAGCTGGGCGCGAAGCCCGAAAGGAAACCTGACCATGAAATGCCCGGTTGACGGAACTCTGCTCACGATGGCGGATCGGCAGGGTGTCGAGATCGACTACTGTCCCAGCTGCCGCGGCGTCTGGCTTGACCGGGGCGAGCTTGACAAGATCGTCGAGATGTCCGCGCAGGCCGCGCCCGCGCCTGCCCCCCGTCCGGCCGCGCGCGGCGATGACCGTCCCGCACCGCGCGACAGCGACAGCCGCCCCTTCGGCGACGATGACCGCTACGGCGACGACAATGATCCGCGCCGCCGCAAGCGCAAGTCGATGCTGGGCGATTTGTTCGATTTCTGACGTCGCAAGACGGTGCCCGGGCGCGACGAGGCATGACAGCCTCGCGTAGCCGTCCGCCGTGCACTTTTGCAGTTGCAGAATCCCGCAGGCCCGTGTTTGCGTTGCGGGACTAACTTCTGAAGGCCCACTGATCCGCAATGCCCCTGCTTTCCCTATTGAACCGGACGGCGATCTTCGCCGCGCTCTGGGTCGTTCTGACCGGAGGGTCAGTCGCCGCCCTGCCCTATGGTGCGGCGGCAGCACTGGCGGCGGGGGGGCTGAGCCTGCGCCTCTATCCCGCCGAGCTTCCCGGCGTCCAGGCCTGGCGGGTGGCGCGCTTTCTGCCGCGCTTTCTGGTGCAGGGCGTGCTGGGCGGCCTTGACGTCGCCCGGCGCGCGATCGATCCGCGCCTGCCGGTCTCGCCGGGCTGGGTCGGCGTGCCCCTGACCAGCCGGCATGACGCGGCCAACGTGCTCTTGGGCGGGGTCGTCAGCATCCTGCCCGGCACCCTCGCGGCCGGGCCGGGTGACGACAGGATGGAGGTTCATGTGCTGCACTTGCCGGGCTCCACCCCGGCGGATCTTTCGGCCGAAGAGCGCCGGATTCTCGACCTCTTCGACCGCCGGATCGAAACCGCGGGTGTGGCGCGTGGCTGACTGGTTCACCCTTGCCGCGATCTTCCTCTTGCTGACCGTCGCGGCGGCGCTGGTGCGCTGCTGGCGCGGACCCGGCCCGGTGGAGCGGATCATGGCCGCCCAACTGGCCGGAACCGGGGTGATCGGCGTGGCGGTGGTCCTTGGCACGGCGCGCGGCGATGCGGCCTTTCTGGACGCGGCGCTGATCGGCACGCTGCTGGCGGCCGTCGCAGTCACCGCCTTCGTGCGAGGCACCCCGAAACCCCGGGCAAAGGGATGAGCTGGACCGATGCGGTGGTGCTCGCGCTTCTGGGCACGGGGCTGGCCTTCTATGCGGCGGGCTCGCTGGGGCTTCTGCGCTTTCCCGACACCGCCTCGCGGCTGCACGCGCTGACCAAGGCCGACAACCTGGGGCTCGGGCTGGTGGCGCTGGCGGCGGCGCTCTACTGGGGGTCGCTGGCGGTGGCGGCCAAGATCGCGCTGGTCTGGCTCTTCGCGGTGATCGCGGCGGGCACCACCTCGCAACTGCTGGCGCGCCGCACGCGCCTGGACGAGGCCCGCCTGCACGAGCCCCACCCTGACGCGGCCGACAGCGCGCGGGACGGCGGCCCGCGATGACCCTCGCCTTCGACCTCATCCTGTGCCTGATGATCCTCGGCACGGCGGGCATCGCGCTGTTCGTGCGCGACGCGCTGGCCGCCATCGCCTTTTTCATCGCCTTCGGCAACCTGCTGGGCCTGGCCTGGCTGAGCCTCGACGCGGTGAACGTGGCGATGGCCGAGATCGCCATCGGTGCCGGGGTCACCGGGGTCCTGCTGATCCTGGCGCGGGCGCGGCTCCTGGCCCTGGGGGATGACGCGGCCAGCGCCGCCACGCCCCTGTGGCTGCGGCTGGGGGCGCTGGCCGCCTGCGCGGGGTTCGTCGTCCTGCTGGCGGCAGCGGTGCTGTCGATCCCGCCCGAAAGCGGGCTGGACCGGGTGGTGGCACCGCTGATGCCGGGGCTGGGCATCGAGAACCGGGTGACGGGCGTGCTTCTGGCCTTCCGCGCCTATGACACGCTTCTGGAAACCTTCGTCCTTCTGGGCGCGCTGGTCGCGGTCTGGTCGCTGGCCCCGGCGGGGGCCTGGCCGGGGCGCCCCGCCGATCCCGGCATGGCGGATGCGCCGATGCGCCGGGTGGCCGGCACCTTCAGCCAGCTTCTGCTGCCGGTGGCGCTGGTGATGGCGGCCTATCTGGTCTGGGCCGGGTCGGACCTGCCGGGCGGTGCCTTCCAGGCCGGGACGGTGCTGGCGGGCGGCCTCTTTGTGGCGGCGATGGGCGGGGCCATCGGCCTGCCATCCAGCGACCGGCCGCTGCTGCGCGCCGCACTGGTGCTGGGGCCGGCGGTGTTTCTGGCGGTCGGGCTGGCCGGAGTCGCAGCGGGCGGCTTTCTGGTCTATCCCGAGGGGATGGCCAAGACGCTGATCGTGACCATCGAATACACGCTGGCCCTGTCGATCGGGGTGACGCTGGCCCTGCTGGTGGCCGGGACGCCGGTGCCGGGTGCCGCAGGCCCGAACCCCGACGGGAAGGGCTGAGATGGACCTCCCGCTGCCGGAAATCCTGTCCGCCGGGCATCTTTATGCCCTGACCGGCGCGGTGCTGGTGGGTCTGGGGCTTTACGCCTTCATCACTCTGCGCCATCCCCTGCGCCAGCTGCTGGCGGTCAACGTGGTCGGGGCCGGCATCTTCCTGATCCTGGGCAGTCTCGGCCGGGGACCGGAGGCCACCGATCCCCTGCCGCAGGCGCTGGTGATCACCGGCATCGTCGTCGCCGTCGCGCTGACCGCCTTCGGCGCGGCGATCATCGTGCGGCTGGCCGAGACGCGGGCGGCGGCGAAACCTGCCGACGACGACAACGCAAGGCCCGAGCCATGAGCCCGCTTGACCTTGTGGTGGCCGTGCCGCTCGGATTCGTGGTGGCGGCGCTGATGCTGGGCCGGGCGGCGCGCGGGCTGATCCTGCTGGCCGCACCCCTGATGGCGGGGCTGGCGCTGTGGCTGGCGCTTTTGCCGCCCGATGCCGCCTTTCTGGTCGGCCAGTGGGATCTGCCGCTGGGGATCCTTCTGCGCGCCGACGGGGTGGCGCGGCTGATGATCCTGGCCACCGCGCTGGTGATCGGCGCGGTCGGGCTGCACGCGCTGGCCGAGCCGCCGGAAAAGCCCGGCCACGCCGCCCAGGCCGAGACCTTCTGGCCGCTGGTCTACCTCCTCTGGGCGGGGGCGAATGCGGGCTTCCTGACCACAGATCTTTTCAACCTTTACGTCACGCTGGAGATGGTCAGCCTGGCCGCCGTGGCATTGGCGGCGATGGGCTCGCTGGCGGCGGCGCTGCGCTATTTCATGATCGCGCTCCTCGGCTCGCTGGCCTATCTGCTGGGCGTGGCGCTGATCGTGGCGCGCTACAACACCGTGGACGTGACCCTGCTGGCGCAGGTGGCCGAGCCCGATCTCGCGACGCTGCTGGCGCTGGGGCTGATGACGGCGGGGCTTCTGATCAAGGCGGCACTCTTTCCGATGCATGGCTGGCTGCCGCCCGCCCATGCCGCCGCCCCCGCCCCAGCCAGCGCGCTTTTGTCGGCGATCGCGGTCAAGCTCGGTTTCGTCATCCTGGTGCGGCTGTGGTTCGAGGGGTTTGCAGACGTCACCGGCCCGGCCTCGTTGCAGGTGATGGGCGGGCTGGGCGCCGGGGCGGTGCTTTACGGTTCGGTCCAGGCAATGCGGCAGCAAAGGCTGAAGGCGCTGGTGGCCTATTCGACGGTGGCGCAGGTCGGCTATCTGTTCCTGGCCTTTCCGCTGGTCGCGGGCGCCATTGACCCCGGCGACGCCTGGGCCGGGATGACCTTGCAGGCGGTGGCGCACATGCTGGCCAAGGCGGCGATGTTCCTTGCCGCCGGGCTGATGCTGAAGGCCGCCGCCGGCGACCGGATCGCCGATCTGGGCGGGCTGGCGCAGGCGATGCCGCTGACGGTCACCGCATTCGGGCTGGCGGCGGTGTCGCTGATGGGGCTGCCGCCGTCGGGCGGGTTCACGGCCAAGTTCCTCCTCCTGACCGCCGCGATCGAACAGGGCGCATTTCTTTACGCCGGGGTGCTGATCCTCGGCGGGCTTCTGGCGGCGGTCTATCTGTTCCGGGCGCTCTCGGCCTGCTTTGCCCCCGCGACGACCCCGCGCGCGCCGGTCACCGGTGGCTTTCGCACGGCGGAGCCGCTGGCGCTGGCGGGGCTGGCCATCGTCATGGGCTTTGCCGGCACCGCGCTTGTCGAGCTGTCGGCAATCGCCGCGCCCTGGGATGCCCCTGCCGCCGCCCCCGCGGTCACCCTGCCGGAGGCCGCGCCATAATGACCTTCGCGCCCTTGGCTCTGGTCCTGCTGCCGCTGGCCGCCGCCATCGCCAGCTTTGTCCTGCCCGAACGGCTTGCGGCCTGGCGCAATGCCGCGAACCTTGGCGTCGCCTTCGTCAAGTTTCTGGTGGTGGCCTATCTGCTGATGCAGGCGCAGGCCGGGCTCGTGTTCGAATGGCGCTACGAGTTCCTGCCGGGCCATGATTTCGTGCTGCGACTGGACCAGCTGGCGCTTCTGTTCGTGACGCTGTCGGTGTTCCTGTGGCTTCTGACCACGATCTACGCTATCGCCTATTTCGACCGGGGCCTGAGCCTGCCGCGCTTCTTCGGCTTTTTCAACCTCTGCGTGCTGGCGGTGACCGGCGTGGCGATGTCGGGCACCGCGATCACCTTCTTTCTGTTCTACGAACTGTTGACGCTGGCGACCTGGCCGCTGGTCGCGCACCGGGGCGACGAGAAATCGCTGCGCGCCGGGCGGATCTACCTGACCTACACGCTGGCCGGCAGCGTCGCCTTCCTGGCCGGGATCCTCTGGCTGCAAGCGCTGGTGGGCGCGATCGAGTTTTCCGCCCCGGCCGACCTGACGGGGATCCCGCCGCTGACCCTGACGCTGATCTTCATCCTGTGCATCGGCGGGTTGGGGGTGAAGGCCGCGATCTTCCCCTTCCACAGCTGGCTGCCCGAGGCGATGGCCGCCCCCGCCCCGGTCAGTGCGCTTCTCCACGCCGTCGCGGTGGTCAAGGCCGGGGCCTTCGGCATCGTGCGGATGATCTATGACGTCTACGGCATCGGCACCGTGACCGAACTGGGCCTTGGCGTGCCGCTGGCGGCCCTTGCCTCGGTGACGATCCTTTATGGTTCGGTGCGGGCGCTGATGCAGAGCGACCTCAAGAAGCGGCTGGCCTATTCCACCGTCAGCCAGGTCAGCTACATCGTGCTGGGCGCCAGCCTGGTCGGGCCCTTTGCGGTGATCGGCGGGCTGGTGCATCTGGTGCATCAGGGCATCATGAAGATCACGCTCTTCATGTGCGCGGGCGCGCTGGCGAACCGGATGGGGATCAAGGCGATTGCCGATCTGGACGGCGCGGGCCGGCTGATGCCGGTGACGATGGCGGCCTTCTCGGTGGGGGCGCTGGGGATGATCGGGATGCCGCCGGTCGCGGGCTTCATCTCGAAATGGTATCTCGGGGTTGGTGCCTTGCAGTCGGATGCGGCCTGGGTGGTCGCGGTGCTGGCGGGGTCGTCGCTTCTGAACGCCGCCTATTTCCTGCCGCTCCTTTACCGCGCCTGGCTGTTGCCGCCGCCGGCCGACCGGCCCGCCATCCGCGAACTGGCCACCACCCGCGACCGGATGCTGATCCTGCCTGCGGCGGTGACCGCCCTTGCGGCGCTGGGGGCGGGCATCTTCGCCTCGCTGCCCTTCAGCCCGCTAGGCTGGGTCACCCTGGTCGCCGAGGGGGGCTATCTGCGATGACTGCCGATCCGACGCTCCTGCTGCCGCTGGCGGTCCTGTGGCCGATGCTGCTGGCCGGGCTGGCGCTGCTGCCGGGCTGGGGGCCGCGCATGCTGACGCTTCTGCCGCTTGGCCCCCTGCCGGCGCTGGCCGCCGTGCTGTTCGCGCCGCGCGACATGCAAGTGGCCCTGCCGGGGGTGCTGCTGGACGGCGGTCTGGAGCTGACCGCGACCGGCGCGATCTTCCTGGGCGGCGCGGCGGTGCTGTGGTTCTGGGCCGGGGTCTATGCCGCCGTCTACCTGCGGCGTGACAGCCGGCCCGCCACCTTTGCGCTGTTCTGGAACCTGGTGCTGGCGGGCAATCTGGGCGTCTTCATCGCCGCCGACATCGTCAGCTTCTATGTCTTTTTCGCGCTGGTCTCGCTTCTGGCCTATACGCTGGTGATCCACGACCGCCAGCCCGCCTCGATGCGGGCGGGGACGGTCTATCTGGTGATGGCGGTCACGGGCGAGGTGATGATCCTGGTCGGGCTGATGCTGGCCTCGTTCGGGGCGGGCGGCGCCATCGGCATCGACGCCGTGCGCGCGGACCTCGCCCTGCCGTCCGCGCATCCGGCGGCACTGCCGCTCCTCATCGCGGGCTTCGGGATCAAGGCCGGGCTGATGCCGCTGCATGTCTGGCTGCCGTTGGCGGATCCGGCGGCCCCCATGCCGGCGGCGGCGGTGCTGTCGGGGGCGCTCGTCAAGGCGGGGATCTTCGGCATGGTGGCTTTCCTGCCGCTGGGAACCCCGGCGGCGGTCGCGGGCAATGTGCTGATGATCCTGGGCTTTTCCGGCCTGTTCCTCGCGGCGCTGCTGGCGCTGGGGCAGGCCGGGGCCGCGTCGGTGCTGGCCTATTCCACCGTCAGCCAGATGGGTCTGGTGATGGGGGTGCTGGGCTTTGCCTTGGCTGCGGGCAGCGCGCCGGCCATGGTGCTGCCGGCGGTGGCCCTCTTTGCGCTGCATCACGGGCTGGCCAAGGGGGCGCTGTTCCTGGGCGTCGGGCTCGCGCCGTTCTGCGGGCGAGGCTGGCGCTGGGGGCTGATGGCGGTGCTGGCGGTGCTGGGCCTGTCGCTGGCCGGGATGCCGCTGCTGGCCGGAGCGCTGGTGAAATCGGCGATGAAGGACCCGGCCGGGGTGCTTGGGGCCACGCTTATCGGCCTTTCGGCGCTGACCACGGCGCTGGCGATGGCGCGTTATCTGGCGGTGCTGCCGAAGGCAAAACCGCGCCGCCGCCCGCCGCTTCTGATGGCCCTGCCGTTCCTGGCACTGGCCGGGACGGCGCTGTGGCTGCCCTGGCTGCTTTACGCCGGGGTGACCGGCAAGACCCCGCTGGCGGCGGACCTTGCGTCGCAGGTAGCCGAGGCCTGGCCGCTGGGCCTTGCGGTGCTGCTGATTGTCGGCGCGGTCGCGGTCGGGCTGAAGCCGCCCAACCTGCCCGAGGGCGACGCGCTTGGCCCGGTGCAGCGCCGGGCGGCGGCCCTGACCGCCGCCGCAAGGGCCGCCGTGCGGGCCGGGTCACGCTCGCTGCGCCGCTCGCGCCCGAAGCCGCAGACCGTCATCGGCGAAGATCTGGACCGCATCGAGGACATCTTCCGCGAAGGTGCCGCCGCCGCCATCCTGGTGCTGGCCATCGCGGGGGCGGTCGTCGCGGCCAGCCTGATCTAGACGGGCCTGATCCAGACAGGCAACGACCCGCCCTATTGCGCGACGAAACCGCCGTCGACCGGCACCACCGCGCCGGTCATGAACCCGGCCTCGGCCGAGCACAGCCAGACGATCAGGCCCGCCACCTCGTCGGGGGTGCCGATGCGGCCCATCGGGTGCAGCCCGTCCATCATCTGCCGGCTGGTCATCGTGCCGCCCGTCGCCTGATCGGCCACCGAATCGAGCATCCGCGTGTCGATCCCGGCCGGGCAGACCGAATTCACCCGGATCCCCGCCTTGGCATATTCCAGTGCTGCGTTGCGCGTCAGCCCGTTCACCCCGTGCTTGGTGGCGACATAGGACGCAAGGCCCGTGAAACCGATCAGCCCGGCGATCGAGGACAGGTTGACGATGGCGCCGCCGCCCCCATCACCGCCCTGGCTCAGCATCTGGGTGATCTCGGCCTGCAGGCACAGGAAGGTGCCTTTCAGGTTGACCGCGACGACGCGGTCGAAATTGGCCTCGGTCTGCTCGATGAAGGGCGCGACCCCGCCTTCGATGCCGGCGTTGTTGCAGGCGCAGTCCAGCCGGCCATAGGCGGCGACCGTGGCCGCGACCAGCGCCTTGACCTCGGCCGCCACCGACACGTCGGCGCGCTGGAACCGCGCTTCGCCGCCCCTGGCGCGAATCATCGCCGCGGTTTCCTCGCCGCCCGTGGTCTCGACATCCGAGACCATGACCTTCGCCCCCTCGGCGGCGAATTTCAGCGCCGTCGCGCGCCCGATCCCCGCCGCAGCGCCAGTGACCAGCGCAACCTTTCCAAGCAGCAGTGCCATGCCGGTTTTCCTTTTCCCCAAGTTGCAATGGTGGAATGATACCGGCAGCCGCCTTGCCCGGGGCTGACATGGATCAAGAATGCGGAAGAATGCTGCTGGCGCCGCGATGACCGGAAACGCTCGCCGGATGATCGGGTCGCTTCTGCTGGCCACGACCTTCGCCCGGCAATCGGTGGCGGCGCTCGACCGGGCCTTGCTCTTGATGCCGGGCCATGCGGGCGGGATCGGCGTGCTCCATGTCGTCGACCCGGAGGTGTCGGTCGCGCTGGTTCTGGGCGCGGGCGGCACTCCGCCGCCGATCCTGACCGTCTGGCTGGACGCCCGCCTGCCGGAAGGTTCGGCCCGCCCCGAGGTGCTGGTGCGCAAGGGCGAGCCGCATGCGGTGATCCTTGCGACCGCCGCGGCGCGCGACGACGCGCTGATCGTGCTGGGTGCGTCGCGGCCGCAGGGGCGCCTTGCCGGTCTTCTGGGCAGCACGACCGACCGGGTGCTGCGCGGCGGCACCCGCCCGGTCCTGTCGGTGCGACAGCCGCCGCAGGGCCCGTACCGGCGCGTCCTGATCGCCACCGACCTGTCCGGTGCCTCGGCCTTCGCGGCCCGGACCGCGGGTCGGCTGGGGCTGCTGGGCGACGCGCGCATCCGGCTGGTTCACGCGGTCGGCCGCGAGCCGGGTCCGGGCCGTGATCAGGCCGAGGCCGACCTGCGCGCCTTTGCGGCGCGCCCGCAGACCGGCCTGCCGGATGGCTGCGAGGTTGCGGTCCTTGCGGAAAGCCCGCAGGCGGCATTGCGCGCAGCGGTGGACGGCTTTGCGCCGGATCTGGTGATCCTTGGAACCGGCGGGCAGTCCGCCCTGCGGCGTCTGGTGCTGGGCAGCGTTGCCGAGGATCTGCTGGACCGGGTGGCGGTGGACGTGCTGGTCGTCCCGCCCGAGGCGGAACGGCCAGGGCAGGCCCCGGCAGCGCCACCGTCGCCGGCGACCGGCGGGCCGAACTGATCCAGATCAACGCGCCGGATTTCCAGGGTGCGAAAGTCGGGCGGGAACTTCAGCGAGGTGGCGGATGTACAAGCATGTTCTGGTGGCGGTCGCGTTCGACGCCGAGCACGACCCCGAACGCTCGCTGCAGGCGGCCGCCGTGCTGGCGGCCGCCGATGCGCGGGTGACGATCCTGCACGTCAAGGAGGCCGTTCCGGCCTATGCGATCTCCTACATCCCCGAGGACTACGCCACGGCGCTGAACCAGGCGATCCGCGACCAGTTGTCCGAGATGGTCACAAGGTTCGCCAATGCGGAACCGGTCCTGCTCGAGGGGCATTCCGGCAGCTCCATCCTGGAATGGGCCGAGGCGAACGCGGTCGATTGCATCGTCATCGCCTCGCATCGGGGCGGCCTGAAGGACTACCTGCTGGGCAGCACCGCGGGGCGCATCGTCGGCCAGGCCGGCTGTTCGGTGCATGTCGTGCGCTGACCCGCCGCCCCGCGCGCGGGGGCCAGGGTAGGGCCGGGGTCGGGCCGGGCCGTCACGCGGTGATGAACTCCTTGACGAAGGGGGTGGCCGGCCGGGCGCGGATGTCCTGGGGCTTGCCGACCTGCTCGATCCGGCCCATCGACATCACCACCACCAGATCGGCCAGTTCCATCGCCTCTTCCTGGTCATGGGTGACAAAGACCGTGGTCAGGCCGGTGGTGTCATGGATGTCGCGCAGGCCCTGGCGAAGCTCCTTTCGCACCTTGGCATCCAGCGCGCCGAAGGGTTCGTCCAGAAGCATCATCCGTGGCTCGATCGCCAGCGCGCGGGCCAGGGCCACGCGCTGGCGCTGGCCGCCCGAAAGCTGGCTGGGATAGCGCGCGCCGATGTCGGGCAGCTGGATCATGTCCAGCAGCCTGGTCACGCGGCGGGTGATCTCGGCCTTGGGCGGGCGGGTTGCGCGGGGGCGCGCACGCAGGCCGTAGGCGATGTTCTCGAACACCGTCATGTGCCGGAACAGCGCGTAGGACTGGAACACGAACCCCGCGCGGCGTTCCTGCACGGTCAGCGCGGTCGCGTCGGCGCCGTCGAACAGGACCCGCCCCGCGCTGGGATATTCCAGCCCGCCGAGGATGCGCAAAAGCGTGGTCTTGCCCGACCCCGACGGGCCAAGCAGCGCCACCAGCGCCCCCGAGGGAATGGCCAGCGACACCGGATGCAGGGCCGCCGTGGCGCCGAAGATCTTCGAGATCTCGTCGATTTCGATGTGCATTTGCGGTCTCCTAACGGCCATGCGTGGCGGCAAGCTGGTCGGCATGGCGGACTTCCAGCGCGGTTTTCAGCAGCAGCGTGACCAGGGCCAGCAATGTCAACACCGCCGCCAGGCTGAAGGCGGCGACCGCCAGATATTCCTGATACAGCATCTCGATCGTGGTGGGCATGGTGGCGGTCTGGCCGCGGATCTTGCCCGAGACCACGGCGACCGCGCCGAATTCGCCCATCGCGCGGGCGTTGCACAAGAGCACGCCATACATCAGCGCCCAGCGGATGTTCGGCAGGGTCACCGTCCAGAAGGTGCGCCAGCCGCCGGCGCCCAGGGTCAGCGCGGCCTCCTCCTCGGCGCGGCCCTGTTCGATCATCACCGGGATCAGCTCGCGCGCGACAAAGGGGAAGGTCACGAACATCGTGGCCAGGATGATGCCGGGCAGGGCAAAGACGATCGGATAGCCCTGCGCCACCAGCCAGCCGCCGAGCGCGGTGTTGGCCCCGAACATCAGCACGATGCACAGGCCCGCGACGACCGGTGAGACCGAGAATGGCAGGTCGATCAGGGTGATCAGGAAGGCCTTGCCGCGAAAGTCGAACTTGGTGATGAACCAGGCGGCGGCGATGCCGAAGGCGGCGTTCAGCGGCACCGAGATCGCGGCAATGGTCAGCGTCAGGCGGATCGCCGCGGCGGCATCGGGGTTGCCCAGGCTTTGCACCGCCGCCAGCGCGCCGTCGCGCAGCGCCTCGACGAAGACGACGATCAGCGGCGCGAAGACCAGGATCCCCAGCCCCAGCACCGCCGAAAGGATCAGCGTCCTGCGGGCGAAGGCGGTTTCCTCGGTGGCGGGGCGAAAGCGGGTCAGGGCGGCGTCAGACATGGCCTATCCTCCGGCGGCTCCAGATCTGGATCAGGTTGATCACGAGGAGCATGGCAAAGCTGATCAGAAGCATGGCGATGCCGATCGCGGCGGCGGCGTCGTAGTTGAACTCCTCCAGCCGGATCACGATCAGCAGCGGCGCGATCTCGGTCAGCATCGGGATGTTGCCGGCGATGAAGATGACGCTGCCGTATTCGCCGACCGCCCGCGCGAGGGCCAGCGCAAAGCCGGTCAGCGCCGCCGGGGTCAGCATCGGCAGGATGACATGGCGGATCGTGTGCAGCCGGCTGGCGCCGAGCGTGGCGCTGGCCTCCTCGACCTCGCGCTCGATTTCCTCGATCACCGGCTGCACGGTGCGGGTGACGAAGGGCAGCCCGACAAAGATCAGCGCGATCAGGATGCCCCACTGGGTATAGGCGATCCTCCAGCCGACCTCGGCGGCCAGCTGGCCGAAGGCGCCGTTGGGGGCATAAAGTGCCGTCAGCGCGATCCCGGCCACCGCGGTGGGCAGCGCGAAGGGCAGGTCGACCGCGGCATCCATGATCCGGCGTCCGGGAAAGCGGTAGCGCACCAGCACCCAGGCCAGGATCACGCCGAACACCAGATTGAACATCGCCGCGAACAGCGACAGGCGGAACGAAAGGTACAGCGCCGCCCAGACCCGTTCGCGGTTGACCGTCTCCCAGATGCCCGCCAGCCCGAAATGGGCGCCCTTCAGAAGAAGGGCGCCGATCGGCAAGAGGACGATGAGCGACAGCATCGTCATGGTGATCCCCAGCGACAGGCCAAGGCCGGGCATGGGGGATCGGTGGATCAGCGGACGCGCCATCACTGCGACGCGAAGATCTGGTCGAAGATGCCGCCATCGTCGAAATGCTTGGCCTGCGCCACCGACCAGCCGCCGAAGGCATCGATGCTGATCCGCTCCAGCTCGGGAAAGCGCGCCACATCGGCGGGGTCGGCCAGCGAAGTGTCCCAGGCGCGGAAGAAGTGCCGGAAGGCCAGCGCCTGCCCCTCGGGCGAATAGAGGAAGTCCAGATAGGCCTCGGCCAGGGCGCGCTGCGCCTCGGAGGTGATGTTGGCATCGACCAGCGCCACCGGCGGTTCGGCCAGAATGCTGATCGATGGCACCACGATGTCGAACTGATCCTCGCCGATCTCGCGCATCGCCAGATGGGCCTCGTTCTCCCAGGCCAGCAGCACGTCGCCGATGCCGCGCTGGGCGAAGGTCGTGGTCGAACCGCGCGCGCCCGAATCCAGCACCGGGACGTTGCGGTACAGTGCCGCGACGAATTCCTTGGGATCCCGGCCGTTCCTTTCCGCCCAGGCCCAGGCGGCCAGATAGTTCCAGCGCGCCCCGCCGCTGGTCTTGGGGTTGGGCGTGATCACCTGCACCCCTTCGGCCACCAGATCGTCCCAGTCGGTGATGCCCGCGGGGTTGCCCTCGCGCACCAGGAAGATGATGGTCGAGGTATAGGGCGAGGAATTGTGCGGCAGCCGGCTCTGCCAGTCGGCAGGCAGCCGCCCCCGCTCGGCGATGCGGTCGATGTCGGCGCCCAGCGCCAGCGTCACCACCTGCGCCTGCAGACCGTCGATCACCGCGCGGGCCTGCGCACCCGAGCCGCCATGGCTGGTCTGGATCTCGGGCTCGGGATTGCCCTGCGCCACCCAGAAGGCGGCGAAGGCCTCGTTGATCGCGCGGTAGAACTCGCGCGTCGGATCGTAGCTGACGTTCAGGAGCGATTCGGCCCGAACCTGGCCCGGGACCGCGGCGGCGGCCAGCAGGGCCAGCGCGATGGCCGACACCGTGCCGCGGACCGCACGCGCCACGGGCCATCCGGTCAGGCGGCGCAGGCCGTCGGCGATGGTGACGCGACCGTCGGCATGGGCGTGGACGACGGCCCCCTGAGCGGTCACGGTCCCGGCGAGGGTGATGGTGGCAAGCATGTCTCTCTCCTTCAGGCGCTGCGCGTCGCGGGGCGGGATGGGGCGGCAGGGCGCGAGGCCCGATATGGTTTGAGGGTGATGTCCGGCGGTCATGGCCTGTCCCCGATCGGCTCGACGCGGGCCTCCCACAGGGCGGCGTCCCGGCCGGACAGCAGTTCGGCGGCGGCCATCGCCGGCGCCTTCGTGAACAGCACCAGCGGGCTGCCGTTGATGCGGTGGGTCTGCCCGGTGCGCCGGTCGATCAGGCGGACGGCGCAGGTCTGCGACAGCGGCGCCGACATCGCCGACCCGGCCTTTCCGGTCGGACCAAGGGGGAATGCGGTTGCAGTCATCTTGCGTCTCCTTCGCTGTCCGACAGGGCCCGCCCCTGCCATGGCCATAATAACGACAGAGATAGTCGAGTATTGCAAAGGAAAAATCTCGCCGAAGATTGGCGCGTATGGGGAAGATTATTCTCGCCCCCCCGCCC
>Ga0209103_1000300_pt1 | contig 15538 bp, 11 predicted proteins | sample 4C3metaG_FD_184152 | JGI IMG/M metagenome (GOLD analysis project Ga0209103, IMG submission 184152) | Freshwater bacterial and archeal communities from Indian Creek, Illinois, USA - 4C3 metaG (SPAdes) (version 2) | ecosystem: Environmental > Aquatic > Freshwater > Unclassified | place: USA...
GGAACATAGGAGTAACTTAACGGATAGCTAGAGCCTGCGATGACTATAGTGTGCCTGTGTCCGTTAATCGATACAAATGTAGCCAAAACACCTTCCGGATTTCGCCGAAGGTAATGTGTAATGTGCTCCGCCGTCTGTAGAGGCGCTAACAAAGAGAGATCAATCCTCCACGCCGTACGCCCGAAGGAGTCAGCGATATTACCATGTCTTGCAAGGACGTCAGACCGTGCGAGAACGACTCGACCTGGTTTGCATAATGTAGACTTTGAGGTACCATGCACATTAAAGCGCTGAGAGCGAAATACATTCAATGTAATTCCATCAAACACTGAAATTTCCTAGGCGCTACGTTAAAGGTAGTAGTCGCATGGCCTTGTAACAGCACGGGAGCAGGGGTAGTCCTCAACATAAGCATTTACGTTGCCACGATAACCGTCTGGATTAACCGTTTTAGCACGGTCTGGCGGGGCGATTGCGACAGCTATGTCGCAATCGCCCCGTCCCTGCGCGACACGAGGGTTATGATGGCCACCTCTGGTCGTGATAGAAAGCGTAGCGGCAAGATCACCCAACCTATACCCCGCGAAATGTAGAGCCACCCTGTGCCTTCCCACGACAAGCCTTCTACATAGTCGCGCGGAAAAAGGCGCTGTGAGCCGTTAGTGACCGCGCCCACTAGCGGCAATTTTATTTGCCCGCCATGCGTGTGGCCACAGAGGGTAAGTGCTACACGCCGGAGTATGGCACGTTCCGCGCGAAAGCGCCCTGTCTTGGCAAAGGCCTCAAAGTAGGAGGGTGAATGCGCCAAGAGCAAGCACACCTCGCCCTTTGACTCAGGCGGCATGGCCTGCGCTAAGTTTCCGCGGCCGCTAAAGGGGTCGCGCACGCCGACGATATATACACTCGAACCAGCTCGCGCCATAGCCACATGGGCGTCATCTAGCACGGTGACGCCTACGCTCCGGAGTTTAGCCGCTACCTGCTCCCACCCCGCATCATGGTCATGATTGCCACTGACCGCATAAACGGGCAACTCTGACGACAGGGACTCTAAGAAGGGCAAGAATGCCTGTACTTCTAAAAACCCCTTCGTGACAAAGTCGCCCGTTATGGTGACGATATCTGCTCTAGCCTCGCGAATAGCGCGCGCCAACGCACCATCTGGGGATAACGCTTTTCCGTGCAAGTCAGAGATATGGGCGATCCTAAAACCTGCAAATTCGTGCGGTAAGCCCTCTACGGGTATAGTCAACTTCTTCACCTCTAGGGAGAGTGAGTACCACCACAACCCCACGACAAATAAGGCGCTTAGCAGCAGGAATGCCCATTGCACGTTATTATTCCCCTCCCCTACCCTAACCCTAACTCATCGCACTTTTTCAGGGTTCCCTTCGTTATCTATGTAACGATTGAGCTCGCCATGCCATTCATCAGGCTCATATGTGCCTATATCCGTATTTTCCCTGAACAATAGGTCGACAATGTAACGCGGAGTTTTGCCGCCGATGTGCATGGATTTAATGCAGGAAACGCAGTAGACAACCACCTCTGCCTCAGGCATGGCCGCTGCGCGCTCACGCATGCGCTCCTTCACTTCCGCCACCGGCAAGGTCCCGTAGAAGGTGTCCCCGCAGCACACTGCAGTCCCGCGCGTAAGAGCGGCCTCGACTACAGATATGTTCATGCGACTAAGCAGGCGCCGTATGGCTTCATGCACGCGATTCTCTGTCCGTGTTGGGCAGGCATCATGAATAGTCATCTTCTGTCCGCCATAATCGGGAAAGGGAAAGTTCTCGTCCTCCGCCAAGACTTCCCACAGTGAGATGGTCGATAAACCTGGGTATTGCGCGCGAAAGCGGCGATCGCACCCCGCGCAGGTATTTATTATCTGCGCTCCCTCGGTTAAACGGGGGGTATGTCGACAACAAGGTGTATAGAGAGGTATGTCCTCTCCTCCACTTTGCAAAAACGCATGCACACCCGCGGCTAAAGCAGGCTTGTAGACCATGAGGGCGCAGCCTGGGGCATAAACTTTTTTCATAGGCACCTCCGCTATTTTCTCAGCAATACCACAGTAACGCCCGCATTGTTGGCGATACCGGCTTCATATTTGACTAGACCGTTACAGATGCCAAGAAATTCGCGCTTCCTCAGCGACCATTCTTCGCCCCCCGCAAAGTCGCGCACTATCCCACACATACTGGTCTCACGCAGGCATTGCCTGACCGCAATTTTTATGGCACCCCCCGTGCCCGATGAGCCATAGCCGTGTATGACGATCACGGCTCTATATCCCATGCGCCTGTAAGTCAGCAAGGCATTGGTCAGCACTCTTATGGCGTCTGCCACCAAGGGTTGCCCCGCCTCCAAATTGAGCTCGACAACTTTGCCCTGCTGCAACCCATCACTTCCCATCTATGCAAACTTAACCGCCAGTTAACTTGTCATTTCTCTACCGCTATAGTATTCTGCAAGGCCTGTTCCTGTACTAATATACGGCCACCAAACTGCAAGCCACGCACCCAGAGCGCAGTAATGAATAGAAGCACTCCAGTGAATATAAACACGCCCTGAATAGAGTAGGCCTCGCCAATGCCACCCCCCACCATGGGACCCAAGAAAAAACCAAATTGGGCAAAACTCGAGCTGAAACCAAAAGCGCGCCCACGAAAATCTGGCGTGACCGATTTAGCAATTAACGAATGGCAAGCAGGCATAAGTGCAGCTATAAACAGACCATAGGCAAATCTAAACAGGCCGAGGGTCCAGAGGTCGTAGGCCAAGACATGCAAAAGGGAGAGCAAGCCCCCACCCACAAGCCCAGCAATTAGGACAAATCGAAAGCCTCTTTTTTCGCCGACCTTGCCCCAGCGCGGGGCAGCGATTACGGTAGCAATGCCCACGAGCGAAAAGATGGCACCTGTGGCAAGTTCACCGCCACCTTCCCCACCCACTTCCTGCACAAATAGGGGTAACACCGGCTGCAAGAACGAGGCTGCCGCTTGGAAAAGCAAGACGACCAACAACATGCTGAGCAAAAAACGATGCGAAAACGTGAACTTTAGGTCGCGCCACAGATCTGTCTTCATTTGTGTCTGCCCAGTCACAGTCTCCCGCACTCCCCATACTACAATCGCAGTCGCAGCCAGTAGCATCAGCCCTGCCCATAACAAGGTGTACTTGATACCCAAGAAGTGACTTGTTACTCCGCCAATCAGGGGACCCATAATCGCCCCTAGCGCGCCACCCGTCTGGAGAAAACCAAGCGAAGAGCCTAGCTTATCGTCAGGAGTGTTGCAAGCTACTAGGGCGGTTGAGGCTGGAATAAAGCCACTGACTAGCCCATTCAGCAGGCGCAAGACAATCACTTGCCATAGTGAAGTGGCATAGGCCATTACGACGTAGATTAAGGCCATACCTAGGCCAGCACGTACTATCATGACTTTGCGGCCATGTTTATCAGCTAAGGCGCCCCAAACGGGCGCCATGAAGCTGCTCATGAGGAAGCTAGCCGAAATTGCAATGCCTGTCCATAACTTGAGATTGTGACCTACGCCAACCTCGCGCAAGATATTCGGCATAAAAGGGCTGACAATAGAAAAACTCATGCCTGCCACAAAAGTACCGGCCCACAAGACAAACAAATTTTTGCGCCACTGTTCCACGCACTGTACGCCTCCCTGCTCACTGCTGTCGCTCTATGTTGTTTAGCCACAAGGGCCGAACTTTCTGCACAGAGTTTGCCGCTCTACTCTTTATCAGCACTACTTCTATAAACGAAATTATAACAGATAAAACTGGGCCGCGACAGTACTGCTTCTGTCGCGGCCCAGTTTTGTTCGGCTATACTATTTCGTTCGGGCGACCGCTCTGTCGACGTAGTGTGACCAAGTCGTAGGCAATGGGAATAAGGTACAGGGTCAACACGGTTGAGACAGTGAGTCCCCCAATAACGGCGATACCCAGGGGCTGCTGCATTTCAGCTCCGGAGCCCGGCATCACGGCTAGGGGCACTAGAGCTAACACCGTTGTCGCCGTCGTCATAAGGATGGGTCTTAAACGCACACCGGCAGCCTCGACAATCGCCTCGTCCACTCCTTTACCTTTCTCGCGCAGCTGATTGATATAGTCAACTAGAACGATGGCATTGTTGACCACGATACCTGCCAAGACGATAACTCCCATGACCGAGGGCACGCTGAGCGTCGTTCCCGTCAGGAATAGCGCGAAGAGCACCCCGATGATGGCCAAAGGCAGACTGAACATTACAATAAAGGGGTACAGCAAGGACTCAAACTGGGCCGCCATCACCATATACACCAGAACTACGGCTAGGATAAGCGCCAGGATCAAGCCATCAAAGGCTTCACGCATCTCCGACATTTCACCGGCAATCTCGTAGCTATAATCGTCTGGCAGCGACAGAGCTGCTAAGGCTGCTTCCACATCGCGCGACACACTTTGCAAATCACGCTCAGCGATACTGGCCGAAATCGAAACTACTCTTTGGTTAGACATACGACGGATCGCTGCTGGCCCAATGCTCTGCTCAACTGTGGCCACTTCTTTCAACCTGATGATGCGTCCCTGGGGTGCCGCCACCATGAGATTTTCCAGAGAAGAAATATTTTGACGCGCATCTAGAGTCAGCCTGACCATCACGTCTACTTCTCGACCTTCGCGCGATATGCGCGCGGCGGTCTCGCCTTGGAAAGCAGTGCGTACGGCGCTGGCCACTGCCACCGGAGATACCCCGAGTTCAGCGGCTTCCGTCCGCTTTACGCGCACCACAAATTCCGCAGACCCTATGCCCATGTTATCGCTTACGTCCACAATACCATCTACATTTGTTAGCTGACTTTTAATTTGGTCGGCATGTAGTCGCAAACCTTCGAGGCTAGGTCCAGAAAGATTGATTTGCACAGGGGCCCCTACGCCACCCATGCCACCTGCTAAACCAGCTACGCTTTCGGCCACTACTGTTGCTCCAGTAAAGGTGGCGTATTGCTCGTTAAGGTCCTTTGCTAATTGGTCAGCCCTTTGGCCTGGTTGCAGCACTACATTCATTGCCGCACGGTTGCGACGTGGAGCCGCACCACCCATAATCGCGCCACGCGTTCCTGTGGTCACACCGATGGAAGTAGAGACTGATAATACCTCTTCCCGAGCCATTAGCTGAGACTCAACTTCACTCGCCAAGCGATCAGTCTCTTGGAAAGAACTACTGCTTGGCAGAGTCACGGTCACTCTCATTTCACCTTGATCCATGGGGGGGATAAACTCACCACCAAGATGAGGGTAGGTCAGGAGACTGCCGCCCAGAAGGAGTAGTGTGACCAAGACAACCAACGGCTTCCTCTTCAGAGCCCACTTCAAGCTACGCTGGTAGGGAGAAAGGCGCGCTTTGCGTGCTGCACTTAAACGTGGTCGCGCTCGCAGCAATGTAGCTGCCAACATCGGCACTACCAACAGGGCAACCGCCAAACTCGCGAGCAGAGAAAAACTAACCGTCAGGGCAAGCTCCCTGAACATCATCCCCGTTATACCGCCCACAAAGGCGACCGGCAAAAACACAGCAATCGTAGTCAAAGTCGAGGCCGAAATGGCCATGGCCACCTCCTCGGCTCCCTGCCGTGCGGCCACCACACTATCCACACCTTCTTCTTGCAAGCGGAAGATATTCTCAAGTACCACAATAGAATTGTCCACGAGCATCCCGATGCCTAAAGCCAAACCCATCAAGGTCATGAGGTTCAATGTCAACCCGCCAAAGTAAATGAGGGCAAAAGTAGCCACTACTGACACTGGCACTGCCAGGGCAATAATCAGCGTGGTGACAACGCTCTTGAGGAATATAAATAGCACCAACACGGCAATAACTCCGCCGATAAGGGCATTATTACCCACAGACCCAATCGCCTGCTCAATAAAGCGGGACTGGTCCTGAGTTGCGACTATAGATAAATCTGGGTAATCAGCTCGCATTTGGTCTAACTCTGTTTTGACCAAGTTGGCGACTAGGACTGTATTGGCGCCCGATTCTTTTTGCATCCTCAGCGAGACTGCAGGCAGGCCATTAAGGCGCATGGCAGATTGCGCAAAAGGATTAACCTCCGCTACCGTCGCGACCTGCCGCAAAAAGACCGGTTCGAGCCGCGTTGCAACTTGAGGTGCGACAGGCGGCAGAACTACCCCTGGCGGCAAGGATATCCGCGGCGCGGGTGGGGTACTGGCCGTCACGGTACGCACTGTGCGCATCCCAACCACCAGGTTTTCTATTTCTGACAACGAAACTAGCTGACCGACACTGCGTATCAATACCTCTTCGCCTGCGACATTGATGCTGCCACCGGGCATACTCAGGCTCGCGGTACGCAAACTGCCAGCAACCTGGGCAAGGCTTATGCCAAACTCTTCGCTCTTGGCAGGGTCTACACTTACTTCAATGATCGATTGCTGCCCGCCAGAGACCGCCACTGAGGCCACGCCAGGAATCCTTTCGAGGCGAGCGGCCAGAGTGCGGTCCGCCAAGTCCCGCATTTGCGACGCTGTAAGCTTGTCTGAACCAATATCAGCCACCAAGATGGGCATCATCGCCGGGTCAAACTTGAGTACTGTCGGGGTGCCGACCTCAGCGGGAAAGAAACGCTTCGCCAGATCAACTTTTTCACGCATTTCCAGAGTAGCAAAATCCATATTTGTACCCCAATTGAAGGAGATAATGATGACCGCCTGTCCCTCCGAGGAAGTAGACGAGACTTCACGCATATTGCTCACTGTGGCCAGTGTAGCCTCAAGGGGACGCGTAACTAAAGTCTCAATTTCTTGTGGCGCAGCCCCGGGGAAGGTAACTACGACGGCCGCCATGGGGAACTGCATATTCGGGAGCAGATCGACTGGGGTGCGCGTGTACGACATCCCCCCGAGAACGAGAGTAACTAAGACCAACATCAACACCGTGATGCGTTTCTTAGTGGCAAAAGCGGGAATCGACATTTAAACTCCTCCTGACTTAACTACACCGCTAAGTATTAACTTAGTCAGTGTCTCTATGATGGTATCCAGATCTGGCGATTCTGTGGGATCTTCCACCGCGAAAATTGCATGATTGATGCTGCCGCCAATTGCACGCGCCATTATGGCGGCATCAAAACTTGCAAAGGCCCCTACAGCCTGCCCTCGTTGCAAGACCGATTTGACAAAGGCAAAATAGTCTCGATACGCAGCCAGCAATTCGTCACGAGACTCTCGCGGGAAAGCCACCAAATCAGATTGACTCATCAGCACTTTAACAAAACCGATGTGCCGATAAGTCTCCGTGGCATGTTCTCGAATGAGAGCTTTTACTTGTGCTACAGGATGCGGCTCACTCTCTACTTTCTCCTTAATAGTCGCGCCCATTTTCTCAATTCCCCGGCGGAACAAGGCTGCTAAAAGACGGTCCTTGCTACGGAAATACAAGTAGATTGTCCCCTTAGCAATACCAGCCCGCTCGGCAATTTCATCGATGGAAGCTTCATGACAACCTTTTTCCGCGACTACTTCTAATGCCGCTAGGAGAATAAGCTCTTGCTTCCCCATACGCCCTCCTTATGACTGACTGGTCAGTCATAGAGTATTCTAAGGCGTGTCACAACAAAAGTCAACCACAGCTTTGCCGACCCGACCCAAAGAAAATACCCGCAGGCTCATCCCTGCGGGTCTCGAAAACGTCTTACTCCTAGCTATTTGTATAAATATGGTCTTGAGGAGACATAACCCTAATGAAGGATCGATAGAATACGCAGGTCAACCTTGGACATGTCAACAACCCTATCGCCAAGCGCAATAACTGGGGAAGTCACATCATGCGGCGGCAAGTAAACAATCCTTCCCCTCTCCCTACTACTGAGCAAGACGTTGCTGCCGACGTAGTAAGGCGCGACATTGCGCAGGAAAATATTTACCACACTCACGTCAAAGGTGCCCAAGCCTGAAGTCTGAAACACCGCAAAGGCATCAAAGGGAGTGCCAGCTCTCTTGTAAACACGATTTGAAGTTATGGCATCAAATGCATCTGCCACGGCCACAATTCTCGCATAACAGCACACTTCTGCAAAGCGGCGTTGATAAGGATACCCTGAGCCATCAACACGCTCGTGGTGAAAACGCACTGCATCTCTTACTTCTAAAGGCCAGTCACCTGATTCTTCGAGAATCTGATCCCCCAAGGGGACGTGTTGCTTGATAATGTCAAACTCTTCCATAGTAAGACTTCCCTGCTTATTGAGCAGCTCCTGCGGGACCCTGGCCTTGCCAATATCGTGCAAGAGTCCACCTTGGATGAGCGATTTTAGTTCCTGAGGAGAGAACCCCATCCACTTTCCGATCAAGAAAGAGTACATGGCTGTATTGAGAGAATGCGTGTAGGTATAACTATCCACCGAGCTTAAGAGCTGAAGGGAACTCACCATGCTGCCGGAATGCTGCATGGTACTGTACAACAAATCGCTGATTTTATGAATAGCTGCCACGCGGAGCTTCCCCTCCGTGGCGAGGCCGGTGATGACGTCCTTGATCTCGGCAAAGCATTGGTAGTAATCGCGCCTAAAGGCTAGGAGGCCAGGCTCGGGCACATTCTCCTCGCTAGGTAGGTAGCAAAAAACTTCGACGACATCAAACGCCGTAAGTCTCTCTATGATGTAATAATTTAGGACCGTGCCCTTGGCCACCAATGTCACGCCGCAGGTGCTGACTACATCCTCAGATAGTACCTGTCCCACAGCATCAGGACTGACAGCAATAATCCGTGTAGCCATCCGTAATCCCTCCTCCCAAAACAAAGTAAAATAAGACAGACATTCCAAGTTCATGCTGATTCTCAGGCCGCCAATATAATCACTCCGTCTGGAGCACATGTTCAATCCTATTATGTGCCACGAGCAAGCCCTTGGCAATATATTTAAGAAACACTGCATTACGACCAGTATACAACAGGGATCCTTAGTTCGGCCACGAATATAACCATAGCTTGTTAAATACGGGAGGTGTCTCTATGCCCAGAAAAGACCCAGTGGTCGATGCCTTTCATGGTACTATGGTTCGCGACCCATACCGTTATCTAGAAAATGAACACGACCCAGACACATTGAACTTTGTCACTCGGCAGGCGGCTCGTGCTGAGGCCTTTTTGTCGGCCATTCCTAGTCGGGAGGAGATTAAAAAAAGGCTCGCCGCGCTGTGGGATTATCCCAAGTACGGCGCGCCAAGAAAGACAGCGGACAAATACTACTACCAGAAGAACGACGGCCTGCAAAACCAAGCCGTGTTCTACCGGCTAGACAGACTAGGGGGCGCTCCAGAAGTAATCCTCGACCCTAACACTTTGAGCAGCGATGGCACTGTGGCGCTTACCACTACCTCTGTCTCTCGTGATGGTAAATATCTCGCCTACGCCTGCTCGGCCAGTGGCAGCGATTGGCAAGAAGTGCGCATCAAGGACTTAGAAAGTGGCCTTATTTACCCAGAAGTCCTGCGGCACGTCAAGTACACCGGCCTATCGTGGCTACCTGATAGCAGCGGCTTTTACTATAGCCGCTTCCCTGACCCTGCCACCGTACCACCAGAGGAACAAAGCTACCACAGTAAAATTTACTTTCATCGGGTCGGCACGGAGCAGGATAGCGATGAACTCATTTACGAGCGCCCAGATGCCAAAGAACTTGGCTTTGCGGCACAAGTATCGGAAGACGGCGCCTACCTGTACATCTATGTCTGGCATGGTACCGACCCCGAAAACAGATTTTACTACCAAAAGCTCGACAACAATAATGAAGTAGTGCGGCTCCTTGACGAGGCCGATGCCAGCTACGAAGTCCTCGGCAACGAGGGCAGCGTCTTTTACTTCTTGACCAACCTTGATGCGCCGCACAGCAGAGTCATCTCCATAGATATTTTCCGCCCAGACAGGGCCTACTGGCGTGAAATTATTGCCGCGACGGAGAGAACCATCGCCGATGCTCAATTTTATGGGCACAAATTTGTCTTGACCTACCTCACCCACGCCCACCACCAAGTCGAAATACATAGACAAAACGGCGAGCACGAAATGACTATGGAGCTGCCCTCTCTAGGTTCGGTCGTCAACACTACCGGCCAGATTGAAGACAACGAAATGTTCCTTAGCTTTACGTCTTTTCTCTTTCCCACCACTGTCTACCGCTATGATTTCACAACTAACTCCCTCTCCCCCGTATGGGAGAACACCGTGCAATTTGACCCCTCGGATTATGAAACAAAGCAAGAGTTTTACTCCTCGCAAGACGGCACACGCATACCGCTCTTTATCACCCACAAGAAAGGCCTAGCGCTTTCTCCGCAGACGCCCACCCTTCTCTACGGCTATGGCGGCTTCAATGTCAACCTGACCCCCTTCTTCTCCGTCGACAACCTCGTCTGGATGGAGCGCGGCGGGGTTTATGCCCTGGCTTGCCTCCGCGGCGGAGGCGAGTACGGCGAAGAATGGCACCGTGCTGGCATGCTATCGCAAAAGCAGAATGTCTTTGACGATTTTCATGCCGCTGCCAAGCACCTTGTCAGCGCTGGGTATACCTCGCCTAAGCACCTCGCCATTATGGGGGGCAGCAATGGGGGGCTACTCGTCGCCGCTTGCATGCTACAGCGACCGGAACTATATGGCGCTGTCGTCTGCCAAGTGCCCGTAATTGACATGCTGCGCTACCACAAGTTCACTGTCGGCCGCTACTGGGTAGGCGAGTACGGCAACGCGGAGACGAACGAAGAACATTTTAAGTTTATGTACGCCTACTCACCGCTGCACAATGTTAAGGCCGGCGTAGACTACCCGCCCACCCTCATCATGACGGCCGACACTGATGACCGTGTAGTACCAGCCCATGCCTTTAAGTTTATGGCTACCCTAGAAGAGCACTACAGTGGCCAGAACCCGCTTCTTTTGCGCATAGAAATAAAGGCCGGCCATGGATCGGGCAAGCCTACGGCGAAATTGATCGCTGAAGATGCGGATATCTATGCCTTTTTAACAGCCACCATCTGCTAAGAGCAGCAATAATTAAGCGAGGGTCTCAGTCCGCGCCCCCACAGAGACAAAGTCTCGCAAAAAACCCCCCTTGGGGTTGGCGAGCACGGCACTAGGCGGCCCGTCCGCGTCAATACGCCCGTCATTCATGACTATCAAGCGATCGGCGAGATGTGCGACCTCACTATAAGAGTGAGTCACCAACACGCCGGTCGTCTTGCTTTCGGCCAACCAGCCGCGCAGGTGCCGCAAGATATAGGCCTGCGACTCTACATCGAGGCCGGAGAAAGGTTCATCGAGAAATAGTATCTGCGGACTTGTCACCAGCGCGCGAGCCAGACTCACCCGCGCACCCTCGCCACCGCTCAAGGTGTGGGGACTGCGCGTGGCGAGACTGCCTGCCTGCACTAGTGCCAGCCACTTATGGGCGGCACTTTCGGCTGCACTTCGCTCCAGCCCCCGCAACAACAGGGGCAGGGCCACATTGTAGAGCACATCCCCCCGCAAGAAGGCCGGACTTTGAAAGCCATGGGCATACTGACGTACAATTGCCAGGCGCTCACTCTGTATGTCTTTCACCTGCCCATGCAGTATGTAGGCGGAGCAAGAAAAAGTAGTGAGCAGCCCTAAAGCCTTGATGAGGGATGATTTACCCGCGCCATTACGCCCAATAATGGCCACAAATGGTCCGGAGCTTATACTTACACTTGGAACACTGAGTATTTTGCGCGCATGGCGCACCATGTTTATATCACGCACCTCAAGCACTCGGGTATCTCCTTTGCTGCATCAAAGTGAAGGCCATGGCTACCGCATAAGAAAAAGTCATCAGTATAAAGCTTAGTGCTAAAGCTAAGTCAAAATTGCCGCGATTAACTTCGAGCACTATGGCCGTGCTCAAAATGCGCGTCTGCCCGCGGATATTACCCCCCACAGCCATGGCGGCTCCTACTTCTGCCACCACAGCCCCAAAACCCGCCAAGCACGCCGCAATAATGCTGAGGTGTGACTCGCGAATGACCAGCCATAGTAATTGCCAGCGATTCGCACCTAACCCAGCAAGTTGCACGGAAACTGCGTCATCAACCTGCATCACCCCGGCCATAGTGAGTGCAGCCACTCGCGGCAGGGCGATAACCACCTGTGCCACCACAAGAGCCGTCGGAGTGTACATTAAACCGAGAAAACCAAGCGGCCCGCTGCGCCAAAGGAGCAAACTAACCCACAGACCCACCACGACTGGTGGCAAGCCTAAGGTAGAATTTAGGAGACCCTGCATCCCTTTTCGTCCAGGGAAGGACGAGAGACCAAGCAATGCCCCCAAGGGGACGCCCAGCGCAATGCTAATCAAAGTCGCAGTCCCCGTAACCTGTACCGTGAGCCAGGCAATTTGATAAAGCTCTTGGTCACCAGCGATCACCATCTCAAATGCCTTGACTAGCCCCTGCCAAATTAACTCCATCGGCTCTCACCTCGTTTCTAAGAGCATTATAGCAATATTCCTCGCCCGTTGCCGCGCCCCGGGCCAAAAAAACCCGTAGCCAGCTACATCAGACCCTTTTGTCTGATGTAGCTGGCTACGGGTTTAGTTTGCCGTCACTCCCAACAGAAATCCGAAAGAACTTACTCTTGCGGCAGCAACTGATTGAGTATTATCCCTACAATTGCCGCGAGCCCAATGCCCTCAAACTTAATGCCGCCCCCAAGATTAACGGCCGCTCCCCCAATGCCAAGGACAAAAATGACTGAGCTAACAATCAGGTTGCGCGACTTAGACATATCAACTTTGTTTTCTACCACGGTGCGTACGCCAATCGCCGCAATCATGCCAAACAAAATAATGGCGATGCCCCCCACAACTGGCGTAGGGATAGTGGATATAAAGCCCCCTATTTTTTGTACAAAAGCAATACCTATAGCAAACACAGCTGCCCAGCGCATAATAACGGGATGCCAGACACGAGTCAAAGCCAAGACGCCGGTGTTCTCAGAGTAGGTGGTGTTCGCCGGCCCGCCGAAAAAGCCCGCAATGGCGGTAGCTACCCCGTCGCCGATAAGGGTGCGATGGAGCCCTGGGTCTTTGACAAAATCATCTTCAACTGTCGTGCCCACTGCCATAACGTCGCCGAAGTGTTCTACGGCAGTGGCAATGGCGATAGGAGCCATGATGGCAATGGCTGCTATGTTAAAGGTCGGCCAAGTAAACGCAGGTACAGCCAGCCACGCCGCCTCTCTAATGGGCGTAAAATCTATTAAACCAAAGACAAGGGCCGCGAGATATCCGCCCCCCAAGCCAAAGAGAACAGGTACCATTTTAAAGAATCCCTTAAAGAACATAGAAACACCGACCACTATAGAGAGAGAAAAAATAGCTAGGCCCCAGTTCCCTGTCGACATTTTAATGGCCACGGGTGCAAGGCTAAGCCCGATGATGGCGATAACTGGGCCGATAACTATGGGCGGAAAGAGGCGATGCAGTATGCCAGGACCCACATAGTAGACCAGCGCCGCTACCCCTAAGTAGACAAACCCTGCCGCCATAATCCCTCCTTGCGCCGCGCCCAGGCCATGCTCCTTAATGACTAGCTGTAGAGCAGCAATGAAGGCAAAAGAACTCCCAAGAAAGACCGGCACTTTGCCCTTCGTCACCCAGTGAAAGAAGAGCGTCCCCACACCTGCGGTAAAGAGGGCGACAGAGATATTGAGCCCGGTGAGTATGGGCACCAGCACGGTGGCACCGAACATGGTAAAGAGATGTTGCAAGCCAAAAACCAGTTGTTTGTTCATGGAAATTGGGTCTCCCGCCCTTATGGCGGGGTCGCCTGGTGGTTTTGACATCGATCTTCACCCTTTCTCGTGTCATCTCTCGGTTCGCGACTAGCAGCCTATCCCTTCCCCTATCCCCCCACTTCAATGAACAAAAGCTCTACGCCGACTAACGCAAAATCATATCATGAAAGTTGTTTTAACTTCTCCTTTTCTTTAAGAGCCGCAAGAATTTTCTCGGGCGTGATTGGCAAGTCGGTAATGCGCACCCCCACGGCGGCATAGACAGCATTGGCAATAGCGGGTGCGGTAGGCACCATGGTGTGCTCGCCAAAACCACGCGCCCCATAGGGCCCATCCTCGAGCGGCGTCTGTACAAAAGCGATGAGCATCTCCGGCAACTCCGCGGCGGTGGCGATTTTGTAATCGACAAAAGATGGGTTCTGTACGCGTCCACCACTCATTCTCAGCTCTTCATAGAGCGCGACGCTCAGGCCCTGCATGATGCCGCCCTCTACCTGTCCGAGCGCAAGCATTGGGTTAAGCACAAAGCCAGTGTCGTATACTGCCGCGACGCGCAGAACATCAACCTTCCCCGTCTCTACATCCACTGCCACTTCTGCCGCTTGGGCGCCAAAAGTCCAGTGCGACGTCACCTTGGGCGTCTGCCCTGTGGCAGGGTCCATACCATGGATGCCATCGGGTATAAAGTAGCCCGTCCCCATGATGGGGCCCCCCATGCCCGCACCACTCGGCAAGGATAAACCTAAAGACAATTCCTTGACACTTGTCTTGGCGCCCTCGCCACTCTGCCGCGCGATAACACCCTTGACTATGGTCAATTCCTCGGGCAATGCTCCGAGTTTCTCGGCCGCCAAAGCGAGGAGTTTATGCTTGGCCTCTGCTGCGGCACGGCGCACAGCATTACCGGTGGAGTAAGTGATTCTACTGGCTACGGTCTGCCATTCGTAGGGAGTATAATCCGTATCAGGGGCATTGAGATACACCATATCTGGGGTAATCCCAAGCTCCTCAGCCACAATTTGCGCCATAACAGTCTGCATACCCTGACCTATTTCGGTGGCACTGAGCGATAAATTGACGCTGCCATCCTCATTTATTTTAAGAAACGCAGCGGAGGCGGCCGTCCCGGGGGTTGAGGGCCCCTTGACCATACAGGCGATGCCTTTGCCGCGGTATTTTTCCGTGGGCGGAGTATCCATACCGATGAGGCGTGCCGTCTCGGCAATGCATTTATCTAAGCCGATGTCCCTGAGCACTTCGCCCGTAGCATTGGTCGTGCCATCGCGAGCCGCATTAAGCTCGCGAATAGCCACCGGATCCATGCTTAACTTGGCGGCGATCATGTCAATCTGCTGCTCTAGGGCCCAGTGCAGTTCCCCCATGCCAAAACCACGAAACGGCCCGCCCACAGGCGAGTTCGTGTAGACACAGTATGAATCAGTCTTAACATGGGCTATATCGTAGGGGCCCGCGGACGAATACGCCGCCGCACGGACAATGTTGACGCCATACTCTGTGTAGGCGCCGCCATCCCACAGAAGTTCTGCCTCTTGTGCCAGAAGACGCCCGGTCTTTGTGTAGCCCGTCTTTATTCTGGCCTTAAGGCCTTGTCTGACCGCCGTGCCAAAAAACACTTCTTCCCGCTCTAAGATTAGCCTGACGGGGTAAGGCGCCACACGCATGGCCAAAGCAATCACTATGCCTTCGATG
>Ga0209103_1000301_pt1 | contig 15537 bp, 12 predicted proteins | sample 4C3metaG_FD_184152 | JGI IMG/M metagenome (GOLD analysis project Ga0209103, IMG submission 184152) | Freshwater bacterial and archeal communities from Indian Creek, Illinois, USA - 4C3 metaG (SPAdes) (version 2) | ecosystem: Environmental > Aquatic > Freshwater > Unclassified | place: USA...
GCCCGAGCGCCAGGCCGGCATTGTTCACGCAGACGTCAATCCCGGCCCAATCGTCCGGCAGGCCGGCAATGGCGGCGGTGACGGCTGCGCGGTCGCGCACATCCAGCACCAGCGGCAGCACGCGATCGGCGCCGAGTTCCTCGCGCAGGGTGGCCAGGCGCTGCTCGCGCCGGCCGGCGGCGATGATGCGGGCGCCGGTTCCGGCGAAGCGTTGCGCGATGACGCGGCCAAAACCGGCGGTGGCGCCAGTAACAAGAAGGATCATGCTCGGGACTCCATTCAGCTGCGTGTCAGCTGCCGTTCAGGCTACATCAATATGCGCCCGTTTAATGCACCACCCGGCCGGGACTTGAAAACATCCGACAGATGAACCACATGCCGTTGGTCGGCCGGCGCTGGAGATCGCAGGCATGCGGCACGCCCCACCTGTCCAAGGGGCCTGTTGAGCCGACTTCCGGAAAGCGTTCCGGGAACTAGGGCGCTGAGCCGTGCGCTCTCCAGATCTTTGTTCTGTTTGGAGTGTCGTGATGAAAGCCCTCATCGCGCGCCGGTTTTGCGCGCCCTTATTCCTGCTGGCCCTTGGCCAGCCCCTGCTGGCGCCAGTGGCTCTGGCCCAGCCTGGCTCGGCGGATGTGCAAATCCGCCTGGATGAGCGGCAATTCCGCGGCGGTGGCTTCGAACTGGGCCGCGTCGAGCCCGAGACCGGCCCTTCTGAAATCATGCTGCCCGGTCAGGTGGTGGTGCCGCCCACGCAGCTTCGCATCATTGCCGCCCCCGCCGCCGGCCTCGTCGAGAGCCTTTTCGTTGCCCCTGATGAACCGGTCCGTGCCGGACAGGCCGTGGCCCGGCTCCGCAGCACCGAGCTGGTGGAGGCGCAGCGCCTCTTTCTCGCCGCCGCCACCGCCGACGAACTGGCGCAGGAAAAACTGCGCCGCGACGAGCAATTATTCCGTGAGCGCGTGATCGCCGAGCGGCGCCTGGTCGTCGCCCGTGCGGAGGCCACGGGCGCGGCCTCCGCGCTGGATGAGCGCACGCAGCTGCTCAACCTGTTCGGCATGAGTGACCAGGAGGTGGCGGAACTGCGCCGCTTCCGCCGGATCCAGCAAGGTCTGACGGTGACGAGCCCGGTCGCGGGCGTCGTGCTCGGCCCGGCGGCAACGCCGGGCGAGCGCGTGGCGCAGGCCGCGCCGCTGATGACGGTGGCCGACCTCACCCCCCTCTGGGTCAATATCCAGGTCCCGCTCTCCCGCGCGCCGGCGCTGGAGGCCAATGCCCGCGTGCTGGTGCCGGCCCAGGGCGCCGAGGGCTTCGTGCTGCGAATCGGCCGCACGGCCGACGCCGCGACCCAGAGCGTCACCGCCGTGGCCGAGATGAATCGTGGGGCCGAAGGGCTGCGCCCCGGCCAGGCGGTGACGGTGGCGATGCAGTTGCGCGGCAACGGCCTCCCGCAATACCGCGTGCCGGCCGGCAGCGTGGTGCGCCACCGCGAGCGGAGCTGGGTCTTCATCCGGACACCCACCGGCTTCGTCGCGCGGCCCGTGACCGTGTTGAACGAGACGGCGCAATTCACCTCGATCCGCGGCGGCCTCGCGCCCAATGACCAGATCGCCACGCGCGGCATCCTGGCCTTGCTGGCCGAGCTTTCCGAAGCGGATGGGGGCTGAGCCATGCTCGCGAAACTGGTTGATGCGGCGCTGCGACAGCGGCTGCTGGTGATCATCGCTGCCCTGGGCCTTGCCGTCTGGGGCTTCCAATCCTACCGCGCCATGCCCATTGACGCCTTCCCCGATGTGGCGCCGACGCAGGTGCTTGTCTCCATGCGCGCGCCCGGCCTGCCTCCGGAGGAGCTGGAGCGCCGCGTGACCAACCCGATCGAGGTTGCGATGCGCGGCATCCCGAACCTGGTCTTCATGCGCTCGGTCACGCGCTTCTCGGTCACGCTGATGACCTTCGAGTTCAGCGAGGGCACCGACATCTTCTGGGCCCGCGCCCAGGTGAATGAACGGCTGAATGAGCTGGAGGACCAGCTTCCCGCCGGCGTCTCGGGCGGCCTGGCCCCCATCATCACGCCGCTGGCCGAAATGCTGATGTTCACGCTGACGGGGGAAAATCTCTCGCCGACCGAGGCGCGGACACTGATGGACTGGGTGGTGCGCCCGCAACTGCGTGCCGTGCGGGGCGTGGCCGACATCAACGTGCTGGGCGGCTTCGTCCGCACCTATGAGGTGGTGCCCGACGCCGCCGCCATGGCCGCGCGCGGGATCTCGACCGCCATGCTGGAGGAAGCGCTGGAGCGCAACAACCGCAATGACGGCGCCGGCCGTATCCGCGATGGCGAGGAAGCGCTGCTGGTCCGCGCCGAGGGCCGCATCCAGACGCTGGAAGATGTCCGCGCCATCGTGCTGCTGGCGCATGAGGCCGGCGTGGTGCGCGTGGGCGATGTGGCGGATGTGCGCTTCGGCGCCATGCCCCGCAACGGCGTGGTGACGCGCGATGGCGAGAGCGAGGCGGTCTGGGGCATCGTGCTCGGCCTGCGCGGTGCCAATGCGCGTTCCGTCGTGGAGGGTGCGCGCGCCCGCTTCCCGGCCATCCAGGCCATGCTGCCGGAAGGGGTCGAGCTGGTGGTCTTCTATGACCGCGCCGACCTCATCGGCAAGGCGGTCTGGACCGTCCAGAAGGTGCTGCTTGAGGCCATCGTGCTGGTCGTGGTGCTGCTGATCCTGTTCCTGGGCAATTGGCGCGCGGCCCTGGTCGTCTCGCTCAGCCTGCCGCTGGCGGTGCTCACGACCTTCGGCCTGATGCATTACTTCGGGCTCTCGGCGAACATCATGTCGCTGGGCGGGTTGGCCATCGCCATCGGCCTGCTGGTGGACTGCGCCGTGGTGGTGGTGGAAAACGTCGCGCATCGCTTCGGCACGCATCATTTGGCGAAGATGACCATGAAGGAGCGCATCAGCTTCACGGCCGAAGCCACGCGGGAGGTGATGGTGCCGCTGGTCTCGGGCGTCATCATCATCATCGCTGTCTTCGTGCCGCTGCTCTCGCTGCAAGGGTTGGAAGGCCGGCTCTTCGGGCCGGTGGCGATGACGATTGCCTTCGCGCTTGTCGCGGCCCTGACCCTCTCGCTGACGGTGGTGCCGGTGATGTGCGCCTTCATGCTCCGGGGCGGCCATTCGAAGGAGCCATGGCTCGTTCGCAAGATGCATGCCGCCTACGACCCCTTCCTGGAATGGGCGATGACGCGTCCCTGGCGCGTGGCCGGGACGGCGGGTGTGGGCCTGGTTCTCGCCGGCCTCGCCTTCACGCAGATCGGCAGCATCTTCATCCCCGTCATGGATGAGGGAACGCCCGTGGTGACGGTCCGCAAGCACCCCACCATCGGCGTCGAGGAAGCGGCGGATACCGACATGCGCATCGCGCGCGAGATCATGGCTCGCGTGCCGGAAATCCGCGGCATCATGGCCCGCGCCGGTGCGGATGAGCTGGGCATTGATCCCGTGGGCCTGAACGAGACGGACATGTTCTTCACCCTGGCCCCGCCGAATGCCTGGCGGGCCGAGGCCAAGGCCGGCGGCACGCCCTGGGTGCTGGAGCAGGTGCGCCAGGTGCTGGATGCCTTTCCCGGCACCAGCTTCGCCTTCAGCCAGCCGATTGACATGCGCGTGCAGGAAATGATCATCGGCGCGCGTGGCGATCTCGTGATCAAGGTCTTTGGCCCCGACATTCCTGAACTGAACCGCATTGGCCGCGAAGTGGCCGAGGCGGTGCGCGAGATTCGCGGCAGCGCCGATGTCTTCGCGCTCCGCAATGAAGGCATGAAATACCTGACCGTCCGCGTGGACCGCCTGGCCGCAGGGCGCGTCGGCCTCAATGCGAGCGATGTGCAGGAAGCGCTGCGCGTCTGGGTGGATGGCCGCGGCGTCGGTCAGGTGCTGGAGGGTGACCGCCGCATCCCGCTGCTGCTGCGTGGCGAGGAGGGGATGCGTCGCTCCGCCGCCGATCTCGCCCGCGTGCAGATCGCGCTGCCGGCGGGTGGCACCGTGCTGCTGAGCCAGGTGGCCGATATCCGTGAGGAGGAGGGCGCGGTGCAGGTGATCCGTGAACAGGCCGAGCGCTTCGCCACCGTGCTGAGCAATGTGCGCGGCCGCGACATTGGCGGCTTCGTCGCCGAGGCCCAGGCCGCCGTTGCCGCGAAGGTGCAGATCCCGCCCGGCTACCGCCTGGCCTGGGGCGGGCAGTTCGAGAACCAGCAGCGTGCCCAGGCGCGGCTGGCCATCGTGGTGCCGATTGCGCTGGCGGCCATCTTCCTGCTGCTCTACATTACCTTCGGCAGCACGCGGCAGGCGACACTCGTCTTCTGCAACGTGCCCTTCGCGCTGATCGGGGGCATCATCGCGCTCTGGGCCTCGGGCGAGTTCGTCTCCGTGCCGGCCTCGGTGGGCTTCCTCACGCTGATCGGCATCGCCGTGCTCAATGGCGTGGTACTGATCAGCTACATCAACCGGCTCATCGCCGAGGAGGGGCTGCCCTTGGAACAAGCCGTGCGCGAAGGCGCGAAGCGCCGCATGACGCCCGTGGTGCTGACGGCGATGATCGCCGCCCTCGCCTTGGTGCCCTTCCTGTTCGCCACGGGACCCGGCAGCGAGATCCAGCGGCCGCTGGCCATCGTCGTCATCGGCGGGCTGGTCACGGCGACGGTGCTGACGCTGGTGTTGCTGCCCATCCTCTATGAGCGCTTCGCCCTGCCGCGCGTGAAGACGCTGGCGGTGGCGGCGGTGCTTGGCGCGCTGCTGATGCCCGGCGCCGCCCAGGCGCAGCTCTCGCGCCACCTGGAGGCGGCGCTGGCGCTCGATGCCGGCTTCCGCACGCTGGAGGCGCAGCGCAATGCGGCCGCCGCGCGCGCGGTCACCGCGCGCTCGCCCATCGCGGGTTCGCCCGTCATGGGGGGCTCGCTGCGCTCCGGCACGCAGGGGCCGGGCCAGACGCGGGAGACGGATCTGGAATTCGCGGCGCCGGTCTGGCTGCCCGGTCAGCGCGGCGCGCTGCAAGGCACGGTGGAAACGGCGGTTGCGGAATTCGACAGCCGCATCGCGCTGCGTCGCCTGGAAGTGGCGGGCGTGCTGCGCGAGGCCTGGTGGGATGCCGCCGAGACCCGGCGCTCGGCCCAATTGGCGCGGGAGCGGCTGAACACGGCGCGGGAAATTGCCCGCGACGTGACGCGCCGCGCGCAACTCGGCGACATCCCGCCGACCGAGGCACTGCTCGCCCGCAATGAGACGCTGGGCGCCGAACTCGCCCTCGCCCAGGCGGAGGCGGCGGCGGTGCAGGCCCTGGCCAATTATCGCACCCTGACCGGCGGGCTGGAGCCCAATTTGCCGGTCGAGGTTGTTCGCGCTGCGGCCCGCCACCCAACGCTGGTGACGGCGGAGGCGCAATTGGCCAATGCCGAGGCCCGGCAGCGCCTGGTCGGCGCCACCCCGCGTGACAATCCCGAGCTTGGCGTGTTTGGCCGGCAGGAAGCGGGCTCGGGCATCAGCGAAGCCACCAGCCTGGGCCTGCGCTTCCGCATCCCGCTTGCCACCGAGGCGCGCAACGCGCCGCGCCGGGCCGAGGCCGAGAGTGAGATCACCCGCGCGACGGCCGAACTCACCCAGGCGCGCCGCCTGGTGGAGGCCGGCAACGCCCGCGCCCAGGCCGAGTTGCGCGCGGCCGAGGCGGCGCTGCGCATCGCGCGCCAGCGCTTGGCCGTGGCCAACGAGCAGGAGGCCATCGCGCTGCGCGCCTTCCGCGCTGGCGAGACGGGCACCTTCGACCTGTTCCGCGTGCGGCAATTGCGCCTGGAAGCGGCGAATGACGAGGGGATCGCCGGAATCGCCGCCAGCCGCGCGCGTTCGCGCGTCAATCAGGCGGGTGGCGTGCTGCCCTGATACCCCTGGGTGGGATCAACCCCCGTGACAGATTGGGCCATCGCTGCGTCCCAGGCCGAGATGGACCCGTTGCGGCCGGGGCGGTGAAAACGCTGCCCCCCTGCCAGCCGGACCATGTGATCCTGGGCGTGATGGTGGAGAATTTCGTGGGCAGCGGAAGCCGAGATCGGCAAGCCGGTGCTGGCCAGCAATCCGGTCAGCTATTGGCGGGCGCTGCGGGCCTTCGGCATCACGGATGCCATGCCCGGACATGGGCGGCTTTTCGCGCAGGGCTTCCTGTTCTCTTGAAAATGCGCGCATGAAAAACCCCTCCGGCCTCGCGGCCGAAGGGGTCCGGTCCCGGCTTTCGCCGTGATGGAGCGCGCCCCTGTTGCCTCAGCTTATCAGCGCATCGGAAGGGCGTAGATCAGCCCGCCATTGAGCCAGAGGTTGTTCGGCCCGCGCGGCAGCGCGACGGGTGTGTTCTCGCCCATGGTGCGCTCATACAGCTCGCCATAATTGCCGATGGCGCGGATCACGTTATAGGCCCAGAGAGGGTCCAGCCTCAGCGCCTGGCCGAGTTCCGGCGTGACACCCAGCAGGCGGCGCGTATTGGGGTTGGTGCTGGTGCGGCGCATCTGCTCGGCATTGGCGGCGGTGATGCCCTGCTCCTCGGCCTCGATGATCGAGGTGGTGTACCAGCGGATCAGCTCGAACCAGTCATCATCGCCGCGCCGGACATAGGCGCCGTAAGGCTCCTTGCTGAAACGCTCGGGCAGCACGGTCCAGTCGCGCGGGTTCTGCATGGTGGAGCGCACGGCGGCGAGCTGCGAGGCGTCGGAGCCGAAGCTGTCGCAGCGGCCGGCCTGAAGGGCAGCGGCGGCCTGGTCGGTGCGCTCGAAGACGACGGGGCGGAAGGGCACGTTCACGCTGCGGAAATAATCCGCCGTGACCTGCTCATTGGTGGTGCCCTGGATGAGGCAGATGGTGGCGCCATTCATCTCGCGCACCTGGCTTACGCCGAGCGAGTTGCGGATGAGGAAACCGTGGCCGTCGAAGAAATAGGTCGTCACATGGCGCAGGCCCAGCGTGGTGTCGCGCAGCATGGTCTGCGTCGAGGTGCGGAACAGCACGTCAATCTCGCCCGAGCCGAGCGCCGTGAAGCGCGTCGAGGACGAGAGCGGGACGAAGCGCACCTTGGTGACGTCATTGAAGATGGCCACCGCGAGGCCGCGGCAGAAATCCACATCCAGCCCCTGCCAGATACCGCGGCTGTCGGGCAGCGCGAAGCCGGCCACGCCGGTATGGATGCCGCAAACCAGCGTGCCGCGCGCGCGGACCTGATCCAGCGTGGGGCCGGCCTGGGCCGCCGCTCCAAAGAGCATCACGCAAGCTGCCGCCAGCGCGGCCCGGAGGGACCGATTCCACTTCATGCTTTGCCTGCCTCAACCTTGACTTTGTGAAACGGATCGTCCGTCGGGATCGCGGCGGAAGTCAACGGATCCATTTGCGCCGTGACGGTATTGTAATGGCATCCATCAACGGAATGGCGGGGCATGGTGCAACCCGCCCCGGTTCCAGAGTTCGTGGCTGCCACGCGGCAATTGCCAATGGCCCATTTCGGGCAGTGCGCGCGGGAACGGGATTGCAGCATGGGGTGATCCTCAACCTTCGCGGGGAGGCTGGGCCCGCCCGTCATTCCGCTCAAGCAATCACCGGAATCCGGGATGGGTCAGCGCCGCCCGCTTGCGGGAAAGCCCCCCCGACGACATGTTGCCCAACAGAGAAATCCGCGGACAACGCCCCATGATCACCCTCCCGGCCCCCAAGCCCGACATCCTCGCCCGACGCGACGCGATCCTGGCCGACCTGGCCCGGATGCTGCCCGCCGATGCGGTGATCGGCGAGACGATCCGCATGAAGCCCTATGAGACGGACGGGCTGGCCGCCTACCGGCAGATGCCGCTGGCCGTCGTGCTGCCGCGCACCACGCAGGAGGTGGCGCAGGTGCTGCGCTATTGCCACGCCAATGGCATCCGCGTGGTGCCGCGCGGCGCCGGCACCTCGCTGGCCGGTGGCGCCCTGCCGCTGGCCGATGCGGTGGTGATCGGGCTGATGCGGATGAACCGCATCAAGGAGATCAATCTGGAAAACCGCTACGCGGTGGTGGAAGCCGGCGTCACGAATATCGGCATCACCAAGGCGGTGGAGGGCGATGGCTTCTTCTACGCACCCGACCCTTCCAGCCAGCTCGCCTGCATGATCGGCGGCAATGTCATGATGAATTCCGGCGGCGCGCATTGCCTGAAATACGGCGTGACGGCGAATAACCTGCTGGGCGTCACCTTCGTGACCATCGAGGGCGAGATCATCGAGATCGGCGGCAATCACCTGGATGCGGCGGGCTATGACTGGCTCGGCCTCATTACCGGCAGCGAAGGCCAGTTGGGCATGGTGACGGATGTCACGGTCCGCATCCTGCGCGGGCCGGAGGGCGCGCGGGCCATGCTGGCGGCGTTTGATTCCGTCGAGGTCGCGGGTGCTGCGGTGGACGCCATCATCGGCTCGGGCATCATCCCGGTCGCGCTGGAATTCATGGACAAGCCCTGCATCCATGCCTGCGAGGCCTTCGCCCATGCCGGCTATCCGCTGGATGCGGAGGCCATGCTCATCATCGAGGTCGAAGGCAGCCAGGCCGAGCAGGACATGCTGCTGGGCAAGATCCGCGACATCTGCGCCCGCTTCAACCCGATCAGCATGAAGCTCGCCGAAAGCGCCGAGCAGTCGCTCGCCATCTGGAAGGGGCGCAAGGGCGCCTTCGGCGCGGTGGGGCGCATCAGCCCTGATTACCTCTGCATGGACGGCACCATCCCCACCGGCGAATTGCCGCATGTGCTCAAGCGCATCGGGGAAATGAGCGTGCAATACGGCCTGGGCGTGGCCAATGTGTTCCACGCGGGTGATGGCAACCTGCACCCGCTGATCATGTTCGACGCCAATGACCCGGCGAGCTTCCGCAAGGCCGAGGAATTCGGCGCGGATATCCTGAAGCTCTGCGTGGAAGTCGGCGGCTGCCTGACCGGCGAGCATGGCGTGGGCGTCGAGAAGCGGGACCTGATGGGCACGCAGTTCACGCCGCGCGAGCTCGACCTCCAGCGCGGCATCAAGACGGCGTTTGACGCGGATTGGCTGCTGAACACGGCCAAGGTCTTCCCGCTCACCGGCAATCCGAAGATCGCCGCATGAGCGTGATCGCACCGGAGACAGAGGAGGCGCTCGCCGCCGAGGTCACGCGCGCCCATGCGGCGCGCGAGCCGCTCTGCATCGAGGGCCGCGGCACCAAGCGGGCCATGCTGCGCCCGGTCCAGGCGGCGCGCACGCTCTCCACCCGCAACCTCACCGGCATCGTGCTTTATCGCCCGACCGAGCTGATGATCCGCGCCCGCGCCGGCACGCCCATCCCCGAGATCGAGGCCGCGCTGGCCGAGAACAACCAGCACATCATCGCCGAGCCGCCCGACCTCACCGCCATGTTTTCCGCGAGCGAGGCCGCCACGCTGGGGGGCGTGGTCTCCACCAATCTCTCGGGGCCGCGCCGGATCATGTGGGGCGCCATGCGCGACCATGTGCTGGGCATCCGCGCCGTGACCGGCGAGGGCGAGGTGTTCCGCTCCGGCGGGCGCGTGCTGAAAAACGTGACGGGACTCGATCTCTGCAAGCTGCTCACCGGCGCGCATGGCACGCTGGGCGTGCTGACCGAGGTGACGCTGAAGGTGCTGCCGCGCGCCGAGGCCACCGGCACGCTGGCCATCCGCGTTCCCGATGTGGCGCAGGGCATCGCGGCGTTGAGCGCGGCGCTCGGTTCGCCCTATGGCGTCAGCGGCGCGGCGCTGTTGCCGGAGGGCCATGCATCCCTTGGCTCGGGCGTGATCGCCCTGGCCCGGATCGAGGATTTCGCCGAGAGCGTGACCTATCGCACGGGCAAGCTGCGCGATGAACTCGCCGCGCTGGGCGAGGCCACGCTGCTGGACACCCCCGCCTCCCATGCCATCTGGCGCGAGGTGCGCGATGCAAAGCCCCTCGACGCCGCGCCGGAGGAGGCCATCTGGCGCATCTCCGTGGCGCCCTCGGCGGCGCCTGGCGTGGTGGCGGCGCTGCGTGCGGCCTTTGGCGCGAAGCTGCTGCTGGATTGGGGCGGCGGGTTGATCTGGGTGGCCGGGCCGGCGCAGGAGCGCGCCCATGGCGCCGTGATGCAGGCGGCTTCCGCCGCGCGTGGCAGCTTCACCCTGTTCCGCGCGCCGGCCTCGCTGTCCGGCCATGTGCCGGTGGTGCCCGATGAGGCCGCGCCGCTGGCCGCCATTGGCCGGCGGGTGAAGGCCACGCTGGATCCGCTGGGGCTGCTCAATCCGGGCCGCATGCGCGGCTGAACAGCCGGCTGCTCGCGCTGTTTGGCCTGGGGATGGGCTTCGCGGGCGCTGGCCAGGTGCTGGTGGCGATGTCCGATCCCGATGAACCGGCGCCCGCCATGTTCCTGCCGATCCTCGCGGCGTTGGGGGGTGGCGCGCAGGTTCTGCTCGCCCATTCGCGGCTCTGGGGCGGGGCGCCATTCCCGGATGGTTCTCCCGCCCCGGATTTCGACCTGGGCGAGCGGTGAAAAGCTGCGCCGCTCGGATTGCCGTCCATTGCCCTTTATCGAAAAGCGATGACGGCGGCAGCGATGGAGATGGCGGCGGCGTGGCTGACGCCGGTCTTGTCGTGGCGTGTTGCTATCGCGCGAAACTCCTTGGGATGCCGCCTGCGATACATCTCCCGGCCGTGGTCGATGCGGGTTTTCCTGTTGGATTTCGGGGGATCACGGCACAGGCGCCGCGCTTGTTGGGTTCCACCCGAAGCCAAACGACATCGAAGGCGCGGTCGCCAAGGATTGCGTCGAAAGCGATGCCCTCGACGTGCCGCTGGCCCGGCAGCAGGACAAAGCGCAGGAGGTTGCCCAGCGCATCCACCATGGTCACGATTTTCGTGGTCAAGCCGCCGCGCGAGCGGCCGATGGCCTGATTTTGAGTCCCGCTTTTGCGCCGCTCGCCTTTTGGCGGGTCGAGACGATGGTGCCTTCGATCAGGGCGTATTCGAGATCGGGTTCGCCCGACAACCGCTTGCCGAAATCTCTCGGCTAGAACAGATCCCGCCTGACCGTACTCGGTCTGGCGGGTGAAGATGCTCGCAAAAACAAAGTGCTAGAGGCGTGCAGCCGAACGCAGTGAGGCGGAAACGGCTCTAGTCGCGTCAGATCTGGCCCGTTCGGACCCGCCATGGCACCGCCTTCTTGGCCCAGATGGCGACGCTGACTACAAGGCAGAGCTTGGATCACACCGTCAGACGTGCCGGAATCTCCCTATTGTCAGCGGGCCTTAAGCCAAGATTCCCGCCTCCCGCCAAATTGCCGTTTGCGCTGCCGAAACCCCCAGTTCCGCGCAGATCTCGTCATTATGCGATCCCGGCGGCACCAGGTCATGGCGCAGCCCCGGCCGCTCGCCATCCAGGGTGATGGGAAGCGCGGGCAGTTTCACGCTGCGCCCATCCGGCAGTGTCAGCGGGATCAACCCGCCATTGACGTTGAGATGCGGGTCGTCGAACAGGTCGGCGGGCTTGCCGATGGGGGCATAGGGCAGGCCCAACGCCTCGCATTTCTTCATGAGGTCGGATTTCGTGTAGTGGCGCAGCGTTTCGGCGATGACGGGGATGGTCCGGCCGCGCTCGGCCACGCGCTGCTGCTTGGTGGCGAGCGAAGGGTCGGCGGCCAGCCCATCCAGCCCGAAGGCCGCGCAGAAGGCCGGCCAGGCGGTATCGGTGACGACGCCAACAAAGACCTGCCCGCCATCGGCCGTGTCGAACACGTCATAGACCGGCCAGGCGGGGGTGCGCTTGCTCATGGGTGGCGGCGCGGTGCCGGTGATGGCGGTTTGCGCCATGTGCTGGGACATCAGCATCGCCACCGTCTCGAACAGAGCGGCCTCGACATAACGGCCCCGGCCGGTCACCGCGCGCTCGGTCACGACCGAGAGGATGGCGATGGCGGCCGACAAGCCGCCCATGATGTCAATCACCGAGGCGCCGGCGCGCATGGGCTGGCCTTCGGGGCCCGTCATGTAGGCCAGGCCGCCCATCATCTGCACCACCTCGTCCAATGCGGTGCGGTGCTGGTAGGGGCCGTTGAGGAAGCCCTTGCAGGAACAATAGATCAGTCGGGGGTTGAGGGCGCTCAGCGCCGCATAACCCAGGCCGAGCTTCTCCATGGCGCCTGGGCGGAAATTCTCGATCAGCACATCGCTTTGCGCCACCAGCTTCTGCACCAGGGCCAGGCCCTCGGGCGTCTTCATGTCCACGCAGAGCGAGCGACGGTTGCGCTGGAAGCTGGCATAGAAGCCGGTGCCGGAACCTGTCAGCCCCCGCGTGGAATCGCCCTTCGGCGCGGGTTCCACCTTCACCACATCGGCCCCCAGATCAGCCAGCACCATGCCCGTGGTGGGGCCCATCACCATATGGGTGAATTCGACGACCTTGAGGGCCGAGAGGGGAGAGATGGTCATGGCGGTGCCTTGCCTCGGCCGGAATCAGTCGCCTCTCTGGTGAAAGGGGGGGAGGAAGCGGAGTTCCTCCCCGCATCGGATCAGCCGCGCGCGACCTTCACGGCGCTCTTGGCCGCGCCCACCATCAGCCCGACTTCATTGGCGATGGTGACGAGCTTGAAGCCCATCTTGATCATGCGGTTCGCGTATTCCGGCGAGCCATTATGCAGCCCGGCCGCGATGCCGCGCCTGGAGGTTTCCTTCAGCAGCTTCTCATAGATGCCCAGAATGAACGGGTCCTCCACATCCAGCTTCGGCTCCAGCCCGTAGGAGAAGCTGAGGTCGGACGGGCCGATATAAATGCCGTCAATGCCGGGCACGTCCAGGATGGCCTCGATGTTCTCGATCGCCTGCCTGGTCTCGATCATGGGGATGACGAGGATCTCGTCATTCGCCGTCTTCTGGTAGCTGCCCGAGGAGCCATAGGCGCCGGCGCGGATCGGCCCGTTGGAGCGCGATCCATGCGGCGGGTACTTGCTGTACTGCACCAGGTTGGCGGCTTCCTGCGCCGTGTTCACCATCGGGCAGATCACGCCATAGGCGCCGGCATCCAGCACCTTGCCGATGATCCCCGGCTCATTCCAGGGCACCCGCACCATCGGCGTGGCGCCCGAGCCGGAAGCCGCGATGCCCTGGAAGCAGGCCACGCAGGAGAGGTAGTCCTGCACGCCATGCTGCATGTCCACCGTGACGGAATCCCAGCCGCACTGGCTGTACATTTCGGCGCTGAACGCATTGGGGATGGCGAGCCAGCCATTCACCACGGCTTGCCCTGATTTCCAGGCTTCCTTGACCTTGTTCGCCATCGCTTTCCTCCTGCGTTCCATGCGAAACGGCGAAGCTAGGACGGATATGCGCGTCTGGTAAGGGCATGGGGGAATCGCGCCACCCCCGCGAACCGGGCATGATGTGGCCACTGAGGAAGGACCCGCGCCATGAACAAGCTCTCGCCACGGCCCGTGGACGCCGTCATCGCCGCCGCCCGCGCCCTGCTGGGCGACCGGATGACCACCAACGACGCCATCCGCCAGCAGCACAGCCGCGGCGAGGACACTTCGCCCCCCACCCTGCCCGATGCCGTCGTCTTCGTGGAAACCACCGCCGAGGTCAGTGAGATCCTGAAGCTCTGCCACCAGCATGGCGTGCCGGTGACGCCCTTCGGCGCCGGCACCTCGCTGGAGGGGCATGTGAACCCGGTGCGCGCCGGAATCTCTCTCGATCTCAGCCGGATGACAGGCATCCTCGAAGTCAACGCCGAGGACATGGACTGCCTCATTGAGCCTGGCGTGACGCGGCAGCAGCTCAATGAATTCCTGCGCGACCAGGGCCTGTTCTTCCCGGTGGACCCCGGCTCCGTCTGCAGCATCGGCGGCATGTGCGCGACGCGCGCCTCGGGCACCAATGCCGTGCGCTACGGCACCATCCGCGAAAATGTGCTGGGCCTGGAGGTCGCGCTGGCCGATGGCCGCGTGATCAACACCGGCGGCCGCACCCGCAAGGGCGCCAATGGCTATGACCTGACGCGGCTTTTCATCGGCAGCGAGGGCACGCTGGGCGTCATCACCAAGGTGCGGCTGCGCCTGCATGGCATCCCCGAGGCCACCAGCGCCGCCGTCTGCCAATTCCCGACGCTTTCCGATGCGGTGAACAGCGTCATCACCGTCATGCAGCTCGGCATTCCCGTGGCCCGGATCGAGCTGCTGGATGAAGTGCAGATGGCCGCCTGCATCGCCTATTCCAAGCTGGAGGGATATGCGCCCCTCCCCACCCTTTTCCTGGAATTCCACGGCACCGAGGCGGGCGTCACCGAACAGGCCGAGGCGGTGGAGGCCATCACGGGCGACCACAACGGCTCCGGCTTCGCCTGGGCGCGCGAGGCCGAGACGCGCAACAGGCTTTGGAAAGCGCGGCATGACGCCTATTGGGCCGGCATCGCCTATAGGCCCGGCAAGCGCGGCATCACCACCGATGTCTGCGTGCCGATCTCGCGCCTGGCGGAAGCCCTGCTGGGTGCCAAGGCCGATATTGAGGCGAGCGGCTTCGAGGCACCCATCGTCGGCCATGTGGGCGACGGGAATTTCCACACCATCATCCTGGTCGAGGAAAACAACCCGGAGGAGATGGAGCGCGCCTGGGCGCTGGATCGCCAGATCGTGAGCCGCGCGCTCGAGCTCGGCGGCACCTGCTCGGGCGAGCATGGCATCGGCCTGGGCAAGCGCGAATTCCTGGAGGCGGAGCACGGCATGGAAGCCATCGGCGTGATGCGCGCCCTGAAGGCGGCGATGGACCCCAAGGGCATCCTTAATCCGGGCAAGATGTTCCGCAATTGAACCCCATCGCGGTTCCGCTGCTGGCGCTCACGCTCGGGCATGTATTCTCGAATGCGGTGCGGACGCTGCCAGCGGTGGCGACCGACGTGCTGACGCGGGACCTCGGCATCAGCGCCGAGACGCTGGCGGGCATCACCGGCGCCTTCCCGGCGGCCTTTGCCGCGGCGATGATCCCGGTGGGCGTGGGGCTGGACCGCTATGGCGTGAAGCCGGTGGCGCTGGTGCTGATGGCCATCGCGGTGGTGGGTTCCGCCATCGCGGCCATGGCGCCTTCGGCGAGCGGCTTGTTGGTGGGGCAGATCGTGCTCGGCATCGCCTGCTCAGGAATGATGATGTGCCCGATGACCTATGCCGCCCGCGCCGTGCCGCAGGCGCAGTTCGGGCTTTGGGCGGGGATGATCCAGGGCTTCGGCAATTCGGGGATGATCCTCTCCGCCTCGCCGCTGGCCTGGCTGGTGGAATTCGCCGGCTGGCGGGCGGGGTTCTGGGCCTGCGGCGGGCTCGCGCTGTTCGCCCTGGCGGCAATCTTCCTGACGGTCCGGCATGAAAAGCCCAGCGAGGCCGCGCGGGTCAGCATCTGGCAGAATGCGCGGGAGGTGATGGGCTTCGCCCTCTCGCCCCGGCTGCGCGGGCTGATGGCGCTGGCCTTCGTCTCCTTCGGGGCGGTGCTGGGGG
>Ga0209103_1000304_pt1 | contig 15521 bp, 13 predicted proteins | sample 4C3metaG_FD_184152 | JGI IMG/M metagenome (GOLD analysis project Ga0209103, IMG submission 184152) | Freshwater bacterial and archeal communities from Indian Creek, Illinois, USA - 4C3 metaG (SPAdes) (version 2) | ecosystem: Environmental > Aquatic > Freshwater > Unclassified | place: USA...
GCGAATAAATGCCGCGCACCACGCACCCGCGCGAACGCAGCGCCGCCTCGATGAAAGGGCCGCAGGAATAGCTGTGCACGCCGATGCGTTCCATGCCGGTGTCGATCTTGAGGTGCACCATGGCCTTGCGGCCCAGCGCCTCGGCCGTTGCCTCGACCTGACGCAGTTTGTCCAGCGAAGACACCGTCACTTCGAGGTCGTGGGCGATGAATTGCCCGATCTGCCGGCCGAAGATGCCGCCCATCACCAGGATCGGGGTGCGCACGCCGGCCCGCCGCAGCGCCATGCCTTCCTCGACGAAGGCGACGCCGAGCTGGTCGACGCCGCAGGCTTCGAGGTGCTTCGCCACCGGCACCAGGCCGTGGCCGTAGGCGTTCGCCTTGACGATGCCCATCACCGGCACGCCGGTGCGCGCACGGATGGCCGCGAGGTTGTGGCCGATGGCGCCGAGGTCGATGCGGATGCGGGTGGGGCGTTCGCTGGCGAGGTCGCTCATGCCCCGATTGTAGAGGCCAGCCGTGGCGGCCAGCGAGCGCGCGCCGGTCGAAGCGCAGTCAGCGCCTGCCACACGCCCTGCACGCCCGCGCCGCCAGACTTGGCCGATGTCTTCGACCCTCCGCCATCTCGTCCTCGTGCTCGGCGACCAGTTGGATGCCGATTCGGCGGCCTTAGACGGCTTCGACCCGGCCGTGGATGCAGTGTGGATGGCCGAAGTGGTCGATGAGTCGACCCGGGTCTGGTCGAGCAAGCCGCGCATCGCGATGTTCTTGGCTGCCATGCGGCACTGCCGCGATGCGCTCCGGGTCCGCGGCATTCGCGTGCATTACCGGGCGCTCGACGCCCATGACACGCCGACACTGGAGGCCGCACTGGCCGAAGACCTCGCAACGCTCCAGCCCGAGGGCGTGATCGCGGTGACGCCGGGCGAGTGGCGGCTGGCCCAATCGCTGCCGGCGGTTTGCGCGGCGGCCGGCGTGCGCTGGATCGAGCGCGATGACACCCACTTCCTCGCCAGCCGCGAGGATTTCGTGCGCTGGGCCAAGGGCCGCCGCGAGTACCGCATGGAGTACTTCTACCGCGAGATGCGCCGCCAGCACGGCGTTCTCATGGACGGCGGACAGCCCATTGGTGGGCAGTGGAACTTCGATGCCGACAACCGCGAGGCCTTCGACGCGCGCGGGCCGGGCTTCCTGCCGGCACCGGTGCGCTTCGCGCCCGATGCGCTCACGCGCGAAGTGATCGAACTCGTCGAACGACGCTTCGCCTCGCATCCGGGTCGTCTTTCGAGCTTCGACTGGCCGGTGACACCGGAACACGCCGAGGCCGCGCTGCAGGATTTCATCGCCCACCGCCTGCCGCTGTTCGGCCGCTACCAGGACGCCATGTGGACGGGAGAGCCGTGGCTGTACCACGCGCGGATCAGCGCGGCGTTGAACCTCAAGCTGCTCGACCCGCGTCGCGTCATCGAAGCGGCGCTGCAGGCCTGGCGTGACGGCCACGCGCCGCTGCCGGCGGTCGAGGGTTTCGTGCGGCAAGTGCTGGGCTGGCGCGAGTTCGTCCGCGGCATGTACTGGCTGCGCATGCCGGATTTCCTCGAGGACAACGCGCTCGACGCCCGCGAGCCGCTGCCCGCGTTGTACTGGACGGGCGATACCGAGATGCGCTGCCTCGCCGAAGCCGTGGGGCAGACGCTGGCGCACGGCTATGCCCACCACATCCAGCGGCTGATGGTGACGGGGCTGTTCGCGCAGCTGGTGGGTGTGGCGCCCAAGCGCATCCACGAGTGGTACCTCGCGGTCTACGTCGATGCCGTCGAATGGGTCGAGCTACCGAACGTGCTGGGCATGAGCCAGTACGCCGACGGCGGCCGCATGACCAGCAAGCCCTACGTGGCGAGCGGCAAGTACATCGAGCGCATGTCGAACTACTGCGCGCATTGCCCGTTCGATCTGGCCAAGGCCACCGGCCCGAAGGCCTGCCCGTTCACGACACTGTACTGGGACTTCCTCGACCGCCACCGTGCGCGCTTCGAGCGCCACCCGCGCACTGCGCTGCAGTGGAAGAACCTCGCGCGCAAATCCGAGGCCGAGATCATCGCCATCCGCGAAACCGCCGCCGCGTTGCGCGAACGCTTGCGCGACATGTTCCCTCCGCCGTCCCGCCCCCACGAAATCGCACGCACCAAGGAGACCGCCCCATGAGTTCGAACCACCCGGCCCAGACCTGCCTGATCACTGGCGGCTCCGGCGGCATCGCCCGCGCACTCGCCACCAACCTGCGCGCGCAAGGCTGGCGCGTGGCCCGTGCCGGCCGCGCACTCGAGCGTCTCGCACCCGGCGAGGGCGATGTACTGATCGAAGCCGACATCGCCACCGAAGCCGGTGCCGCGCTCGCCATCGCCGAGGCCAGCGCGGCCTTCGGCGCACCGCCTGCGGCCGTGGTGAATGCCGCCGGTGCCATCCTGCTCAGCCCCATCACCCGCACCAGCGAGGCGCAATACCGCGATTGCCTGGCCGCCAACCTCGACACCGCGTTCTTCACCGCCAAGGCCTACGTCGCGGCCCTGCAACAAGCGCAGAAGGAGGGCGGCAGCGGGGCAGGGCGGCTGCTGCTGTTCTCGTCGGTGGCGGCCGGCATCGGCGTGGGCAACCACGCCGCCATCGCCATGGCCAAGGGTGCCATCGAGGCGCTGGTGCGCTCGCTGGCGGCCGATCATTCGGCGATGGGCCTGCGCGTCAATGCGATCGCGCCCGGACTCATGGCCACACCGCTCACCGCGAAGCTGGTCGCCAACGAGGCCTCGAAGAAAGCTATCGCCGCGCAATACCCGCTCGGCCGCCACGGTGAGGCCGAGGACGCCGCGCAGCTCGCCGCCTTCCTGCTCGGGCCGGGCGGGGACTGGATCAACGGCCAGGTGATCGCGCTCGATGGCGGCTTCACCGCCGTGCGGCCAATGGTCAAGGTGGCCGGATGAGCCGCGCGCTGGTCTGGTTCCGCCGCGACCTGCGCCTCGACGACCATCCGGCCCTGCAGGCCGCGCTGAAGGCCGGCCATGCGCCGGTGCCGGTCTACGTCCATGCGCCCGAGGAAGAAGCGCCATGGGCACCCGGTGCGGCGTCGCAGGCATGGCTCGATCGCTCGCTGCGTTCGCTGCAGGCCGAACTGCGCCGGATCGGCAGCGAACTCGTCATCCGTCGCGGCCCGAGCACCGAAGCCCTGCTCACCCTCGCCGCCGAAACCGGTGCCGAGGCGGTGTACTGGCATCGCCTGTACGAACCCGCCAGCATCGCCCGCGACAAAGCCACGAAGATGGCGCTCAAGGACGCCGGGCTGCACGCGGAGAGCTTGAACGGCGCGCTGCTGGTCGAGCCCTGGCAGGTGCAGACCGGCACTGGCGACCCGTACCGCGTGTTCACCCCGTTCTGGAAGAACGCCCGGCAGCATCTTGAAAGCAATACGCCGCTGCCGGCACCGGGCTCGCTGCCCGGCGTCCCGGTGCTCGAATCGCTCGACATCGCGGCACTCGCCCTTCGCCCGCACCCGCGCGAGCGCGACTGGGACTTGAGCTTCTGGCCGCACTGGACGCCAGGCGAAGCGGGGGCCGTGGAACTTCTCGAAGCCTTCCTCGAAGGTGCCGTCCACGGCTACAAGGCGCAGCGCAACTTCCCCGACCGCACCGGTACCTCGAAGCTCTCGCCGCATTTGCACTTTGGCGAAATCTCACCGCGTCGCATCGTGCAGGCGATCCGCGAAGCGAGCCTGCCGGCCACGATCCAGCCCGATGTCGACCACTACCTCTCGGAGCTGGGCTGGCGCGAATTCAGCCACCATCTGTTGTTCCACTTCCCGCACACCAGCGATGCCGACATGAACCCGCGCTTCGCGGCATTCCCGTGGGCGGAGGTCGATGCCGCGCAGTTGCAGGCCTGGCAGCGCGGCCGAACCGGCGTGCCGATCGTCGATGCCGGCATGCGCGAACTCTGGGCCAGCGGCTGGATGCACAACCGCGTGCGCATGGTGGTGGCGAGCTTCCTCACCAAGAACCTGCGTTACCACTGGATCCACGGCGCGCGCTGGTTCTGGGACACACTGGTGGATGCCAGCCTGGCGAACAACACCCAGGGCTGGCAGTGGAGTGCCGGCACCGGTGCCGACGCAGCACCGTATTTCCGCATCTTCAGCCCGGTGGCGCAGGCCGAGAAGTTCGACCCGAAGGGCGCCTACCTCCGCCGCTGGGTGCCGGAACTGGCGAGCCTGCCGGATGCGGCATTGGCCGCACCCTGGACGCAGCCCGAACTGGCGCGACGTTGGGCACCGGATTACCCTTCGCAGCCCATCATCGATCTTGGCGAAAGTCGGGCCGCGGCATTGGCGGCCTACGCGCAACGATGAGCACCCTGCTTGGCCCGCTCGACCACTCCTACGCCCGCGAACTCGAGGGCGCGTACCTGGCATGCCGGCCCACCGCCGTGGCGGAGCCGCGGCTGTTGTATCTGAACCGCGAACTCGCCACAGAACTCGGCCTCGATGCCGACGCGCTGCAGACGCCGGCGGCGGCTTTGCTGTTTGCCGGCAACCAACTGCCCGAGGGCGCCAAACCCATCGCCCAGGCCTATGCCGGCCACCAGTTCGGCGGCTTCTCGCCGCAATTGGGCGATGGCCGTGCATTGCTGCTGGGCGAGATCATCGATCGCCATGGCCGGCGGCGCGACATCGCCCTCAAGGGTTCGGGGCCGACACCCTTCGCCCGCAGCGGGGATGGCCGGGCGGCGCTTGGCCCGATGCTGCGCGAGGTGCTGATCGGCGAGGCGATGCATGCCCTGGGCATCCCGACCACCCGCGCCCTGGCGGTGGTCGCCACCGGCGAGCCGGTGCAGCGCGAGCATCCCTTGCCCGGCGCGGTGCTCACCCGGGTGGCGGCCAGCCATCTGCGCATCGGCAGCTTCCAGTATTTCGCCGCCCGTGGTGACCTTGAGCGCCTGCGGCGTCTGGCCGACTACGCACTGGCACGCCACGATCCGGCACTCGTCGATTCGCCGGAGCGCCCGCTCGCGCTGCTCGCGGCGGTGGTCGAGCGCCAGGCGGCACTGGTCGCGCAGTGGATGAATGCCGGTTTCCTGCATGGTGTGATGAACACCGACAACATGACCATCAGCGGCGAGACCATCGACTACGGCCCCTGCGCTTTCCTCGAGGCCTATGATCCGGGCACGGTGTTCAGCTCGATCGACCGGCAGGGGCGCTACGCCTTCGGCAGGCAGCCGTCGATCGCCCAGTGGAACCTGGCGCGCTTCGCCGAGGCCCTGCTGCCGCTGATCGACCCCGACCCGCAGCGTGCGGTGGAGCGGGCCACCGCGGCGCTCGACGCCTTCCCGGTGCGCTACCGAGAGCACCTGCTGCATGGCCAGCGCGCCAAGCTCGGCATCACCGGCAGCGAAGCGGCCGAAGCCGCCGCCGACGCACAACTCGCCGACGAGCTGCTGGCGCTGTTTTATGCGCAGCGCATCGACCACACGCTAGGCTGGCGCCGGCTTGCCGATGCCGCGGCCGGCGACCCGGCGCCATTTCGCGCGCTGTTTCCCGAGCCGCAGGCTGCCGATTCCTGGCTGCAGCGCTGGAACCTGCGCTGCGCGATCGAAGGCGGCGATCCGGGCCTGCGCGCCGCCGGCATGCGCCGTTGCAGCCCGCGCATCATCGCCCGCAACCACCGCGTCGAGGAGGCGCTCGAGGCAGCCAGCCGCGACGGCGATCTGGACCCATTCCGGCAACTGCTCGCCGCATTGCGCCGGCCCTTCGACGATGCGGCCGAACTGGCCCGCTACGCCGAACCGGCACCGGCCGCGGTCACCGCCGCTTACCGGACTTTTTGTGGGACCTGAGCCGGGTTCGGTTCCTACTCGCGCGGGGGAGTCGCCATATGCCAGGTCCACCAGCGCCGACTCGATGTCGCGGGTGGCCATGCCCTTGGCGCACAGGGCCAGGATCTTCTCCTCCATCCCCGCCAGCCGCACTTACCGCTTCGGCACCAGCAGCGGCTCGAAGCTGCGGCGTCTTGTATCCCGCCGTCAGCTCGTCCAGCATCGCCTTCGATCCGGAATCAGGGGGAGCTTACGCCGCGAATCAGCGAGGACTCACGCTTGCCCCACGGAGGGCTGCCTGAACAGATGGCGCGGCAGCCACCAGAGGTAGAACACCATCCCAAACAGCTCCACCAGCGACTGGAGCACGATCACCAGCACCGCCGTCTCCCAGCCGGCAGGCAGGGCCAGCGCGAACGGCAGCACGACGAATGAGTTGCGGGCGCCGAGGCTGAAGGCGAGCGTGCGCCCGGCATCCATCGGCAGCCGCAGCCATCGGGTGAGACCCCGCGCCAGCACGGCGGCCACCAGCATGAAGCCGACAAATACCGGCAGCAAGGTCAGCAGCACCGGCCCGACATCGAACGCCGCGTCGGCCTGCGCGCCAGCGATCAAAAACACCAGCACCGCCAGCAAGGGCACCGACCCCCAGCCGAGGCGATCGCGCCAGACGGTTCGTTCGGGCCGGGCTTCGACCCAACGCTCGGTGAGCGCGGCAGCCACCAGGGGCACGCCGATCAGCAGCAGCGCGACGGGCAACATGGCTTCGATATTGAGTGCGGCACTGAAATCAGCCGCCGGCAGCATCAGCCACAGGTAGAACGGCAGCAGCGCGAGTTGCAAGAACAGGAGGAGCGGCGTGACCGCGATCGCCCGCGCGGTGTTGCCCTGGCCACGCTGGGTGAAGGTGATGAACCAGTCGGTGCAGGGCACCAGCAAAACCAGCAGCACGCCCAGTCGCAGGGCCGGGTCCTCAGGTAGCCACGGCAGCGCCAGCCACACGAGCAGCGGAATGAGGATGAAGTTGCCGAGCAGGATGGCAAGCACGAAGCGGCCATCGCGCAAGGCGTCGCGCACATGCAGCAGCGGTACCGGCACGAAGGTGACGTAAAGCTGCGCCGCCAGAACCGGCCACAACAAGAGCTCGAAGGGTGGCCCGACGCCGGGTGCCACGCTGCCCAGCCACAGACCGCCAACGATGGCGGCCAGATAGATCCAGACCTGGTGGCGTTCGAGGGTCAGGCGGTCCATCGGCTACGCCCGAAGTCGATGTCCGACATCACCCGGGTGGCCGTACGGTATGTGGCGGACAGCTGCATTTTTCTCCGGGGATATGGGCGAGTGGACGGAAACAGGTTCTTCTGCCGCTTGTCCCTCCTGCGCCAGGTTTTCCAGCACCGCAGAGGTTACACGCTGACCGCCGCGACACCGCTCCACCGTGGCGACCAGCTCGGCTTCCATCCGCTGAAGATGGGCGAGCTTCTCGCGAACCTCGGCGAGGTTCTGTCGCGCCAGGAGACGGAGACGCGGACTCAGCGGCAGCACGGGCCATCGCTTCGCGGCTGCTTCAGTGAGGCCGCAGCGAATTCGCTGCGGAGACATCATGATCTCCTGGGTCGAGGCGTCGTCCATGTACGGGCTTCAATGAGGCCGCAGCGAATTCGCTGCGGAGACGAGAATCGGGATCGCCAAGCTGCTTGCCCTTCTCGGCTTCAATGAGGCCGCAGCGAATTCGCTGCGGAGACCAATCCACGCCTGCCCCTCCAGCACCGCCTTCAGCCTGCTTCAATGAGGCCGCAGCGAATTCGCTGCGGAGACGAGAATCGGGATCGCCAAGCTGCTTGCCCTTCTCGGCTTCAATGAGGCCGCAGCGAATTCGCTGCGGAGACCTCTCCGGACGAGATCGATGCCGCTATCCGAGCCTGCGCTTCAATGAGGCCGCAGCGAATTCGCTGCGGAGACCGTGCAGCGCAACGTCGGCGCGCTCGCGCAAGCGACGCTTCAATGAGGCCGCAGCGAATTCGCTGCGGAGACCTTGGGGAGCCACACCAGCACGTGGTAGTGCGGCCGGCTTCAATGAGGCCGCAGCGAATTCGCTGCGGAGACGTGGGAGAGAGGAGAAGGAGCGCCCGCTGTTTCGCGGCTTCAATGAGGCCGCAGCGAATTCGCTGCGGAGACTCATGGCTCAGGCTGCTACCCTCGCCTCGCAAATTCGCTTCAATGAGGCCGCAGCGAATTCGCTGCGGAGACAAGATGCAGGGGCACGGTTAGCGTGTAAATGGACCAGCTTCAATGAGGCCGCAGCGAATTCGCTGCGGAGACCTGGGTGGAAATGTCAGGAGGGCATGATCCACCGCCGCTTCAATGAGGCCGCAGCGAATTCGCTGCGGAGACCTGGCCCATAGCAGCAGCAGACCAGGACAAAAGAAGGGCTTCAATGAGGCCGCAGCGAATTCGCTGCGGAGACGCCCTGCCTGCCCGAGGTGCTGTACCGCGCCGAGCGGCTTCAATGAGGCCGCAGCGAATTCGCTGCGGAGACCCGCGTGATGCGCGTGCTGTGACTGAAGCGATCGGCTGCGCTTCAATGAGGCCGCAGCGAATTCGCTGCGGAGACCCCCCACCCCGCTTCAACACCTTGGTGGGCTTGGTGATTTTGCACACAAGCGCGAGCGCTCGGCAAGAACACAGGCTCGGCACTTGCCTGAACTTCAGCTTCGAGCACAGGTTGGCTGTCCATGATGTTGATTTGAAAGGGTCATTTCCTTTGCGAGCACTGCCCGGCGTTTTCGTTGCCATCGCAGCGCTCGCCAGAGGTCGGCAAGCCCGGGGCAGGGGCCCCGTCGCGAGCTTCAGACGATGATGGTTTGTCGGGCCGTCACTTCGAATGTGTCGCCCAAGCTGATCACGCGCGGCTTGACCTGATCGGCGGGGCCGAGATCGATCAGCAGTACGGCATCCGTGCCGTGCTTGATCGCACCGTCGAGCAGCGCCACCAGTTCGGCATGTCGGCGTCGGCTCAGACGGCACTGGAACACCGACAGTTGCAGCCACTCACCGTAGCCCTTCATCAGCTTGAAGACGCGCCGCCAACGCTTGTCGTCGCGGATGTCGTAGGTGACCAGATACAGGTGTTCGACCATGGGCTGCTCCGTTGCCGAGGCTCAGCGGGTGGTGAAGTTCGGGTATTCAGCCAGCTCGCCGAGCAGGTGGCGGCCGAACAGCCGCGATTGCAGTTCGATCAGGCGGCGGTAGCTGATGCGGTAGCCAAACAGCGGATGCACGATCTCGTGGTCGAGTCGGCGCTCGAAGGCGGCGATGAAGCGCTTGCGGCCATCGGGATGCAGATTGACGGCACCGGCCAGACTGACGAAATCGCTGGCCTGCACCTCGCCATTGTTGATCGCCTGGATCACCGCGGAATCGGCAAGCAGTGGCCGGAAAGGTTCCATCAGATCGAGCGCCAGTGCTGGCCGGCCGTAGCGCGGCTGGTGGTAATAGCCGCGGAAGGGGTCAAAGCCCACCGCTTGCAGGGTCACGGTGAAGCTGCGCACCAGCAGGGTGTAGGCCATCGACAACAGGGCATTGACCGCATCAGTGGGCGGACGGCGATTGCGGGTGGTGAAGTCGAAGGCGATGCGGTCGGCGTCCTTGCTGGGCCGCAGCAGGTCGCCGAAGTGCGCGAAATAAATGGCGGCGGCCTGGCCTTCGACGCCAAGCAGGGTTTCGAGACTTTCCGCGCGGCGGGCGTGATCGATCAGGCGCTTGAGATCGGCCAGCGCGCGTTCGGGCTTTTCCTCGGGTTTCCAGTTGCGGCGGAGCAGGGTGCGGCTGTTGACAATCTTGGCCATCACCAGGCCGCGGGCGATGCGCAGGCAGTGCCGATCATCGAAGCTGGCCCGGTACTGCGCGGTGCGCAGTTCGACGTTCTTGTGGCCGTTGCCCAGCGTGTGCCCGTGGAACCAGCCGCCGTAGCTGTGCCAGGTGACCGGGATGCCGCGCTGCATCAGCTCGGAAAGACATGGGGCAGTGATGTAGACGTTGCCCATCAGCACCACTTGTGAAACCTCGGCGATGCGGGCGCTGGCCAGCAGTTGATCGTCCTTGCTGACCTCGAGCACCTCGCCCTTCTTGGCCAGCTTGGCGTTGAATTGCTGCACATACAGCGGCAGTGCCTCGTGGCGTGACACCGCCAATGGTCGCGGCAGTTGGTCGGGGTCGCGCAAGCTGTGCAACTCGTCGGGCAGGCAGAGCGTGACCAGCGAGCAGCGCGGGCATTTGGGGCTGTCGAGCAGGGGCGGCGGGATGCGGCCACTGGCGGCGCTGGCGCGCAGCTCGGCGATGCTGCGCAGGGTCAATGCCCGCAGTTCGTCGTCGAATGGCACCCGTACCCGTTCACGGCTTTCGACGTAGTAGATCGCGCCTTCTTCGCAGGTATAGCCGTGTTCGGCAAGCAGCAGGCCTTGCGCGCACAGTTGCACGCGTTCCGGGTCGTAGACACCACGCGCGATGTGCGGTCGTCGGCCGCGTTTGTAATCCACCGGGGTCACGGTGTTGCCTTCGCCCTCCACCAGGTCGAGCTTGGCGATCAGGCCAAGCTGCGGCGACGAGAGCGTGATCGAACGCGCGTGGATGCGCTCCGGCTCTTCATCCTCATCGTCGGTGGCGCGTTCGGTTTGCTGCGTCGCCGCACGCGGCGGCAGATCGCCGGCCGGTTTGTCCACCCGGCGATGCCGCCAGCGCCCCTCGACGGTGTCGGCCGAATCCGCCCATTCGCCCTGCACCCACATCAGGTAGGCCAGACGCGGGCAATACACATGCTCGTTGAGCATGCGCACCGGGATGGGCGGTTCGTCCGGGCCGAGTGCGGGCAGGGGCAGGCCGAGTTCGGATTGGGCGGGCATGTGGCGGGTCCCTATGGCTGGATATCTTTTTTCAAGCGATGTGATATCTTCCGGCCATGCCAAAAACCCTCGTCAATCTGGATGCCGAAGACAAGGCGTGGCTTGACCGCGAGGCGCGTCGGCGCAAGTTGCCGATGACCGAACTGGTGCGGCAGGCCGTGCACAGCTACCGCCTGCGCGAACAGAGCCGCAGCCGCCCGGCACTCGAAGATGCGCTGACGCGAACGGCAGGCCTGTGGCGGCAGGGCGATGGCCTTGTCTGGCAGCGTCGCCTGCGCGACGAGTGGGATCGCGGCGGGTGAAGTACCTGCTCGACTCGGTCATCCTGATCGACCACTGCAACGGCATCGAAGCGGCCACGTGCTTCCTGGCCGAGCATGGCAGCGCCTGCGCGCTGTCGGTCATCACCCGTGCCGAGGTGCTGGCGGGCTTCGACGACGACGCCATGGAACTCGCGCTTGAACTGCTGGACCAGTTTCCCGCCCTGCCGATCACCACCGACATCGCCGACCGCGCCGCGCGGCTGCGCCACAGCGAGCGCTGGAAGTTGCCGGATGCCCTGCAGGCGGCGGTGGCGATGCAGCATGGTTTGAGTCTGGTGACGCGAAATGCCAAGGATTTTCGGAGTGGTGGCGAGCTGGAGGTGCTGGTGCCGTATCGGCTTGGGGATCAGCCGCTGGCGTGAAACAGGCCCAGTCCGTAGTGGCTGGCGTAGCCGAGGCAGATCGGCCCGTGGGCGGGCGCTTCCAGCTCGATGTCGAGGGACAGGCCGAGATCCTGTGGCGGTTGCGGCCCGTGCGAACGCACGCGTTTGAAATGCCTTGCGGCGCGGGCCGCTTCGTCGCTGCGTGGATCCAGCACGGTGAGTGCCCGCAGTGTGGGCAGCCCACGGGATTCGAGCTCTGCACAAATCTGCCCGTGCAGGCTGTTGCGACCGTTGCGCTTGAGATGGCGAGGTGGCACGAATGGGGTCAGCGAGCGCCAGCGGCTTGCCGGAGCCTGCGCCTGGCCGAACAGGGTGCTGAGCCGTTCACCCAGAGGGGCCGGCAGTTGTGCCAACTCGTCGAGCGCGCCGCTGCCGGTCAAGGCCAGGCGCAGCGGGGCCGTGTCGCCCTTGGTGTAGCTGTGCCGCGTGGCGCGGATGGCGGCCTGGGCATCGGCGTCGAGGCCCATGGGGGCCCAGATCAGCGCATGGTCGAGGTGGTCGTCGCCGTCAAGATCGAGATGCAGCAAATGCGCATGCAGGTGTGGGGTGGCCAGTGGTTTTCGCTGCGCATCGCAACCGCTGAGCACCACGGAGTGACCGCCCAGACGTGAAGCATTGGCGATCAGGGCGCGATGCAACAGCTCGCCTTGCGGCAGGCTGCGCGCCACCGGTGGCAAGGCATGGGAGTTGCCGCTGGCGTTGTCGATGGCCAGCAGCATGGCTTCGACGCTGGCGCTGCGATGCATCTGCCGATGCGGAATCGGGGCACCGGCCTGCAGGCTGTCGCGGCGACGCCAATAGAGCAGCTTGCGGCTGCCGGGCGGTTGGCTCCAGCCGAGCTCGCGCAGCCAGCCGGTTTCGGCCTGCAGGCAGGCGATCAGGTCGGCGGGGAAGGGCGACTCGACAGCGGCCAGCTTACGTTGCTCGGCGGCCGTGTGCTTGGCCTTGCCGGGCGCGATGCCGGTGGCGACCCGCGCTTCATCCAATGCGCCAAACCGCCAGGCGGCATAGTCGGCGGCGGGCTCGGGGGCCAGCAGCGCCACCTGTTCCCAGTCGGGGCCTGGGCTCTGGCGCAGGTCGCCAGACACCACATCGAATCCGCTGGCAGCATCGTCATCGGACAGTTCGCCCTCGACCCAGCTCTCCGAGCGGCCGAGGTAACCCAGTTCACGCGCCAGTGCCGCCAGTTCCTGGTGTTCCTCGGCGGTCAGCGTCACGTCCCAGCGTACCGCCAGCACGCCGTCATCGACCTGCGCCCAGGTGTCGAAGACCAGGGTGGTGTCCTCGCGCCCATTCTTGAACTGAGCCAGCGGCAGGTAATGCCGGCTGTGGGTACCGACGGCTGCAGGCAGACGGTAAGCGGGTGCAGTACTGGCCAGTTTCTCGATGAGGCGGCGTGCCACGGCCGGCGGGCCATCGGCCGGCCAATGCCGTTTGGCATGGCCGGTGGCCAGCAGCGCGCGCAGCAAGCGCAACGGCGAGGGGGGCCATTCGATCAGCCCCTCGTTGACGTGATGCCCCCAGGGCGTGGCGTGGTAGCGCCGGCCCGGAAAGCGCAGCAGCAGGGTGGGCATGGCTCAATCCTCGGCCTTGTCGCTGGCGTCTTCGTCGCCGGCGTCCGGGCCTTTGTTTTTCTCCTCGTCTTTGGCTTTCTTGAGTTCGTCTTCGAAGGCGACGGAGGTGACCACCATCAGAGGCTGGCAGGCGGCGATGGCCGGCCCAAGCGCGTCGCGCAGGCTTGCCGCTTCAGGCAACGTGAACTCGATCGGGCGCTTGGCCGCAAGCGTTTTGCCGATGGGCTCCAGATCGCAGGCGGTGCGCAAGCGCAGCGAGCCGTCGAGCAGCAGCCGCAGTTTGTAGAGGGCCAATAGGATCAACAGCCGCTCGACTGCCTCACCCAGGCCATAACCGCGGATCTGTCCAAGGTCGAGATTGACGTAGAGGGTGATGCGCTCGGCGGTGAACTCGTCGCGCGCGAAGGGGACATTGCCATAGCCGTCCTTGGTGACTCCGCTCGGGTTCACATGGTCGTTCTTGACGCCGCCGGAGGCAGCGATGCGTACCCCGTCGGCCTCGATGAAGGCGGACAGGGCGCGCGCCACCCGCAAACGGCCGCCCGCCAGATCCTTCTTGGCCAGAAACACGCCGTGCAGCAGCGAGCCGATATCGAATTTCAGCAAGGCATCGGCCAGCTTGCGGCGGTCGATGGGGCCTTCCGCGAGCCCGCCCAGCTCGGCCTTGAGCGTGCTGAAGAATTGCTTGTCTTTGCCTTCGAGCAGGTAGGGGCTGTTCAGCCGATGGGCTTCCAGCACGGTGGCCGTGAGAAAGGCACCCTTGCGGGTGACCTTCACATACGACAAGCCGCGCAGCTCGGGTTTGAGGTCTTGGGTGGCTTGGTCCCAGCAGCTCAGCTCCAGCCGGTTGGCCATGCTCTGCGCGCTTTCCACCAGCAGGCAGACCCCGTTCGCGGTCTGGAAGGTGGCGGCACCCAGACCGGGAAAGCCGGTCGGCTGGAAGCGCTGCCCTTGCACGGGCCGCAGCGGGATTTCGAACAGCAGGCGCGGCTGGTCGGCAAGCAGGCTCAAGTCGATGCTCATGGGGCGTACTCCGTGGTCACGGTGGGGTCGAGCCGCTGTGCAAAGCGCGCAGCGGTGGGTGGGTCGATGGGGAATGCCAATGCAGCGGCATACCGGCGGGCGGTCTCGGCGGACCCGCTGGCTGCGCGAACGCTGCAGCGGATCCCGGCCGGGCGCAGGCGGCGCAGCGACAGTTCCAGGGCCGAGGCAAGATCGCCAGCCTGCAGCCGGCGCAGGATGGCCGGATCGCTGCCGGGCTTGCGGCCATCCGGCAGTGGCCAAGGCAAGAGCGCGAGGCGGATCGCCAACCAGGCATCGTCGGGCCAATCGCTGGCCGGGGGCGGCCGCAGCCGCGAGCGAGCTTGCCTGACTTGCCCGGCATCCAGCGCCATCAAGGCTCGCGCCAGGCTCAGACAGCGGTCGATGTCCAGCCCGCCGGCCAGCCAAAGGGCCAGATCATGGCGACTGGCCGCCACCCCACAGCCGGGCTCCAGCGGCAGCCGACGCTCGCCGCGCTGGCCGGCTTCGATCAGCCGGCGCGCAACCAGTGCGATGGCGTCGTCGATGCCGTTGCGTGCCTGCATCACCCGGTCGCTGGCACTCGGCTGGAGGCGGCCGTTTTTCAGGCTCAGCCAATGCCGGCGCACGCCATCGCGCCGAAGGCCGCGTTGCCTGTGGTCAGCGCATTGCAAGGCGAAGGCGGCAGCGAGGCGAAGTTCTGCGCTGCCGTCGTCGCAGGCCTCCAGCCAGTTCGGGCGCAGGCGTGGGATGGGTCCGGCCTTGCTGCCAGCACCATGCACTTGCAGGGCCTCGATCTCGCCCAGACGCAGCAGCGCGGCCTGCCAGCGTGGCGCTTCCTCCGGGTGCTGGGTGAGAGCAAACAGGGCATCGGCCAACCGACGCTCGGCCTGTACGAGACGTGCAGGCGCGTGCCTGTCCCGCGCCTCGCGTCGCAGGCGCGGCAGCCAGGATTCGAGGTCATCGAGGCAGGAGAGTTGCGCGGACGTGACCCTGGGCACGACAAATCTGCCCAAAGGAACAGCGAAATGTGTGGCGAGATTGTTGCGCTGCAGGTACCCGTAGCGAACAAACTCATAAACTCCCCTCGCAACCCCGAGGCGCGCTACCGCTTGGCTCATCAAGAACGGTGAAACGGCGCGTTGTCGACCAACCATGGCGCGCCCCTCGCGGAACAGGCTCTGCAGCTCACGCAACATCATGGGCGAGCCCCACAATGGAAACCACTGTTCTCCCCTTCCCGGTAGTTCCTTGCCCTTATTCAGTGCGACTTCGTCGAGCCTTGCAGAGCTAGGGAAGGTCTGAACAACTCTGCCACTTTCGGCGAGAATGCGTCATCGCTTCTGGGATGAGTCCGATGCAGCTTTCGTTCGGTGATGCCGAGGGTCTTGGGAGCCGCAAGCGCACGCGGCGCGAGGTCTTCCTGACGGAGATGGAGCAGGTGGTGCCGTGGAAGGCGTTG
>Ga0209103_1000305_pt1 | contig 15510 bp, 20 predicted proteins | sample 4C3metaG_FD_184152 | JGI IMG/M metagenome (GOLD analysis project Ga0209103, IMG submission 184152) | Freshwater bacterial and archeal communities from Indian Creek, Illinois, USA - 4C3 metaG (SPAdes) (version 2) | ecosystem: Environmental > Aquatic > Freshwater > Unclassified | place: USA...
CAGCGGCCAGACGAATCAGAGCGTCGTAGGATACCGCCACACGCTGTGGCCCGATCCCCAAATCCGAGTCCAGCCGGCGCCGGACATATTGGCCGCTTCCGACAAGATCGGATTGAATCGATCGCCGAGTAGGGTAGGCAGGCAAGATCTACGGGTCGCCGTCCGTCGAAGAACGACGCCGCCCTTCATCCAGAAGTAGTCGGGATTGTAGATCCCACGCCGGACATAGTCAGGAACTACATACACATCGCGCCTCAATTCGACATCGCGCACTTCGATCGCCGTGCTAGAGTTGACATACGTCGATCGATCGAGTAGGATTAGCCTCGATCCGAACTGCTCTTCGAGCAGCCGACGGAACTTTTCGAGCTTGGTGATCATTGAGGACCTTTGGTTTGAGCAACAAGAAGCTTACAGTAGTCGAGACGTGGTTTGGAACGCCTAACGGCGAGGGCCTGCATGTTGCCGGCCGGACCGACGGGGCAATGTGGGTTCGCACGGCTCGGTGCCCGTTCACATGCAAGGCTTTCAACAATCCCGCCGGCGTCGACACCGAGACCGACGAGGGCCTTGGGTTCGATCCGACCGCGTTGAAGTCGCTGGACGACATGCCGGAGATCACTGTGGGGTGCGACAGTATATATGCTTGGGACCCCAGGTTCAAACATCTCTGGCGGGACTTTACGGCCGCCGAGCTCGCAGAGCATCTTGTATCGCTATTGCCGTCGAATGTGACAGGGTGGCAGCACAATCGCACCAAGCAGCGATACGGCCTGACGATCACCGGCGGGGAGCCGACGCTGACTCTGAAGTTCTGGGTCGAGGCTCTGTTCCATCCTCTGTTCGATGGGATGAAGACAGTGACATTTGAAACGAACTGCGCCGTGCCCCTGATGCCGAAGCACATGCATGATCTCAGACGGTGGTGCGAGGCCGAGCCTGGTCGCAAGATCATCTGGTCCAACAGCCCCAAACTCTCTGTTTCAGGCGAACCTTGGGAGAAGGCCATTGTGCCTACCAATGCGCTGATGCAGCGGCTTGTCGGCGAAGGCAACTTCATCCAGTACTTCAAGTTCGTGGTCGAGCCCACCGAAGCGAGCTTTGCGGAGGTCGAGCGGGCCATGGACGAATACAGGGCCTCGGGAATTCCTGAGGACATCGAGGTGTGCCTGATGCCTTGTGGTGCTTCCATCGAACAACAGCAGTCGATCGATTCGCAGGTGGCGCTGATGGCCATTGAGCGTGGCTACCATGTCTCGTGGCGAGCTCACCTGTACGCCTTCGGTAATCGTCCAGGAGTATGAACATGTCAGAGCATTCCAAGACCGCCAGGCGCCACTATGTGAGCTGGACCGACATCGACCACGCATGCAACGACATCCTCGACCAGATACTGCTTGACGGCAAGATGCCCAAGCGCATCGTTGGGTTGACCCGGGGCGGACTGATCCCTGCGGTGATCCTTTCCCACAAAAGTCGCATCCCGATGTCGTCGCTGGACTGGCAGACCCGCGACGGAACGACCAAAGAAGCCCTCAAGCTGCAACGTCTGATTGACGATCTTGTCGACCCCGAAGACACGATCCTCGTGATCGACGACATCGCCGACTCCGGACGCACTTTTGCGTCGATCAAAGCCGCAATTCCTGCGGGCCACGAATCGCAAATCGTCTTCGCTGCGCTGACACACAAGTCGAGCTCGGAAGTCGAGCCGGAATACTATTCCACCTACCACAACGCCCGGGAAAACGTGTGGTTTGTGTATCCGTGGGAATCAACGTACAACCCTCGTTATTAGCGTCTGACGTCAGACGGAAAGGCACCCGCCCGCCAAACTTTGACAAGTGGAGCACATCCTGTCGGGGCAAGGTGTGGATGAACAACGGTGTTGAAACAGTTCGTGTGTCGCTAGAAGATGCAGCTACGTATGCAACCGTGGGATATGTACGAGGAAAACCAAAAGTATCCTGCTGCTCATACACTGCTGACGTTTACAACTTCAACCGCTATCACAAAATATGCCCCCACACCACTCAAGGATACCTGAGGCCCAAATGACCACCGAAATTCGCAGCACCAAGAGCTACTGGAAGCTCCCTACGAGCCATATGCAGTGGTTCGACCAAAACGCCGACGGCAGTCCTGGACCCTGTGCCAAGTGGCACGGATACGATCGATCGTTCCACTTCGAGTTCGCCGGTGACATCGACGATCATGGATGGATCGTCGGCTTCGGTGATCTCAAGCCCGTCAAGGCCTTTCTTGAGTACTACTTCGACCACACAGCCCTCGTTTCTGCGGATGATCCGAGAATGCCAGACATTCTGGCCGCCTCGGACGCAGGCATTGTCGACCTGCGCATTCTTCCGTATGGAGTCTCGATGGAGATGACGTCGCTGTTCATCTTCGAGCAGGTCAATCCGTTCATCTTCCAGATCAGCGGTGGCCGCGCCTATGTTCGCAAGATCGAGTCCCGCGAGCACGACTCGAACTCGGCGTGGTTTGAGACAGATCGAATCACCGCCATGCGCCAGGCAGAGTCCTTCTTGATGGACGGCTTTGCGCCAATCTGCTGCATTCCACGGTGGAAGTGGAAGTCGCCTATCGAGGCCTTGAATGCCATCCGTTCGCTCACCTCAACGACCCCATAAGGAGACGTAATGAACAACCGATCAAAATGCGACCCGCAGCTCGGCCAGAAGGTGCACGCGCACCTCGTCAGCAAGGGAATCGAGACTCCGATGACGGCTGCCACAGCATCGAGTCGCGACGAGAAGATCGCGGCCATCTCGGCGAGCGTCAGGAGCATTCTACTTTCGTTGGGACTCGATCTCGCCGACGACAGTCTCGAGGAGACGCCGAACCGCGTCGCCAAGATGTACGTCGACGAGTACTTCTACGGACTCGACTACAACAACTTCCCCAAGTGCACCGTCATCGACAACAAGATGGCAGCTCCCGAAGAGTTTGTGCTCGAGCGAAACGTCAAGGTGCAGTCGGTATGTGAGCACCACATTCTCCCCATCCTCGGCCGAAACAAGGGCCACGGTGGAGCAGTAGTCGCATACATCCCCAACAGCAAGGTGCTGGGCCTGTCGAAGATGAACCGGATCGTCGACTTCTTCGCGCGACGTCCTCAGGTTCAGGAGCGTCTGACTCACCAGATCCTCGAAGCGTTGAAGTGCATCCTCGACACCGACGACGTTGCCGTGTACATCGATGCAGAGCACCTGTGCGTATCGACGCGAGGCGTGGCCGACAATGGCAGCTCGACCGTCACGTGCGCCATGGACGGCAAATTCGTGTTCGACGACAACGTCCGCAAGGAGTTCTTGGCGATCGCGCGGAGCACGTTTGCGTCGTGATCAGCACGCTGAGGTCCTTCATCAAGGTGCGAACCCAATTCGAAGGGTTCCACCACTATCCGAACGCAGGGTCAATAGATCCTCGAATCCAGTTCCTCGAAAACAACCACCGCCACCTTTTCAAGGTCGAGGTCAAAATCGGGGTCACGCATCTTGACCGCGAGCTCGAGTTCTTCCTGGTCAAATGGGCGCTCACCGAGCATCTGGACAGCGGCGACCAGAACCACCAGAGTTGCGAAATGATTGCCCGTCGGATTCTCGAAGAACATCTGATTCCTCGATACGGCAGTGACAGGTACTACGAAGTGGTCGTCTCCGAAGACGGCGAGTCCGACGGCATCGTGGAATACACGCCGCTCTCTAAATAGCAGTCGAGCCACCCCAACACGCACACAGAGCCCGCCATGAAGACATTCCAGACCTTCCTATCCGAATCCGCGGAATCCACCACTACCTACGCTGGCGTCCAGGTTCCCAAAGCAGACCTGAGCAAAATGCGTGCGTTTGTGTATCGCGGAGTGCATGAGTCGGACAAGCCGCACGACGAAATCAAGAAGGCGTTCGTCGCCAAGTACGGCGCCAAGTACACCAAGATCTTCGACAATCTCGTCGACGAGATGATGGACTGACCCCCCACTCACAGAGGCAGGCGTTGACGCTCGGCGCCTGCCTCTCGTAACATGTGCTTCTCTTTGCAATGAGACTTCGCTAATGACAAACTCCTCTGTGCAGTTTGCACATATCGCTCCGACGGCGTATCTCCGCGACTTCACGCGGACTAACGACGTCCACCTGGTGCTTGCTCACCTCGTCGAAACAGACCCGGCGTACGCGGCGTACTATCGGTCGCTCGACGACGGCAAGCTCAAGATCATGGACAATGCCGGCTTCGAGATGTTCAAGCAAGGCAAGCCGATGTATCCGTCTGATCGCCTGATCGATGTGGGCCGTGCGTGCAACGCAGACATCATCGTGATGTCGGACTATCCGAGCGAACACGTCGACAAGACGATTGCGGCAGCGGAAGCCGCCATTCCGCAGTTCAAGCAGGCAGGATTTGGAACGTTCTTCGTGCCCCAGTCGGAGCCTGGTCGTCTCGATCAGCTCTTGCGGGGACTCGAGTGGGGATTGAACCGCCCGGACGTCGATCTGATCGGACTGTCAATCCTTGCGTGTCCGATAGCTTTCGGCGTCGAACGCAACAACCCACTTCAGCGGTTCCTTTCGCGCTGGCACGTATTGCAGCACATGGACCGAGCCGGCCTGCTCCGATCGCCAAGCGCTCACAAGCGCTTCCACTGTCTCGGCATGGTCGACGGTCCTCGCGAAATGAACCTGCTCCGACCGTACTTCCCATTCATCAGATCGTGGGACTCCTCGGCGGCGGTGTGGGCCGGTCTGCACGGCCGTCGGTTCGATTCGAGTCCGACCGGACTGATCGGCGGCAAGTTCGAGCTCGAAGTCGATTTCGGGTTTCCGTTCTCCGAACAGCTTCGCGAGTCTGCAGATGTCGCATTCAACGTCAGTCTCATCGACAAACTCAAGCGAGACGAAGCATGAGCAACTTCTATGTCATCGGCCTTGCAGGTAAGAAGGGTGCCGGCAAAGATTCTGCAGCTGCTGTGATCCAGCAGGCAGTAAAGACTGAGGGTCACGGGTTCGCGAAGTTTGCTTTCGCAGATCCCATCAAGCGCAGATTCATGCAGATCGTCGGTGCCAAGACGGAAGCCGAGTACGATCAGATCAAACGGTCTCGCGCAACGATTGGATCCGGCATCGCAGAGATTTCGATGCGCGAAGTGATGCGCGGCATCGGCATGCTGATGCGATCATACGACGAGAACCAATTCGTCGAGTACGTCCGCAAGCAGATACTTGCCGAGTACCAAGATCACATCAGGTATCGTCGATCGATGGGCAGCGACACGTACGTGTGCATCACAGATGTTCGGTTTGTGAATGAGGCAGCAATGCTCCGCACCGACTTCGGATCCACCATCATCCAGATCGTCAATCCGAACGACACCAGCGCCGACACGCACGCGACGGAGCAAGGACTGCCTCCACACACAGTCGACACGGTCGTCGAGAACCCTCGCGAGTGTGATCTCCCGCTCATCGACGTGCCGAGGCAGGCTCACGCGTTCAGCGCCGCCATTACCGACAGCATCCGCCGATATGTTCGTTGCCGTCCCTACGATTAAGAGGTACCCATCATGCTTCGCCATGCCCGCCCCCATCTAAAGCCAGACTCCGACGAGCTGTGCGTCCAGCCAAACGCAATCGACGTTCGGGTCGATCGTATCTTCCGATTCACAAACGCGACCAACGACGAATTCCGCCTGGTCGATACGCCCGGCACGCGAGAAGTCAAAAACCACCGCCAGACAGTCGAAGTTCTGCGCCAACCCATTCCCAGAGTCGACACACCCTGGGCTGCGTCTGGCTGGGTTCTCGGTCCGGGCGAATACCAGTTCGAGACCACTCAGAGCATTCTTGTGCCTGCAGGCATGGCCGGATGGCTGATTCCGAGATCGACGCTCAACCGCAACGGCATTGGAATCACTTCTGGGCTCTACGATTCGGGCTACAACAATGGCATCGGCGGACTGATTCGCGTTCCGGCCGGACTTACGTTCACCGTGTCGTGGCGATCGCGCATCGCGCAGTTCATCATGGCCGACGCAGAGACGGCCGGCCTGTATGCCGGCGACTACAACAAGAAGGACTGAAGCAATGACAAGCCAACCAGACGACACAGAGAGCAACACCGTCGAGCCGATTGTTGCGGTGAAGCTGATCTCAGGCGAAGAACTAGTCGCTCGACTGCTCGTAGCAAAGTGCTCTCAGAGCAACATCGCACTCGCCCAGCCATTTGCGGTCGGAATGGTGCCGAGCGGCAACTCAATGGCACTCTCGATGATGCCGTTCATGCCATACGCCGACGAAGACGATCTCAAGTGCATGATCATCGCGGCAACGGGGTTCATCACGATCGTAGGCGTCAGCCAGTCGATGGCCGACGCCTACAACGAGCGGACTGGCCGCATCGTCGTGGCGAGACCTAAGATCGTCGTGAACTGAAGCTTCAGCTCCCGCCAGGCGGCACGTACTCCCAGCGCCTCTTGCCGCAATCGTAGATCTTCAGAAACCCCATGTCGGACATGAATGCCGACTCGGTAGTACCTGCCGGGCAGCCGATGAGCCTCTTCTGACACGACTGCTTGCTATAGCGCTTCTGCCTCTTGACGTAGGAGTAGTCTGGACTTAGCGTCGAGGTGCATCGCAGTCCCAGCCGCGCATACGATGCACCGTCCGTCCAACGATTGTCGGACCACGTCACGAATCCCGTATTGGCGAACCACACCTCCACCGCCTTGGCCAACATCCGCCGGGATCCGCCGACAACCGACGTCCCCGACTCAAACGCAAGTCTCGACAGCGTCCACATTCCATCCTGCCGCTGGTGTCGTCTGAAGGTCATAGCAGCCACGATGGCGCCATCGTGGCGCAACACGACAGACCGAGTGCTGCCCTGCGACGGCCCCTGGATGTGATTCTTCTTGAAGAAAACAGCGACCTCGGCAGGCTGATGCTCGTATGTCTCCGGCCGACACTTCCTCGCACCAATCTTGCGGTCATAGACGCCACAGGCTGCCCTGATGAACGACACGACTTGATCTCTGCGCTCGATCCATTCGTCCTCGAAAATAGTGAACAGTCGAATGCCTCGCTGCTCGCATAGTTTAGACTTGAGCCGATGATAGAAGGCGCGACGGAACTTGGAGCTGTGCCAATACAGCCCACAATACTCGAAAGCCATGTTCAACTCCGCACAGTACCCATCCAACTGGTAGCCGCGGTCTATTACGCCATATGCAGAGGGAAACGGCTTGCCGGTAGCCGCCTCAAAGACGCTGCGGACCTCGTCCTCAGCTTTCGAGGTGGTGATTACCTCGTTGCCCGGCACACACTGTCCCCACTTGGCCAACTTTGCGGAGAGCATCTTTTCCTGCATTTCAGGCAGAGTCAGCGGATCCGAGGCACCGTATCGGAGCAGGCACGTGGTCTCTCGTTTCGACTGCGCCAACGCATGAGACACAGATCCTGGCCGGTACAGATCTGCTCGTCGCAATGTAGCCTTCTGTCTCGCGATCGGATCCTCGAAACCATAGCTGCCAAACTGTTGCCTCCGATCCTCGACTCTCTTTGGCATGGCGGCCTTCAGTTTGCGAGAGATCTTTGCGTTCCGCGACGGACTGTCGTGCACGCACTGCATCGAACAAAGCCGTCGATACCCACTCTTGAAGTTCTGGAATTCCGTCTGCGTCTTTCCGCAGCACTCACACATAGGCGGTCGACTAATCCCCGCATCAATGCAGTACAGCTTCTCCACAATGTCGTCTGTCGCAGGGTCGATCCCCGATTGTTGCAGCAGGTCCAGCCAGCCCCGTAACTCCCACCAGCGTTTCGTGGCGACCCGGCTTACCAGGCGTCGGGAATCGCTCGACATGCAGTGTTGACGAATCCAATCTCGCGTAATCATCCGAAGGCCTCGTTGCGAATGAGTATGTAGTATACGCAATGAGGGCCGTTGAAACAACGCATCGTGCGTCTGATGCTAGGCTGCAACCAAAACACGGCAGATCGATGAAAACTGAAATCACAATCGAAGAGCTTCGGACACGAAAGCTGTTCATCGGGGTGCCGATGTACGGCGGGATATGCTACGGGACTCACGCCAGATCCTTGATGGACCTGACGCTGCTGCTCCACCAGTACGGCGTCGAGTTCAAGGTGTACTTCATTATGAATGAGTCGCTGATCCAACGAGCTCGAAACTACATCGCCGCAGAGTTCATGGCTTCTGCGTGCACCCATCTGTTGTTCGTCGATGCCGACGTGTCGTTCAATCCTCACGATGCGGTGGCCTTGTTGGGCTTGCAGTCTGACGATTCGCCCTACGACGTGATCGGCGGGCCCTATCCCAAGAAGGTGATCAGCTGGGAGAAGGTCAAGGCCGCTGTCGACAAAGGGATGGCCGACGAGAACCCGAACACGCTCGAGAAGTACGTCGGCGACTATGTGTTCAATCCTCGAGTCGAGCCAGGCACAGCGCCTGGAGGGGCAGTCCAGGTCCGGCTCGACCAACCTCTCGAGGTGGCGGAGCTCGGAACCGGATTCATGATGATTCGCCGCCAGACCTTCGAGAAGTATGATGCCGCATATCCCCACAAGCGATACCTGCCTGACCACGCCAGGACGGCCAAGTTCGATGGATCCCGTGAAATCGCGGCGTACTTCGACTGCGAGATCGACCCGACAAGCAGACGCTACCTGTCCGAGGACTACCTGTTCTGTCGAAACGTGTGGGACATGGGCGGCAGGGTTTGGCTCTGTCCGTGGATGAAGTTGCAGCACACAGGCACATACACGTATAGTGGGTCCCTCGGCGATGTGCTCAGCATCGGCGCCGCAGCCACCGTCGACCCCTCAGCCATCCAATCGACCACCGGGAGCACAACATGAAAGACAAAGAAGCTATCCGCAAGGTAGTCATCGAAATCGACAACTCAATGACCCGCATCGACGCAGAGCGTGACTTCATCAAAGAGGCCATCGCGGCCGCGTCGGAAAAGCACGAGATCGACAAGAAGACGCTGCGCGCAATGGCACGCCTGTACCACAAGTATGCTCTCGATGTCGAGGATGCTCGGGAAGCGTCAGAGCGACTGTTCGAGGCATACGACCGGATAATCCGTCAGCCATAAAGACAGAGGAGCTACACCATGAAGATTTCCAACGACACCGTCGCCGTTCTCAAGAACTTGGCGGCGATCAACCAGTCGATTGCTATTGATGCAGGCAGTTCTCGACTGCACACCGTCTCAAACGCAGAGGACCTGTACGCATCGGTCGTGGTGCCGGAGGTGTTTCCTGTGTCCTGCAGCATCTATGACCTCAACCAATTCATCTCGGTAATGTCGCTGCTCGACGATCCGAAATTCGACTTCCAAGCCAACAAGGTAACGATCTCCGAGGGAACTCGGAAGATCCGGTACATGTACGCCGACAGAGCGGCGATCAAGACGCCCAAGTCCGACGTCATCAGGATGCCTCCTTCGATCGTCGAAGCGTCGATTACCAGTCAGCACATCAACGAGCTGCTGAAGGCCGCTGCTGTCCTTCAGCTACCGCACATCGCCATCTCAGCCGATCTTGAGATCAATGAGGTGTTGGCGTACGTCACCGACATGCGCAACCCTGCTCACAACGAGTTCTGCGTCCGACTCACCCCGACGTCAGAAATGCACGGCGGATGCACAGCAGTGTTTCGCGTCGACAAGCTGCGCGTGTTGCCTGGGACGTACACCGTATCCGTAGCAAAGGGCATTGGCCGATTCTCGTCCCCGGACAATGGGCATGGCGACGTGAACTACTACATTGGCTGCGACGAATCGTCGAAGTGGAGCCAGGCATGAACAACGTGCTCAGTCAAAAGCACGACGAGATGATCTGGGCGCAGAAGTATCGCCCGCAGACTCTCAGCGAATGCGTGCTCCCTGAGCGACTGCTGGCTACGTTCCAGCAGTTCGTCAGCTCGAAGCAGCTACCCAACCTGTTGCTAGCGGGTCACCACGGCATCGGCAAGACGACTGTGGCCAGAGCTCTGTGCAACGAGCTCGGGTATGACTCTGTGCTCGAGATCAACGCATCGATGAACTCGGGCATCGACACACTTCGCAACGACATCAAATCGTTCGCATCCACAATGGCACTAGGCGGCGGTCGCAAGATCGTCATTCTCGACGAAGCTGACTATCTCAACGCCCAGTCGACTCAGCCTGCTCTCAGGGCGTTCATGGAGGAGTTCAGCAAGGCATGTACTTTCATCCTAACGTGCAACTTCAAGGCGCGTATCATCGAGCCGCTGCACTCAAGGTGCACCGTGATCGACTTCACGATCGACAAGTCGGAGAGGCCTCTGCTGGCTCGGTCGTTCCTGATCCGCGCCGAGAAGATCCTGGACGCCGAGAAGATCCAGTTCGACCGGAAGGTCCTGATGGGACTGGTGACGAGGCACTTCCCTGACTGGAGACGCGTCCTCAACGAGATGCAGCGGTACTCGACGAGCGGCATCCTCGATGCATCTGCTCTATCCGCAACAAACGCCACCGACATAGACACTCTCGCCGCCGCTCTGCGTGCCAAGCACTTTTCGGACATGCGCAGATGGGTCGGCGAGAACGTCGGGCAGGACACGGCGCCCATCTTCCGGGCTATATTCGACCGCTGCCAGACGCTCGTCGAGCCGTCCAGCATTCCTGCGCTGGTCTTGTCGATCGCAGAGTACAGCTACCGGTCGGCCTTCGTGGCTGACCAAGAGGTCAACCTGGTCGCGTGCCTGACAGAGATCATGTCTGACTGCGTGTTCCCATGACCGCCGAACTCACCCCATTCACGTTTGTCGACTCCATCTGCGTGACGAAGCAGGATCTGATGGACACGCCCTCCGCCGAGAAGGCGTACGTGCCGTTCATCGTCAATCGATCTCTGTCCAACTTTGCCGACACTGCCCGGCTGGCAAACAAGACGAACTACATGCACACGGCAGACAATGTGATGCAGTACAGGTTTCTTCTACATACCGTGCCAAAACGTCGCCGGATTGCGAAGTGGCACAAGAGAGCCGTCAGCGACTCGATAGATGTCGTCCGGCAGTACTACATGTGCTCTTACCGCGAAGCAGAAGAATACGTATCCCTGCTGACGCCCGATCAGATCGACGGTCTTCGTCAACGCATGTTTACAGGTGGAGCGGTTCGTCATGGAGCAACCAAACAATGATGTCTTTCGAGGTCTTGGAGTTCGCGTCAGGCTTGTGACGCCAGAGAACTTCCTCAAGATCAAAGAGACTCTCACACGGATCGGCGTTGCCGACGCCGAGCGTAACCTAACGCAGCAGTGCTTCATTCTCCACAAGCGCGGCGAATACGCCATCTTGCATCTCACCGAGATGCGTGCGCTCGACTCCGCCAAAAACGTCGACGGCATCGACGATGCCAGCCTGGACATGAGAGACGTGATCGTATCGCTGCTCGAAGAGTGGGGACTGCTGGTCCCCTTCGATGAGGTCGTCAGGCCCTCCACCATGTGCGGGATGCGGGTCGTGCCATACAGACAACGATTTGAGTGGGCGTTGATCTCTCCGTATGACATTGGGCGAAGCCGAACAGGTTGATCGTTGCTCGGATCTGCCGTATAGTGCAGCTACTTCATGGAGTCGAGTTCAACATGTCCAAGTTCTACACGTCAGTCGATGTACACCGCGGCGCGGTCCTTGAACGAGGATACACAGATGGCCGCCGCCATGCGCGCAAGGTGCCATACAAGCCATTCTTGTTTGTACCTGATCTTCGACCGTCGTCCGACGACAACGAGCAGAAGTTCACTTCGTACCGCGGCGAGAGCTTGAGGAAGCTCAGCTTCAGTAGCATCAGCGAAGCCAGAGAGTTCTTGGATCAATACAAGAACGTGTCGAACTATCCTATCCATGGGATGACGACGTGGCAGTACCCGTACATCTTCGAGAACTACCGCGGCGAGGTCGTGCCCGACTTTTCGCTGATCCGGACCATGGTGATCGACATTGAGGTCTCCGTTCCCGATGACGGAGGCTTTCCGAGCGTCAGCGAGGCTGCCAATCCAATCACAGCAATTGGAGTTCACTGTGCTGGCGAATATGTCGTGTTTGGGCTTGGCGTCTACACTGGGCAAAGAGCAGCCGAGTTTCGATATGTGCAGTGCGATTCCGAGTCGTACCTCATCGAATCGTTCCTGAGGCACTATCGTAGCTGCGATCCTGACGTCATCACCGGATGGAACGTCGAGCTGTTCGACGTTCCGTACATCATCAACCGCATCGACCGGGTGCTCGGTCCTGACGTCGCTGCGACGATGTCGCCATGGCGCATTCTGAGGAACAAGCGCATTACCGCGTGGGGCAAAGAGGTCGAGACCAGATTCCCTGTGGGGATCGCGATTCTCGACTACCTACAGCTGTATCGCAAGTTTGTCCTGCAGATGCAGGAGTCGTACAAGCTCGACTACATTGCCGAGAAGGAGCTGGAGACGGCCAAGGTCGACTTTTCTGCCGATTACAAGTCTATCGACGACATGCGAGCCCGCAACCACGACCTGTTCATCGAATACAACCTTGTTGACGTCCAGTTAATCGTCCAGCTCGACGAAAAGCTGCAGTTCATTCGCCAGGCTGCAACGATTGCCTATGACGCCAAGGTCAATCTAAACGACGTGTTTGGATCGGTGCGGTTGTGGGACGTACTGATTCACAACTACCTACTCGAGCGAAACGTTGCCGTGCCTCCCATGCCCGAGCGCGCTCAGCGCGACTCGATCCGGGGAGCCTTCGTCAAAGACCCACAATGCGGCAGGCATCTGTGCGTAGCCAGCTTCGACCTTGCTTCTCTCTACCCGTCGTTGATTCGTCAGTACAACATCTCCCCCGACATGTTTCGTGGTCGACTGTCCAGGCCTCCGACTGTGAGTCAGATTCTGGCCGGGTCCTTCGACGCAGACGCCGAGGTCCAGAATTGGTACGGTCGTAATTGCACCGTATCTGCGGCCGGCGTCGTCTTCTCCAAGGAGAAGCAGGGCTTCCTGTCGGCACTCATGGAACGCATGTTTGAGGATCGCTCGAAGTACAAGCGAGCGATGATCACCAAGAAGAAGAAGCTTGAGAAGCTGCCGCCCGACACGCCCAGCAACGAGAGAGACAAGCTGAAGGCCGAGATCCAGCGTCTCGATGCCATGCAGCAAGCCAAGAAGGTCGGGCTGAACTCGGCGTATGGAGCACTTGGCAACGTGGCATATCGGTGGTATCAGCGCGAGCTCGCCGAGTCAATCACCTTGTCGGGACAGGTCGCAATCAGGTGGATGGAGCGACATCTCAACTCGTTCCTGAACAAAGCATGCGGTACTACAGACGTCGACTTCGTCATTGCTATCGACACCGACTCGCTGTACCTGAACCTCGAGCGACTGGTCCGCATGAAGCACCCAGACCTCGAGAGCCTTCCCAAGACCGAGCTGATCCAACTGATGGACACGCTGTGCGAGAAGGTCGTTGCTCCTCAGATCAACAAGGGCTACGAGCAACTGGCGCAGCGTACGCATGCTTTCGGACAGCACATGACGATGAAGCGCGAAGCTCTCGCAGACGCTGCGGTCTGGGTGGGCAAAAAGCGCTATGCGATCAACATGTACAACCACGAGGGCGTGCAGTTTGTTGATCCTATCGTCAAGATGACGGGACTCGATGCGGTCAGGTCCTCGACGCCCAAGTACATCAAGACAATTCTCCACAAGGCATTCGAGATTCTGCTGACAGGGACCGAACAGCAGTTGCAAGAGACGATTGCTGCCGCCCGGGACGACTTCTGTCGGCAGCCGTTTGCTAGGCTAGCCAAGGCTAGCACCGCCAACGGATTGGACAAGTACAGAGCAGATCCGCCGCTCATCGCAGTGCCTCGGTGCCCCATCCACGTCCGAGGCGCATTGGTGTACAACTGGTGGTTGGACGCGAGGGGTCTCGGACACCTTCCGCGAGTCAGAGAGGGCGACAAGATCAAGTTCGCGTACCTCAATCTGCCCAACCCAGCACGAAGCAACGTGATCTCGATTCCCTCTGGTGACATGCCAGCCGAACTTGGTCTCGACGATTACGTCGATCGCCATCTCCAGTTCGACAAGATGATCGTTGAGCCCATTCAACATGCATGCGACCATATGGGGTGGAGTGCAACCAAGCGCGCCACTCTTTCCTCGTTCTTCGGATGACGCACATATATGCGCGACTATGGGTTCACAACAGACGACGACAGTCCTCTAAAGCCGTCCAGCGAGTGGCACCGACACGTCGACGCAATCGAGAGTCTGGTGCTGCCGTTGTTGCAGCACTTGCAGACCGACCCCGACAAGGCGACAATTCGATGGCCCGATCGGGCTTCGCAGATGGCAGAGCTCGAGAAGGCGTTCGTCGAGATCGCGAACTCCATGCGTGTAATCACAACACCCCTCTCCACAAAGGACACCCATGAAGACCAATGACCTCCGAAGCCGGCTGCTATCGAACAGCACCATCAAGGACACGGCCGTCCTCTCCGAGTCTCAGTTCTTCTCTAAGAAAGACCAGATCACGACGTCCATTCCGGCCCTCAACGTAGCATTCAGCGGATGCCTGGATGGCGGGTTTGTGCCCGGACTGACGATGTTTGCAGGGCCGTCAAAGCACTTCAAGACCATGTTCAGTCTGATCATGGCGAAGAGCTATCTGGACAAGTACAAGGACGCCGTACTGTTGTTCTTGGATAGCGAATTCGGGACTCCCATCAGCTACTTCGAGTCGATGCACATCGACATGGACCGCGTCGTGCACACGCCGATCACGGACGTCGAGCAGCTCAAGTTCGAGTTGATGAAGCAGCTCGAAGGGATTGTCAGAGGAGACCACGTCATCGTCGTAGTCGACTCCATCGGCAATCTCGCTTCGAAGAAGGAGGTCGAGGATGCGCTCGACGGCAAGTCGGTCGCTGACATGAGCCGAGCAAAGCAGCTCAAGTCGCTGTTCCGCATGATCACTCCGCACCTCACCCTGAAGGACATTCCGATGGTCGTGGTGAACCACACGTACAAAGAGATCAGCGTGTTCCCCAAGGACATCGTCGGTGGTGGAACGGGCGCATACTATGGGTCGGACAACATCTACATCCTTGGCCGGCAGCAGGACAAGGAAGGATCCGGCGCCGATGCCGAGCTCAGCGGCTGGAACTTCATCATCAACGTCGAGAAGAGTCGGTATGTCCGCGAAAAGACCAAGATTCCGATTACCGTCGGGTTCGAGGGCGGCGTGTCGAAGTTTTCGGGGCTGCTCGACATGGCGTTGGAATTCAGCGTCGTCGTCAAGCCGAAGAACGGCTGGTACCAGATCGCCGGGCAAGACAAGCTGTGGCGGCGTGCTGACACCAACAGCGACGTGTTCTGGGACAACGTGTTTGCCAACACTGACTTCAAGCAGCGCGTTTTGCAACACTACACGCTCAGCACGACGAGCATGATGCAACAC
>Ga0209103_1000306_pt1 | contig 15507 bp, 14 predicted proteins | sample 4C3metaG_FD_184152 | JGI IMG/M metagenome (GOLD analysis project Ga0209103, IMG submission 184152) | Freshwater bacterial and archeal communities from Indian Creek, Illinois, USA - 4C3 metaG (SPAdes) (version 2) | ecosystem: Environmental > Aquatic > Freshwater > Unclassified | place: USA...
GTGTTGCCCAACGCCATGAACACGACACCCACCCAGCAGAACCCGGCCGCCCAAGACCGCATCCTGATCCTCGATTTCGGCAGCCAGGTGACGCAGCTCATCGCGCGCCGCCTGCGCGAGTCGGGCGTCTATTGCGAAATCTGGCCCTTCAATGCCGCGCCTGAGGCGCGCATCCGCGCCTTCGCCCCCAAGGGCATCATCTTCTCGGGCGGGCCGGCCTCCGTGACCGAGGGCGAAAGCCCCCGCGCGCCGGATTATGCCTTCGCCTCGGGCCTGCCCATCCTGGGCATCTGCTACGGCCAGCAGACGCTGGCGCATCAGCTGGGCGGCACGGTCGAGGGCGGGCATGCACGCGAATTCGGCCGCGCCGTCGTCACCGTCACCTCCGATTGCCCGATCACCCAGGGCGTCTGGGCCAAGGGCGCGCGCGAGACGGTCTGGATGTCCCATGGCGACCGCATCACCGCGCTGCCGCCAGGCTTCCGTGTGGTGGCCGAGAGCGAGGGCGCGCCCTTCGCGCTGATCGCCGATGATGCCCGCCGCTATTACGGCACGATGTTCCACCCAGAGGTGGTGCACACCCCCCATGGCGCGGCGCTGCTGCGGAACTTCACCCATGGCATTTGCGGCTGCACGGGCGATTGGACCATGGCCGGCTATCGCGCCGAGACCATCGCCAAGATCCGCGCCCAGGTGGGAAGCGGCCGCGTGATCTGCGGGCTTTCCGGCGGCGTGGATTCCTCGGTGGCGGCGGTGCTGCTGCATGAGGCGATCGGCGACCAACTGACCTGCATCTATGTGGATCACGGCCTGATGCGCGCCAATGAGAGCGAGCAGGTGGTGAAGACCTTCCGCGACCGCTTCAACATCAAGCTCGTGCATCGCGACGCGAGCGACCTGTTCCTCGGCCAGCTCTCCGGCGTCACCGACCCCGAGCAGAAGCGCAAGATCATCGGCCGGCTTTTCATCGAGGTCTTCGAGGAGGAGCAGAACAAGATCGGCGGCGCGGATTTCCTGGCGCAAGGCACGCTCTATCCGGACGTGATCGAGAGCGTCTCGGCCACGGGCGGGCCTTCGGTGACGATCAAGAGCCACCACAATGTGGGCGGCCTGCCGGCCGGCATGCGGATGCGGCTGGTGGAGCCGCTGCGTGAACTGTTCAAGGATGAGGTGCGCGTCCTGGGCCGCGAGCTCGGCATGCCCGAGGAAATCGTGGGCCGGCATCCCTTCCCCGGGCCGGGCCTGGCCATCCGCATCCCTGGCGAGGTGACGCGGGAGAAGGCAGACCTGCTGCGGAAGGTGGATACCGTCTATCTGGAGGAAATCCGCGCGGCCGGCCTCTATGACGCCATCTGGCAGGCCTTCGCCGTGCTGCTGCCGGTCCGCACCGTGGGCGTGATGGGCGATGGCCGCACCTATGACATGGCCTGCGCGCTGCGCGCCGTGACCAGCACGGATGGCATGACGGCGGAGTTCTATCCCTTCGACATGGCGTTCCTGGGCCGGGTGGCGAACCGCATCGTGAATGAGGTGCGCGGCGTGAACCGGGTGACGTATGACATCACGAGCAAGCCGCCGGGGACGATCGAGTGGGAGTAAGGAGGGCCGCACCTGCCCCTTCCGCCTGAACCGCGCGGATCTTCGCCGCCGCCAGGCCCAACTCCATGAACAGCGTCGCAACCGGAGCCACCATGCCCATCACCCTCCATGGCATCAAGAATTGCGACACCATGAAGAAGGCCCGCGCCTGGCTGGATGCGAAGGGCGTCGCCTACGCCTTCCATGACTACAAGACGCAGGGCATCGCGCCCGAAACACTCGCCGCCTGGGTGGGGGAGCTGGGCTGGGAGGCGCTGCTGAACCGCGCCGGCACCACCTTCCGCAAGCTGCCCGAGGCGGAGAAGCAGGGCCTGGACGCCGCGCGCGCCATGGCGCTGATGCTGGCCCAGCCCTCGATGATCAAGCGGCCGGTGCTGGATCTCGGCCCGCGCCGCCTGGTGGGTTTCAGCGCGCAGGCTTACGCAAAGGCGCTGGGCTGAGTCTTTTGATGGGCGCGGCGGCGCGGGGCGGCGGATTTTCCATCCGCTGATTGATCCGGACACGCAAAGCCGCATCTTCCCCGTGCTGGCGGAGAGCTGGCGCAATGTGGATGACTTCACCTGGGAATTCCGCCTGCGTGAGGGCGTGCGCTTCCATGACGGCACGCCTTTCGAGGCGGAGGATGTCGCCTTCTCCTTCACGCGCGAGCCGACACCCTTCTTCGACCGCGACATCACCGCGATCATGATGCTCTCCCGCCGCATCCACGCGAATGCCACGCTGGGGGATTTCAACCAGGGCCGCGCGCTGATCGGCACCGGCGCCTATCGCCATGTGAGCTGCACCCCGCAACCCGGATTTCCGGGCCAGGCGATGCGCGCGGCCACGGATGATCCGGGCGTGATTTCCGTGCATGATCTGCGCGTGATCTGGGCAGCGCAGCGGGCGCGAGTGCGTTACGATGCGAGCCCCATCTGGTACACCAATGCTCTGCTGGCCTCGCCCGCCGAGTGATCAAACCGAGGTCGCACCATGCCTGACAGGTCCATTCTCACCCGGCTGAGTGACGCCGTGGATCGCGGCTTTGACGAGCAGGTGCGATTCCTCGCGGATATCGTGCGCCACCCCTCGCTGCGCGGGCGCGAGGCGCCGCTGCAGGACCACATGGCGCGCTGGTTCAATGCCCGCGGCTACAGCGTGGACCGCTTCTCCATCGCCGATGTGCCGCTGGCCGAACACCCCAAGGCCAGCCCGATGGTCGAGGTGGACCCCGCCGGCTCCTTCCAGGTTGTGGCCTCCAAGCGCTGCGCCGCCCCCACCGGCCGCAGCCTCATCATCCAGGGGCATATTGACGTGGTGCCCGAAGGCCCGGCCGAGATGTGGAGTTTCCCACCCTATGGCGCCACGGTGAAGGATGGCTGGATGTATGGGCGCGGCGCCAATGACATGAAGGCCGGCGTCTCGGCCATGTGCTTCGCCATGGAGGCGCTGCGCGGCGCGGGCTTCGCGCCCGGCGCAGATATCCACCTGCAAACCGTGACGGAGGAGGAGAGCACCGGCAATGGCGCGCTCGCCACCCTGCTGCGCGGCTACCGGGCCGAGGCCTGCCTGATCCCCGAACCCACCGGCGGCACCATCACCCGCGCCCATACCGGCACCATGTGGTTCCGCCTGAAGGTGCGCGGCGTGCCCGTCCATGTCGCCGTCGCCCAATCGGGCAGCAATGCGATCATGAGCGCCTATCACCTGATCCAGGCCCTGCAGGAACACACCAAGGCGCTGAACCAGGTGGCCAGGACCCATCCCTGGTATTCCCAGTTGCAGGACCCCATCAAGTTCAATCCCGGCATGATCCGGGGCGGCGACTGGGCGAGTTCCACGCCCGCCTGGTGCGAGGTGGATTGCCGAATCGGGCTGCTGCCCGGCCAGGATGTGGCCGAGTGCCAGCGTGCGGTGGAACATGCGGTGGCCACCGCCGCGCGCAGCGACAATTTCCTCTCCAACAACCCGCCCGAGGTGCAGTGGCACGGCTTCCTGGCCGATGGCTTCGTGCTGGAACCCGGCAGCGAGGCCGAGCACATCCTGGCCGAGGCGCATCGCTGCGCCTTTGGTGCGGAGATGGGCGCGCGAATCACGACGGCGGTGAACGATACCCGGTTCTATGGGCTGTATTTCGACATGCCGGCGCTTTGCTACGGCCCCCAGGGCGAGAACAACCACGGCTTTGACGAGCGCACCAACCTCCAACACCTCAAGACCACGACACTCGCCATGGCCTGCTTCATCGCCGATTGGTGCGGGTTGCAGCCCCTGGAGTGAACGGGCGGCCGCCCCCTTCGGCCAGTACAGCCCTGTGGATAAGGAGGCTGCCCCCCGGCCGCCGTGACACGGCTGCCTTGTGTTTCGCGCGGGCCTCCAATATGGACATATAGGGAACATCGGCGGAGTTACAGGAGTTTCCGCGAAAGCGCGGGGAGGCTTGCAACCACCGTATCTGGTGTTCATTGATCCTGAGGCCGCTATATGTAGTTGCGGCGACGGCGTGTTTGAGGCATATCCCGCAACCGAGTTCGAGGGGGAAGTACCGTGTTCGATGCCGTTCAGCTTCAGGGACATTTCCAGGTCCGGATGGATCGCCGCCGGGATTGCCTGCTGACCGATTTCGGCCGGGCCACGCTCGATGACCGCTACCTCCTGCCGGGCGAAAGCTACCAGGACCTGTTTGCCCGCGTGGCCTCGGCCTATGGCGATGACGCGGCGCATTCGCAGCGGCTCTATGACTACATCAGCAAGCTCTGGTTCATGCCGGCGACGCCGGTGCTGTCCAATGGCGGCACGACGCGCGGCCTGCCCATCTCCTGCTTCCTGAACGAGGCGAATGACAGCCTCGATTCGATCGTGGACCTCTGGAATGAGAATGTCTGGCTGGCCTCCAAGGGCGGCGGCATCGGCTCCTATTGGGGCAATCTGCGTAGCCTGGGCGAGAAGGTCGGCCAGAATGGCAAGACCTCGGGCATTGTCCCCTTCATCCGGGTGATGGACAGCCTGACGCTGGCGATTTCCCAGGGCTCGCTGCGCCGCGGTTCGGCCGCCGTCTATCTGCCGGTCTCCCACCCGGAGATCGAGGAATTCATCGAGATCCGCCGCCCGACCGGTGGCGATCCGAATCGCAAGGCGCTGAACCTGCACCACGGCATCCTGCTGACGGACAAGTTCATGCGCGCCGTGGAAGCCGATGAGGCCTGGGCGCTGACCTCGCCCAAGGATCACGCCATCGTGCGCACCATCTCGGCGCGCTCGCTGTGGATTCGCATGCTGACCGCCCGCATCGAGACGGGCGAGCCGTATTTCATCTATGCCGACCACGTGAACAATGCGCGGCCCGAGCATCACAAGCTGGCCGGGCTGGAAGTGAAGACCTCCAACCTCTGCTCCGAAATCACCCTGCCCACCGGGATTGACCAGCATGGCCAGCAGCGTACCGCGGTGTGCTGCCTCTCCTCGCTCAACCTTGAGACCTGGATGGAGTGGAAGGACGACCCGCTCTTCATCACCGACGTGATGCGCTTCCTGGACAATGTCCTGCAGAACTTCATTGATACGGCGCCCGATTCCATGGCCAAGGCGCGCTATTCCGCGATGCGCGAGCGCTCGGTGGGCCTGGGCGTCATGGGCTTCCACAGCTTCCTCCAGGGGCTGAACGTTCCCTTCGAGAGCGTGGTGGCGAAGGTCTGGAACAAGAAGATGTTCCGCCACATCCGCACCCAGGCCGACAACGCCTCGCGCCTGCTGGCCGAGGAGCGCGGCGCCTGCCCCGATGCCGCCGAATATGGCTTCATGGAGCGCTTCTCCAACAAGATGGCGATTGCGCCCACCGCGTCCATCTCCATCATCTGCGGCGGCGCCTCGCCCGGCATCGAGCCGATCGCGGCGAATGTTTACAACCACAAGACGCTGTCGGGCTCCTACATCGTCCGCAACCCGTATCTCAAGGCGGTGCTGGAGAAGCATGGCCGCGACGATGCCGATACCTGGACGACGATCACCGTCAGCAAGGGCTCGGTGCAGCACCTGGACTTCCTGAGCGAGCAGGAAAAAGCCGTCTTCAAGACCGCCTTCGAGCTGGACCAGCGCTGGGTGATCGAACACGCGGCCGACCGCACGCCCTTCATCTGCCAGGCGCAGTCGCTCAACCTGTTCCTGCCGGCGAATGTCCATAAGCGGGACCTGCACCAGATCCACATGATGGCGTGGAAGAAGGGCGTGAAGTCGCTCTATTACTGCCGCAGCCTCTCCATCCAGCGGGCCGATACGGTCAGCGAAAAGGTGGTGGGCCAGGGCGATGTGATGACACGCCACAAGGATGACGCGGTACTGCCGCTGCAAACGCCGGCGATTGCCAGCACGAATTACGAGGAATGCCTGGCTTGCCAGTGAAGTGAGGCCAGGGGCTCGGCCCCTGGACCCCGGCCGGAAATTCGTTTCCTGCCGATTTTTCAGGGGCAGAGCCCCTGAGTTTCAACATCACACATCGAGGCACCAGCCATGGCCGACGGTTTCGCTCCCGACGAACTCCCCGTGAAGTTCGATCTCCTGACTTCCAACCCGGTCTACAAGCCCTTCCGCTACCCCTGGGCCTACGAGGCCTGGCTCCAGCAGCAGCGCATCCATTGGCTGCCCGAGGAAGTGCCGCTGGCCGATGACGTCAAGGATTGGCAGAAGAACCTCACCCCTGGTGAGAAGAACCTGCTCACACAGATCTTCCGCTTCTTCACGCAGGCTGATGTCGAGGTGAATAACTGCTACATGAAGCAGTATTCCCAGGTCTTCAAGCCGACCGAAATCCTGATGATGATGTCCGCCTTCTCCAACACCGAGACGATCCACATCGCGGCCTATAGCCACCTGCTGGACACCATCGGCATGCCGGAGACCGAGTACACCGCCTTCCTCAAATACAAGGAGATGAAGGACAAGTACGACTACATGCATGCCTTCACGGTGGACAACAAGGTCGAGATCGCCAAGACGCTGGCAGCCTTCGGCGCCTTCACCGAGGGGTTGCAGCTCTTTGCCTCCTTTGCGATTCTCATGAATTTCCCGCGCTTCAACAAGATGAAAGGCATGGGGCAGATCGTCTCCTGGTCGGTCCGGGATGAGACGCTGCATTGCCTCTCCGTGATCCGGCTGTTCCGCACCTTCGTGCAGGAAAACCCGGAAATCTGGACCGAGGATCTGCGCCGCGATCTCTACCTGATCTGCTCCACCATCGTGGATCACGAGGACGCCTTCATTGACCTCGCCTTCGAACTCGGCGGCGTGGAAGGCCTGACGGGGGAGGAAGTGAAGCTCTACATCCGCTTCATCGCCGATCGCCGCCTGCAGCAGCTGGGGCTGGAGCCGCTCTACCACACGGACAAGAACCCGCTCCCCTGGCTGGATGAGATGCTGAACGCCATCGAGCACACGAATTTCTTCGAGAACCGCGCCACGGAGTATTCCAAGGCCTCGACGGAAGGTTCGTGGGAAGATGCCTTCGCGGATGGCACCTTCACCTCCGCGCAGCCCGAGGGCAGCATCGAGCTGGACCCGCGCCACTAGCGCCGTTTCCGCCTCACTGCGTTCGGCTGAACGCCTCTAGCACTTTGTTTTTGCGAGCATCTTCACCCGCCAGACCGAGTACGGTCAGGCGGGATCTGCTCTAGCGCCGCATCCGATCAAACGGAATCGTTTGATCGGATAAAGATGCTCGAAGAACAGAAAACTGGAGTGGGGGCCGCGCTTCCATCTGCGCGGATCCCGCTCCAAGCCAGGCGTGCCATTGAAGCGGCGGCATGTCGGGGCTAACTCCCCCGCATGCTCCGCATCATCCGCCTTTCCAGTATCCTCCTGCTGACCCTGGTGGCCGGCATCTGGGCCTATGCCTGGGTCAGCAAATCGCCCGGGGAGAGCCCGGGCGAGGCCTTTGCCAACCGCCTGGCCGGCATTTTCGGCCAAGAGATGGCGGTGCCCACCGCCACGGGCGGGGGTGGCATGCAATTGCCGCCCGGCCTGTCGCTCGGCGGCCCCTTCGAATTGGTGAACCAGGCCGGCCAGGCCGTGACCGAGCGCGATTTTGCCGGCCGCTGGATGCTGGTCTATTTCGGCTTCACCTATTGCCCCGATGTCTGCCCGACCGAACTCGGCACCATCGCCGCCGCGATTGACGCCATGGGCCCGGCCGGGGAATTGGTGACGCCGGTTCTCATCACCATTGATCCGCAGCGCGACACGCCGGCCCAGCTGGCGGATTACGTCTCGCGCTTCCATCCCCGCATGCAGGGGCTGACCGGCACGCCCGAGCAGGTGGCCGCCGCCGCCCGGCGCTATCGCGTTTATTTCGCGCGCGTGCAGCGACCGGAGATGACGGATTACCTCATGGACCACTCCAGCTTCATCTATCTGGTGGGGCCGGATGCCAAGGTGCGCGCCCTGTTCCGGCCGGAAACCAGCCCCGAGGCCATAGCGGCGGCGGCGCAGGCGCAGATGCGCGCGGCACGAAATCCCGCATCCTGAGTCTTGGCGAAACGCCTCGATTCGGGGCATAAATCCTGCTTTGCAAAGGTGTTGCCTTGTTCGGCCACCCAGAGGAGTTGTTCATGGCGGAAGACGAAGACCGCAGCGAAGGCCAGGAGGATTCCGCCCGGCCAGGCGCGGCCCCCCGGCAGGGCCGCCGCCTCTCGGACAAGATCCTGGTCGCCTTCCACCAGGCCTGCGATCAGGCCGATTTCGAGGTGGCGGAGCAATTGCTGCGCGTGCTGGAAATGATGCTGACCCGCCGCCCCGTCTCGCCCGACATCAACCGCCGGCGCAACATCGAGACGCTGGTGGCCGCGCATGAGCGCCTTTGGCATCTGCGCCATCCGGAGGCGAATGGCGAGCAGTAGCCCTCGCCCACCATCGGCGGGACAACATCATGAGCGGTCCGCTTCGCCTCGCCCTGGTCGAGGATGACCCATTGCAGCGCTGCATCGTCAGCGAATATCTCGCGCAGCATGGGCTGCGCCCCGCCATCTTCGCCTCGGGCGCCGAATTCAAGCGTGAGCACGCGCAATCCCTGCCCGACCTCGCCCTCCTCGACGTCCATCTGAAGGAGGCGGAGGACGGCTTCGCCCTCGCCCGCTGGGCGCGGGCGCGTTCCTCGCGCATGGGCATCATCATGCTGACGGCGGCGGGCGATACGGTGGACCGCGTGGTCGGGCTCGAATCCGGCGCCGATGACTACGTCACCAAGCCCTTCGAACCGCGGGAACTGGTGGCGCGCATCAAGGCCCTGCTGCGCCGCGCCGCCAATGCCCCCCCGCCGCCGGCCCTGCTGACCGAGATGCGCGTCGGCACCGCCCGCCTCGATGTCGGGCGCCGGGTGCTGATCCTGGCGGATGGCACGGAGGATGCGCTCTCGGCCAGCGAGTTCGACCTGCTGCACATCCTGGTCAAGCACCCCAACCGCCCGCTCTCGCGCGAATGGCTGCTGGAAACGGCGGCCCATCGCGAGGCCGAGGCCTTCGACCGCGCGATTGACAACCGCATCATGCGCCTGCGCCGCAAGCTGGAGGCAGACCCCGCCAAGCCCGAGGCGATCCGCTCGGTGCGCGGCGTGGGCTACATCTTCGTGCCGCCCAAGGATTGAGCCGCGGCCTGCGGGCGCCCTATGCCCCCGCCAGCGCGCCTGCCACCCGCCGGGCGAAATCCGCCGGGTCACGCGGCGCATCGCCATCCTGCAGGCGTGCCAGGTCAAACAGCAGCCCGGCCTGGTCGGCCAGGGCCGCATCATCCATCTCGCCCTCGGCCAGCTTGCGGATCAGGGCGTGGCGCGGATTGACCTCCAGCACCGGCAGCCCGCCCGGAAAGCCACGGCCCGTGCGGCGCAGCAGCCTTTGCATCGCGAGGTCCGGCCCATATTCGCCGGCGGCCAGCACGGCGGCGCTCTCCACCAGGCGATCCGTCGCGCGCACATCGCAGACATGCTCGGACAGCGCCGCCTTGAGCCGCTCGAGCAGCACCGAGACATCGGGCGCCCCCTCGCCTTCCAGCGCCTCCAGGCTGGCGGCGCCCTGGGTGATGCTGCGGATCGGCTTCTCCTCGAAGCTGCCCAGGCGCTCCGGCCAGAAGGCATCAATCTGCTCCGAGAGCAGCAGCACCTCCAGCCCGCGCGCGCGATAGCCTTCCAACTGCGGGGATTTGGCCAGCGCCGCCGCGTCATCCCCCACCAGGATATGGATCGCCTCCTGGCCTTCCTTCATGCGAGACACATAATCGGCGAGCGAGGTCCAGCCCTCCACGGCCGAGGAGCGGAAGCGCAGCAGCGCCGCCACATCCTTCTGGTGCTCTCCCACCTCCCAGACGCCTTCCTTGAGGACGGAGCCGAAATTCTCCCAGAAGCCGGCATAGCCCTCGGCATCCCTGGCCCGCGTCTTGAGCTCGGAGAGGACCCGGCCGGTTACGGCGCGGCGGATGCGCGCCAGCACCGGCGTGGCTTGCAGCATCTCGCGCGAGACGTTGAGCGGCAGGTCCTCGGTGTCCACCACGCCATGCACGAAGCGCAGGAAGGGCGGCAGGAGTTCCGCCTCATCGGTGATGAACATGCGGCGCACATGCAGGCGCAGGCTGCTCTTGCGGTCTTCCTCGACGGCCTGGAAGGGCTTCATGCCGGGGATGAACAGCAGCGCGGTGAAATCCAGCGCGCCCTCGGCCCGCCAGTGCAGCGTGGCCCAGGGCTTGTCGAAGACATGGCCGAGATGGCGGTAGAAATCCGTGTAGCTTTCCTCGCTCACCTCGGATTTCGGCTTCTGCCACAGCGCCGTGCCGGCATTGGCCGATTCTTCCTTGCCCTCATTGATGACAAGGATGGGGATGGCGATGTGATCCGCCCATTTGCGGATGATGGTCTTCAGGCGCAGCGGCTCCAGGAATTCCTCGGCGTCGGCCTTCATGTGCAGCACGATGTCGGTGCCCGGTTCGGCCCGCTCGGTGGGCGCCAGGGTGTAGTCGCCCCTGCCTTCCGAGGCCCAGAGCCAGGCTTCCCCGGTGCCGGCGCGGCGCGAGGTGACTTCCACCCGCTCGGCCACCATGAAGGCCGAGTAGAAGCCCACGCCGAATTGGCCGATCAGGCTCGGCTTCTCGGCGGCCGGCGCATGGGCCAGGGTCTGGGCGAAGGCCCGCGTGCCGGAGCGCGCGATGGTGCCGAGGTGCTGCGCCAGCTCGGTCTTGCCCATGCCGATGCCGGAATCGGAGATGGTGAGGGTGCGGGCCGCCTTGTCCGGCGTGACGCGGAGGCTGGCTTCGGCGGGCAGGCCCAGCGCCTCGTTGGTCAGCGCTTCGAAGCGCCGCCGATCCACGGCATCGGCCGCGTTGGCGACCAGCTCGCGCAGGAAGATTTCGCGCTCGGAATAGAGTGCATGCACCACCAGATCCAGCAGGCGCCCCACCTCCGCGCCGAATTCATGCCGTTCCACCGTCTCGCTCATTTGCCTCTCCAGTCTGAAAATCAGGCCGCGCGCGATATGCGGGGGCTGGGCGGTGCTTTCAACCTGCCAAGCTTGCATGCCCTCGCCGCCGGGACAAAGCGGCCGGCTCAAGGCGGCAAAATCCGCTGACAATTTGCTGTTCCGCCGCTTCGTCGGCCCTTCGATGGATGCGCCAGCCTGGGATGGGGCCAGCTTCCCCAAGAGCCGTGGCCGGCTGCTGGCGGCGGAGATCACCCGCAAGCTGCCGGCCGCGATGCTGGCTCAGCCGCGGGTGACGGCGTTGGTGCCGGGCAAAGAGTTTTCGGCCGGTGGCACGCTGACCCAGGCCTGGGCCAGTCACACATCGTTCCGGCCCAAGGACACGCCCAGCCTATCCAAGCGAGAAGGCCGGGCCGGTCAGCCGCGCCGGAAGACGCCCTTCACGCTATCGATATGCTTGTCGCTCCAGGCGATGGCCCTTTCCTCCCGCGCCTCGATTCCGAGAATCAGGTGCGGCCAGCGCCGGTCAATCACGCTGACGCCGCGATAGGCCCAGACATATTGGTCCCGCAGGATGAAGGTGCCCAGGCCCACGAAGATGAAGCCGGGCAGGATCGGCAGGATCAGCCCGACGGGGCCGAGGCACAGGAAACCAATACCGATGGCCTTGCGGCGGCGTGATGGACGAAGCTCGATCATGTCGTGCAGGTGGCATCACAGGGGCTGAAATACAAGTGAAATAGCGGGTTACCTCGACCTATGGACCGGCATGAAGTCCTGCCTCTCGCCCCGGCAATGCCTGGTGAAGACGAGCAAAAGCCCCCGCAGATGCCGCCCCGTCGCATCGCAGTGCAGCAATCGCATTGCGCGACTCCCTCTCCCTGGCCCTAATCCGGCGATGATTCATGGCTTTGCTGATTTCGCCAAAAACGATCAGACGCTAGGCTTTGCCCATGCCAGCACCCCGCACCCTTGCCGAACTCGAAGCCGATGTTGCGCGTGATCTCGACCTGACCGGCCACCCACGCGCGCCCTGGCTGCTGCCCCGGACGGTGGGCGGCGCGCCGGCGCTGGATGTGCTGATCATCGGCGGCGGGCAATGCGGCGTGGCGGTGGCGCATGCGTTGAAGCGGGACAAGGTGGACAACATCCTCGTCCTCGACCGCGCGGAATTCGGCCAAGAAGGCCCCTGGACCACCTATGGCCGCATGCGCGCGCTGCGCAGCCTGAAGGACATGACGGGGCCGGATCTCCGCCTGCCCAGCCTCACCTACCAATCCTGGCATGAGGCCAGTTTCGGCGTGGCGAATTGGGAGGCGATGCGCTGGATCCCCAAGGATCTCTGGAATGACTACCTGCTCTGGTTTCGCCGCGTGACGAGCGTGCCGGTCCGCAACGGCGTGGATGCCGGCGCCATCACCCCCGCCCGGACGGATGATGGCCTGCCCGCCTTCCGCGTCGAGAGCAGCCAAGGCCCGATGCATGCGCGCAAGATCGTCCTGGCGACAGGCCAGGAGGGGATCGGCGCCTGGTGGATGCCCGAGCACATCGCCGCCCTGCCCGGGCGCTTCCGCGCGCACACGAATGAGATGATTGATTTCGCGGCCCTGCGCGGCAAGGTCGTGGCGGTGCTGGGCGCCGGCGCCTCGGCCTTCGACAACGCCGCCGTGGCGCTGGAACATGGCGCGGCCGAGGTGCAGATCTTCTGCCGCCGCGCGGAACTCATGGTGGTGCAGCCCTATCGCTGGCTCACCTTCGCGGGCTTCCTGCGCCACATGGGCGAGATGACGGATGAATGGCGCTGGCGCTTCATGGCGCATGTGCTGGGCATGCGCGAGGGCTTCGCGCAGGATCATTATGACCGCGTGATCCGCTTCCCGAATTTCCGCCTGAATCGCGGCGCCGAATGGCAGGCCGCGCGCATCGAGAATGACCGCGTGGTGCTGACCACCCCGCGCGGCGAATTCACCGCCGATTACTGCATCACCGGCACCGGCGTTCGCATGGATGCAAGGCTGCGCCCCGAACTCGCCCATTGCGCCGACAACATCGCCACCTGGGGAGACCGCTACACCCCCCCGCCCGGGGAAGCCAATCCGCACCTGGCCCTCTACCCCTATCTGAATGCCGACAGCGCCTTCGTGGAAAAGCGCCCGGGGCGGACGCCCTGGATTTCCGGCATCCATCTGTTCGGAATCGGCACCACGATGAGCTTCGGCCCGGCGGGCAGCTCCATCAACGCCATGGCGATCTCGGCGCCGCGCGTGGCGGCCGGCGTCACGCGCAACCTCTTTGCCGAGGACATGCCGCGCCTCTATGGCGATCTCTGCGCCTATGACGAGAAGCAGGTGGAAGTGGCTGCGGCCCGCCTGGCCGCGGAGTAGGCGCGCTGGCTCAGGATACCCGCAAGGGCCTGCTGCTGATGGTGGCGGCCATGTTCGTCTTTGGCACGCAGGACGCGATCTCGCGCTACCTGGCCGAGTTCTATTCGGTGCTGGGCATCCTGCTGATCCGCTACTGGTTCTTCGCGGGCTTCGTGGCGCTGCGCGCCGCCCGCGCGCCGGGTGGCTTCGCCCAGGTGCTCCGCAGCCGGCGCCCCTTCCTCCAGATCCTGCGCGGCGTGATGCTGGTGGTGCAGGTCTGGATGATCGTGACCGCCTTCAAGCTGCTGGGCCTGGTGGAAACCCACGCGATCTTCGCCTGCTATCCATTGATCATCACGGCCCTCGCCGGCCCGGTCTTGGGCGAGCGGGTGACGCTGATGCGCTGGCTGACCATCCTGGTGGGCGCGCTGGGCGTGCTGCTCATCCTGCGGCCTGGGCCGGGGATGTTCGCGCCGGCCTCGCTCCTCGTGCTCGTCGCCGCGCTGAATTTCGCGGTCTATGGGCTGATCACGCGGCTGGTGGCGCGCGATGACACGCCGGAGACGAGCTTCTTCTACACCGGCATGGCGGGTGCGGCGGCGATAACGCTGCTGACGCCCTGGATCTGGACGCCCATCGCCGTGGCGGATTGGGGCTGGATGGCGCTGCTCTGCGTCTCCGGCACGCTCGGCCATTACCTGCTGATCCGCGCGCTGGATCTGGCGGAGGCAAGCCGGCTGCAACCGCTCGCCTATTTCCAGCTGATCTTCGCCGCGGCCCTCGGCGTGCTGGTCTTCGCCGAGCCGCTGCCCTGGATGACGGTGCTGGGCGGCGCGCTGGTGGTGGGCGCCGGCTTGGTCAATCTGCGGCTGGCGCGGCTGGGGCGGTAGGGTCTGGCCGCCTTTGGCTGCGCCAGTCAGCCCCTCAGCGCCCCTTCAGCATCGCCGCCAATTGCGCCGAGAGGCCAATGCTGTTCCGCCCGCGCGGCGCGGCGAAGCTGCCACTCACGGGCTTGGGCAGCTTCAGCGCCACCAGCATTTCGGCCAGCTTCACGCCGCAGGCCATGCCATCGAGCAGCGGCACGGCGGCATCTTCCTGCATCCGCGCGGCATAGCCGGCCAGGGCAGCCCCCCCCAGGATCACGCTTTCCGCACCCTCGGCCACCGCGCGCGCGATGCCGTCCATCACCTTGCGCTGCACGCCCGCCGGGTCGCGCACGCTCTCCTGCGGGGTCGCATCCACGCCGATCAGCGAAGCGAGGCGCCCGGCCAGGCCATGCTGCGCGATGCGCTCGCGATAGGTTTCCACGCCGCCGAAAGTGACCAGGCCGAAGCGCCCGCCCACCAGGCAGGCGGTGAAGCAGGCGGCCTCGGTCATCCCCACCACCGGCACCGGCATCAACTGCCGCGCGGCTTCCAGCGCCGTGTCATGGCTGACGGCCAGCAGCACGGCATCCACCTGCCCCGCATATTCGGCCAGCAGCGCCAGCAGCGCGTGGCCCGCGATGATGTTCTCGGCCCGCGTGCTGATCACCTCGGGGCCGAAGCGCGGCGTGGCGGGGATGATCTCTGTGCCCGGCGCGGCGGCGGCGCGGGCGGCCTCGGCGCAGATCTGCGTGATGGCCTCGGTGGTGTTGGCATTGGCGACGAGCAGACGCATCCTGTGTTCCTTCGCGGCGGTATCGCCATGCGACACGAAAAGGGATCTCCATGGAAGCCAAGCTCGACCTGCCCTTCGACAATGACGCGATGCTCGCCGGCCTGCGGACATGGGTGGAGTGCGAAAGCCCCACGCATGACGCCGCCGCGGTGAACCGCATGATGTCGCTCGCCGCGCGGCATTTGGCGCTGATGGGCGCGACCGTCGAGACGATTCCCGGCCGCATGGGCTTTGGCGATTGCATCCGCGCCCGCTTCCCGCACCCCTCCAACGAGCCCGGCATCCTGGTCATGGCGCATCTGGACACGGTGCATCCCGTCGGCACGCTGGCGAACGGCCTGCCCTTCCGGCGCGAGGGCGACCGCGCCTACGGCCCCGGCATCCAGGACATGAAGGGCGGCACCTACCTCGCCATCGAGGCGATCCGCCAGCTTGCCATCGCCGGCATCGCCACCTCCAAG
>Ga0209103_1000307_pt1 | contig 15506 bp, 12 predicted proteins | sample 4C3metaG_FD_184152 | JGI IMG/M metagenome (GOLD analysis project Ga0209103, IMG submission 184152) | Freshwater bacterial and archeal communities from Indian Creek, Illinois, USA - 4C3 metaG (SPAdes) (version 2) | ecosystem: Environmental > Aquatic > Freshwater > Unclassified | place: USA...
CTATTCCGCTCGGCCCTGCTGGTCGAGGCCAAGGGCGATGCCTCGCCCGTCACGGAAGCTGACCGCGCGGCCGAACGCGCGCTGCGCGCCCATCTCACCGAGCGCTTCCCCACCCACGGCATCATGGGGGAGGAATACGGCACCGAGCGCGGCGATTCCGAATATCTCTGGGTACTGGACCCGATTGACGGCACCCGTGCCTTCCTCACCGGACGCCCCATCTTCGGTACGCTGATCGGTCTGCTGCATCGTGGCAAACCCATCCTCGGCCTGATTGACCAGCCGGTGACGGGCGAGCGCTGGTTGGGCGTCACGGGTCAGCGCACGCGATTCACCAGCCCGATGGGCGGCACCGCCGCCTGCCGGCCCTGCGCCAGCCTGGCCACCGCCGAGCTCTCCTGCACCTCGCCCGATATTTTTGACGCCGCCGACACCATCCGTTTCGAGCGCGTGCGCCGGGCGGCCCGCCGCGTCACCTGGGGTGGCGATTGCTACGCCTACGGGTTGGTCGCCCTCGGCCTGGTGGATGCCGTGGTGGAGGGCACGCTCAAGCCCTGGGACTGGGCCGCGCTGGTGCCGGTGATCGAGGGCGCCGGCGGCCGCGTGACCGACTGGCAGGGCCAGCCCCTCACGCTGGATAGCCCTGGCGAGGTCATCGCGGTCGGCGATGCTGCCCTTCTTTCTGAGATCGTTTCGCTGCTCGGCTGACTTCGCGGTTGTCCTGGGCGCTTCGCACCCCCAATCTCTGAAGCATGATGCATCGTCGCGATCTCTTTGCCGCCGGCTTCGGGCTGGTCTCCTTTTCGGCCGCGGCCCAAACCGCGCCGCCCATCCGCACCCATGCGCTTTCGCTGCTGGGGGAACCGGCGCTGCCGGCGGATTTCCCGCATTTTCCCTGGGTGAATCCGAATGCGCTGAAGGGGGGGGAAATCGCCCTGACGGCGCTGGGCAGCTATGACAGCTTCAACCAGTTCATCCTGCGCGGCACGGCGGCGGTAGGCCTCAACAGCCTCTATGACAGCCTCTTGATGGAAAGCGCCGACGAGGCGAGCACGGAATACGCGCACCTCGCCGAAATCGTCGAAATCCCGGCGGACCGCATGGGCGTCAGCTTTGAGCTGCGCGAGACGGCGCGCTGGCATGATGGCCGCCCCATCAGCGCCGGGGATGTGGCCTGGACCTTCAATACACTCCGCACCCAGGGCCGCCCCTTCTACCGCGCCTATTGGGGCGATGTGGCCGAGGTGGTGGTGGAGAGCCCGCGCCGCGTCACCTTCCGCTTCCGCACCAATGAAAACCGCGAGCTGGCGCTGATCCTCGGCCAGATGAACATCCTGCCCAGGCACTTCTGGGAGGGGCGCGATTTCGCGCGCCCCACGCTGGATATCCCGCTCGGCTCCGGCCCCTATCGGGTGGAGCGCTTCGAATCCGGCCGCAGCATCGCCTATCGCCGCGTGGCCGATTATTGGGCGGTGAACCTCAACACCCGGCGCGGCATGCAGAATTTCGACGTGATGCGCTATGAGTATTTTCGCGATACCACCGTCGCCTTCGAGGCCTTCAAGGCCGGGCAGATTGATTTCCGCACGGAGAACATCGCCCGCAACTGGGCCACCGGCTACGACTTCCCGGCCATGCGGCGCGGCCTCGTGAAGCGCGACGAAATCCGCCACCAGCTGCCCACCGGCATGCAGGCCTTCGTGATGAACCTGCGCCGCCCGCTGTTCCAGGATGCCCGCGTGCGCGAGGCGCTGACGCAGGTCTTCGACTATGAATGGCTCAACGCCAATATCTTCAACGGCGCCTATGCGCGGACCACCAGCTTCTTCTCCAACAGCGAGCTTGCTTCATCCGGCCTGCCGACGGGCCGCGAGCTTGCCATCCTGGAGCGCTTCCGCGCGCAACTGCCTGAGACCATCTTCACCACCGAGCACCGCCTGCCCACCACGGATGGCAGCGGCAACAACCGCGATGGGCTGCGCCGCGCGCTGGACCTGATGCGCCAGGCCGGCTGGACCATCCGCGACCGGCGCCTGGTGAACGCCCAGGGGCAGCGCTTCGAATTCGAGATCCTGCTCAATGGCGCGAGCTTCGAGCGCGTCGCGCTGCCCTATGTCCAATGGCTGCAACGCCTGGGCGTGGAAGCGCGCGTCCGCACGGTGGACCCGGCGCAATACCAGGTCCGCACCGATGCCTTCGATTACGACATGACCGTGGATGTGATGGGGCAATCCCTCTCGCCCGGGAATGAACAGCGCGACTATTTCACATGCGCCAAGGCGCAGGAAAACGGCTCGCAGAACATCGCGGGCATTTGCCATCCGGTGATCGATGCGCTGGTCGAGCAGGTGATCATGGCACCGGACCGCGAGGAACTCATCGCGCGAACCAGGGCATTGGACCGCGTGCTGCTGCACAACCACTTCGTCATCCCGCAATGGCACAACCGCGCCTTCTGGATCGCCTTCTGGGACCGCTTCGGCCGGCCGGAACGCAACCCGAAATACGCGCTGGGCTTCGACACATGGTGGATTGATCCGGTGCGCGACCGCGCGCTGCAAGAGGCGAGGCGGAGCCTGTGATGAGTGGTGCGCGCCAGCGGGCGGGCGCTGCCCCCTCGCACTCCCCCGCCCGGCATTTTCATCCCTGGACCCAAACTCCCCGGCGGGAGGGTCCGGGAAGGCAGCGCCCGCCCGCGGCGCGCACTCACCCATGACAAGCTATCTGCTGCGCCGCCTGCTGCTCGTGGTGCCGACCTTGTTCGGCATCATCCTGATCAATTTCGCCGTGATCCAGTTCGCGCCTGGCGGCCCGGTCGAGCAGATGATCGCCGAGATTCGCGGCCAGGGTGACACGATGGGCCGCCTGACCGGCGAGGGGAATAACGAGACGCGCCCGCAACCGGCCTCCAGGGCCGAGGGCGGTGGTTCGCAATACCGCGGCGCGCGCGGCCTGGACCCCGAGGTGGTGCGCGAGATCGAGCGCGCCTTCGGCTTCGACAAGCCCGCCCATGTGCGCTTTGGCGAAATGCTCTGGGGCTATGTGCGGTTTGACCTGGGGCGTTCGTTGTTCCGGGACCGGCCGGTCTGGGATTTGGTGATGGAGAAACTCCCCGTCTCCATCTCGCTCGGGCTCTGGTCCACGCTGATCATCTATTTGATTTCCATCCCGCTCGGCATTCGCAAGGCGGTGCGGGATGGCTCGCGATTTGATCTGGCGAGCAGCGCGGTGGTGCTGGTGGGCTATGCGATTCCAGGCTTCCTGTTCGCCATCCTGCTGGTGGTGCTGTTTGCCGGCGGCAGCTTCGTGCAGTGGTTCCCGCTGCGGGGATTGGCGACCACGGGCAGCGAGAACTGGCCCTTCTGGGAACGCGCCGCGGATTACGCCTGGCACGTCTTCCTGCCGACGCTGACGCTGGTGATCGGCGGCTTCGCCGGGCTGACGATGCTGACGAAGAACTCCTTCCTGGAGGAGATCAACAAGCAATATGTCGTCACCGCGCGGGCCAAGGGGGCGGGCGAGCAGCGCGTGCTCTACGGGCATGTGTTCCGCAACGCGATGCTGATCATCATCGCGGGGTTTCCGGCCGCCTTCATCGGGGTCCTCTTCACCGGCGCGCTGCTGGTCGAGATCATCTTCTCGCTGGACGGGCTGGGGCTGCTGGGCTTCGAGGCGGCGATCCGGCGCGATTATCCGGTGATGTTCGGCACGCTCTACATCTTCACCCTGCTCGGGCTGGTCATGCAGATCGTGAGCGACTTCACCTATACTCTGGTGGATCCGCGCATTGACTTCGAGACCAGGAGGTAGGGAAGAATGATCCTCTGGCCCCAACCCGATGGCAGCGTGCTGGCCACGCCGCAGCCCGCCCATGCCCTGCTCGCCGGCCAACTCATGCGCGCCCTGGCCGAGCCGCCCGTGCCGCTGGAGCCGGTGGTGAACGCCGCCGCGCAGCATGATTGCGCCTGGATGGGCTGGGAAACCGCCCCCGAATTCGACGCCACCACCGGCCTGCCGCGTCATTTCAACGCGCTCTCGGGCGCCGAGCATGTGCCGATGTGGGAGCGGGGCGTGCGCGAAGCCCTGGCCAATTGGGGCCTCTGGGCGGGACTTTTGATTCTGCGCCATGGCAGCCACATCTATCGTCTCGGCATCCGGGGCAGCCGCATCGCGCCCAATCCCGAAAGCCTTGCCGCGATGGAAGGCTATATGGCGCGCGAGAAGCTCTGGAGCGCCGAATTGATGGCGAAGCTCGGCGTGGAGGAAGCGCAGGTCACCGCCAACCAGCGCAAGATTGCGCTGGTGGATTCCATCGCGCTGGCCTTGTGCTGGGGCCAGGCGCGCTTCGACTGCGGCGGCCCCACGCTGATTCGCACGGGCGCGCGAACCGCCACGCTCGATCCCTGGCCGCTGGCCGGGCCGCGCATCGCGCTGGAGACGGAGGCGCTGCATCTGCCGGGGCCGTTCCCCGATGCCGGGGAGATGCGTGCCGGCATCGCCGATGCCCCGCGGGAGCGGCTGGTGTTCGAACTGGAGGCGGCGTGAGGGTGCTGCTTTCCATGGATCTGGGGCGTGTAGCCCCTCGATGACCCTCTCGCCCCTGACCCGCCGCCGCATCGCCAATTTCCGTGGCAACCGCCGTGGCATGATCTCGCTGTGCATCTTCGGCGTGCTGTTCGTGCTGACGCTCTTCGCCGAACTCCTGGCCAATGACCGGCCGCTGGTGGCGAAGGTGGATGGCACCTGGTTCTTCCCCGTCGTCGTGGAATATGCCGAGAGCGACATCGTCCCCGAGGGCCTGCCCACCCAGGCCGATTGGCACGATCCCGAATTCATGCGCGACGTGGCGGCGCGCGGCTGGGTCGTCTGGCCGCCCATTCGCTACAGCCACGCAACGGTGGTGCGTGATCTCGGCCAGCCGGCGCCCTCGCCGCCCAGTGCGCGCAACTGGCTCGGCACGGATGACCAGGCGCGCGATGTGATGGCGCGGGTGATCTATGGCTTCCGCATTTCGGTGCTGTTCGGCTTCGCGCTGACCATCGCGGCCTCCATCATCGGCATCGCGGCTGGCGCCGTGCAGGGCTATTATGGCGGCTGGACCGACTTGCTGTTCCAGCGCTTCATCGAGATGTGGTCCGGCATGCCGCAACTGTTTCTGCTGATCATCCTGGGCTCCGTCATCGAGCCTTCCTTCTGGACGCTGCTGGGCTTCCTGCTGTTGTTCTCCTGGATGGGGTTGGTGGGCGTGGTGCGGGCCGAATTCCTGCGGGGCCGGAACCTCGATTATGTGCGCGCCGCGCGCGCGCTCGGCGTGTCCGACCCGGCGCTGATGTTCCGCCACATCCTGCCCAATGCGATGGTGGCCACCCTCACCTTCCTGCCCTTCATCCTGTCAGGTTCCGTCACCGTGCTCTCCACGCTGGATTTTCTGGGCTTCGGCCTGCCGCCTGGCTCGGCCTCGCTCGGTGAGTTGCTCAGCCAGGGGAAGAACAACCTCCAGGCGCCCTGGCTGGCCTTCACCGGCTTCGTGGTGCTGGGCGGCGTGCTGACGCTGCTGATCTTCATCGGCGAGGCGGTGCGCGACGCGTTCGACCCGCGCAAATTGCCGGGCGGGAGGCTCGGCTGATGGTTTTTCCCGACCTCAAACGCCGTGCGCGACCTGCCGCCGCTTGGCTGCGGAACGCAGGAGCGTCCCCACTCCTCGATTCGGCGCGCATGCGTGGAGCGCCAGCATGAGCCTGCTTGAGGTGCGCGACCTCTCCGTCGCCTTTCGCGGCAAGCGCGTGGTGCAGGGCGTCTCCTTCACCGTGCATGCGGGCGAGACGGTGGCGCTGGTGGGCGAAAGCGGCTCCGGCAAATCCGTCACCGCCCTCTCCATCCTGCAACTCCTGGCCAATGCCGGCAGCAATCCGGAAGGGCGGATCACGCTGGACGGAACGGATGTGCTGGGCGCGGATCAAGCCACCCTGCACCGCCTGCGCGGCGGGGTGGCGGGCATGGTCTTCCAGGAGCCGATGACCTCGCTCAACCCGCTGCACAGCATCGGCCGCCAGGTGAGCGAGGCGATCACCCTGCACCGCCCGCTGCGGGGCGAGGCATTGCGCCAGGCCGTCATCGCCACCCTCCAGCGCGCCGGCCTGCCCAATGCGGAGGAGCGCATCGCCGCCTACCCGCACCAACTCTCTGGCGGGCAGCGCCAGCGGGTGATGATTGGCGCCGCACTCGCCAATGAGCCGAAGCTGCTCATCGCCGATGAACCCACCACGGCGCTGGACGTGACGATCCAGGCGCAGATCCTGGAATTGCTGGCCGACCTCAAGCGCCGCCTGAACATGGCGCTGCTGCTCATCACGCACGACCTCCAGATCGTGCACCGCCATGCCGATCGTGTGGTGGTGATGAAGGATGGCGCTGTGGTCGAGCAGGGCAGCGTGGCCGAAATCTTCGCCAACCCGCAGCACGCCTACACCCGCATGCTGCTGGCGACCGAGCCGCGTGGCCGCCCGGCCCCCGTCGCGAAGGGGGCGGCGGACATCCTGCAAGGCCAGGATATCCGCGTGCATTTCCCCATCCGGCGCGGCCTGCTGCGCCGCGTGGTCGGTCAGGTAAAGGCCGTGGATGGCGTGGACATCGCGCTGCGTGAGGGTGAGACGCTGGGCCTGGTGGGCGAAAGCGGCAGCGGCAAGACAACGCTCGGCTTGGCGCTCATCCGCATGGAGAACAGTGAGGGGCAAATCCGCTTCGAGGGGCGCGACATCCAGCGCCTCTCCCGCGCCGAAATGCGCCCGCTGCGCGCCCGCATGCAGATCGTCTTCCAGGACCCCTATGGCTCGCTCTCGCCACGCATGAATGCGGGTGAGATCGTGGGCGAGGGGCTGGCCGTGCATGAACCCGGCCTGCGCGAGGCCGACCGCGCCATCCGCGTGGCCCAGGCGCTGGAGGAAGTGGGCCTGGAACCCGCCATGGCCGAGCGCTATCCGCATGAATTCTCGGGCGGGCAGCGCCAGCGCATCGCCATCGCGCGCGCCCTCGTGCTCAAGCCGCGCCTGGTCGTGCTGGATGAGCCGACCTCGGCGCTCGATGTCAGCGTGCAGGCACAGGTGGTGGAATTGCTGCGCGGGCTGCAAGCCAGGCATCGGCTGGCCTATCTGTTCATCAGCCATGATTTGCGGGTGGTGCGAGCCATGGCGCACCGCATCATCGTCATGAAGGATGGCCGCATCGTGGAAGCGGGCGAGGCCGAGGCCCTTACGCAAAATCCGCGTGAGCCCTATACGCGCGCCCTGATGGCCGCCGCCTTCGAACTGCGCGGCGCACCTGAAAATATTGAACTGCGCGCCGCGCACGGGAATTCGGAACCTTGAGCGAGATCACCCAGGACACCGCCACCCACCCTTGGGCCGGACAGGAGCGCCAGAAGCTCCAGGCGCTGATGGATCTCGAGCTGATCAAGCTCGGCGTGCATATCCGCAAGATGAATTCGCCGGGCAGCCCGGTCTATCGTTATGGCGAGAACATCATCCCGGCGGGGCTGATCCTCACCTCCTCCTTCCTCGCCACCGCGCTGATTCATTTCTATGTGGGTGCTGTGGTGCTGGCGGCGGGGTGCTGGTGGTGGCTGGCCAAGGTGCAGCCGAAGATCAAGGAGGATGTGTTCATGCGCTCCGCCGCCTTCGTGCTGCTGACCGATATCAATTTCGACGTGATGTGGGCGCGCGGCGTTCTCAGCCTCTACGCGAAGCTGCCCGACGGCACGGAACGCGTCGCGACGCGGCGTGACGACTGGCGCGCCTATGTGCGCAGCTTTTACGGGACCGAGGGCGTGACATGAGCATTCTTCTCTCCACCAAGGCCAATGCCATGCGGGATTGGCGCGACGCGCTGCTGGCCGAGGACCCCACGCTCGACATTCGCATCTTCCCCGATGTCGGCAACCCCGATGACATCGAGGCCGCCATCTGCTGGACCCAGCATGACATGGCGGAACTGCGGCGCTACCGGAACCTCAAGCTCATCGTCTCGATGGGGGCGGGCGTGGATCACCTGCTGCGCGCGCCGGGGCCGCCGCCGGGCATTCCGGTGGCGCGGCTGAAGGATGAGCGCCTGACCAGCGGCATGACCGAATGGATCCTGCTGAACGTGCTGCGCTTCCACCGGCAGGACCTGGAATACCGTGCCCAGCAGGCCGCCCGCATCTGGGATGAATTGCCCGCCCCCGATACGGCGAAGCGGCGCATCGGCCTGCTCGGCCTCGGTCAGCTCGGCAATGCCTCGGCCCAGGCGCTGCGCGGGCTGGGCTTCCCGGTGATGGGCTGGACGCGCAACCCGCGCGAGGTGTCAGGCGTGCAAGGATTCTCCGGGCCGGATGGCCTGGAGGCCATGATTCGGCAAACCGATATCCTGATCTGCCTGTTGCCGCTGACGCCCGAGACGCGCGGCGTGATCAATGCGAAAAGCCTGGCCTGGCTGCCGCGTGGCGCCTTCGTGATCAATGCCGCACGCGGCGGCCACCTGGTGGCGGAGGACCTGCTGGCTGCGCTGGATTCAGGCCATGTGGCGGCTGCCGCGCTCGACGTGTTTGAGCCGGAGCCGCTGCCTGCGGATCATCCTTTCTGGACGCACCCGAAGGTGCTGGTCTGGCCGCACGCCTCGGCCATCACCATTCCCTCCAGCGCGGCGCCCCAGGTGGTGGAGAATCTCCGCCGTGCGCGGGAAGGCCGGCCGCTGATCAATCTCGTGGATTTCAGCGCCGGCTATTAGACTCATACCAAATCTCGCGGATCGTGACCGATCCGCCCTCAGACGCCGGCGCGCGCATCCGCGCGCTTGGCTTCGCCGCATAAGCGGCGGGCCGCAGTCGCGGCCTCGGCCCGCGGCGCGGGCCGCAGGTTCTACTCAATGGGATCTGGTATCAGGCGTCAACCGTTTCGGCTACGGGCATTTCGGCGACGATGCCTTCGGCCTCGGCCATGGTCTGGCGGAGGTCGCGCAGGAAGACCGTGCCCTTCATGGTGCGCTGCACCAGCACGCTGCGGCGGTCCATCGGATCCACCTTGCGGCGCGCGAGGTCCAGTTCACCCAGACGATCCAGCGCGCGGGTGATGGCGGGCTTCGAGACGTTCAGGTTCTGCGCCAGGCCACGCACGGTGTGCGGGCCGGGGCTGAGATAGACGGAGAGGAACACGCCCAGCTGGCGGGCGGAGAGGTCCGGCCCGTCACGGCGGACCAGGGCCACCGTGGTATCCCGCAGAATGCCGACGAGCTGGTCGGGATTGATCTGGACAGACATGATGAATTTCCTTCAGGCGCCGATAGGCTGGGTGCCGAGTTGGCTCACCCCGAGCCCGGCGCGCGGGGTGTGAGAACCTTTCCAGGTCGTATTGGGTTCGTCTTGATCTGCACTAGGCCCGATTTTATTTCAGATTGCAAGAAATTCATTTAAGCTTAGTTTCACTGCAGGGATGGCCCGTTGCCTAGCCAACGAAGGCCAGGAAACGGGACAGCCCCGCAAGGGCCGCGCGCATCCCCGTGGCCTCGCCTCCCTCGGGCCGCCCCGGCCGCGTCGTGTCATTCCAGGCATAGAGGTCCAGATGCGCCCAGGGGATATCGTCGGGCACGAAGCGGCGCAGGAAAAGTGCCGCGATGATGGCTCCGCCCATCGGCTTGCTCGCCACATTGTTGAGGTCGGCGATGGGGCTGTCGAGCCAGCCGGCATAGCCCTCATGCAGCGGCAGGCGCCAGAGCGGGTCGCCAACCGCCCGGCCGCCGGCCAGCAGCGCCTCGGCCAGGGCGTCATCCTGGCTGAACAGGGCGGGGAGATCGGGGCCGAGTGCCACGCGGGCCGCGCCAGTCAGTGTGGCGCCATTCAGGATCACGCGCGGCTTGTGTTCGGCGGCATGGGTCAGCAGATCGGCCAGGACCAGGCGGCCTTCGGCATCCGTATTGCCGATTTCCACCGTCAGCCCCTGCCGCGTGCGGATCACATCCAGCGGGCGGAAGGCATCGCCGCTGATGCAGTTCTCGACGGCGCCGACCAGCAGCAGCAGGCGGATGGGCGCGCGCTGCGCCATCAGCGCCTCGGCCAGCGCCAGCATGACCGCAGCGCCGCCCATATCCTTCTTCATGCGCAGCATGGCGCTGCTGGGCTTGAGATCCAGCCCGCCCGTGTCGAAGCACACCCCCTTGCCGCAGAGCGCCACCAGTGGCGCATCGGCGGCACCCCATTCCAGCACGGCGACGCGCGGCGCGCGGGGGCTGCCTTGGCCCACGGCCTGGATGGCCGGGAAGCCGTGCGCCAATGCCTCGCCCTCGATCACGCGGAAGGTTGCGCCATGCAGCCCGGCCACCTCGCCCACCGCGGCCACCAATTCGGCCGGGCCCAGGTGGTTGGCTGGCGCGTTGATCAAATCCCGCGCGCGGCACATGGCGGCGGCGATGGCCTGCGCGCCCTCGCTGCCCGCTGGTGCGACCAGGCGCGCCGGCGCCCGCTTGCCCGGCTTGAAGCGCGTGTAGCGATAGGCGCCGAGCGACCAGCCCAGCGCCGCGGCCGCGCCATCGCCGCCCACCAGGCGCCACACGCTGCCCTCCGGCAGGCCATGGGGCAGGGCGCCATAGCCCTCGGCCTGGCGCGGCTCGCCGAACAGCGCACCGGCCAGCCCGCCCTCGCCGGGCAGCAGCGCGATCTCGCCCGGCTTGGCCGCGAAGCCCGCCGCGCGCGCGAAAGCGGCGCCCGGCAGGGATTCCCAGGCGCCCGGCGCCACGACATGCAGCGGCAGGGCATCGGCGGCGTGATCCACGAGGCTGGGCGACATCTGATTCTCCTTCGATGCAACAGGTTGGGATCAGACATGCGGGCCGGCAAGCCGCATTGCCGAACGGCCCCTGACGCGCCACATGCGCGATATGATGAACATCACACATGATCCCTTGGGATGGCACGGCACGACCATCCTCTGCGTCCGCCGCAACGGAAAGGTCGCCATGGCGGGCGATGGCCAGGTCTCGATCGGGCCGACCGTGGTGAAGGGCAATGCACGCAAGGTGCGCCGCATCGCGCAGGGCCGCGTGCTGGCGGGATTCGCCGGCGCCACCGCCGATGCCTTCACCCTGCTGGAGCGTCTGGAGGCCAAGCTCGAACGCTTTCCCGACCAACTGGAGCGCGCCTGCGTGGAACTCGCCAAGGATTGGCGGACGGATCGCTACCTCCGCCGCCTGGAAGCCCTGCTGGCCGTGGCCGACAAGGACCGCTCCCTGCTGCTGACCGGCCAGGGGGACGTGCTGGAGCCGGAGGATGCCGTGATCGGCATCGGCTCGGGCGGCAATTACGCGCTGGCCGCGGCGCGCGCCCTGCTCACCGTGGAAGGCATGGAGGCGGAGGAGATCGCGCGGCGCTCCATGGCGATCGCGGCGGGCATCTGCGTCTACACCAATGGCAACTTCATTCTGGAGACGCTGGGCTGATGAACGACGTGATGGCCCCCGAGACGGTGAACCTCTCGCCCCGCGAAATCGTGAGCGAGCTGGACCGCTTCATCATCGGCCAGAATGACGCCAAGCGCGCCGTGGCCATCGCGCTGCGGAACCGCTGGCGCCGCCAGCAACTGCCGGATTCCTGGCAGGAGGAGGTGGTGCCGAAGAACATCCTGATGATCGGTCCCACCGGCTGCGGCAAGACCGAGATCGCCCGCCGCCTGGCCAAGCTGGCCAATGCGCCCTTCCTCAAGGTGGAAGCCACGAAATTCACCGAGGTCGGCTATGTCGGCCGCGATGTGGAGAGCATCGTGCGGGACCTGGTGGAGGCGGCCATCGTCCAGGCCCGCGACGCCGCGCGCAAAAGCGTGCAGGCCAAGGCGGAACTGGCGGCCGAGGAAGCGCTGGTGACCGCCCTGGTGGGCGAGGGGGCCGCCGGCGAGACCCGCCAGAAATTCCGCAAGATGCTGCGCGAGGGCCAGTTGGAAACCCGCGAGATCGAAGTGCAGGTGAGCGAGCCGCAAGGCCAGCCCATCGGCATGATGGACATGCCCGGCATGCCCCCCGGCCAGATGCAGAACATGCAGGACATGCTGGGCAAGATGTTCGGCGGCCGCGCCAAGCCCCGCCGCATGGCCGTGGCCGCCGCGCGCGAGGCGCTGACGCGCGAGGAGGCGGACAAGCTGCTGGACAATGAGGCGGTGACGCGCACCGCCGTGCTCAACGCCGAGAATAACGGCATCGTCTTCCTGGACGAGATCGACAAGATCGCCCGCAGCAGCGAGGGCGGCGTGCGCGGCGGCGATGTCTCGCGCGAGGGCGTGCAGCGCGATTTGCTGCCGCTGATCGAGGGCACCACGGTCAATACGCGGCACGGCCCGGTGCGGACGGATTTCATCCTCTTTGTGGCGTCCGGTGCCTTCCACCTCTCCAAGCCCAGCGATCTGCTGCCCGAACTCCAGGGCCGCCTGCCCATCCGCGTCGAGCTGAAAGCCCTGACGCGGGAGGATTTCCGCCGCATCCTGACCGAGCCGGAGCACTCCCTGCTCAAGCAGGCCAGCGCCCTGCTCAAGACCGAGGGCGTGGAACTCGCCTTTGAGGATGGCGCGGTGGATGCCCTGGCCGACCTGGCCGCCGAGATCAACGCGACGGTCGAGAATATCGGCGCGCGGCGCCTCTCCACCGTGCTGGAGCGACTGCTGGAGGAGGTGAGCTTCACCGCCAGCGACCGCCGTGGCGAGGTGGTGAACGTGACGGCCGAGATGGTGCGCGAACGCGTCGCCACGCTGGCCGCCAGCGCCGACCTGTCGCGCTACATCCTGTAGCGCGGCCCCGCGGGCCGGGGAGGTTCGAACCAGCCCGACCCGCATCCACCCCTCAGGCGGGCTGATGCCCGGAGTGCCAGGCGAGCAGCGCATCCACGATTTGCGGCGCCGCGCGCCCTTCGCCATAGGGAAACATGGCGCGTGCCGCCTCCCGGTAGGCGGCGGCATCATCCACGAGGCGCAGCACTTCCCGGGCAATGATTCCGGGATTCGTCCCCACCAGCCTGACCACCCCCGTGGCGAGCGCTTCGGGGCGTTCTGTCACCTCGCGCATGACCAGAACGGGCTTGCCGAGTGCCAGGCCCTCTTCCTGGATGCCGCCGGAATCCGTCAGCAGCAAGTGGGCGCGCCGCATCAGCCAGACCATCTCCGCATAGTCCACCGGCTCGATCAGGTGCACATGCGCGAGGCCTGAGAGTCTTTGGCGAACAGCGGCCTGCACGTTAGGGTTCAGATGGACCGGATAGACCACCTCCACCTCCCCATGCTGCGCGATGCGGGCGATGCCGTCGCAAATTCCCGCAAATCCATCGCCAAAGCTTTCCCGGCGATGCGCCGTGACGAGAACGAGCTTTTTCTGCGCCGAGAGGAAGCCGAAGCGGCTGGCGGCATCACGCGCCACATGGCCCCCTTGCGCCAATTGCCGGTTCATCCGGAGGAGGGCGTCAATGCCGGTATTGCCGGTCACCAGGACATGACCGCCCTTGTTGTATTCGCGCGCCAGATTCTCCGCCGCGGGTTGGGTGGGCGCGAATCGCAGCGCCGCGATGGCGTCGATCGCGACGCGATTGAACTCCTCGGGCCAGGGGCGCGCGAGGTCATGCGAGCGCAGCCCGGCCTCGACATGGCCGATCGGGCAGCGCTCATAGAAGGCGGCCATCGCGGCGGCCATGGCCGTGGTGGTATCGCCGTGCACCAGCACGATATCGGGCCGCTTGTCCCGCAGGACAGCCACCATGCCGGTCAGCACCCTTGCCGTCACATCGGCCAGGCCCTGGTCGCGGGTCATGATCGCAAGGTCCAGATCCGGTGCGGGGCAGCCGAAGATTTCGAGGGTGCGTCCCAGCATGTCCCGATGCTGGCCGGTGGAACACACCGTCACCCGCACGCCGCCGCGCGCGCGCAATTCGAGAATGACCGGGAGCATCTTGATCGCTTCCGGCCTCGTCCCGAACACGACGAGGACGTGCATGGCGCTTCCTTCAAGAATGAATCTTAATCAGCCGGACACTCTCCTTATGTCTAGCAGCCTGTCGGATTTGCGTCTGCGGTGTTGTGTGGGTGGAGGCTGAGGATGAGGTCAGGCGCATGATCCGGCGTCGGGAGAAGATGCCGTGGACGTGGCCATAGATCAGCCGCGCTTGGTATTGCGCCTTCCCGCCGGGGGGATTGGCCGCGCCGCGCAGGCACCAGCCGGGGCGCGCTCCACCGCGGCGACCACGAAATGCGCCGCGTCGTCGGCGGAATGGGCTGCGTCACGCAACCCAGAATCGCCGATGTCAGAGCGGCAGGGAATCCGACAGGCCGCTTAGCGTCGGGCTTCGCGCCGGGGCAGGCGGCGGCTCACCCGAGCGACGCCATCGTCTCGCTGTAGCGCTCCAGCACCTGGCGCCGCTTGATCTTCATGGTGGGGGTGAGAAGGCCGTTCTCCACCGTGAAGCCCTCGGGCAACGTCTCGAAGCGGCGGATGCGCTCGATGCTGGAGAGCCGGGCATTCACTCGCTTCACCGCCTCGCCCACGCGTTCGCGCTGGCCATCGGCGGGGACGATGAGGGCCACCACGCCCGCCATCCCCTCGCCCGCGGCCACGGCCTGGGCCACCTCGACCTCGCCCGCCAGCATGGCCTCGATCTTGGAGGGGGCGACCATGTCGCCCCCCTTCAGCTTGATGAAGTCCCGCTTGCGGTCGGTGATGTGGATGCGGCCATCGCGCAACTCCGCCACATCGCCGGTATGCAGCCAGTTCTCGCTCTCGCCGGGTGGCGGGCGCAGGGCCAGGGCGGTGGCTTCCGGGTTGTTCCAGTAGCCATCCATGACCAGGCCGCCATTGATCAGCAATTCGCCATCCCCGGCCAGGCGCAGCGCCACGCCGGGCAGGGGCCGGCCCACGCTGCGGCGGTCATTATCCCAGGGGAGGTTCACGCTGATCACCGGACCGGCCTCGCTCTGGCCATAGCCCTGGATGACAGTGACGCCCAGTGCCAGGAAGAAGCCCGACAATTCGGGGTCGAGCCGCGCGCCGCCCGAGATCAGCGCCTCGATCTCGCCGCCGAAGCGCGCCCGCACCTTGGCCCGCACCAGGCGTTCCAGCGCTGCATCCTGCACCCGCTCGAACAGGCCCAGCGGCGGGCCATCCAGTTTGCGAAGGCCGAGTGCGATGGCGCGCTGGAACAGCTTCAGGCGCAGCCCGCCCTGCTTTTCCAGCGCGGTCATGATGCGCTCGCGGATCACTTCGAACAGCCGCGGGACGGTGGTGACGAGGTGGGGGCGGTGCTCGGCGAAATCCGCCAGCAGCTTGTCCGCCCCGCGCGAGAAGATCACCTGGTAGCCGCAGGCCGGCATGAGGAAGCCGCCCACCGTATGCTCATAGCTGTGCGAGAGCGGCAGGAAGGAGAGGTAGCGGCCATTCCGCACGCCGATGCGGTCAATCAGCCCCTTGGCGCCGGCGCAATTGGTCAGCATGGCGCGATGCGGCAGCATCACGCCCTTCGG
>Ga0209103_1000308_pt1 | contig 15501 bp, 18 predicted proteins | sample 4C3metaG_FD_184152 | JGI IMG/M metagenome (GOLD analysis project Ga0209103, IMG submission 184152) | Freshwater bacterial and archeal communities from Indian Creek, Illinois, USA - 4C3 metaG (SPAdes) (version 2) | ecosystem: Environmental > Aquatic > Freshwater > Unclassified | place: USA...
CGCCAGCCCGGCACCAGCGCACCCACCCGCAGGGCAAGCGCCTCCAGCGCCCGCGCGGCGGGGGCGGGGTCGGAAGGCTGGCCATGGGCCACGATCAGGGCGGAACCGCTGCGCACCGCGCAAAGGTGCTGCGGCCCGGCCGCGCGTCAAGGAAAATGCGCCCGGATCGCCGCCGCAAGGGCCCGGGCCAGCGCCGGGTTCGCCTGCGGATCCCAGTGGATGCCGTCCAGCGGCGACACCTCGACCACCTGCCCCGCGTCCAGGAACGGCACGCCCGCCCGCATCGCCGCCGCCGCGACCTCCGCCGCAAGCGCCCGCGACTTCGCCGCCGCGCCCGCGAAGATCCCCGCCAGGCACCCGACCTCGACGATGGGCGGCGGCGCCACCAGCAGCACCCCCGGCGCCCCGCCACCGGGCCCGGCACCGCAGGCCAGGATCACCCGCACCAGCCGCTCCAGCGCCAGGGCCACATCGGCCGCGCCGACGGAAAACCGCGCCTTCAGGTCGTTCGTCCCCAGCAGCACCACCACCAGATCCAGCGGCCGGTGGCTCTCCAGCAGGGCGGGCAGCACGCTCAGCCCGTTGCGGTGCGCGCCCTCCACCGGATCGTCATGCACCGTGGTGCGCCCCGGATGCCCCTCGGCGATCACCTCCCACTGCGGCAGGAGCCGCGCCAGCCGCCCGGCCCAGCGCTCCTGCCGCCCGTAGCGGCCCTGAAACCCCAGGTCCGGCATCGGCATCGTGCCATGCGTGTTGCTGTCGCCAAAGAGCAGCACCGTGTGCATCCTCGTCCTTTCTGCCCTCGCCCGGGCCGCCGCGGCGCCGGCCATGGCCGGCCCTGCATCCGACCACGCCTGCCGCCGCCTGTCACGCGGATCGGGCCGGCGGGCGACTGCGCGTCACCCCATCACCTCGAACCGGCCCACATCCACCATCCCGAGGTCGGTGATCTTCAGATGCGGGATCACCGGCAGGCACAGGAAGGCGAGCTGGAGGAACGGCTCGTCCAGCACCACGCCCAGCCCCCTTGCCGCCGACCGCAGCAGGACCAGCTTTGCATGCACCTCCTCGAAGGTCAGAAGGCTCATCAGCCCGGCCACCGGCAGCGCCAGCTCGGCCAGCACCCGCCCCTCCGCGACCACCACGAACCCGCCCTCGATCTCGCCCAGCCGGTTGGCCGCCAGCGTCATGTCGCCGTCGTCCGCCCCCACGACGGCGATGTTGTGGTGGTCATGGCAGACGGTCGAGGCGATCGCCCCCCGCCGCAGGCCGAAGCCCTTCACAAAGCCGGTGGCGATGTTGCCGTTCACGCCGTGCCGCTCCAGCACCGCGATCTTCACCAGATCGCGGCCGAGATCGGCCCGCTTGGCGCCGTCCTGCGGGACCAGATCGAAGGTCAGGTGCTCGGTGATGATCTTGCCCGGGATGATCCCGATCACCGGCGTCTCGGCCCGGTTGCCCGCGGCGCGGAAATCGGCCGCCACGACCCGCCGCGCCCGCACCGATCCCCGCGCCACCGCCGCCGTCACCCCCCGCGCCGCGAAGGCCTCGGCGCCCACCACGACGCCCCCGGCCAGCACCAGGCTGGCATGGCACCCTTCCAGGCTGTCGATCGCCGCGATGTCCGCCCGCCTGCCCGGCGCGATCAGCCCGCGGTCCTTCAGCCCGAAGGCCTCGGCCGCCGACAGGCTCGCCGCCCGGTAGACCGCCAGCGGCGGCGCCCCCAGCGCGATCGCCGTGCGGATCATGTGGTCGATATGGCCGTGCTCGGCGATGTCGAGCGGGTTGCGGTCGTCGGTGCAGAAGGCAAGGTAGGGCGAGAACCGCTCGGTCAGCAGCCCCGCCAGCGCCGCCAGATCCTTGGACACCGACCCCTCGCGGATCAGGACGCGCATGCCCTTGCGCAGCTTCTCCAGCCCCTCGTCATGGGTGGTCGCTTCGTGCTCGGTGCGGATGCCGGCGCTGATGTAGCCGTTCAGCTCGGCCCCCCGCAGCAGGGGCGCGTGGCCGTCGATGTGGCGGCCACGGAAGGCCTCGAGCTTCTCCAGGCAGCCCCGGTCCTGCATCAGCACGCCGGGGTAGTTCATGAACTCGGCCAGGCCGATCACCTTGGGATGGTCGATGAAGGGCAGAAGATCGGCGGCCTCCAGGCGGGCGCCGGTCGTCTCCATGTGGGTCGAGGGCACGCAGGACGGCAGCTGCACCCGCAGGTCCATCACCAGCTGCGCCGCGCAGTCGAGGAACCAGCGGATCCCCGTCACCCCGCAGACATTGGCGATCTCGTGCGGATCGCAGATCGCCGTGGTCACCCCGCGCGGGGTGACGCAGCGGTCGAACTCGTGCGGGGTCACCAGCGCGCTTTCCACATGCAGATGCGTGTCGATGAACCCCGGCACCAGCACGCGGCCCGCCACGTCGATCTCGCGCCGGCCCGCGTAGCTGCCGAAGACCCCGACGATGGTGTCGCCGCAGATGGCGACATCGGTGTGCACCAGATCGCCGGTGATCAGGTCGAAGACCCGGCCGCCCTTCAGCACCAGATCGGCGGGAACCAGGCCCCGGCCCTGGGCAATTCGGTCGGACAGTGACGCTTTCGGCATGGCATTCTCCTTTGCGATCAGGGAACCTGAAACGGCCTGCGGCGTAAAGATGCCGTGTCCGTTGCGGAAAGACCCATGCGCCCCCTGCGCGGCATCGCCCTGAAACTCGCCTCGGTCCTGGTCTTCATCGTCATGGCCGCGATGATCAAGGCCACCGCCGCGCATGTGCCGGCGGGTCAGGCGGTGTTCTTCCGGTCGTTCTTCGCCATTCCGGTCATCGTCGCCTGGCTGGTCTGGCGGCGCGAGCTTGCGACCGGCCTTCGCGCCAGCCAGCCCATGGGCCATGTCTGGCGTGGCGTCGTCGGCACGCTGGCCATGGGTCTGGGCTTTGCCGGCCTTGGCTACCTGCCGCTGCCCGAGGTCACTGCCATCGGCTATGCCGCACCGCTGCTGACCGTGGTCTTCGCCGCGATGTTCCTGGGCGAGGAGGTGCGGCTCTTCCGTATCTCGGCGGTCGTCCTGGGCCTCGTGGGCGTGCTGATCGTGCTGGCCCCGCGCCTGTCGGTCAGCCCCGACGCGGCGGGCATGCGCGAGACGCTCGGCGCGCTCTTGGTCCTGGGCGGCGCGGTCTTCGCGGCGCTGGCGCAGGTCTTCGTCCGCAAGCTCGTGCAGACGGAAAGGACCGCCGCCATCGTGTTCTACTTCTCGCTGACCGCCACGGCGCTGTCGCTGGTCACCTTGCCCTTCGGCTGGGTCTGGCCGACCCCGGCCGAGGTCGCGCTTCTGGTCGGCGCGGGCCTTCTGGGCGGGGTGGGGCAGATCCTGCTCACCTCCAGCTACCGCGAGGCCGATGCCTCGCTGGTCGCGCCCTTCGACTATGCCTCGATGATCTTCGCGCTGGCCATCGGCTATTTCGTCTTTGCCGAAGTGCCGACCCGAACCATGCTGGGCGGCGCCGCGCTGATCGTGGCCGCGGGCATCCTGATCATCTGGCGCGAGCGGCAGCTGGGCCTGAAGCGCGCCCGCCAGCGCAAGGCGATGACGCCCTAGCCGCGACCGGCGCGCGGCACGGCAGGCGGGCCGGAGGGTCCGCGGACCCCGGGCCTACCCCTCGCGGACCGCGGCATTCTGGTCGATCAGATAGCGTTGCGACAGCGGGATCGCCGCCGCGCCCAGCGCGCGCGCCTCCGCGCCGACGGTGCCCGCGCGGATGGCGGGGGGCGTGACCCCGGACAGGTCGAGCCGGTGCAGCGCGGCATGCGTGCGCCGCACCAGCTCGGCCCGCACCGGCACGGGCATCCAGCCGTCGATCAGCACCGCCTCGATCTCGAGCAGCGCGGCCGCGCTGAGCGCGGCGCTGGCCAGGCCCAGCGCGGCACCATCCAGCCAGACCGACAGCACGGCCTCGGGAAACTCCCAGCGGTCGGGGCGTTCCCAGAGCGGATCGGACGGCTGCCCTGCCGCCTCGAGTTGCGCCGCCAGCACCGACAGCGAGGCCGCCGCGAACAGCCGGTGCATCCGCCCGTCCGGGCCTGGAACCGGCATGGGCCCGACCGCCGCCGCATTGCCGCCGCGCCCGCTGAAAAGCCGGCCGTTCAGCACCAGCCCGCCGCCGATGAAATAGCCGAAATAGAAATAGAGGCAGTCCCGCGGCCGCTCGCCGGTGCCGAACACCAGTTCCGCCCCGCAGGCCGCGGTCGCATCGTTCTGGACATGCACCGGCATGCCCGCCAGCGCCGCAAGCTCGGCCTGGATGTCGCGGTCGCGCCAGGCGTCCATCTCGGCCTGCGGGGCGCCGATGTCCTGCACCCAGGCCCAGAGCTGGAAGGGCATCGCCACCCCCATCCCGCCGATCCGGTCGCGCCGGTCACGCGGCAGCCCGGCCACCAGCGCCGGCAGCGCCTCGGCCACGAACGCCAGCACCGCATCGGGGGCGGGGTATCGGTAGACCCGCCGCCGCGCGCCCTGAACCCGGCCGAGAAAATCGACCAGCGCCAGGTCCGCCGAGCGCCGCCCGATCTTCAGCCCCAGGAAATAGGCCCCGCCGCCATCCAGCGACATCGGCACCGAAGGCTGGCCGATCCGCCCGCGCAGCGGCGCGCCGCGCAGCAAAAGCCCGTCCTGCTCGAGCGCGCGCATGATCACGCTCACGGTCTGCGCCGAAAGCCCGGTCATCCGCGCGATGTCCGATTTCGCCAGCGCCCCGTGCCGGCGCACCAGGCTGAGCACCAGCCGTTCGTTGTGCGCCCGCATCCCGGACTGGTTCGAGCCGCGCGGCCCCGCCATCTCGGCGGCTGGCCGGGCTTGCGGCAATGGGTCGGCTGCAAGTTTCAAGCCTGGCTCTCACGGTGCTGGCTGCACGACTGGCTGACAGAGTGCTGGGGAAAGAGGCGCCCTGTCAATAATAAATCAGAGTGATTTAATTATCTTGACGCAGGGACGGGAATCGGGTCATCTGACGGCGCGGTGGCGGCCGACCCGCCTGTGCCAGACCTGCAAATGCCGGACAAACGCCGGTTCATCTTGGGAGGAAGACCATGAAATTCACGACCAAAGCCCTTCTGGGCGCGGGGGCGCTTGCCCTCTCCGCCGGCTTCGCCGCGGCCGATGGCCACGGCGTCTCGGCCTGCCTGATCACCAAGACCGACACCAACCCCTTCTTCGTCAAGATGCGCGAGGGCGCCGAGGCCAAGGCCGCCGAACTGGGCGTGACGCTGAAATCCTTCGCCGGCAGGGTCGACGGCGACCATGAAAGCCAGGTCGCGGCGATCGAGGCCTGCGTGGCCGACGGCGCCCGGGGCATCCTGATCACCGCCTCGGACACCAAGGCCATCGTCGACAGCGTCGCCGCGGCCCGCGAGGCGGGGGTGCTGGTGATCGCGCTCGACACGCCGCTCGATCCGATCGACGCGGCCGATGCGACCTTCGCCACCGACAACTTCCAGGCCGGGCTGCTGATCGGCCAGTGGGCTGCGGCCACCATGGGCGCCGAGGCGGCGAATGCCCGGATCGCGATGCTGAACCTCGCGATCAGCCAGCCGTCGGTCGACGTGCTGCGCGCCCAGGGCTTCCTGCAAGGCTTCGGCATCGACCTCGCCGACCCCACCCGGTGGGGCGACGAGACCGATCCGCGCATCGTCGGCCATGAAGTCACCGCCGGCAACGAGGAAGGCGGCCTGAACGCGATGGAAGCCCTGCTCACGCAGGATCCGACCATCAACGTCGTCTACACGATCAACGAACCCTCGGCTGCCGGTGCCTTCGAGGCACTGAAGGCCGCGGGCAAGGAAGGCGTGCTGATCGTCTCGGTCGACGGCGGCTGCCCGGGCGTGCAGGACGTGGCGGACGGCGTGATCGGCGCCACCTCGCAGCAGTATCCGCTGCTGATGGCCGCGCTCGGGATCGAGGCGATCGCCCGGTACGCCGCCGACGGCACCCTGCCCGCCCCGACCGAGGGCAAGGACTTCTTCGACACCGGCGTGGCGCTGGTGACCGACGCGCCGGTGGCAGGCGTCGAATCGATCGACACCACCCGGGGCATGGAGCTGTGCTGGGGCTGAAGAGTCCCGACCTGCCGCAAGCGGCAGTTGCTTTATGGCCTGAGCTGGGCACATTCTGACGCCAAGGGCGGCCATCGCGCCGCCCTTGGCATAACGGGCCCTGCGCCGGGCCGGCCTTCTGGGGGGAGGGGTGCACCATGTCGGACGACGCAAAGTCGGTCTCGGGCAGCTACGAGAAGGGCCTGAAGGGCGCCACCGAAGCGGTCGCCGAGTTTCACGAGGACCGCGGCGTCCTGCGGCGCGTCCAGCACTGGCTGCACCAGACGCCCGCGGCGGTGCCGCTGATCGTGCTGATGGTGGCGCTGGCGGTGTTCGGCATCGCGGCCGAGAACTTCTTCCGGGCCTCGACGCTTTCGATCATCCTGCAACAGATCGCCATCGTCGGCATCCTGGGCTGCGCGCAGGCGCTGGTCGTGCTGACCGCCGGGATCGACCTTTCGGTCGGCGCCATCGCGGTGTTCTGCTCGGTCATCATGGGTTTCGTCGGCATCACCGGCATCACCATCTCGATGCCAGACGTCATCTCGCAGCACCTGCCGTTCCTGGAATTCTCGTTTCTCTTCAAGCTTCCGCCCGCGCTTGCGGTGGCCTTCGGCCTGCTCTGCGGGCTGCTGATGGGGGCGGCGAACGGCTGGCTGATCGCGCGGATGGGCCTGCCGCCCTTCATCGTCACGCTGGGGACCTGGCAGATCCTGCTGGCGGCGAACTTCATCTTCTCGGCCAACGAGACGATCCGGTCCTCCGACGTCGAGGCGCAAGCCCCGATCCTGGGGTTCTGGGGCGAGGACATCACCTTCGGCGGCCAGCTTCGGGCCCCCGAAGGCGTGGACCAGACCACGATGGAAACGGTCTTCGTGACCACCGAAGCGGTCGCGGGGTCGGGCGTGCGGGTGCTTTACGCCGTCTTCCTGATGATCGCGCTGGTGGCCGTCATGGCCTATGTGCTGCGCCACACCGCCTGGGGCCGCCATGTCTATGCCACCGGCGACGATCCGCAGGCGGCGGAACTCGCGGGCGTGCCGACCAAGCGGGTGCTGATCCAGGTCTACGCGCTGGCGGGCCTGTTCTGCGCCATCGCCGGCTGGGTGATGATCGGCCGCTTCGGAAGCGTCTCGCCCACCGCCTCCACCGGGCAGCTGGGCAACATCCAGTCGATCACCGCGGTGGTGATCGGCGGCATCTCGCTGTTCGGCGGGCGCGGATCGATCGTCGGCATGTTCTTCGGCGCGCTCATCGTCGGCGTGTTCGAGATGGGCCTGCGCCTCGTCGGCACCGACCCGCAATGGACCTTCTTTCTCATCGGCGTGCTGATCATCTTCGCCGTCGCCGTCGACCAGTGGATCCGCAAGGTGTCGTCATGACCGGCCAGCCCCCCCCCGAACCCATCCTGAAGGCGCGCGGCCTGCACAAGCGCTATGGCCGAGTGACCGCGCTCGACAACTGCGACTTCGAGCTTTACCCCGGCGAGATCCTGGCCGTCATCGGCGACAACGGCGCGGGAAAGTCGACGCTGATCAAGGCGATCTCGGGCGCGGTGCAGCCCGACGAGGGCACGATCTGGCTCGAAGGCCGCGAGGTCGCCTTCCGCACCCCGATCGAGGCGCGCGCCGCCGGGATCGAGACGGTCTACCAGACCCTCGCCATGTCCCCCGCGCTGTCGATCGCCGACAACATGTTCATGGGGCGCGAACTGCGCAAGCCCGGCATCATGGGCGCGGTGTTCCGCCAGCTCGACCGCGCCCGGATGGAACGCTTCGCGCGCGACAAGCTGACCGAACTCGGGCTGATGACAATCCAGAACATCAACCAGGCGGTCGAGACGCTGTCGGGCGGCCAGCGCCAGGGCGTGGCCGTGGCCCGCGCCGCCGCCTTCGGGTCCAAGGTCGTGATCCTCGACGAGCCGACGGCCGCGCTCGGCGTCAAGGAAAGCCGCCGGGTGCTGGAGCTGATCCGCGACGTGCGCAGCCGCGGCATCCCGATCATCCTGATCAGCCACAACATGCCGCATGTGTTCGAAGTCGCCGACCGCATCCACATCCACCGGCTGGGCAGCCGCCTCTGCGTCATCCGGCCGCAGGACCATTCCATGTCCGATGCGGTGGCCTTCATGACCGGCGCCAAACTGCCCGAAGGCATGACCGAGGCCGCCTGACGCCACGCGACGTCGGCCCCCGCCGCCCGACCTGAACCGGCCGGCCCGGTCGATCAGGCGATCGGTCACTATTGTGCATCTGCAACATCGATCAAGCCTTGAATCGCTTGACCTCGACCCCAAATCGCCCGAAACCCGCTGCAACGCGACACGCGTCAAGACCGCCGACCGACAAGCAAGCCGCCCGAATGTCCCTGGCCTTCATCGTGGCGCTTCCCTTCCTCGGCGCAGTGCTTGCCGCCCTGTCGATCCGCTTCGGTCGCGATGCCTGCGCGGCCGTGACGGGGGCGGTCACGCTGCTGGCGCTGGTGCTCGTGGGGCTGAACGCCTCCGCCGTGCTGGCCGGCGGCATGGTCCAGACCCGGATCGACTGACTGCCGGCCCTCGGCCTCAACGCCAATTTCTTCCTCGACGGGCTTGGCCTGCTGTTCGCCGGGCTGATCCTCGGCATCGGCCTGCTGATCATCCTCTACGCCCGCTTCTATCTGGCGAAATCCGACCCGATGGGGCAGTTCTACATCTATCTCATGCTCTTCCAGGGCGCGATGCTGGGGATCGTGCTGTCCGACAACATCCTGCTCCTGCTGATCTTCTGGGAGCTGACCTCGCTGGCGTCCTTCCTGCTCATCGGCTAATGGAAGCACCTGCCCGAAGGCCGCCAGGGCGCACGGATGGCGATGGCGGTGACCGGCGGCGGCGGCCTGTGCCTGATCGCCGGGATGCTGATCCTCGGCAACATCGCCGGCAGCCACGACCTGACGGTGATCCTCGGGCAGAAGGATCTGATCCAGGCCAGCCCCTTGTACCTGCCGGCGCTGATCCTGATCCTGCTCGGCGCCTTCACCAAGTCGGCGCAGTTCCCGTTCCACTTCTGGTTGCCGCATGCGATGGCCGCCCCCACGCCGGTCTCGGCCTATCTGCATTCGGCCACCATGGTGAAGGCGGGCATCTTCCTCATGGCGCGGCTCTGGCCGGTGCTGTCCGGCACGCCGGAATGGTTCTGGATCGTCTCGAGCGTGGGGCTGGTGACCATGCTGGTCGGCGCGAAGATCGCCTTCTTCCAGGACGACATGAAGGGGCTTCTGGCCTAATCCACCGTCAGTCAGCTCGGCCTGGTCACGATGCTGCTCGGCTTCGGCACCCAGGCGGCCGCCACGGTGGCGGTGTTCCACATACTGAACCACGCGATCTTCAAGGCGGCGCTCTTCATGACCGCCGGGATCGTGGACCACGAAGCGCACAGCCGCGACCTGCGCCGCCTGGGAGGCCTGCGCACCCTGATGCCCGTCACCTTCGCCATTGCCCTTCTCGGCGCGCTGGCCATGGCCGGGATCCCGCCGCTGAACGGCTTCCTCTCGAAGGAACTGATGCTGCAGGAGGCGGCGCAGACCGTCTGGCTGACCCCCTGGGCGATGGGCCTTCTCGCGACCGCCGCCGCGCTGCTTTCGGTGGCCTACAGCCTGCGCTTCGTGGCGAACGGCTTTCTCGGGCCGGTGCGCAGCGACTATCCCCACCTGCCGCATGATCCCGGCCCGGGCCTCTGGGCCGCGCCCGCGATCCTCGCCGTGCTCGCGGTCGTGATCGGCCTGGTGCCGATGACCAGTGCCGCCTGGCTGGTCGGGACGGCCGCGCAGGCCGTCACCGGCGAACCCGTGGCGGTCAAGATCACCCACTGGCACGGGCTTCAGGCGGCCGCGCTGTGGATGTCGCTGGCGGCCGTCGGCGGTGGCCTGATGGTCCTCGGCGCCTGGCCGCGCCTGCGCGCGCTCTGGGACGCCATGCCAAAGCCCGAGGCGCGGCGGATGTTCGACGCGCTCGTCGAGCCGCTGGCCGCCATTGCCCGCAGCTTCACCGAACGTCTGCACGACGGCGACTTCGGCCGGGCCATCGCGATCGCGGTTGTCACCATCGCCGGGGCGGGTCTCTGGGCCTTCGCGGGCGGCAACCACAGCCCCGGGCACCCGCGCGCTCCTGCCGGTCGAGCCGGTCGCCGTCGTGCTCTGGGGGGTGCTGCTCGCGGTGGCCCTCGCCACCACCGTGCTTCACCGCGACCGGGTCGTGGCACTGATCCTGACCAGCCTCGCCGGACTGATCATCGCCCCCTTCTTCGCCTTCCATTCGGCGCCGGACCTTGCCCTGACCCAGATCTCGGTCGAGGTGGTGACCGTCCTGCTCATCCTGCTGGCCCTGCACTTCCTGCCCGCGACCACGCCGGACGCGCTGCCGGCCCCGCGCCGCCTGTGGTCGGCCGCCGTCGCGGGGATCGCCGGGGCGGGCGTGGGGTGGCTCGCCTGGGCGATGATGACGCGGCATCACGCCTTCCCGCCGATCTCGGAGTTCCACCTCGCCCAGTCCAAGCCCGGCGCGGGCGGCACGAACGCGGTCAACACGATCATCGTCGATTTCCGTGGCTTTGACACCTACGGCGAGATCATCGTCCTCGGCATCGCCGCCCTGGTGATCTTCGCCACGATCGAGGCGGTCCTGCGCAGCCCCGCGGCCATGCAGCGCCTCGCCATCCGGTCGCCCCGGCGCGAGGATGCCGACCGCCACCCGATGATGTTCGCGGTGGCCACGCGGGTCCTGCTGCCGATGGCGATGCTGGTGGGCGTGTTCCTGTTCCTGCGCGGCCACAACATGCCGGGCGGCGGCTTTGTCGCGGGGCTGGTCTTCGCGATCGCGCTCTTGATGCAGTACATGGCCTCGGGCTATGAATGGTCGCAGAAGCGGCAGCGCTACGACCACCATCTCGTGGTCGGCTGGGGGATCCTGATCGCCTCGCTGGCGGGGGTCGGATCCTGGGTGTTCGGCCTGCCCTTCCTGACCTCGGGCTTCGTCTACGTCACCCCCTGGCCGCTCGACACGTTCGAGCTCGCCACGGCCGCGATCTTCGATCTCGGCGTGTTCCTGACCGTCCTCGGCGCGGTCCTGCTCGCGCTGGCCTCGCTGTCGCGGCTGGCGCTGCGCACCGGCGATGCGCCCCAAAGCCGCGCCTTCGACATCGACCCGACGGAGGATCGCTGATGGAAGCCCTTGTCGCCACGGCCATCGGCACGCTGACCGCCGTCGGCCTCTACCTGATCCTGCAACGCCGCACCTTCCCGGTGATCCTCGGCCTGACCTTCCTCAGCTATGCGGTCAACGTCTCCCTCTTCGTTTCCGGTCGCCTCGTGACCAATGCCGCGCCGATCATCGGCACCGGCGAGACCTTTGCCGACCCCCTGCCGCAGGCGCTGGTGCTGACCGCGATCGTCATCTCGTTCGGGATGACGGCGGTCCTGATGATCCTCGCGATCAGTGGTCACCTCCAGGCCGGGCACGACCGGGTCAACCTTGGCGACGACGCCCGGAAGGACGACGCATGAACCACTGGATCACCGCCCCGATCATCCTGCCCGCCTTTGTCGCGGTGCTGATGATCATCGTGCTGCGGGGCAATCTTGCCCTCCAGCGCGCGCTGGCCATCGCCGCCGGCCTGGCGCTCAACGGCATCGCGATTGCCCTGCTGTGGTCGGCGACCACCCATGGCACCGAGGCCTATTTCCTGGGAGACTGGCCCGCGCCGTTCGGCATCTCGCTGGTGCTCGACCGCCTCTCGGCGCTGATGGTGGCGCTGCTTGCCGCGCTGTCCTTCGCGACCCTGCTCAACGCCATCGGCTCGGGCTGGGATGCGAAGGGGGCGCATTTCCATCCGCTCCTGCAATTTCTCGTGATGGGCGTCGCGGGGGCGTTCCTGACGGGTGACGCCTTCAACCTCTTCGTCTTCTTCGAAGTGCTGCTCATCGCCTCCTACGGCCTGATGGTGCACGGCTCGGGGCGCGAGCGGACCCGCGCGGGGTTCCAGTATGTCGCCTTCAACCTCGTCGGCTCGTCGCTGTTCATCGTCGCGCTCGGGCTCATCTACGGCGTCACCGGCACGCTGAACCTCGCCGATCTCGCGGCCAAACTCCCCAGCCTGCCGCCCGGTGACAGCGCGCTGATCCGCACCGCCGCGGTGATGCTGATCCTGGTCTTCGCGATCAAGGCGGCGCTCGTGCCGCTGCAGTTCTGGCTGCCGGGAACCTATGCCAACGCGCCGGGGGTCGTGGCCGCGCTCTTTGCCATCATGACCAAGGTCGGCGCCTATTCGACGCTGCGCTTCGGCACTCTGGTGTTCCCGCCCGACCTGCCGGCGACGGGCGATCTGCTCGCCAGCCTGCTGCTGCCCGCCGCGCTGGTCAGCCTGGCCGTCGGCGCGATCGGCACGCTCGGCGCCACGACCCTGCCCCGCCTTGCGGCCTTCGCCGGCATCGCCTCGATGGGCCTGGCCTTCACCGCCATCGCGGCCTTCACGCCGCAGACCACGGCCGCGGCGCTGTACTACATCCTGCATTCCACCCTGGCGACGGCCATCCTCTTTCTCGTCGCCGACCTCGTGACCCGCCGGCGTGCGCATGGCCGGCTCGACTCTGCCGCGCCCATCGCCCAGTCCGGCCTTCTCGCGGCGCTGTTTCTTGCCGCTGCCACCGCGATGGCCGGGCTGCCGCCGCTTTCGGGCTTCATCGGCAAGCTGCTGATCCTCGATGCCTTCCGCGACCAGGCCCCGCTGGTCTGGACCGTGATCCTCGGCGCGAGCTTCCTCATGATCCTCGGCTTCGCCCGCGCCGGCTCCACCCTCTTCTGGAAGCCCGAAGGCGCCGCCCCGCCGGCGATCGCCGAGCCCTTTGCCGTCGGAGCGGCGTTCTCGCTGCTGGCCGGGCTGGCCGCCCTGACGCTGCTTGCCGGGCCCGTCACCGCCTGGCTGGCCGACACCGCCACCGCGCTGCACGCGCCGGCCGAATACATCAATGCCAACCGGCTCGGGCAGGACGGCTGACATGCTCAAGCGCATCTTCCCCCATCCCTACCTCAGCCTGACGCTGGTCGTCCTGTGGCTCATGCTGGTCAACCGCTGGAACCTCGGCAACCTCTTGCTCGGCGGCATCCTGGCGATGCTGCTGCCGCAGCTGACCTCGGCCTGGTGGCCCGACGCGCCCCGCATCCGCAATCCCCTGGGCCTCGTGGCCTACGGCCTCATCGTCCTTTGGGACATCGTCGTCGCCAACTTCCAGGTCGCGCGGATCGTCGTCTTCTACCGCCGCGCCAGCATCCGCTCGGCCTGGATCACCGTCCCGATCGACCTGCGCACCCCCGAGGCGATCTCGCTTCTGGCCGGGACCATCACCATGACCCCCGGCACCCTGAGCGCCGACATGTCCGCCTGTGGCCGCGCGCTGCTGATCCACGCGCTCCACGCCCCGGATCCCGACGCCGTCCGCGACACGATCAAGGCCCGCTACGAGTCCCGCCTGAAAAGGATTTTCGAATGATCCTCGCCCATGCCCTGACCTTCGCCTTCGCCTGCTTCGCCTTCGCGCTGATCCTGAACCTCGTCCGGCTGGCCACGGCGCCCACCGTGACCGACCGGATCCTCACGCTCGACACGATGACGATCAACACCCTCGCGCTGGTCGTGCTTTACGGCACCTGGGCCGGCACCGACCGTACCTCGAGGCCGCGATCCTGATCGCCCTCACGGGCTTTGTCGGCACGGTGGCCTATTGCCGCTACCTGCTGCGCGGGAGCATCATCGAATGACCCTGCTCATCGAACTGCTGCTCGCCCTGCTTCTGGTCGGCGGCGGCCTCTTTGCCCTGGTCGGCAGCTACGGGCTCCTGCGTCTAGCCGAACCGATGCAGCGCCTGCACGCGCCCACCAAGGCGACGACCATGGGCGTCGGCGCGGCCCTGCTGGCCTCGTCGCTCGACCAGCTGCCCTTCGGCGGCGGGATCAGCTGGCACGAGGGGCTGATCGCCCTCTTCCTGCTGGTGACCGCGCCGATCGCGGCCCTGTTCCTTGCCAAGACCCTTCTTTTGCGGCACGAGAACCCGGCCAACCTGCCCGACACCAACACCGGCCGCCCCTGGGCCACGCTGGGCGAGCCCCCGTCCGACCGCTGATACCCGACCGCTGATTTTGACCATTCGGTCAGATTTCAGCCGCCCCGGCCCTTGCCACCCGCGGCCCCCGCGTGGCATCGTCGCGGAGGACCGAACATGGGGCTGCCGGAGATGAAGGCCGTCGAAGCGAATCCTGCCGCGACATCCCGCCCTGCGGCGCGCTCCACCCGCCTTCCCCCCGCGGCGCAGGGGGGCGGCCCGGCCTGGCCACGAACCGCAGCCCCGCGCCCGGAGACCGCCCAGCCATGACCTCCGCAACCAGCCTGACCGGCCTGCTGCCCCAGGTCACCCATGCCCGCAATGCCGGCATGGCGCTCGACCTCGACTGGGTCGCCGCCGTGCAGGCCAACACCTCGGCGATCGAACGCCGCGCCGCCACCCTGCCGGGCCGCCGCTCGGTGAAGAAGGAATGGCAAGCCGCCTGGCTCTTGAAGGCGATCAGCCTCATCGACCTCACCACGCTCTCGGGCGACGACACCGAGGGCCGCGTCCAGCGCCTCTGCGCCAAGGCCCGCCAGCCGGTCGCGCGTGCCATGCTGGACCGGCTCGGCCTGCCCGGCCTGACCGTGGGCGCGGTCTGCGTCTATCACGACATGGTGCAAACCGCCGTCCGCGCGCTGGAAGGCACCTCGATCCCGGTCGCCGCCGTCTCCACCGGCTTTCCCGCGGGCCTCTCCCCCTACAAGCTCCGCATCGCCGAGATCGGCGAGAGCGTGCGCGCCGGGGCGCGCGAAATCGACATCGTCATCTCCCGCCGCCATGTCCTGACGCAGAACTGGCAGGCCCTCTACGACGAGATGCGCGACATGCGCGCCGCCTGCGGCGAGGCGCATGTGAAGGCGATCCTCGCCACCGGCGAGCTTGGCACGCTAAGGAACGTCGCCCGCGCCAGCCTTGTCTGCATGATGGCCGGCGCCGATTTCATCAAGACCTCGACCGGCAAGGAGGGCGTCAACGCCACGCTGCCGGTCAGCCTGACGATGATCCGCGCGATCCGCGACTATCAGGACCGCACCGGCTTCAAGGTCGGCTACAAACCGGCCGGCGGCATCGCCAAGGCCAGGGATGCGCTGGTCTACCTGGCGCTGATGAAGGACGAGCTCGGCCACCCCTGGCTGCAACCCGACCTCTTCCGCTTCGGCGCCTCCAGCCTGCTGGGCGACATCGAACGCCAGCTCGAACACCACCTCACCGGCCACTACTCTGCCGCCCACCGCCACGCGATGGGCTGAGCCCGGTGGCCGGTCCCGCACGAGTGTCGACATCCCGCG
>Ga0209103_1000310_pt1 | contig 15432 bp, 14 predicted proteins | sample 4C3metaG_FD_184152 | JGI IMG/M metagenome (GOLD analysis project Ga0209103, IMG submission 184152) | Freshwater bacterial and archeal communities from Indian Creek, Illinois, USA - 4C3 metaG (SPAdes) (version 2) | ecosystem: Environmental > Aquatic > Freshwater > Unclassified | place: USA...
CGAGGTAGAGGGGCAGGGTAATGATGCGTCCACCCCCGATCATAAAGGTGGTGATGTACTGCGAGAATGAGATAATAAAGCTCATGGTAGCCGCTGAGAGCGCACCCGGTATCACCAGCGGCAAGGTAATACGGTAGAATACACGGCCCCAAGACGACCCGAGCATGGCCGCCTGTTGTTCGTGCCTATCACCCACGAGTTCAAACACGTGCATCAGTATGCGTAGGGCATAGGGCAGAGTGAACACGGTGTGCACTATGGCGACGCCCAAAAAAGTGCCAGCTAAACCCATGCGAATCATACCGGTATGCAGGCCCATGGTCACCGTGGCCGTGGGGACCATGATAGGCAGGAGCGCGAGTAGCTTTACCGCCTCTTTGCCAGGGAAATTGTAGACGCCTAGTGCTTTGGCGGCCGGAAAAGCGAGCAGCAAAGTAAAGATGGTGGTCAAAAAGGCGATGCCTAGGCTACTCGCCACCGCCTCCGTCAAGCGCGGATTGTCCCACAAGAGATTAACGGCGTGACGAACAGAAATTACGGTCGGTAGTAGACTGGGGAAGGGCCACCGCAGGCTGACGGCCTGCACCAGCAGGGTTAAGAGGGGCCCTGCGAAAACAAGTAGTGCACACTGCATGACTAAACGCGTCAACTTTCCGCCTTTCATCCTACACCTCACCGCCCTTTTGTCGGCGCTGAAGAAAGCTCTCCACGCCGAAATACAGCCCGGCGATGGTCAGCGAAATGGCGGAAATCAGCACATTGATGACCATGGCGTGGGTGCGAGCTAAGGGATCGATGTTGGTGTAAAGCAGGTAACTCTCCACTGGTAGCGTGCGCCAGACGGGAGTACCAAGCAAGAAAGGCACCTCAAAGGCGCCAAAAGCAAAGGCAAAAGTTATGAGCGAGGTACCAATAATCGTGGGCTTGAGAAGCGGTAGGTAGACTTGGGTGCTGGTCTGCCAAGGACTTGCGCCTAGATTGGCCGCCGCCTCCGCATACTTGCCGCTAATTCCCCGCAGAGTATCATACGCGAGCAAAGCAACAAACGGCACCTGCTTGTACAAGTACACCAGCATGATGCCGATGGCGAGTCGATCATAGACCAGGAGCGGAAACTGATTGGGGTTGTCAATAAACCCTACCCACCACGCCAGTCGCGCCAAGACGCCAGTCTGCGAAAATATGTGGATCACCATAATCACGACAATTAGATGGGGCAAGATAACGGGCAGCTGCAGCACACGTTGCAGAAGCTTGCCATGCGCACCAGCCCGCAACATGGCGAAAGCCAGCAGCGCACCTAGGACATTGGAGATTAGCGTGGCAATTACTGCCACGCTAATTGTTGCTCCTAATGAAATTAGAAATTCTCCATCACCGAGCACGGAGCGGTAGTGCTGCAGGGTAAAACCTCCCCGGTAAGCACCACTGCCCGCCTGCATACTTTGCACTACCCCATAGGCCAAGGCATAGGCAAATGTCAGGGTCAAGAACACTAGAAGCGGCGCTACTAATAGATAGGGCGTATATTTGTTTCGCACCTAGCGTTGCAGCACCTGTTCGCGCCACAGCTCTTCAATGATGGCCACTTTACGCGCATGTACTTCCGGCAAACGCCTGCGCAAGAGCTCATCCATAGGCAGGACGCCCTGCCCGATGTTCGTATTTTCTATTAGGGCCCGCTCGCTAGCATCTAGCCGGGCAAGGTCCACCACAGGCAGGTCGCCCCAGTTGCCAACGTCAAGTTTAGCAGCCTGCATGGCCACACTGATCAGATGATGTATCAGCACGAAGGCCGCATCTTTATTAGGTGCGTTAAACGGTATGGCTACATAGTGAGTGTTGCCAATATTGCCTTTGTCAAAGACAAAGGTCTCCACACTAGCAGGCACTCTTCCTTCAGCGATTAACTGGGCGGCCTTGAGAGGGGTGTAGCTCATGCTCCACAAAAGTTGTCCCTCTGCAAACATGCGGTCTAGGGCCGCCACATCCGCGGGGTAAGTGGTGCCTCTCTCCCAAAGATAGGGCTCAAGAGCATTGAGGAAGTCAAGGGCAGGTTGAATCACAGCCTGTATGGCGGCCTTTTCGGCCGGGGCATTGTTAATGGCCTCGAAGCCCACTATATCGTAGATTATATTGCGCACAAAGGCCGAGCCAGTGAAGTCTGGCGGTGCGGGGTAGGTAAAGCGACCTGGGTTCGCTCGCGCTAGCTCTAACAATCGCGCGGCACTGGTGGGGAAAGTAGCTAGCCTAGCCCTATCCGCCATAAAGATCAGCTGAGCACGGCCTAACGGAACGGACATCCCTTCGATAGGAATGCCGAAGTCGTAATTGGTATCCGCAGCTTGAGGGTCAATGAGGCGGTTAAAATTATCAATACGGGTATTGAAAGGCCCGTAGAGTAGTTCTTGTGTCTTGGCGGCATAGAAGTTTTCGCCATTTATCCAGATGACATCAATGTCGCCGCTTACGCTATTGGCTTGCTTTTCTGTGGCCAGCTTGCGCAATATCTCGTCGATATTCATGGGGACGCGCCGCAAAGTTATACCGTATTCGGCCAAGAGTGAAGGCGCAACAATATTGTCAAACCAGTTGTTGACGGCCGAGCTTCCGCCCCAGCCATAGAAAGTCACGGTCTTACCGCGAGCGCTGCGTAGCGCGTCGGCAAATTCACTAGGACCCGTGGTCAACGTAGGTTGTGCCGCACAGCCAATGGTTAGTGCGAATAACGCTGCGATCAATAGCCCAATCGTCAATCTCTTCAGCATTCATAAACCTCCCTTAATCGTGTGCAGCATGATGCTACCGCAGTAAACGCATGGCCTCGACAAATCTCTGCCCCGCTGTGTAGAATATCGCCCCCGCAAAAATAAGCAAAGACCATTCCCGCCATGCTGGTAGCAAAATTATTAAACTCAGCGCGACAAAGGCTTCGGTCCTTTCCATAAGACCGGCCTGGTAGTAAAAGGATTTGTTGCCCATTTTCTCTGCGAGGGCACCTACAGTTAAGAAAACCGTCATGGAAAGAATGATGCTAGCAAAGACTAAGGCTGTAGGCATGGCCAGATGGGGCGCGGTAAACATCACCGCTAAAAGCACCATAATCTCCACCGCTCTATCAAAAACAATGTCCATCAAGGTGCCAATGGCCGATGAAGTGCCGCTTAAGCGGGCCATGGAGCCATCGAGCACGTCGAACAACCCAGATATCCAGAGCAGAGCCACGCCAAGTAACAGGTGGCCTAGAGCGACGGCCAAAGCCGCCGCCGCCCCAAGCGCCACTGCCACCAAGGTCGCATGTGTTGGCGTAAGGCCATAGGCCAACAAAACATGCGCTGCTTTCTCAAACAAATGTTGAAAGTACGGCCTGGCCTTAGTATCTAACATAATCCTGGCCTCCTACACTAGGCTACGATACTATCTGAGCTCGCCGCGGTTATCTGTCCACTGCTCAGTTAGAGTTAGAACCTGCTGGCGCAAAGCTACCGGCACATGGGTTGCCCCAAATTCAGAGGCCACGAAAGACCACTCAACCCAGGAGCCATCATAGTTGTAGACATCGGCGTGCCCAAGCACATCGGTAAGCACCATTTGGGTGTGCGATGACCTTACCCCAGACTGGCAAAACACAATGACCCTACGCCCGCGGATGACTTCGGCGAAGGTAGCCGCGATTTCGGCCCGTGGTCGCAGTGTCCTGTCGGCCGCATTCACGGTAACCCACTCAATATGTACGCTGCCAACTAACCGACCCATGCCGTAGGCACCGCGGGAAGAACCTGAGGGACGTCCATTAAACTCATCGGCGCTCCTGGTATCGATAACAACCCATTCACGGGGATTGTTCAGCGCGTGCACTACCTGATTGATATTGACATTGTTGACGCTAGGATTGAAGTTGGGGGATCGGTAGGCAGAAATGACTGGTTGCTCTACTAGGCGGGCGAAATTGCGCGTGGGGAAGTTACCTGCCTGCCAGGCGTTCAGGCCGCCGTCCAGGTAGCGCACATCGCGATGGCCGAGTTGCCTTATTTGCCACATAAAGCGGGCCGCATCATGCATGGCCCCCTCTGCGTAGACCACAATCATGGAACTAGGTGTAGCCCCAGCGCGGGACAACAAGTTTTCCATCACTTCTTGTGTACTGGCCATGCCACTTATCAAGGGGGATACCGCTAGAGTCGAATTTGTGCCGGAGTAATCCCCACGCCAAACGGTGAAGCTACCAGCAATGGGTGAACGCACAGGGCTTAAGGGATTAAGAGCGGCAGTGGGATTCAATACCCCAATCACCACGACATTTGGTTCGTTGTTATCCATCAGCATTTTCAGCTCTGCCGGCGAGATAAAGGCGTCTTGGTTGGCATAGGTCGCCAGCCTCTGGCTAAAGGGGCTATCCGCTATGCGGGTGCGGCGCATGGCGACGGGCCTGATTATCGTCACGGTCTGGGCAGTTTCACTCCATGTTACCTCCGCGCCAAGGTTTTCAGCCACAAAACGCAAGGGGACCAAGGTCCTGCCCGCGATAATGAGCGGCGCTACATCCAAAGTGACGTTGCGCCCACTGACGACCGCCGCATTGCGGCCAATCACGAGCGATATCGTAGTTCCGCCTAGCTCACCGGTGACGGTGTTAGTGGCATCTTGCCAACCAACTGTAGCACCGAAAGCCTCAAAGAGGGCACGGAAGGGCACCAAGAGGCGGCCGTTACGCATAACTGGGGCCACTTGCAGGGTCATCGGCTGGCCATCAATTAAAACGCGAATAGGGGCTTGAGCTTCTACAGCTGGCTGGTAACTAACAACAACCCCGATGAGAAGAGCAACCGACAGTAACAAAGCAAGGAATTTTTTCATTAAACATCCTCCATTTCTTTTTTTAGTAAACTTGCCTACTACGATTTGCCTACTACGACTTGATCGTAATGCCCTTCTTTTTGGCGATGTATTTTGGAATGAGGGAGACGCCAAAGAGAACTAATCCAGCAACAGTGAACTGTAGCAAGAGCCTGAGGCTAACCCCGTGCGTCACAATTTCGCCAGCGATGTAGGCGTAGATGAAGGCCCCAGGGGCCATGGTGATAAACGAAACCAAGGCAAAAGTGGACAACTTCATCGAGGTCAGGCCGTAAGCGTAATTCTGGATGTTGTAGGGGAAGACGGGAACTAATCTGGTCAGAATAAGAAAGCTAGCGCCGTTCTGCTCCACTCCTTCTTCGATGCGCTTAAAGAGCGGGTTCTGCCCAAACTTGGCGATGATGGTGTCGCGAGCGACATATTTCGCGATGAGAAAAGCCACACAGGCTCCGATGGTAGCAGACACTAGTGCCAGTACGCCGCCAAGCACTGAGCCAAAAGTTATGCCTGCCACTATGGTAACGGCCGATGCCGGCAACATAAAGACAGCGACCGCGATGTAGAGCAGCAAGTACACGGCAAAGCCCACAAATCCTAAATCCAGAAACCATTGTTGCATGCCCTCGATATCCCGCAGGCCTTCGACTAGGCCAAAGTGATTAGCCAAGAGCACTGCCGCGACCAAGACAGCTAGAGCTAACACCAGGCGCGGTAGACCACTTTGGCGAGTTTTGTTTTGCATCAACACAACATCCTCTCATTCTTCTACTGATTTACTTAATCGTCCTCCGAATGACCCCTTTGGAGCGGTATCTGTTGAGCCAGGCCTTGACTGGGCTCGCCAAAACGTTTTCTGGTGGTAATGAATCCTTGGTAACGACCGGGCCAAAGATGAGATCAAGAATGTGCCAAGCCTTGCCACCGCCCATGAGCATAGACGAACGACAAGCGGCGCAGTAGACAACAATATGCTGGGTCGGCATTTCACCAACCCTTCTATCCATGATTTTCTTGGCCAAAGTGGGGTTAGCGGGAACAATCATCCCCCCGAAACCGCAACATCGCGCGTTGCCACGCGTGCGCTCTGGTTCGGCACACTTGTACCCTAGCTCCTGCATTACCCATCTAATGCCATCATGTATGCCGGCATTATCCCGCACCGGACAGGAATCGTGTATAGAAAACACCACGTCACTGTGTGCCGCCTTACCACGCAACTCTCGCGGCAAGCCAATGCTGGGCATCCTTTCCCAAAGAGAGACCGTCGAAAAAGCATCTGACTCACGCAGCATATTGTAGCAGTTTTGACAGGCCACGAGCATTTCGTCTACTTCGCAATCTTTTATGTCACGCACCAAGCTAGCAAAGCGGGTTTTAAGGAGTTCCACTTGACCAAGGGCCTTGGTGGGCTTGCCACAGCACTTTTGCACTACGGACAGTTCAGGGTAGACCTGCTGCAAGTAAGTAATTGTTTTCTCAATGTTTTCTGGGCTGTAGGATGGTAGCGAGCAACCTGGCATGAAACCGTGGCGAATACTCATCTTACTTGCGCCCCTTTCGCTTGATGCTAAAGACCCCTGAGAAAGAGAGCTTTTGGTGTATATCTATGGCCCCATGACCCTTAATGGGCGACTTACCCTGGTTGGCGACAACAAAGTCTTTGCGCATGGCCATAAAAGCGTCGGCCAACTTAAATTCCTCTGGGCAGACTAATGTGCATTGGTTGCACATATTGCAAGAGTAAGGCAGGATTGGCTCTACCTGTCCATTAGCGAGAAACACCCCAAAGAGCTCGCCTGGGCACTGGGTGAATTCGTTTAACATCAAGCATTCCTTCATGCAATCCTTGCATTCACATTCCAAGCACCGCTCTGACTCGATCTTGGCTGTGGCATCGTCAAACCCAAGGTCACACTCGGCAAATTCATTCCTGCGGGTCTCAGCCGCCACTAAGCGCGTGTGGCTGCGCGGTATGTTTTGTGTTTCAGGCGGTATTGGCACTTCAAATTCAGTCTTGTAACTAGCCTCAAGTTTGTAGTTACGCTGATAATCAAGTTGCTGCCCCCGCAAGTATCTATCGGCAGAGAGGGCCGCTTTTCTCCCTAAGGCCATCGCTTCGATGACAATGGTACTGCCGGCGGCGTCCCCCGCCACAAAAACACCAGGCATATCCGTTGCCAATGTTTCAGGGTCCACTATGTACCTACCGCTGTTATATTGACGCAACTTGCCCTCGGCTATATCTTCAACCCGCTGCCCAATGGCGTAAATGATGGTGTCGCAGGGAATCTCCCGGGCTTCTTGGCCCAACAAGGGATTAAACTTGCCCGCGGCGTCTGTCAAGGCGAGGCAGTTCTTTAGTCGCAGGCTCGCCACGCGCGAAAGCCCCGTAATGACTTCCTCCACGCACCAGCCATAGTCGAATTTTACGCCTTCTTCTTCAGCCGCAGTCTGCTCATGCTTGCTGGCCGGGAGCTCACACTCTTGCTCCAAACACACTACTCGCGCCGACTTCGCACCTGCCCTGAGCGCAGAGCGCGCACAGTCCATAGCGACATCTCCACCGCCGACGACTACTACGTTTTCACCGATGAGCGTGCTCTTGCCCGTAAGAGAAATTTCACGCAGAAAATCGACCGCCGTAGTCATACCACGCAGGCCGGTGTCTTTCGCCTTGACGGCGATTCCTATATGCGCCCCATGGGCTAAAACTACGGCATCGTACTGTTGACGAAGAGACGGAAGTGACACATCCTTGCCGACCGTAACACCATACTTAAATTTAACCCCTAGGCGTTCGAGGTAGCTATACTCAAAGTCAATCACCTTGACGGGCAGACGATAGGACGGAATGCCCACGCGCATCATGCCGCCCCAAACAGGCAATTTCTCATAAATAGTTACTTCATGGCCTGCTTTGCGCAAATCTATGGCAACTTGCGCACCCGCTGGGCCACTGCCCACCACGGCAACCCTTTTGCCAGTAGGCGCAGGCACAGCCAAATCCCACAACTCAATGCGGTCAGCTTTATCCGCCGCATAGCGCTTCAGGGCGGCGATAGCTAGAGGCTCGTTAAATTCTTCGCCACGACGGCACACTTTTTCACATGGATGCGCGCACACGCGACCTAGAGTCGCCGGGAGAAAGAGCTTTTCGCGGATAAGGCGCACGGCGTCATCGAGCCGCCCTTCACGGATGTGGCGGATATACCCCATCGCATCGGTGTGCATCGGACACTCCGCCGTGCAAAATGGCGCTTCTAGCCCCTGACAGTTACTGGCTATCTCTTGCGCTAAAGCATAAACCTTTTCTGCAAACTTTACTGCCATGTACATCCTCCAGTTCTTGTCATGTGAAAACACGAACTCATAACGATAAAAAAACCACATACCATTGCTATACATACCCAGTATAGTATCATGTGATTCCTCTGTCAACCAAAAGTCATGTCCCTGTCGCCCACCGTTCCATCGTTCTGTAACTAACAGCCTCGGCAACATGCGCCGTATCAACAGTATCTGATGCGGCAAGGTCGGCAATCGTTCTCGCCACCTTGAGTATGCGGTCATGGGCCCGGGCAGAAAGTGCCAGCTTGGTAAAAGCGTTCTTTAGGAGTTTTTCTGCCCCCTCGGTGAGCGCGAGTTTACGCAAGTGACGATGCTGCAAGCGAGCGTTCGAGAAGACGCGATACTCCTTAAGCCTCTCCTGCTGTCTCTCTCGCGCTGCCACTACGCGTAGCCTAATCTCTTCTGAAGACGCCCCGCGGCGCTCGGCGGCAAATTCGTGGTACAAAAGTCGCGGCACATGGAGCTGAATATCGATGCGGTCAAGAAGTGGCCCGGAGATTCTACTGGCGTACCGGCTCGCCTCCCCAGCCGAACAAGTGCATGCCTTAGCGGTGTCACCCAGAAAACCACAGGGGCAGGGGTTCATGGCGGCAACCAGCATGACTTCTGAAGGATAGGTGAGTGTCGCATTCACGCGCGCGATAGTCACATGGCCATCCTCTAGGGGCTGGCGCAGCTGCTCTAGGGTCTTTTTCGAGAACTCTGGTAGTTCGTCAAGAAACAGTACTCCGCGATGGGCGAGGCTGACTTCGCCTGGGTTTGGAATCTTGCCCCCGCCAATTAGGCCGCCGTTCGAGACGGAATGGTGCGGCGCACGAAAAGGGCGTTCCGAAATTAAAAAGCCCCGTTCCGCCAGTAACCCGGCAACACTGTAAATTTTCGTTACCTCTAGGGCCTCTTCTTTGCGCAGGGGCGGAAGAATCGACGGCAGATGGCGCGCCAACATGGTCTTACCTGAACCAGGGGGACCAACAAATAACACATTATGCCCCCCTGCGGCCGCCACCTCTAAAGCGCGCTTGGCTTGCTCCTGCCCCGCTATGTCCCTAAAATCCAAGCCCGAGGGCTTGCTCGGTGCCACTTCAGCGGGCAATGAAAAGTCTACTTGCCTAGAGCCGGTGAGAATGGCACATATCTCTACCAAAGAGGACACGGGGATAACCTGTAGGCCGTCGACCAACATCGCTTCGCGGGCATTAGCTACCGGCACGACAAGCTTCTTATTAAGTTTCCGGCTGAGAATGGCCATGGGTAGTACCCCTACCACAGGGCGCAGGCCTCCGTCTAGCGATAGCTCGCCCACAAAGACGGTATCTTCTAGCACCGCCTTAGGCAGCATTTCAGAAGCCGCCAGTAACGCCATCGCTATAGGCAGGTCAAAAGCGCTGCCCTCCTTGCGCAAATCTGCCGGCGCTAAATTCACCGTAATGCGGCGCGTAGGGATGCCAAACCCGCAGTTCTTCACTGCCGACCGCACGCGCTCGCGCGCTTCTTTCACCGCTGTATCTGGCAGGCCAACAATATCAAAAGTCGGCATCCCCTGCGCTACGTCAACCTCAACATCCACCAGGTAGGCATCTAGGCCGCACACAGTCGACCCCCAGACTTTTGCCAGCATGGCCACATCTCCTCAAGCAGTTCTTTTAAGAACACTTGTTCGCCATAACTCGCACCGTTCCTGCAGACATGGCATAAATTTATTTTGCTATCTTAAAATTCATGCCAATAAATCCACTTCATAAAGAGCGCAAAAATGTTCGCGGCGGTCGAGGGCCAAAATATTGATAGTAATCTACCTTTATATCCCCATTGTAAAGTTTGCGTTTTTTACTGGCTCTCTGGCCAAAGAGTCTTTCGAACTCAGGATGGGAGGTGATGATGTAGTGGGACCAAGATTCTAGTCGCGAAAAAACTGCCCCCATTTCTTGGTACAGCTTGTCCAACTCCGCCTTCTCGCCAATGCGCTCACCATAAGGGGGGTTGCAAATAATCTTGCCATACTCCCCCTGTGAGCTACAAGCGCTAAGTGGCTTAACCTGAAAACGAATATATTCTCCCACCCCAGCCGCTACGGCATTTTGTTTAGCCGCCTGCACAGCCCGGGGGTCGTAATCTGTACCTACTATGTCCAGTTGCCTATCCGTCTTGACTAAGTCCTCGGCCTCTTGCCGCGCTTGACGCCATAATTCTTTAGGTACTAGGGGCCATTGCTCCGCCACAAAAGCACGCTTTAGGCCCGGCGCCATATTCAGACCCATCAGGGCCGCTTCGATGGGAATTGTCCCCGAACCACAAAAGGGGTCGATCAGGGGAATATCCGGGTACCACTTGGCCAGGCTAACCAAGGCTGCCGCCAATGTCTCCTTGATGGGGGCTCCCACGCTATGGAGCCGATACCCTCTTTTGTGCAAGCCAGGGCCGGATGTATCGATGGTGAGCGTCGCTATGTCCTTAAGCAGGGCCACCTCAATGGTGTAACGAGGCCCTGTCTCCTCAAACCAATTAACCTGATATTTTTGCTTCAGCCTTTCCACAATGGCCTTTTTGACCAAGGCTTGACAGTCAGAAATGCTAAACAGAGTTGACTTGATGGACTTGCCCTCGACGGGAAAGTTAGCGTCTAGCGGCAAGTATAGCTCCCAAGGCAAGGCCTTGGTTTGCTCAAACAGGCTGTCAAAGGTCGTAGCGTGAAATTCCCCAATTTTTAAGCGTACCCGGTCAGCACTCCGCAGCCACAAGTTAGAGCGGCAAATGCCCAGTAAATCTGCCTTGTAGGCCACCTTGCCAGTATCTATCTTGATATCCTCATAGCCAAGCGCCTTAACCTCGTCCGCCACCACGCTTTCTAGGCCAAAAGTAGCGGTCGCGATCAAATCATACTTATCCACCAATTACTTATCCTCCGTTCTAAACCCCGTCTAAAGCCCGCAAAAACGTCATGCCCATGGCGCGTTTCGGGCCAATGTCGCAAACGCCCCGTCCCTGTGCGACATCTAGGGCCCCAAAATGTCCTCTAGGTGGTCAATCACCATCTCTTTGCCGGGCAAGGCTAGTATGCAGATGGCGTCAAACTTTAGCTCCTTGTAGGGTCTCGAGTTATGTTCCGCTAGGTAGGCCGCCGCCGCGCGCCGGAAACTCAGCAGTTTCTTCTTCGTCAGCGCCTCGGCCGGGTGCCCTAGCTCTAGGTCGGTGCGGTACTTTACCTCCACAAAAAGCATCACACCATCCTTCATGGCGATGAGATCTATTTCGCCCAAGAACACGCTAAAGTTTTCGGTCACCATCACGTACCCCATGGCCTCTAACTTCTTTCTTGCGATGGCCTGGCCCACCATCCCTAAGGCATGTCTTACCGACATCGCCTAACTCCCCTTGCGCGAGAGATTCCAAGTGGCGAGCGCAAAGAACACTACAGCCGAACCAAGCAGGACGGCAATATGCGTAGTGGTCCCAGCCGTGTACGACCCATAATGGTACACAACCCCAAAGATGCGCTTAAATTCGTCAACCACACCCACCTGCGCACCGGAAAAGGCAGCAATCATGGCATCCTCCATCATCACTTGGCGCAAAAGGGCAGCCCCATGGGCAGGGGGAAAGAACTTGACAAAGTATTGCACGCCCGTCGGCAAGACGCCTAGCGGAATGTAGATGCCCATCAAAAATCCAATTAAGGCCCCGAGCACGGAGGCCGCTGCGCTGTAAGCATTGTTCGAATCAAAGAGCGAAACTAAGAAAATCATCATCGCCGAGCTAGAGATAACCGTGACAACCATGATCCCCAGCACCTCAATGGTGCTCGCCAGGCTCAAAAACTGCCCGCCAAAAGCCACAATGTAGAGCTGCCCGAGCACAAAAGTTACTAGGCTAAGCAACATGCCGATAATGAGCGCACCAAGCACATAGCCCCCAACCAGAGCTGTGCGGGGCATGGGGGCAGCACGAAAGTCGCGCAAAATCTTCTTAGTGCGGTCTTCCACCATGATACCGTAGGCCCCCATGGTAGAAGTAATAGAAACCATGGCCAATAGCCCAGCCATTATCCAGCTATCGGCCACAAAGCGGGCCCCATCTACAGGGCCAACATTGCGCTGCATCATATCGCCTAGGAATAAAACATACATGCCGATCGTTATAAATACCGACAAGAACGAGAAAAACACCGCCATGCGATCCCGGAAGAAGACTTTCAGATTGCGCGTGGTTAGGCTCAAGATCATCATGCGCTGAGCTCCCCTCCCGTAATGGCGATAAAGGCGTCATCTAGGCTGCCGCTAGTTACTTCGAAACCACTGATATGGTCTTCGCACAACTTCAATATGGGTAGCGCATCTACCGTCCGCTTAAGCTTGACAAATACTCGCCCGCCCTCGACATGGTGGGCTATTTGCTGGGTGGTGAGCAAGCCCTCCAGCTGCGCCGCGTCTCGCGGCGAAATCTTCAGGTAGTCGCTGCTATACTGCTCGCGTAGTTCCGCGGGGCGGCCCTTGGCGCATATTTCGCCCTGCTGAATCACGGCCACATAGTCGGCATTAGCCGCTTCTTCCATGTAGTGCGTCGTCATAAATACTGTCATCCCATGGGCCTGTTGTAGTCCACGAATAGTCTGCCACACATTGCGGCGCGTTTGCGGGTCAAGGCCGGCCGTAGGCTCATCAAGAAACAGAACCTTTGGCGTATGCACCAAGGCCCTGGCAATGTCCGCCCGTCGCCTCTGCCCACCCGACAACTTGCCATAAGGGCGGTTGAGAAAATCCTCTACTTCGGCCGATTTTGTCGCCGCACCCACTTGCTCCCGCAGTTTCGCCCCAGAAAACCCATAGAAGCTGCCCCGCAAGAAGAGATTCTCACGCACGGTCAGAAGCTCATCGAGCACACTGTGCTGAAACACCACGCCGATATGGGAGCGAATCTTGTCGTCATCCGCCCCAAGAGTGTAGCCATTGACCTTGACCTGCCCCTTGTCGGGGGAGAGTAAGGTGCAAATAATATCTATGGTCGTCGATTTACCGGCCCCATTAGGCCCCAAAAAGGCAAAAAAAGACCCCTCCTCGACATAAAAGTCAACCCCACGGACCGCCCTCACGCTGCCATAGCTCTTGACCAATTCGCTCACTTCGATAATTTTGCCCACAACCTTACCCCCTCTGTCGCACAGGGACGGGGCGTTTGCGACATACCTTCTGCATTTAACCGTCCACCCCCGTATGCACCTTAACCGTATCCCGCAAAACGAGCACCCGTCATACGAAGCACCTAGCAGGATAAAATTTCTTAATGCTGAATACTAACTAACATAGCTACTGCAGCAGCCATGCATCATTTCTCCCCGTCGACCACCGCAATCTGCAGGCTTTTCATAACATCAAGTGCCGCTTGATGCAAACAATCGTCAAAACTGGCCGTGCACGAAGCATCTACCACAACCAAGGCCTCCGGCAAGAAGGTCTTGGCCAGCACAGCATTGGCGATAACGCAAATGTTAGTAACTACACCGACCAACAGCACGCTTTCGTAGCCGCTTGCCGCCAAGTACTGCCCTAATTCCACAGAGCCAAAGGTATGTTTCTCAAAGCGCTTGTCTGTGTCCAAGATCTGATTCGCCACCTCGCCATAGAGGCTCCAGCCCTGGGTACCTTTGATGCAGTGTTCAACAGGCAAGTTCTGGCCCTCTTGGGTAGTTAAATAGTCCGGAGTGTGAGTATCTAACGTAAAAACCACATCGTCCCCACTCTCCCTATACTCACCTATTCTAGCTACGATGCTGTGCTCTAGCGCTTGCGCCCGTGCAAATCCTAAGGCACCGTCCACAAAGTCATGTTGAAAATCAACCACCACCAGCACTCTCTTCCTCGCCATAGGGTAATTCTCCTCTCTAAACGTTCACTTTTATGTTCTAACTCGGTCCTGCTTGGTCCTTTCCTTTGTCACCCACAACGACTATCCCTACAGATAACACCCATGGTAAGATCGGGGGCAGGACACAATGATAATGTGGCTAAGAAAAAAGTTTAGAGTTTTGCGACATCAAAGAGCCAAGATGTCCATCTTCGCCCTGCTGGCTAGCGTCATCACCCTCGGATCGCTATCATTCTATATGTTTGAGAGAGGCAGCGGCGGTGGTGTAAACGACATCTGGGACGCCGTCTACTGGGTGTTCGTGACCATAACCACTGTTGGCTTTGGCGACATTGTCCCCCGGACTGCGGGCGGAAGGATAACCTTTGTGCTGGTAGCACTTGGCGGCATCGGCACCATTGCCTATGTCTTCGAAGAAATAATCTCCGTTTCGACTACAAATCAGTTCAAGAAGATGTTTGGGTTAGGAGCGATTAAAATGAAAAATCATACGATCATCGCCGGCTGGAACACCAAAGCCGAGGAAGCGATTAGCGAGTTAAACTGCATTGGCGAAGAACACTTGGTGGTGGGCCTCAATTTGGACCAAGCCCAGTTAAATGCGGCGGGAGTCACTTTTGTGGCGGGGGACCCCACGAAAAGCGAAGTACTCCTGCGATGCCACATTCTGCAGGCCAAGACGCTCTTAATCCCCTTAGAAAACGACTCCGAAACAATAATGGTGGCCCTCGCCGCCCGCAGGCTTAATCGCAATATCAAAATTGTGGCCACCTGCGATCTTCGCGAGCACGTCGAAGTAATGCGCGTCGCCGGCATAGACCATGTCATACCCCACACCGAACTCGGCGGCAGGCTGATTGTGCACGCCATCAATGAACCCGTCGTAGTTAACTTTATAATGGACGCCACCGCCTCCGGTGGCGGCCTGCGGATGCGGCAAGTTGCTATAAGCGAGACTACGAAGTTGTCGGACATTCCCATCAGCGATTTAGAGAGGGTCGTCTCCCTATATCGCGGCGAACAATTCTCGCTAGATTTTACCCCCGACCAGGTGCTCGAGCGAGGAGACTTTTTGGTCATACTAACTTCTGTAAACTCCTGCGTCATTCCTCCACACAAACGCGCCAATGGCTCTTAAATTTTTGTTCGTGAGTAAGGTGCGGCCATGTCGCAAACGCCCCGTCCCCGGGGGACACTCATGCACAAAATTGTAGTACATAGCATACTTGGCTCCCCCTGTACCACCAAATGCACGTGGTTGTCCATCAGGCAGTACGAGGCTAATTCCCACCGGTCAACTTCCTTGAGTAACTTCACAAGGTAAGTCTTATCCGCGCTGGACTGATAGATAAAATCCCTGTCAATACC
>Ga0209103_1000311_pt1 | contig 15419 bp, 15 predicted proteins | sample 4C3metaG_FD_184152 | JGI IMG/M metagenome (GOLD analysis project Ga0209103, IMG submission 184152) | Freshwater bacterial and archeal communities from Indian Creek, Illinois, USA - 4C3 metaG (SPAdes) (version 2) | ecosystem: Environmental > Aquatic > Freshwater > Unclassified | place: USA...
CCCCCGCCCCCACCACGGCATCGGCGCCGTGGTGGCCCCCAACCTGGTCATCGGCGCCGATGCCGTGGTGGGGGCGGGGGCGGCGGTGCTGGCCCATGTGCCCCCCGGCGCCACGGTGGCCGGCGTGCCCGCCCGTCCGCTGGAGTGAGACAAAGCGTGACATGGGGTTGCATGGCCGCCCCAAAGGCGCATCTCACCTTTTGTTGCGCCTGCTTCGGGAAGCTTTAAGCTTTAATTGGCGTGATGATGGTGCATCATGCGGTCTATCCCTGGCTTCGCCATGGGGCCCGCCCTGTGCCATCAGCAGGATAGCGAATGAAACACTGGATATGAGGCTCGCCGGATGAAGCTCAGGGTTGGAACGACCGCCGCGGTGGCTGGCGCCTTTGCCGCAGGCGTCATCATTGGCCCCATGGTCGCGGCCTGGGCGCAGGGGGCGAATGACGGAGGCCGGGCCGAGACCTACCGCCTGCTCCAGATCTTCGGCGACGTCTTTGCCCGCGTCCGCGCCGAATATGTGGAACCCGTGCAGGACCGCGACCTGGTCGAGAATGCGGTGAATGGCATGCTGACCGGGCTGGACCCGCACAGCGCCTATCTCAACCCGCGCAATTTTCGCGACATGCAGGTGCAGACGCGCGGCGAATTCGGCGGCCTGGGCATCGAGGTCACGCAGGAGGGCGGCCATATCCGCGTCATCTCGCCGATCGACGAAACCCCCGCCGCCCGCGCCGGCATCCGCCCCGGCGATTTCATCACCCATCTGAACGGCAATTCCACCCAGGGCCTGACCCTGCAGGAGGCCGTGGAGCAGATGCGCGGCGAGCGCGGCACCGCCATCCGCCTCACCATCCGGCGCGAGAATGAGCAGCGGCCGGTGGAGATCTCCATCACGCGGGACGTGATCCGCCCGCAGGTGGTGCGCTTCCGGCTGGAGGGCAATGATGTGGCCTATATCCGCATCACCTCCTTCAACGAGCAGACCGAGGTGAATCTCCGCCGCGCCATGACCACGCTGCGCCAGCAGGCCGGCGGCAATCTGCGCGGCGTGGTGCTGGACCTTCGCAACAATCCGGGCGGCCTGCTGGACCAGGCGGTGCAGGTGACGGATGACCTGTTGGACCAAGGCGAGATCGTCTCCACCCGCGCCCGCCGCCCCGAGGACGCCCAGCGCTGGAATGCGCGCCCGGGTGACATCACGCAGGGCCTGCCCATAGTGGTGCTGATCAATGGCGGCTCGGCCTCCGCTTCCGAGATCGTGGCGGGCGCCTTGCAGGATCACCGCCGCGCGGTGGTGCTGGGCGTGCGCAGCTTCGGCAAGGGCTCGGTGCAGACCGTGATGCCGCTGGGCGGCAATAATGGCGCCATCCGCCTCACCACGGCGCGCTACTACACCCCCTCCGGCCGTTCCATCCAGGCGACCGGCATCGAGCCCGATTTCGAGGTGCGCGCCACCCGCCAGGAGACCCAGACCGCCAGCGCCCCCCCGGCGCGTGAGCGCGAGCAGGATCTGCGCCGCTCGCTCCGGGCGGAGGGTGCCACCACGCCCGCGCCGGCGGTGGTGACGCGCCCGCCGCTCAACCTGCCCGCCGCCATCACGGAGCGCGTGCAGAACCAGCCGCCGGAAGGCTGGCCGACACTGGACATCACCAGGCCCGAGACGGATTTCCAGTTGCAGCAGGGGCTTTCGCTGGTGCGGGCGCTCGCCGGCAATCCGCAGCGCCGCGCGCAGCGATAGAGGGAAAACCATAGGGCCGTGTCCGATGCGATTTCTGGCATTCCGCGACGCGGCTGGGTCTGGCTTGGCGTCTTCTGGGCGGTGATCCTGCTGGCGCTGGGCGGGGGTGCCATCACCCTCGCCGCGCTGGGGCCGCCGCCCGCCCCGCCTACGGCCATGGCCGAGGCGCCGGTCGAGACGCCGCCCCCTGCCCCCCTGCCGCCGCGTGGCGTGCCCGAGAATCTGGCCCGGCATGTGGACCCGGCCCTGGTGGAGTTCACCGCCGTCGGCGCGCTGCCGCGCATCGGCGAGGATGGCCGCATGCCCATGCGCGCCTATGCCCGCCCCTTTGACCGGCAGGATCCGCGCCCGCGCGTCGCCCTTATCCTGGGTGGCATCGGCCTGCGTGCCGGCCTCTCTGAGGAAGCGATCCGCAGCCTGCCGCGCCCCATCGCCCTGGCCTTCACCCCCTATGCGCCCAACCCCGCGCCGCTGATCGAGCAGGCGCGGGATCGTGGCTTCGAGACGCTGCTGGCCCTGCCGATGGAGCCCACCGGCTTCCCGATGAACGACCCCGGCCACCGCGCGCTGCTGACCGGGCTTTCCGCCGGCGAAAACGCGCAGCGGCTGGATTGGCTGCTGGCGCGCTACCCCGGCCATGTCGGCGCGGTGGGGGCACTGACCTCCATGCGCGGTGATCGCTTCGCCGCCATGTCAGAGCCCTTCGCGCAGATGCAATTGGCGCTGAGCGCCCGCGGCCTGCTCTATTTCGACGCCCGGCCCGGCGCGCCGAATCCGCAGCGCGCCTGGGGCCTCACCGTGGATGTGGTGGTGGATGAGCCCCATACCCGCGGCGAGATTGACCAGCGCCTGGCCCTGCTGGAGCGCCTGGCGCGGGAACGCGGCGGCGCGCTGGGCTATCTGGGCGAGGTGACGCCCGTGGCGCTGGAGCGGCTTTCCGCCTGGACGGCGGGGCTTGAGGCGCGCGGCGTGGCGCTGGCGCCCGTCACCGCGCTGGTCCGGCGCCCGGAGATCGCAACCCGATGAGTGACATTTCCCTTTGGCCTTATCGCCCCAATGTGGGCGCCGTGCTGTTCAACCCGGCGGGGCTCATTTTCGTCGCCCGCCGCGCCGACATGCCCAATGCCGAGGGCGCGGCGGGTGGCTGGCAATTGCCCCAGGGCGGCATGGATGAGGGCGAGGACCCGGCCATTGCCGTCTTCCGCGAATTGGAGGAGGAGGTCGGCACCGCCCATGCCGAGATCATCGCGGAGCACCCGGAATGGCTGAATTACGACCTGCCGCCGGAATTGATCGGCAAGGCGCTGGGCGGCAAGTATCGCGGGCAGACGCAGAAATGGTTCGCGCTGCGCTTCCTGGGGCAGGATTCCGACATCCGCCTGGACCTGGACCCGCATCCGGAATTCGACGCCTGGCGCTGGGCGCATCTGGCGGAATTGCCGGGGATGGCCGTGCCCTTCAAGCGCGCGATCTATGCGCGGCTGGCGGCGGATTTCGCCCGCTATGCCGCCTGACTGGCGTCAGAACGCGTCGAAGAAAATCTTGCTCGCCATCCCCAGCCCCAGCAGCGTGAGGCCCATCGAGATGCCCGGCCAATAGGGGCGCGCGCCATATTGCAGCACCAGCGCATTGGCCGCGAGCGAGCCCACCAGCCCCGCGACCGGCTGCCACCATGCGAGCTGCCAGAAGCCGAAGCCCAGCAACCCCAGCCACATGAAAAAGGCGGAGCGGCCGAGCCAGCGGAAGGCGCGGTCTGCCGGTTCATATTCCGGGCGCAGGCCGGGCGTCGAGCAGCGCGCCTCGATCATGCCGGCGATGGAGAGGGCGACGAGCGCCAGGAAGTAGATGTCCATGGGTTGGGCATACAGGCTTGTGCGCGCCGGATGAAGGGAGGCCCCCTCGCACCCCGCCCTTTGCCAGGGGCGTCGAACGCGCGATGATGCCGCCCAGGATTGCAAAGAGGCCCGCGCCCCCGTGAAAAAATTCGCCAGCACCGAACGCTACATCGCGCCGCGCGAGCTGGAGGTGGCGGTGAACGCCGCCATCGCCCTGCAACGTCCCCTGCTGGTGAAGGGCGAGCCGGGCACCGGCAAGACCGTGCTGGCGCAGGAAATCGCCCGCAGCTTGGGCTATCCGCTGATCGAGTGGCACATCAAATCCACCACCAAGGCGCAGCAGGGCCTCTACGAATACGACGCCGTCTCCCGCCTGCGGGACGGGCAATTGGGCGATGAGCGCGTGCGCGACGTCTCCAACTACATCATCCGGGGCAAGCTCTGGGAAGCCTTCACCAGCGAGACGCCCGTGGTCCTGCTGATTGACGAGGTGGACAAGGCCGATATCGAATTCCCGAACGACTTGCTGCTCGAACTCGATCGCATGCAGTTCCACGTCTATGAGACGAAGGAGACGGTGGTGGCCCGCCAGCGCCCCATCGTCATCATCACCTCGAACAATGAGAAGGAACTGCCGGATGCCTTCCTGCGCCGCTGCTTCTTCCACTTCATCCGCTTCCCCGACCGCGAGACGATGGAGCGCATCCTCCAGGCCCATTACCCCGGTTTGCGCGGCGATCTGGCGCGGGAGGCGCTGAACGTCTTCTTCCAGATCCGCGAGGTGGGCGAACTCAAGAAGAAGCCCGCCACCAGCGAATTGCTGGATTGGCTGAAGCTGCTGATGATCGAGGACATGCCGCCCGAGGCGCTGCGCTCCAGCGACAGCAAGGTGGCCATCCCACCGCTTTATGGCGCGCTGCTGAAGAACGAGCAGGATGTGCATCTGTTCGAGCGGCTGGCCTTCCTGAACCGCGCGCGCAGATAAGCTGATGTTCGCCCCCTTCATCCTCGAACTCCGCAAGGCCGGGCTGCCCGCCTCCGTCACGGAATGGCTGATGCTGATGGGCGCCATGAAGGCCGGCGTCGCGGATTACGACCTGGAGGATTTTTATCACCTGGCCCGCGCCACGCTGGTCAAGGATGAGCGGCATCTGGACCGTTTCGACGTCGTCTTCGGCCAGGTTTTTCGGGGGCTGGAGCCGCCCATGAGCGTCACCGGCGAGATCATCGCGCGCGAGCTGCCGGAGGAATGGCTGAAGAAGCTCGCCGAGCGGCTGTTCTCCGCCGAGGAGATGAAGAAGATCGAGGCGCTGGGCGGCTTCGAGAAGCTGATGGAGACGCTGAAGGAACGTCTGGCCGAGCAGAAAAAGCGCCACCAGGGCGGCAGTCGCATGATCGGCACCAACGGCACCTCGCCCTTCGGCGCCGAGGGCTTCAACCCCGAGGGCGTGCGCATCGGGCAAGAGGGCTCACGCCATCGCCGGGCCGTGAAGGTCTGGGACAAGCGCGAATTCCGCGACCTGGCCGATGACGCGGCGCTCAGCTCCCGCGCCATGAAGCTGGCGCTGCGCCGCCTGCGCCGCTTCGCCCGCCAGGGCGCGGCCGATGAGCTGGATATCGAAGGCACCATCGGCGCCACCGCGCGCAATGCCGGCACGCTTGACCTCCAGATGCGGCCCGAGCGGCGCAATGCGGTGAAGGTGCTGCTGCTGCTCGATATCGGCGGCTCGATGGATGATCACATCCGCGCCTCGGAGGAATTGTTCAGCGCGGCCAGGTCCGAGTTCAAGCACCTGGTGCATCTCTACTTCCACAATTGCCCCTATGAGCGCTTCTGGAAATCCAATCGCAGGCGGGCCGAACAGCAGACCCCCACCTGGGAGATCCTGCGGAGCTATGGCCCGGATTGGCGCGTGGTCTTTGTCGGTGATGCCTCCATGTCGCCCTACGAGATCGTGGAGCCCGGCGGCAGCGTGGAGCACTGGAATGAGGAGGCGGGGAAGGTCTGGTTGAAGCGCATCACCGCGCATTTCCGCCGCGTCGCCTGGCTGAACCCCACGCCGGTGAAGCACTGGGGCTACACCACCTCTATCGGCATCATCCAGGACGCGCTGGAAGGGCGCATGTTCCCGATGACGCTGGAAGGCCTGGACGACATGGCGAAGGCGCTGCGGTAGCCACTCCATGGCTGGCAGCCGAAGCTGCCAGCCAGCAGGGTCTTCAGAAACGTCCGGCCAGGCGGATCATGCCCCGATGCGCCGTGAAGCCATCGGTGCGGTGGAAATAGTCATAGACACCTTCGACAGACCAGACCTGCGCCGTGCAATTGCAGGAGAGCAGCGTCAGGCCGGCGCCCACATTCAGCGTATCGCGGGATGCGCTGAAGCCGGGCGTGGTGAAGCTGGCGGAGCCCGGCACCTGGAAGGCGGCGTTCTGCGTCATCGCCGGATTGCTGAACTGGTGCAGCCAGCGGCCATGGATCTCGGGCGTGAAGACCATCGCATTATGCACGAAGGGCCGCGCGACCCTGAAGCCCAGGCCGGATTCCAGGAAGTCATGCCCGCGCGACTGGATATTCAGGTTCAAGTCGCCCGCGCCCGATTCCTGGAAGCTGCCGAGATTGACGCGCGAATATTGCAGGGAGGCCAGCGGTGTGATCCGCCAGGCATCCGCCCGGAAGTGGTATCCGGTCGCGCCGTAGAGCGTGTAATCCTGCCCCATGGCATTGGAGCGCGCCTGGCGGCTGAGGCCGGGGTAGTTGATGTTGCGCGTATCCGAAGTGTCGTGCAGTCCGATGGACGCCGCGCCATGCAGATACCAGGGCCCGCGCTCATGCCCGACATAGGCTGTCCCCACATAGGACTGGAAATTGGTCCGTGAGTTGAAGACGCGGCCGTTGATATCCGTGCGGCCCACGCCGAAGGCGATGCCAGCCCGCGTATTGGGGCTGATCTGCGCGTCGTAGCCGACCATGAAGCCGACGGCGCTCGCGGTGTGGCCCACGAAGGCGCCTTGCGCGTTCTGGCTGGCGGAATAGCCGAAGCCATTGATCCAGGCGCCGTTGCGCCGCTGGCTGGTGCGGCAGGCTTGCGTCTGAGCCGCACCCGGTTTCTCCTCGGACAAATGGGTGTCCAGGGAAACCGGGTGCAGCTCAGGGGGAACAAACTTCAATCCCCCGGAGAGGCGCATGGCGTCAAGCGCGCGCCATCAACCCCGGCGGTTCACCAGGGCTTCATAATCCTTCATCAGCGTCTCGGTGATCATGCCCGGCGTGAAGTCCCGCGCGCCGATGCGCCGCACCGGCGTGACTTCCGCCGCCGTGCCGGCGAGAAACACCTCGGTCGCCTGGCTGAGTTCGTCCGGATGGATGACGCGCTCCACCACCTTCATCTGGCGCTTCTGCGCCAGGCTCATCACGGTGCGGCGGGTGATGCCGTCCAGGAAGCAGGTAGGCTTGGGCGTATGGACTTCCCCATTCATCACGAAGAAGGCATTGGCGCCGGTCGCCTCGGCCAGATCGCCCTTCCAGTCGAGCATCATGGCGTCGTCCGCGCCTTCATCCATGGCGGCCTCCTTGCTCATGGTGCCGATCATGTAGAGGCCGGCGGCCTTGCTGGCGGTGGGCGCCGTCTCGGGATGCGGGCGGCGCCACCTGGCCATGGCGAGGTTCACGCCCGTCATGCGCTGCTCCACGCCGAAATAGGCGCCCCATTCCCAGACGGCGATGGCCAGTTGCACCTTGGTGCCGCGGGCGGCAACGCCCATCTCCTCCGAGCCGCGCCAGGCGATGGGGCGGACATAGGCGTTGGTCAGGTTGTTGCGGCGCAGCGTCTCGTTGCAGGCATCATCAATCTGCTGCGCGGTGTAGGGGATCTCGAAGCCGAGGATGCGGCCGGATTGCAGCAGGCGCTCGGTGTGTTCGCGCAGCTTGAAGATTTCGCCACCGTAGCAGCGCTCGCCTTCGAAGACGGCGGAGGCATAATGCAGGCCATGGGAGAGGACGTGCAGCTTGGAATCGCGCCAGGGGCGGAATTCACCATTCCACCAGATCACGCCGTCGCGATCATCGAAGGGAACCAGGGCCATGTGTGTCCTCCATAGCGCCGTTTGAGAGCCGAACGAAATGCCGGGGACAGGATCCGCGCATTATCCTGTCGTGTTGCCCGGTCTTTGTAGAATGACCGGAAAAATTGTGTCAATGAAGCTGACCGAAAACGGAAACATGGCAGCCATGTCGGACACCTTGAAGCGGGACAATGCCCGCGCCCCCAACGCGCTGCACGCGGGCGGCACGCGCAGCCTGCTGTTCCTGCGCGAGGAGGAACTGCGCCTCGCGCAGGACCTGCTGTATTTCGGCTATCGCGACTTCACGGCGGGGGCGGATCGCATCCTCGCCACGCTGGAAATGGGGCGCGCGCATCACCGCGTGCTGCATTTCGTCGGCCGCGCGCCGGGCATCAAGGTGGGGGAATTGCTCGTCATCCTGGACATCACCAAGCAGTCCCTCGGCCGTGTGCTCCAGCCGATGATCGAGCAGGGCTATGTCCACCAGGCCCCCGGCCTGACCGACAAGCGCCAGCGCCTGCTGAGCCTCACCGAGCAGGGCGCGGCATTGGAGCGGCGCCTGTTCGACGCCCAGCGCGAATGGGTGCTGCGCGCCTATCGTGAGGCCGGCCCCCAGGCGGTGGAAGGCTTCCGCCAGGTGATGCGCGGCCTGATGGGCCCCGCGGCCCGCCAGCAATTCGAGGCGCTGGAGCGCAGCGCCGCCCCCGGCCGCACCACCTCCACCTTCGCGCCCAACATTGGCGGGCCCCATCTTGGCCCCCGCACCGAGAGCAGAGGTAGCTGAACATGGCCGAGACCAGCGCCGACATCCTGGTGGTGGATGATGATTCGCGGCTGCGCGCGCTGCTGCAACGCTTCCTGACCGAGCAGGGCCACCGCGTGGCCGTGGCCGGCGACGCGACCGAGGCGCGCGCCGCCATCGAGGCCATGGCCTTCGACCTCCTCGTGCTCGACGTCATGATGCCGGGCGAGACCGGCCTGCAACTGGCCGAATATCTGCGGCGCGAGGGGCATGACACGCCCATCCTCATGCTCACCGCCCGCGGCGACCCCGATGACCGCGTGGCGGGCTTCGAGCATGGCGCCGATGACTACCTCGCCAAGCCCTTCGACCCGCGCGAATTGGCGCTGCGTATCCGCACCATCCTGCGCCGCGTGGCGCCCCGCGCCGCCCCCGCCGCCCTGCCGGAAGGCCCGATGCAACTGGGCCAACGCTGGTTCGATGCCGAGCGCTGCGAATTGCGCGGCCCCGAGGGCACGCAGCGCCTGACGGGTGGCGAGGCGGCGCTGCTCACCGCGCTCGCCCGCCGCGCGGGCGAAGTCCTCTCGCGGGAGGATATCGCCGTCGCACTCGGCACGCCCGATGCGGGGGAGCGCAGCGTGGATGTCCAGGTGACGCGCCTGCGTCGCAAGATCGAGACCGACCCGCGTGAGCCGCGCTTCCTGCATACCATCCGCCACAAGGGCTATGTGTTGAGGCCCGGCCCGTGAGCTTGCAGGGATCGAAGCTACCCCCCAGGCGGCTGGACAAATCCCTGCTGCGGGGCCTGGGCGTGCTGCTGCCGCGCGGACTGCTGGCGCGCACGCTGCTCATCATGCTGCTGCCGCTGATCGTGCTGCAGGCGGTGGCGCTGCAACTTTTCTATGGCGGGCATCTCGACGTCATCTCGCGCCGGCTTTCCGCGGGCCTGGCCGGCGATGTCGCCTTCGTGGCCCATCTGGTGGACCAGGCGCCGGAGCCGATGCGGAGCCAGATCCTGCGCGAGGGCAATTGGCGGCTGGGCCTCTCGCTCGGCTTCGAGCCGGGCCAGGTGCTGGGAACACCGCCCGCCCGCCCGGCCTGGATGCGCTTCCTGCCGCTGGAGGAGGATTTGGACCACGCGCTGCGCGAACGCATGAGCTTCGCCTTCGACGCCGATTGGCACAGTGACCCGCAGGCCATCGTCATCCGCGTGCAGACCGACACCGGCCTGCTTTCGGTCGAGTCCCCGCGCAAGCGGCTGTTCAGCACCACGCTCTACGTCTTCGTGCTCTGGCTCGTCGGCTCGGCGCTGCTCCTGGCGGGGATTGCGATCATCTTCATGAAGAACCAGGTGCGCGCCATTCGCCGCCTCGCCGAGGCATCCGAATCCTTCGGCTTTGGCCGGGATACGGCGCCCATCAAGCCCGAAGGCGCGCGCGAGGTGCGCCAGGCGGCGCTGGCCTTCAACGCCATGCAGGGGCGCATCCTGCGCTTCGTGAATCAGCGCACGGAAATGCTGGCCGGCATCAGTCATGACCTCCGCACGCCACTCACGCGCATGCGCCTCGCCATCGCCATGCTGCCGCGCTCGGCCGAGACGGCGGAGGATCTGGACGCGCTCAACCAGGATCTGGAGGAAATGGAGCGCATGGTGGAAACCTACCTCGCCTTCGCCCGAGGCGAGGGGATGGAGGCGCCGCGCCCCGCCGACCTCGTGGAGCTGGTGGAGGAAATGGCCGCCAAGTCCCGCCGCAGCGGCGCCGATGTGAGCGTGACCCTGCCCGAGTCGCTGACCATGCCGCTGCGCGCCGATGCGCTGAGGCGCGCGCTCGGCAATCTGCTGGATAATGCGCGCCGGCATGCGCGGCGCATGGCCATCGGCGTCACGCCGGTGCAGGAGGGGGGGCGGCATTGGGCGGAGCTGACGGTGGATGATGACGGCCCGGGCATCCCCGCCACCGACCGCGCGGAGGCCTTCCGGCCCTTCAGCTCCGGCTCGGCCACGGGGACGGGCCTGGGCTTGGCCATCGCGCGCGACATCGTGCGCGCGCATGGCGGCGAAATCCTGCTGGAGGAAAGCCCGATGGGCGGGCTGCGCGCCAGGATTCGCCTGCCGGTTTGAGCCCCGCCTACTCCACGCGGCCGATGCGCTGGACGGCGGCGACGAGGCGCGCGGAATCCTCGGCGAAGAAGCGCGCGAAATCCGGCGCGTCCAGGTAGCGCGGGGGCGAGCCCGCCGTCTCGAAGGCGCGCAGCAGATCGGCATCCTGCATGGCGGCGCGCAGGCTTTCGCGCAGGCGCAGCTGGATCGGCGCGGGGGTTGCGACGGGCGCGAAAAGCCCGGCCCAGATATAGAACTCGACGTCCCGGAAGCCCGCTTCCATGAAGGTCGGCACATCGGGGAAGGCGGGCGCGCGCTCACGCCCCCAGCAGCCCAGCACGCGCAGCCGGCCGGTCTGGACATGCTGCGTCAGCGTCCCCGGCGCGCTGGCCAGCGCCTGGATATTGCCCGAGAGCAGCGCGGTGATCGCCGGCCCCGCCCCCTGGAAGGGCACATGCAGCAGGCGGAGCTGTGCGGAGGAGGCAAACATCTCCATCGCCACATGCAGCGTCCCATAGGCCCCGGACGAACCATAGGGGATATCGCCGGGCCGGGCGCGGGCGGCGGCGACGAATTCCGCCAGGTTCCGCCAGGGCGCATTGGCCGGCACGGCCAGCATGGTGGGGTCGGCATTCACCAGCCCGATGGGGGCGAATTGATCCACCGTATAGGGCGGCGCGCGGCCGAACAGACGTTCGGCCTCGGGGATCACGGCGAGCGAGGAGAGCGCCATGAGCAGCGTCTGCCCATCGGCGGGGGCGCGGGCCACGAAGCCCGAGCCGATGGCGCCGGCGCCGCCCGGGCGGTTCTGCACCACCACGGGCTGGCGCAGGTTGCGCTCCATGGCGGCCGAGACCGGGCGCGCGGCCAGGTCAGCCTGGCCGCCGGGCGGAAAGCCCACGACCATGGTGAGGGGCCGCGTCGGGAAGTCGCTGGCCTGTGCGGCACCCTGTCCGGTGCCTTGGGCGGCAGCGGTGCCGGGCAGAAGGGCCAGTAGGCCGCGGCGCGGAAGCCTCATGCGGCGGCGGCCTCGGGATCTTCGGGCAGGCGGGGGGCAACCTGCTCGCCGCCACGGGGCGGTTCATAAAAGGCAGCGGCGCGCGGGAAGCCTGCGGCGCGAGGCGCCTGCTCCGGCAGGGTGCAGATTTGCGTCGCCGTCAAAGGCCGGCGCCGAAGCATGGGCAAGGGGCTAGGTCCGCGCAAGAAAATTCCTCCCACCGAATGTATCACGCAATAGTCGCAATCGTTGCGTTAGGCTACCCGATTCTCCAAAATCCCAATGCCGGGGACTTCGATCCGCACCACATCGCCCGAGGCGAGGAAGCGCGGCGGAGAGAAACCAATGCCCACGCCAGCCGGGGTACCGGTGGCGATGACGTCGCCCGGCTCCAGCGTGATGGCGGCGCTGATCGCCTCGATCAGCGTGGGAATGTCGAAAATCAGGTCCGAGACGGGGGCGTGCTGCCGGCGCTCGCCATTCACCCAGGTGGTGAGGGTGAGGGCGGTGGGATCAGGCACTTCGTCGGCGGTGAGGATGGCGGGGCCCATGGGGCAGAAGCTGTCCAGCCCCTTGCCCAGGATCCATTGGCTGTGGCGCTTCTGCAAATGCCGCGCCGTCACGTCGTTGATGATGGTGTAGCCAAAGACGTGGCGCAGGGCTTCGGCCTTGGTGATGCCGCGGCCAGCTTTCCCGATCACCACACCCAGCTCGCCCTCGTAATCCAGGCCGCCGGTCGGGTCGAGATGGCCCAGGATGGGCTCGCCCGTCGCGATGATGCTGGTATGCGGCTTGCTGAACACCACGGGGAAGGGCGGCACCACATCCTTCGCGCCGCCATCGAAGCCGGAGCCCGCGAATTCCTTGGCGTGTTCATGATAATTCTTGCCGACGCAGAACACGTTCTTCGGCGGGCGCGGGATGGGGGCGAGAAGCCGCGCCTCGGTGACAATGGGCGCATCGCCAATGCTCGGCATGCGGCCGGAAGCGATGAGGCCCAGCATGTCTCGTGGCAGCGAGGAATCCATGGCGGTGATGTCGCGCACGGCGCCCGAAGCATCCAGGGCGCCAACGCGGGCGCCCATGCCATCCGTAAAGGTCACAAGCCGCACGTCATGCCCCCGTCACATTTAGTGGCGGGGGTGAAGCAGCTTTTCGTGGACGTTACAAGACAGGCGCTGCGGGTGACTGGAGCGCAATTTCGATGGCCCGCGCCGCCTGGAAGCACAAATCGTCGCGATACAGCCCCGCCGCCACCTGCACGGCGCGCGGCATGCCCTCGGAATCGAGGCCCACGGGCACGGAAATCGCCGGCTGGCGGGTCAGGTTGTGGGCGAAGGTCCAGGGCGCCCAGTCGCGCCAGAGCGACATGCGCGGGTTGATCGTCGGCTGGTCGGCCGCGAAGGCGGCGGTGGGGGTGCAGGGGGTGAGCATGATGTCGTAATGCTGGTGGAAGCGTGCCATGGCGTGCGCCGCCTCGATCCGCAGCGCGTCGGCGGCGACGAAATCCACGGCGCTCATCAGCCCCTCGGCGGCGGCGACATCGGCGATGCCCTCATCCAGCAAATGGCGCTTATCCTCGGGCACGGAGGCCACCAGGCGGGCCAGCGCCACGCCCCAGACGCGGCCGAAAATGGCGCGGATATCGGGCAGTTGCGGGTCCGCCTCCTCGATGATGGCGCCGGCCGCTTCCAGGGCGCGGGCGGCCACCTTCAGGGCGGTCTCGCCATCGGCGTCCAGCGGCGCGTCAAAGCCCATGCGGCGGACGATGGCCACGCGCAGGCCCTTCACGCCACCCTCGATGCCATCGCGCCACTCGCGCTTGTCATCGGGAAGCGAGAAGGGGTCGCGCAGGTCATGCCGGGCCATGGCGTTCATCATGAGCGCCGCATCGCGCACGCTGCGCGCCATCGGGCCGGCAACGGCGACATTGGCGAAGGCGCCGAGCGGCCATTGCGGGATGCGCCCGAAGCTCGGCTTCACGCCCACCACGCCGCAAAACGCCGCCGGAATCCGGATCGAGCCGCCGGCATCGGTGCCAATATGCAGCGGCCCGAAGCAGGCCGCCGCAGCAGCACCCGCCCCGCTGGAGGAACCACCGGGAGTGCGCTCGCGATTCCAGGGGTTGCGGGTGATGCCGTGCAGCGGGCAATCGCCCGGCGATTTCCAGCCGAACTCGGTGGTGGTCGTCTTGCCGATGATGACGGCGCCAGCAAGCTTCAGGCCCAGCACGGCGGGCGCATCCTCGCTCGCGGGGGTGGTGTCCGTCGTGCGGCTGCCGCGCCGCGTGGGAAAGCCCGCGACGTTCAGCAGATCCTTCACGGTGACGGGCACGCCATCCAGCGCGCCCATGGGGCGGCCCGCGGCCCAGCGCGCCTCGCTCTCGCCCGCCTGTTGCAGGGCGCGGGGATTGAGGGCGGCGAAGGCATTCACCCAGGGGTTCATCCGCGCGATGCGCTCGGTGACGGCCTTCAGGGCTTCCACCGGCGAAAGGGCGCGGCGGGCATAGAGGGAGAGAAGCTCCTCGGCTTCCATCAGGGCAGGGTCGGTCTGGGTCATTCACGCAGGATGCCCCCGCACGCGCCCGGCGTCACCTGGGCGCGGCCCAATCAGCGCCAGTTGCGTGGCGGGCCGCTCGGGTTCGGCGCGGTGGAGCAGCTCAGGATGGTGACGGTCGCGGATGGGCTGGCGAGCGTGGCCGGGAGGGGCGGGATGAGTCCCCGGATCAACACCACCCCATCCGCGCCTGGTGGACGGGCACCCGTATGTTCGGAGGTCGTGACGGTGCGCGTGACGCCAGTGCCCGTCAGTGTCACCTGGACGCCGAAGCTGATCCAGTTGCTGCCGGCATTGTTGTAGCTGAAGACCAGCTGGGTTCCGTCAGCGCTCGATGTGACCTGCCGCGCGGTGATCGAGCAGCCATTATTATTGGCATGATTCAAGGTGATGGAGGTCGCGGGCACAAAGATCTGCGCCTGGGCGGGGGCGGGGGCGATGACGGCAAGGCCGCCCAGCAACGCCAGGGTCGGAATTCTGAACATGGATGCTTCTCCTGAATCGGACGGGCCTTGGCCAGCATCGCCGCAGCATGCGCGTCTATGCCAATCGGACGCGGCGATACGCCCCAAAGCCGATGCCTATCGCCAGGCGCCCGCGACCGGCACCGCCGGCGGCCCGGCGCGCGTCTCACCGCAGTTCCGGGAAGTCCTCCTCACGGAACTCGGCCTGCCCGCGGGCGCCGGTGGCGAAGCGCCTCTCCTCCATCTGGCGCAGTTCGATGCGGCGGATTTTGCCCGAGATGGTCTTGGGCAGGTCATAGACCTCCAGCCGGCGCAGGCGCTTATAGGGGGCCAGCCGCTCGCGCAGGTGCCGGAAGATGGAGAGCATGGTGGCTGCGTCCGGCTCCACGCCCTCGGCCAGCACGATGTAGCCCTTGGGCACGGCCAGGCGCACGGCGTCGGGCGCGGGCACCACGGCGGCTTCCACCACGGCCTCATGCTCGATCAAGGCACTTTCCAGCTCGAAGGGGGAGATGCGGTAGTCGGAGGCCTTGAACACATCATCCGCGCGGCCGACATAGGTGAAATAACCCTCGGCATCGCGCGTCGCGACATCGCCGGTGCGGTAGGCGATGGAACCCAGCGGCGCGAAGCTGCCATCATCATTCTGGTAGCCCTGCATCAATCCCATGGGCGGCGGGTCGAGCAGGAGGGAGACCTCGCCTTCCTCCACCTCCTGGTCGTCGGGATTGAGCAGGCGGATGCGGTAGCCGGGCGATTCCTGGCCCATGCTGCCAGGCTTCACCTTCTGGCCGGGGAAGCTCGCGATTTGCAGCGTTGTCTCGGTCTGGCCGTAGCCCTCGCGGATGGTCATGCCCCAGATCTTCTGGACATGCTCGATCACCTCGGGGTTCAGCGGCTCACCCGCCGAGCAGACTTCGC
>Ga0209103_1000312_pt1 | contig 15412 bp, 14 predicted proteins | sample 4C3metaG_FD_184152 | JGI IMG/M metagenome (GOLD analysis project Ga0209103, IMG submission 184152) | Freshwater bacterial and archeal communities from Indian Creek, Illinois, USA - 4C3 metaG (SPAdes) (version 2) | ecosystem: Environmental > Aquatic > Freshwater > Unclassified | place: USA...
GCCGCCTTCGGCGAGTTTAAGGGTGTTTAGGGCATCAGGATTCTCAAATAACGAAAGGTCGTCAAGGCCTGCAACCTTAGTCAGCAATTGTCGACGACTCTCCCCGACAACTCGCTCACGAAGACTACCGAACGTATGAATTGAAAGTCCGCGTGTGGCATCCAGGAGAAAAATAACCACCAGGAAAGCTAGCATCGCACCTAGCAATAAGTGCATGCCAGCCAAATCGGCTATGGTTCTTATGTCGCTGCCGATCAGTCTCGCGGCCTCGTCAATTACGATCTTGCTGACATAGAGGTGTAATATTGGCCCTGCCCCATTAAGGAAATTTAGTGGGAGGAGGATGCTTATTTCCTTTGGTGCCGCTTGACCAATCAATAACAATGCTCGTTTTACTGCTACTAACTTGGTTAGCTCATTCATCATAATGTCCCCGCTTCTACTAGCTTAGTTATTCGCAAGCTATTGGCTAATCAGCATTACGACCAGGCGGACGACGACTCACGTGTAGCGCCGCTGTACCGCGTTTGTTTGGCAGAACGGCGTTGCCCACCTTAACTAGATGAAAACATTCGAGTCCAGGTATCAAAACATTGAGACAAGTCAAGCCGCTAGGTGAACTGTAAGAAACGGAGTAAAAAGCTCGAAACCCATTTGTTGCCAGCCTTTTCAGCAACTCATTAAGATGTTCCCCAGCGCAGCGTGAAACTTGCGTGCTCTTTATGTTTTCAAACTCGGTAAGTTCCCAGTGCCCCTGGCGAATTAGCTCCCCGATACTTCCTTGTAAGCACTTTTGATATTTGGGGAACCCGTCCAATCTTCTTAAAAATGTCGTCTGCTCCTCAAGGTACATAGATGAGAATTCTTGGTACATATGGTAATCCTGTACCGCTTCCAGCAGGGCTCGCTCTAACGCATATTCTCGTGATAGAGAACAGCCACAACCTCGATAATAACTAATGCCGTCGGGGCGAGGAAACATGATACAGAATGTTGGAATACCCAAGTCGCTGGTTATATCAAGACCCACTAGCCGCTCCATTGCCAGTTCGTTAGTTTCATCCCACAAACTCTTTAATTCAGGTGGAAGCGAGTTAGGATCAATTAATCGCAGCGGCTCAGGCGAACTGCGAATAAATGTGCGTATATAAAATAAGGATTCCGCATCACGTTCGATGCGCTCATTTAATGCGTGAACTGCGGCTTCAACGAAATTTGTACCAAAGGCGGTTCCATTACCGCTAGAATACCTTGATATCTGTGTGTAGTCAAACTTATCGTTGGGTAATCTGGCATCAAAGTAATCTGGGACAGTGAGGATTAGAGGATGCAAAATTCCTTGGGTGGCATCAAAACTCTGAAATGCTCGACACGGCAGTTCTCTATCCGGGTGATGGCGAAGCAAAAGTTCGACGGCCTTATCATTAACCAATGTGTCAATGTGCGGTAATTGACGTACGTTTGACCAGGCTATCTGATCCCCTAATTTTAAGTGAGGGCCACATATAGGTCTATTAAGATAGTGTTCAAGTGCCTCATAAATTGCGCTGACTTTGGATTGTATTCCAATCCCCTTGCCGAGTCCATCTGCTAAATAGTCGCCATTTTGGTCATATAAATAACACCACGATGTAACTAGCCTCTCGCCGTAGGTATGTATTTTCACTCGGTAACGTAGTAATTCCAACTCAGAATAGGCCAGCTCAAGTGCTTGGTCAGGCGAACAAGCTCGCCCTGGGATCTGTTGGCAAACTTCATTCATAGGTCTACCTCCTTTTTCGCCTTTTCGGGAGTGGGATTAAGCGGCTAGTTCAAGGGCGGTTAAAATGTTCCGGGTCCGGCATAGTTGTCGATAGTTAACGCACTTGTCTTTCCGCAGATTTTAATGCATACCACGTTACTATTACATGAACGGTAAAGACGTCCCCTTGTGGTGAATTTCACAGATTCACCGGAGACGTCTCCCAAACAGCATCTTAAGTGTAAAACATTCTCGCTGATTGAAGGGTCTTTCCGGTCTTTTGCTTTTGGCTAAGGGTCCGTCCCCTTAAGCGGCCAAATCAAGGCTGTTTAATGCAACTAACTCTTCAATTTCATCTTCAAAATAGCAGCTGAATCCCTCAAACGGCGTTGCCTTTACACTTATTTCGGTGCTCTTATGCCCCATCTTTTTCACCTCCCTTCCTCGCCATCGTGCAAGACGGCCAGCTTGAGCTAGACAACAATCTTTGGGGAGCGCTCGGTCAAGCCGTCCGTCATCGACCTCAAAATGGTCCCTCTTCAGCCCGTTTCTGTTCCCTGCAATTGCAGCAGCGGCCTCACTAACCTGCAAAGTGTTCTTTGCGAGCAGAACTCCCCAATCTGGGTATTTACTTGACTAACACGCATACTGCCCCTTGTGTAGAAGGCGCCCGTCCTGTGTATTGGGTGGTACATACATAGCGGATTCCTAGAGGCGGTAAAACAGCAGACCTCTGTTGGCTGATTGCCTTCGATTGAAGCGGAATACATACTCATCAAGATAAGCTTGCAGATGCATATCCTGGACTGCGCTCTGATGTGTACCGAGCAGCCAGCGTTTGAGCAGCGAACAATCATGTGAATGTGCGGCAATAAATTCTTTTCACCCACAACTTCAAATTTCTTCGGCACAACGTGTTTGTAACCGTTTTCACTGATTGAAGCACAACTGTTCCAACCGTCCGCTTCGGCACTTGACAAACTGAAGGACCAGGCCATGCGACCCGCTTGTGAGGGGGTGTATCATGATTTCTCGGGCAGCCTTTGTACCATACAGCGTTGCGAGAACCTATTGCTTGAGATGGCAGTTCCGAAGCCAACAGGATCTGAAATGATTACTTCTTTAGCTTACGTGGGGGAGGAGGATCATACTGCGGGACAAACTCCGTCATTAGGTGTGTAGATTCCTCGAGCGGGGTTCTGAGAGGAGTAAGGTGTGTGACGACAGTGATGCTAAGAGCAAGCGCTGGGGTAAGCACGATCGCAAGCAACTTTTTCACGGGATCACCTCCAAGTTCAGTTATTTCATTCTACCCAGATTATAGCTCTGTTGGCAATACTATCACGTGCCCATGATAGTGTCGCGCGACACTAAAGAGCCCCTTCCTGCTGAAGGAGGGGGCCTGAATTCTTGTCGGAAATTTGAGTACACCTACTGCTGGTTTTGCTGGCCATGCAATAGAGCATACGCTCTGCTTAGAAGAGAATAGGCGTCATCCGGTGTGTCTGTGTTCCTGAGAAGTCCCCTTCGTTTGTCCCAGAGGTCACAGAGGAACAAGGAATTGACAATCAAACGCCCTCGTTCCATGTTCCTCTCTTGCTTTCTCTGTGCACCTGTAACTAGAGGTTGGAGGTTGGATGTTGGAAAATGGACGAGGAAGGGGAACTCTTTTTAACCACAGAGTTCACAGAGGTCACAGAGAAACAAGGAATTGACAAACAAATGCACTCGTTCCATGTTCCTCTCTTGCCTTCTCTGTGTCCTCTGTGGTTGAAATCGTCTCCTAACCTTGTGGCAAGGAGAGGGAACATAACTAGAGGTTGGAGGTTGGAGGTTGGATGAGGAGCGGGAACTTTTTCACCACAGAGGTCACAGAGGTCACAGAGGAACTATCTACTCTGTGGTTGAAATCGTCTCCCCATGCCACTGTCCCCACATTTTACTCTTCTTCCTCTTTAATATCTTGCGGCAGGATGAGCATCAGTTCGTCGCGTGACGACCGTTCTTTCTTAAAGAGCCGCAGGGCCTGCTTGCGGATGCCTCGCTCTATGAGGTTTCGCACTAGGCGGGCGTTGCCGAAGTTTTCGCGGTTACTGTGCAATTGCTGCGACAAGATAGCGCCAAGCTTGGCCACAGACCCTGTGCTCAGGCGATACTGTTTTTTGTCAAGCAAATGCGCGGCAATTTCAAGCAGTTCATCGATGCAGTAGTCTTTGAAGTCGACATGAATGGGGAAGCGTGAATTTAGCCCTGGGTTTGTCTTGAGGAAGTCTTCCATCTCACGGCGGTAGCCGGCCAAGATGACCACAAGATTGTCTTTATGGTCTTCCATGCTTTTGACCAAGGTATCGATCGCTTCCTTGCCAAAGTCTTTCTCCCCACCCCGCGCCAAGGCGTAGGCCTCATCAATGAAGAGGATGCCTCCTAAGGCCTTCTTAATCTGCTCGCGCGTCTTTTGCGCTGTATGGCCTATGTATTCTCCCACTACGTCAGCACGCTCTACCTCGATCAAGTGCCCTTTGGCGAGTACTCCCATTAGGCGCAAAATCTTGCCTAAAAGTCGCGCCACGGTAGTTTTTCCTGTACCTGGGTTACCTTTAAGTGTATCGGTTAACTTCGTCCTCGGACACTAGCCTTGCGATGGGGCTGCATTTTAATTGGTGCGCCATCAGGGATTCGAACCCTGGACCCACTGATTAAGAGTTGTTTGCCGCGCATTGCATTTCATGTCAAGTCGTGTCTGGCAGTGTCGTGGAGTGAGGAAATACAAGGGCGTTGCCTTCTGCAAACGCATGTTCGTGTCAGCCCATTGCGCGTAATGTTTCCGCCGTTGCTGTCAAAATTGCTGTCAAAACTATGGTGTTACTGGGTCCGAAACAAGACATTAGACGTCCGTTGCAGATTTTAGAGTCGATGCCCGCGAAGTAGGTCAAATGTACATCTCGCGCGTTTGACCACCACTTTATACCATCATCACCCGATGCCGCTGTGCTCTAACCATCTAGCCGAAAACTCCGCAACGTGTGATTGGATTGGCTGGAACACGAGCTAACTCCTGTTGCTCAGTTTTGTGCTCACGCATACAGGAGTCTTGGTCAGAGTGGCTCGCTTTTCAATTAGCGAAAGTGGCTGTTTTGGCTCAGTTTCAGATTAGCATTTGCAAAATGTCTGGAATGAGTTTCGTAAGCGTGATTTAATTAGTTCCACAATTTAGCGCAACCCTTATGAACCGGCACGGTGACGCGCCACAGCATATCGCCGACTGAAAGAAGCCTGCGAACTGAAAATAGGCTGGCCGTGCGGTGACGGAGCGCTAGGTGTGCCAACCACGTTGTCCCACGGGCAAGAAGGCAGACGGATTGGGGCTGAGAGCGAGCGGATTCTAGCATTTGTAGTCGGCGCTGCGTTTACATGCCATAACTGTTCTCCATGGTGAGAGTTTTCATGAACAGCTCATCTCGCAATTAACCAAAGCAGCAAATTAACTACCGCGCAGATGGGTTTTGGGGGAAAAACACAAAGTACATCTCACCATTTCCTTCTTCACGTCGTAGCGTCAGGCCGAGTTCCTCCCAACCGACTACATCGCTAGGCGAATACATATTGTTGTAGCTGACATTAAGCCGGCGTAACATCTTGTTATTTGAAACATCCAGCCCCGTGAGCCGGCTCCGGGAGATTTCAAGCCACCCAAGATTAGTGTTCTGTGACACATCCAGTGCGGTTATCTGACTACTCTCTACAATAAGCATTGCGAGCCTTGTGTTATTCGACACATCCAGTTCTCTAAGTTTGGACGATAAGACATCAAGGCGATGCAACAAGGGACTGTTAGACACATCTAGAGCAGTGAGCTCCTTTGCCCATATTTTAACGCTCTTCAAGGCTGTATTGTAAGATAAATCGAGGTGCGTTAACCGCCCAAATCGCCCATTGTCAATTTCGAGATCCTCTAACCTAGTAAAGTGCTCGATTCCCTCAAAGCTCTGAATCTCCCCTATCATAAAATTGGCCCTTAGGACTTGCGCTGCGCGTTCGACAATAAGGTAATCACCCCAAAAAATAGGCTCCGACCTAATGCCAAACGTGCCCATTATCCCGGCCTCCGATTGGGCTTGCAGACTTTTCACAAAATAGGGGCACCAGTCAGTGGTACTTATGAGCTCATTGTCTGGGGGCCGCCATGGAATGCGCATGGCTAGCAGTATTCCTGTTAATACTACGAGAACTATAAGAGGTGACAGAAGCCTTTTTTTTGGGGCTTTCACTTTAACTTACCTCCTTACCGCGTCATAACCCAACTCAAGCAGCGCTGAATGTTCAGCGCTGCTTGAGTTCCGGAGCGCTAGGGTGCCAGGCGCATTGAATTATCAACACCAAATCTTGTTGCAGTAAAGCCAATTGTAATCGATAATGCCGCACCACCCGGCAGCGAAAAGGAGGGGGGGTTAATGCTTAGGCCAAATTGTCTATGAATTAGCTCTCCCCGCGCCATAATGTCTCTTTCCCCGGCAGAGTCTAGTACAAAGATCGCAAAGCCTTCTTGCGCCCATAATCGATTATCATCAATTTTCGCCCTGAATCTATAAGCAGCCCCTGCCCCAACGTGATTGCCGTCGACAAACGTCGGTGACTGCCATATTGGGTGATTTACGAAGTCATCAACATACATTACGTTAGCTGCGCGACCGGTAATCATCCAATTGTTCCACGTTAGAGCCATGTAATCGCTCATTCCGAACAAGGGTTCTCTTGTCCAACGAAATTGGAAAAACAATCGTGTGGATGTACGCCGTGTTACGGTGTCAAATCGTAACCAATCAATGTCTAGCCAGACATTCGCGGTTGCACTTAAAGCCATGAACTGCTCATCTGTTCCTCTGAAATTCCGTATTATGTATATCTCGTCAGCGTCATATCCAAGATCAAGCAACGACGCCTCGTCAAGTCTTGATAAGTTGTCGACCCGCTCAGCCGCAAGTGCGCGGTAATGTGTCACCATTTCTAACTCTTTCGCACTCATTGCAATAGATGCTTGGCGACGTGATTCAAGTTCTTGCACGACCGCAAATTCAACAAGCTCGTTTCTGTTTCTGGCATCATTTTTGTCACGCGCCAGCGCCCTAGATATGAGGTCGTCCATTGACGCAATTTCTTGGTGCGACAAGACACCTTGTCCGCTAGCAACCGGACGTCCGTCACTTTGCAGCGCAAGGGCTGGCACTCCCAAGGCAACCAACATAACTACAACCAAGATAACCGAAAGAATTTTCCTTATCATAACCAACTTCCTTTCCCTTGTGTACTTTTCACATTTACCCACGCAAAATCTTTCCAACGAATGCATGTGACCATATCCTGGAAAGCTAGCGTGGAAACCCATTGCGGAGGTGCGGCACTCCCGCTGTGTTACCGAGGCAAAACCCACGGGACAGACTAGCTGCTTAGGATGAAACCATCCCCGAAGTAATGCTCGCTGCAAAAACAATCCTTTATCGTTGATCTTCTTGGCTACTTTCTAGTCGGCGGAGGAAGTATTGGTCGCGGGTCGTTGTTGATGGTCACACCCGGGTTGTTCGTAGTGGGGTTTGCGGTAGCACTTGCTAGCGAAGCAGACAGCATTCCAACAATGCAAACTACACAGAGCAGGGCAACGAGGCCTTTCACGTGCAACCTCCTTTCTTCAAGTTTATTTTGCCAACTACAAGATATCCTCCGTACAGGCTGTGGCACAAGGACAATATTGTGACGTGATGACACAATGGGAGGGTGATGCTACTTGCTGTTGGGAGCAAAGGTTCGCAAAGCGCGACAAATGGCGGGGCTAGCCTAGGCTGAGCTTATCGCCCAGAAGAGCGCACCCAAACTACACTGATCTTTACCAATGGCTCGTGCGTCGTCAGAGTGGTAAGGAACGACGAGGCCACATTGGAAACGCCAGACAATCAAGCAAACTTGAAGCGTGCGGAGGGGCGCACCCGCCCCTCCTTCATTCATCAAGGCATTACTGGCGGTAAGAGTTCTAATCCGTCGATGGCGCTTTGGATCCTTGTTCTGTCCCCAGCAGTATTCCAAAACTCCCAACTGAGCGCCTCATTGAGCCTGCGGACATTCTCGATAATAATCCCGAGCCTTCGATCTAACTCGGGGTCAACTCCCGGCCCTTCATAGGCCACGATTGACGCTCCATTGACAGCACTAAAGTAGCCGATCTTCCCAGAGGGCATACCCTGTCTTTCCAATTCATCAACTAACCAGCGGCCGGCTGCTGTAGCTGCCATAATATTCCCACCCGCGATCCGAACATGCTTGATGTGTTCCTCAGGACTAGACGAGGCCGCGAGCAAGAAATGGGCATTGGCGTTATGCACAATACCTGCCCACTGCTGCCCAATTCGGATTAACCGCGCGAGGTCAGTTGCCTTACGCTCTTCTCTGCGGGAAAACATAATTCCGCCGATAGCAGCAAGTACCAAAGCAATTACTACCGCGCGCTTTACCCATACTAGTTTCGTTCCCATCATAGCAATCTAGCCCCCCATATTAGTCTGCCATACGATAGTGTAAGTCTGTGCTGCGGGCCTAAATCTCGCGGCTGACACTGGTATAGCAATAGATATCACACTCAAGCACAAGACGATGATGACTTTGCGTAGCATGATACATTCTCCTCTATCAACCTTTGCGTAAAGCACGGATTCTTCACTTTTGCTGCACTAACAAGTACCGAGCATCTACTTGGCTGTATTTTCTCCGCGCACTCCCCTTTCGTTTATCAAGATTATTTTGCCAACTACATGATATACTCTGCACAGGATGTGGCACAAGGACAATATTGTGACGCGATGACACAATGGGAGGGTGATGCCACTTGCTGTTGGGAGCAAAGGTTCGCAAGGCACGACAAAAAGCGGGACTAACCCAGGCTGAGCTTGCAGGCCCCGAGTTATCCCGCTCCTTCATCAGCGAGATAGAGCGCAACGAGAGAAACCCATCGATAGCGACAATGCGCATGCTAGCGGAGAGGCTCGCTAGGCCGCTAGCCTATTTTACGGGCGATCTAGTGAAGTCCGACTACGATCGCGCACAGTTACTGATCAGCCAAGCGCACACTTGCCTAGAGTTAGGCGACAGAGACGGCCTTGCGTCTGCACTAGGCGCCTTGCGACAAATCACCCCTTTACCAGATACGCTTAAGGCCCGTTGGCATGAGTTGATGGCGTGGTATGAACAAGCCGAGGAGAGACCCTTAGTGGCGACAAACCATGCGCTTATGGCGGAAGCGCTGTTTGAGTTAGAGCAGATGCCCGATAAACAGTGGTACTGCTGTCATCTCGCTGCACACGCGACGTTTTCTGCGGGGCTTTATTTTCAGACGATAGCGATGTGCAACAAAGCACTGGCCATTCTCGCAACTTCTAAGGGTATACCCCCAGAAAGGCGACTAACCCTTTATCTCCTCGGGAGCGCTTACTTTTCGCTTGGCCAAATAGATGCGGCCAAAAAGTGCTATGAGGAGATTGCCACCCTACCCGGCCATGACTCAGAAAGCGATATCTTAACTTATCACGGCTGAGCAATTTGTGCGCAACACTCAGGCAATGTCGAAGAGGCACTAAAGTGGTCAGAGAGTGCCAGGCTCCTCGCCGAGCAGAAGCGGAATCTCGAGTTACACATATCTGCATTAACAACATATGGCTCGTGCTTAGTGAGATTGGGAAGGAACGACGAGGCCATGGCTATCCTGCATACGCTTGACACTGACACTCGCTTCCCTGCAACCGCCGCGTATGAAGCTCGCCGCGAGTTTCTGCTCTTTTGGGCTGAACAAGATCCGTACTCTGTCGATATTTGCCTACCGCTTGAGAACTATCTCGCTGCCCTCCTGGATAGTGCGCCGGCAGATAAAAGCTACGAGCGGGTCAAAACGCGATGGGCGATAGCCAAGAGCCAACTGCGACGAGCACCAAAAAGCAGCGTGCTGTCTGTAATTCAACAGCATGCCGAGCTCTTTGCCAGCTTAACTCACCGCGGACGCGCTGCCGAGGTACTGCAATTTGGCGCAACCCTTATGAACCGGCACGGTGACTGCGCCACAGCATATCTCCTAATGAAAGAAGCCTGCGAACTGAACAGACTGGCTGTGCGATGACGGAGCGCTAACTGCCAACTCCGGGAGACTAGCGGAACGATGGCACTACGATTTGGTGGTTTGGGATCGGATCTAGCGCGACAACATCCGCGTGAAAGGCATGGCCCCAAAACATGGCACGCCATCTGTTCGCATAGGTCTACCATTTGTGCAGAAGCCTAAATCTAAGCCCCCCACAACCGCAGAAGTATGATACTGCGGAAAACGAAGAGATGACATTGTCAGCGCTAGTCTTAAAACCCCCCTCCTTGTCTGATTGACACTAGGCTGCCTAAGGCTCTAAGTGATTCGACTGACCATTGGCCTTGCAGACACTACTACTATTGATTCTCTAATGCCGTTTTCAGAGTCACTCCCAGCAGGGTTCGAGTTCAGACAAGCAACTAATGCACCCCTCGCAATGCACATGACTCAACCCCTAGCCCTCATCTTGCCCCCCGGCAAGGTGGGGCCTGTTTGACGCTTGAACAAAGGGGACAGGCCCTTTTGTCGCATTGTTGTCTGGACGATGTTCGTAGTCGATACCTGGCGTGGGACATTTTTCTTAGTGGACCTAGTGAGATTAGCGCTTCGCTAAGCATTGTGTTAGCAGCTCGCTTCTTATCGCCAACAAATCGCGCCTGCGATGTGGCGATTGGATTGCTATTGATGGGGTGACTTCCCTGGCCCTAGTTACGCGAACAACGAGGACAGTAATGATTGTGGTCTGCATAACCATCAGCATCATCAGGCCTACGTCTTGGGACCCACACCACATCGCAGAGAATACGACACCGCAACAAGTCTACCGTCTTTCATGTCGCAAACGCCCCGTCCCCATGAGACATGCCCTCTGGCAAGATGCGGGCTATTTGACGCTTACGGACTATGGCGCTGGATACGCTTTCAATTGAACCGAGCGGTTATGCTTAGGGAACTGGAGCACTAAAGTTACTACTTCTATCCTCCCTTCTTTCAAATGTCCTACTATTGAGCCGCTTCCGGTCGCCGGTCCACTAGGACTCTTTCTCCACTCGTCGTTAAAAAGGCTCCACGAATAGATATCCCTGAGATTCATTATGTTCGCCACAAAGCTGAACCGCGAAATCCGCAGTACGTGCTCCCCTATAGTGACCCTGCCCCTACCATGCACCCTCCGAAAAGGCAAATTGATGACATAACCTTCGATCTCTAAGGTTTGCCCGTCTAATTTTTCGGATTCGTCTGCTGCATCAATGACAAGTGTGAATGATAACTTTAGCCTATTCGACCATGCAAACCCAAAAGCAAGGGTACTAGCTAGCATCACGAGAATGACTATGCTGACGACTATTCGCTTCACTCCACGCTTCACAGAATCCCCTCCCTTCGCAACATTATCCGTTTGTGTGCACTACTTTTACCTTATCTTTCCTCTAAATTGTTGTCAAGTAAAGGTTTTTATAATCGTACGTTAATTTTACAGTACGTCGCTAAAGACAAACCTGAAAAACCTAAGAAATCGTACCGCAAGGACACAGGAAGAGCACATCTAAGTTGCGTTTCCACGATTTGCGTCACACGCATGTAACGATTCTGCTCAGCCAAGGGGTACACCCGAAGGTGGTCCCGGAAAGACTTGGGCATGAGCCCCTCTATCCCCCTCGACACAAATTCGCAACTGCTCCTTGGTATGTAAGAAGATGCAGTCGCAAAAATGGAGTCGGTACTCGATTCTGCACGTGGGCCCCAAACAGGCAAAAAACAAGTAGACAGACCACCTTGCGGTGGTCTGTCAAAAGGCCAATGAGCCTTGATACTGCTTGGTGCCGAAGACCGGAATCGAACCGGTACGGCCCTCACGGACCGAGGGATTTTAAGTCCCTTGCGTCTGCCTATTCCGCCACTTCGGCAAATAAAAAAATATGGAGGCGGCGCCCAGACTTGAACTGGGGAATAGAGGTTTTGCAGACCTCTGCCTTACCACTTGGCTACGCCGCCTCGAAATCAAAACCCAACCGCCGTCGCGGCAGCTGGGACCGAACACTTATGGAGCGGAAGAAGAGATTCGAACTCTCGACCCTCGCCTTGGCAAGGCGATGCTCTACCGCTGAGCTACTTCCGCACGAGAAATGATTGGCGATGAACTAACTTTCCCTTAGGAGCTTCCGCCATCTAATTTGTAAAAATGGTGCCACAGGCCAGAATCGAACTGGCGACACGAGGATTTTCAGTCCTCTGCTCTACCGACTGAGCTACCGTGGCACTTTATTAAATGGCGGAGTCGACGGGAATCGAACCCGCGATCTCCGGCGTGACAGGCCGGCATGTTAACCGCTACACCACGACTCCAATTATGGTGGGAGCAATAGGGATCGAACCTATGACCCTCTGCTTGTAAGGCAGATGCTCTCCCAGCTGAGCTATGCTCCCACGCATTTGTTAGTATACAGGCAGTTTCCCTTGGCGTCAAGTTCAATCTTGCATCTCGCCTCTTGCCTCTTGCCTCTTGCCTCTTGCACTGGTGCGCCCGAGAGGAATCGAACCTCCGCTCCCAGATCCGGAGTCTGGTGCTCTATCCACTGAGCTACGGGCGCGTGGGATGCCTAATTATTATAGCCGCTGGCAGAACTGAATGCAATGGCAAATCCAGCATAATACCAATCACAGCCCATGGACAATAGACTTAAACTTGCGACCGCGATCCTCAAAGTCGCGAAACATGTCAAAACTGGCACAAGCCGGCGAAAGCATGACACTTGAACCGGGCTTGGCATGCTTTTGGCACCATAGAACTGCCGCCTGCAAAGTAGGCAGATTGCTCTTCTTTACTTTCTTGCCCTTTTTTTGTTCAGCATCATTAATGGCCATGGCAATTTTATCTGCTGTGGCCCCAATAAGGGCTACAGCGCGCACATTGTCGACTATGGCCAGGGCTAGGTCGTCAAAAGGAACATTTTTGTCGCTGCCCCCTGCGATAAGCAAGATATCGCCTCCGATGGCTTGTAGTCCAGCCATAGTGCGCGTAGGGCTTGAAGCGATGGAGTCGTTATAATATCTCACGCCACCGATTTCACGCACCAGCTCCAAACGATGCTCTACCGGCGTGAACGAAGTCACGGCCCGCGCTATGGAATCTAGACTAATTCCCTGCACTAGGCACGCCGCAGCGGCTGCAGCCACATTGGCGATGTTGTGCCCCCCTAGTAGTTTTAAGCCAGAAACATCGCAAATATGCCGCTCTTCACCTAGCCACCTGGCCCAAAGATCGCGTCCGCGCACAAAGACACCGCATGGCACCTCGCCTAGACGACTAAAATAGACAACCTTGCCAGCGGCTTGCACAGCCATGGCCCGAGTGATCTCATCGTCATAGTTTAAGACGATATAGTCGTCCTGCGATTGGTAGCGCCAGATATTGGCCTTAGAGGCGATATACTCGGCGTAGTCTTTGTGCACATCGAGATGATTGGGGGATATATTAGTGACAACGGCCACCTTGGGGCTCTGCTTCATGGGTAAGAGCTGAAAACTAGACAGTTCGAGAACAATGCGTGCGGACAGAGGTATATCCACAACTTGCTCTATGAGCGACTGCCCGATATTTCCCCCGAGATAAACCTCACACCCCGCTTCTTCGAGTATGGCGTAGATAAGCGCCGTCGTCGTTGTCTTGCCATCACTGCCTGTAACGGCGGTGATGGGAGCCTTGGCCAAATCAAATACTAACTCAATTTCACTTGTCAAAACAGATCCCTGCGAGACTGCCCTCTCCAATTCAGGCAGATCGGGCCGCATGATGGGGGTCTTGAACAAGAGATCATACCCCTCTAAATGGGCGAGATAATCCCCGCCTAAGACATACTCCACATTCTTACCAACTAGTGCCCTGTGCACATCGCCTAGCTGGGCCAGCGACTTTTGGTCGAAGGCGGTGACTATGGCCCCATGATCGACGAGGAAATTAATCAGGGGAACCCCACTCCGCAACCCTATACCCATGACTGCGACTTTTTTTCCCCGCAGTGATTCCACACTCAGTACCAACCAAAACCTCTCCCTTGAATCTATGTTGCCGCATGGTCTGCCAGGCGCTCTCGACTAGAGCGCCTACTTATCGTAGTTGTAAAATCCCTTGCCACTTTTACGCCCTAAGTGACCTGCCTGGACTAACTTGCGTAGCAGCGGGGCAGGGCGATATTTATCTTCCCCTAGAGAACGATGCATGACTTCCATAATGGCTAAGCATACGTCGAGACCAATCAGATCCCCTAGACTTAACGGTCCCATGGGATGGTTGGCTCCTAGCTTCATGATAGCGTCTATATCTGACGCTTTAGCTACCCCATCTTGCAGACAAAAGGCAGCTTCATTGATCATGGGAACAAGCAAGCGGTTAATAACAAATCCTGGGTGGTCAGTGACCATTATGCCCGTCTTGCCCATGCGCCGCACAACTTCTTTTGCGGCGGCCACGGTCTCGTCACTGGTGCTATGCCCGCGAATAATTTCGACCAACTGCATAACTGGCACCGGGTTCATAAAATGCAGCCCGATAACTTTGGCGGGGCGCTTTGTGAAAGCCGCTAGCTGAGTTACCGAAAAACTTGACGTATTGCTAGCGATAATGGCATGGGGAGCACAGGCACGGTCTAACTCGATGAACACGCCTTTTTTGACTTCAATATTTTCACTTACCGCCTCAATGACCAGGTCGGCCTCAACAGCGCGGTCCATCTCCGTGGTAACCATAATGCGTGACACCGTTGCCTCTTTATCGTCGTTTGACAAAGTGCCCTTTTCCACCGCTTTAGCTAGAAGTCTCGTTATGTTTGTTTGAGCTTTGCTGAGATGTTCGCTGGAGAGGTCGCACAACAGTACCCTGTAGCCGTTTTGGGCGGCTACTTGGGCGATGCCGCTCCCCATTTGACCCGCGCCTACCACCATAATAGTTTTAATTTCCATAAATACCCTCCCTGCATTCTTGCATACTATATGGCTAGCTCTACAGTTATTCGTTCCACAGTGCACATGGATTTCCTTCTGCCTGCAGCAATTCCTCTTACTATAACCATGCAGGAAACAACCACCCATGTGCTATAATGGGCATGTGTTTAGGAGAGTGATTGTTTTGGAAGACCGCATTTCCCCCACCCTCACCACGCTTTTTTGGAGTTTTTTCAAGGTTGGGGCTTTTACCTTTGGCGGAGGGCTAGCGATGTTGCCCGTTATAGAGCGTGAAATTGTAACTCGACGGGGTTGGCAGAGCGAACAGGAATTTGTCGATGTGTTGGCTGTTGCCCAGTCAAGCCCGGGGGCAATTGCCATCAACACGGCCATCTTTACCGGTTACAAGCTTCTAGGATTGCCGGGTGTCGCCGTAGCTACCATAGGAGCGGTCCTGCCCTCCTTTGTTATCATAACCATACTGGCAGCGACTTTCACCGCAACCACGCCAAGCCCTGTTATACTCGAATTTTTTATGGGCGTTCGCCCTGCGGTTGTCTCCCTCATTCTGGCGGCTGCCATCACCGTCGGGAAGAAAGTGTTGGTAAATGCTT
>Ga0209103_1000313_pt1 | contig 15318 bp, 13 predicted proteins | sample 4C3metaG_FD_184152 | JGI IMG/M metagenome (GOLD analysis project Ga0209103, IMG submission 184152) | Freshwater bacterial and archeal communities from Indian Creek, Illinois, USA - 4C3 metaG (SPAdes) (version 2) | ecosystem: Environmental > Aquatic > Freshwater > Unclassified | place: USA...
CGCTGCAAGAGCAGCCCGAGTCCAAATTCACGCTGGTGTTTGGCAACCGGCGCATGGCCAGCGTGATGTTCAACGAGGCGCTGCAAGACCTCAAAGACACCTACCCGAGCCGCTTCACCATGATCCATATCCTGTCGCGCCAGGCGCAGGAGGTGGACTTGCTGCAAGGGCGCATCGACCAAACCAAGGTCCAGGCCCTGATCGACACCCTGCTGCCGGCGCGCAGCATGGACGAAGTCTTCATCTGCGGCCCCGAAGCCATGATCGAGGCCACCCAAACCGCGCTGCAAGCCGCCGGGGTGCCGCCGAGCCGCATCCACACCGAGCGCTTCACCGCCAGCGCCGCCGTGGCGGAGCGGGTCCAGGCCGACCGCGACGCCCAGGGGCTGCAACAAGATGCGGCCAAGGCGGCACTAGGCGTGCGCATGGAGCTGCTGCTCGATGGCAAGCTGCACGAGCTGGCGCTGGGCCGCGACGAGTCGGTGCTCGATGCGGCCCTGGAAGCCGGGCTGGACTTGCCCTACTCCTGCAAATCTGGGGTGTGCTGCACCTGCCGCGCCAAGGTGCTCGAAGGCCAGGTGGCGATGCAGCAAAACTTTGGTCTGCACGCCGATGAGGTGGCGCGCGGCTTCGTGCTCACCTGCCAGGCGCGGGCGCAGAGTGAGCGGCTGCGCCTGAGTTTCGATGAGCGCTGAGCGCGCGCGTGCGCCCCGCCCAGCGGCGGCGGCCCGCCCCGACACCGCTCTCAAGCGCCCTGTTCGAGCAGGCGGCGCAGCAGCGGGTGCGCCACCCGGCGCTCCAGGCTGAGGGCGTAGCAGGGCGCCGACACGCCTTCGCACACGCCGACCAGCGATGCGCCGTGGCGCTGCTGCAGCGCCTCGGCCAGCGCCAAAGCGGCCGGGAACACCCCCATGCCTTGGCCGCCGAAGGTTTCCAGCAGCGCGCTGTCTTCGAACTCACCGGCGATGCGCGGCGTCAGGCCGTGCCGCGCCAGCCACTGGTCGAGCTGCGCGCGCACGCTGGCGTGGCGCGTGGGCAGCAGCAGCGGCACCCCTTGCAGCGCAGCCGGGAAGGCGCGCTGGGCGGTGTGCAACCAGGGCGGCGCAGCAAACCAGCCGTAGGCGCTGCTGGCCAGGCGGTGGTGGTGCACCTTCAGGTGCGCGCGGCTGCTCACCGGGTGGTCGGTGAGCACCACATCGAGCCGGTGCATGGCCAGATCGGCCAGCAGGTCGTCGATCTCGCCGTCGTGGCAAATGAGGTGCAGATCGGGCACATCCAGCACCGGGCGCAGCAGGCGCAACACCTCCAGCTTGGGTAGGCCATCGGCCATCCCCACCGCCAGCCGCACCCTAGGGGCCAGCGCCGCCTGGCGCAGCAGCGATGGCAACGCCTCGCCGAGTTCGAAAATCTGTTGCGCTTGGCGCGCGGCCAGCACGCCGGCCTCGGTCAGGGTCACGCCGCGTCCGGCCGGCTTGAGCAACTGGCAGCCCAGCGCTTTTTCCAGCTCGCGCACTTGGGCGCTGACGGTCTGCACCGCCATATCCAGCCGCGCGGCGGCTTTGGACATGCCGCCCTCCTGGGCCACGATCCAGAAGTAGTACAGGTGGCGGTAGCTGTAAGTGAGGCTCATGTTCAGCTTGTAGCGATAAAAGATTGCCTGATTTTCTGCTTTTTTTGGCATCCGTTTGGCCCTAAACTGCAAAGTTCCCCAAACTGGCTTAAAGGAGCCTTGCATGAAATGCCCCAACTGCGTGAATGTGGAGCTGGTGATGAGCGATCGCCAGGGCGTGGAGATCGACTACTGCCCCCAGTGCCGCGGCGTTTGGCTAGACCGCGGCGAGCTCGACAAGCTGATCGAGCGCAGCTTGAGCCCCTCGCGTGAGGCGCGCCACGGTGCGCACATGCGCCAACCCGATTTCGAAGACTCCGATTTTCGCCAGCGCAGCGGCGGTGCTGCGCCGGGCGGGCTGGGCGGGCTGGGCGGACTGGGCGGCAAGCTGGGTGGCTTGGCCGGTGGTCTGACGGGCGGACTCTCGGGCGGTTTTGCCGCCGGCGGCTCCGGCCAGAAAAAGAAAAAATCGTGGCTGAACGATATTTTTGACTGAAACAGGAAAAAGAGGCGAAAAAAAACCTGGCTCTAGAGGAGCCAGGTCTGGAAGCCTTGTTGCTGTCACACATTAAGGCACCCGCTCAGGGAGGAAAAGCGGGGGGCCGGTGTTAAACGACCCGATGCAAGTGTACTGCAATATTTGTGGCGGCGCAAAGAATGACACTGAAAAAAACACAATCGTCGCAATAGTATTGTTTGATCAGACGGGTTTGCGCGGGCCGCGCGCGCTGCCTTGCACCAGCTCGAAGCGAAACAGGCGGCACTCGATCGGGCCGTTCCACAGCGGCACCCGGCGGCTGGCTTGCAGCCGCATCCGGCCCGGCAAGGCGCTGTCGGGGCTGAGTATCCAGGCGCTCCAGCCGCTGTAGTGTTTTTTCCAGTGCGCCGCCAACTGGGTGAAAAAAGCCTGGTTTTCGGCCCCGTCGGCGTGTTGCGCTTGCTCGCGCCCTTGGCGTGGCGCGGCATCGGGCCGCTGGCGCTGCGCCGCCGACTGCCCGGCCACACCGGCAGCGGCCAAGCGCTCGCCGTAGGGCGGGTTGAGCAGCAGCACGCCGGGCTGCGTCGTGGGCGGCAGGCGCTGCAACGCATCGCCGCCGCGCAGCTCGATGGCCTGCGCCACACCGGCGCGCTCGGCGTTGCGGCGCGCGAAATCGACCATCCTAAAAGCCACGTCGCTGCCAAAAATAAAGGGCTGGCCAGCGGGCCAGGCGCGCTCGGCCGCCACGGCCTGCTGGCGCAGCGATTGCCAAAGCGGGCTCTGGTGCACCAGCAGCTTTTCGAAGCCGAAGCGGCGCAGCTTGCCGGGGGCGATCTGCAGGGCGATCTGGGCCGCTTCGATCAACACCGTGCCGCTGCCGCAGCAGGGGTCCACCAGCGGCACGGCTTGGCCTTGCGCATCCCAGCCGGTCCAGCCGCTGGCGGCGATCATGGCCGCGGCCAGTGTTTCTTTGAGCGGCGCGTCGCCCTTTTCCACGCGCCAGCCGCGCTTGAACAGCGCCTCGCCCGAGGTGTCGAGGTAGAGCCACAGGGTGTCGGGGTTGAGGTGCACGAACACGCGCACGTCGGGGTGCGTGGTGTCAACGCTGGGGCGCGCACCGCAGCGCTCGCGCAGCCGGTCGCAGACCGCATCTTTGACGCGCAGGGCGGCAAAGTTCAGGCTCTGCAAGGGGCTGTGCTGGGCCGTAATTTCTACTTTGAGCGTTTGCTGCGGCGTAAACCAGTGCTCCCAGGGCAGATCGGCGGCGGCGGCGTAGATCTCATCCTCGTCGCGGTAGGGCTGCTGCGCCAGCCGCAGCAGCACCCGCTGCGCCAAGCGGCTGTGCAGGTTGAGCGTGAGCACGTCGCGCCAACTGCCTTGCAACTGCACGCCGCCGCGCTGGCGCTGCAGCGCCGAGGGGGGCGGTTGGCACAGGCGCTGCACTTCGGCGAGCAAAAAATCTTCCACGCCGGCGGCGCAGGGCAAAAACAGGTTCAGGTCGTTCATGGGGTTTTGCGCAGGTGCGCGGTGGGCAGGCGCAGCGCTTCGCGGTATTTGGCTACGGTGCGGCGCGCGCAGGCGATGCCTTGCTGTTGCAGCAGGTCGGCCAGTTGCTGGTCGCTCAAGGGCTGTTGCGGGTTTTCGGCGGCGATGAGTTGCTGGATCAGGGCGCGCACGGCGGTGCTGGAGGCGTTGCCGCCGCCTTCGGTGGCCAGCGCCGAGCCGAAAAAGTATTTGAACTCGAAGGTGCCTTGCGGGGTGGCCATGAACTTGGCGCTGGTCACGCGGCTCACGGTGGATTCGTGCAGCCCGAGCTCGTCGGCGATTTCGCGCAGCACCAGCGGGCGCATGGCCACGGCCCCGTGCAGCAGAAACTGGCGCTGGTGCTCGACGATGGCGCTGGCCACGCGCAAGATGGTGTCGAAGCGCTGCTGCACGTTTTTGATGAACCAGCGCGCCTCCTGCAGCCGCTGCTGCAGCCCGGTGGCGTGTGGCCCACGGTGCTGGCGCAGCGCCTGGGCATAGGCGTCTTGCAGCCGCAGGCGCGGTTGCAGCTCGGGGTTGAGCGCGACCTTGAAGCCGCGCCCGTGTGCGCTCACGATCACGTCGGGGCGCAGCGCCTGCTGCTCGACGGCGGCAAAGCGGCGCCCGGGTTTGGGCTCTAGGCGCACGATCAGCGCCAGCGCGGCGCGCGCTTGCTCCTCGCTGCAGTCGCACAACTGCGCCAGGCGGCGCCAGTCGCGCCGCGCCAGCCATTGCAGCGGCTGCTCGCACAGGCGCAGCGCGGTGCGGCTGGCGGGGCTGTTGCGCAGCTCCAGTATCTGCAGCCGCAGGCATTCGCCCAGGTCGCGCGCGCCGACCCCGGTGGGGTCCATCTCCTGCAGGCAGGCAAGGGCTTGCTGCAGGCAGTGCTGCCAGTGCGCCAGGCGCTGCGCATGGGCTGCGGCCCCGAGGCTGCGCGGCCAGCGGGCCAGTTCCTGCTGCAGCAGCGCCGCAGCGAGCGGCTCCAGCGGGTCTTCGAGGTAGCCGTCGTCGTTGAGGGATTCGATCAGGAAATACAGCGCCGTGGCCTGCTCGTCGCTCAGGCGCAGCGCCAGCGCCTGCTGGTGCAGGTGCGCGCTCAGGCTCAGGTGCCCAGGCTGCTGGTCGGCGGCGCTGGCGGCGTCGTCGTCATCGGGGTTGCGCAAGCGCGCCGGGGTGCTGGCGTCCCAGTCGCGCTCCTCGGCGTAGGGGGCGTCGGCCGGATCGGACTCATGGCCCTCGTGGCTGCCCTCCCACTGCGGCAGCAGCGGGTCGCTGGCTGCGTGGTTGCTGCTGGCGGTGTCGGCATCCTCGCCGGCCCAATCCGAGGCGGGTGCGTCGGCCAGGCTGCGTTCGGTCAATTGAGCGGGCAGCATAGGCTGCGCATCTTCTGCCTCCAGCGCCTGCGAGCGCGCCAGTTGCCGCGCCAGATCGGCCTCGTCGGGATGGCCCAAAGGCTCGGGCTGGTCGGCCTCGTCGGCCGCATGGTCGCGCTCCAGAAACGGGTTGTCGTCGAGCATCTGCTCGACCTCCTGCGCCAGCTCCAGCGTGCTCAGTTGCAGCAAACGGATCGACTGCTGCAACTGCGGCGTCAGCGTGAGTTGCTGCGCCATGCGCAGCGACAGGCCGGGTTTCATGTCAGTGGCGCACGGCCGCCCGAAGCCACTGACGCGCCCCCTCGGGGGGCAGCGAGCGCAGCGAGCGTGGGGGCGTGGTCCATGTCAGTGGCGCACGGCCGCCCGAAGCCACTGACGCGCCCCCTCGGGGGGCAGCGAGCGCAGCGAGCGTGGGGGCGTGGTCCATGTCAGTGGCGCACGGCCGCCCGAAGCCACTGACGCGCCCCCTCGGGGGGCAGCGAGCGCAGCGAGCGTGGGGGCGTGTTTTCCATTTCAAAGCCGGAAGTGCTCGCCCAGATAGACTCGGCGCACCTCCGGGTTGGCCACGATTTCGGCTGGGGTGCCTTGCGCCAGCACGCGGCCGTCGCTGATGATGCAGGCGTGGTCGCAAATGCCCAGGGTTTCGCGCACGTTGTGGTCGGTGATGAGCACACCGATGCCGCGCTCCTTGAGAAAGCCGATGATGCGCTGGATTTCGATCACCGCAATCGGGTCGATGCCGGCAAAGGGCTCGTCGAGCAGGATGAAGCGCGGCTCGGTGGCCAGGGCGCGCGCGATCTCGACCCGGCGCCGCTCGCCGCCCGAGAGCGCCGGGGCCGGGCTGTCGCTCAGGTGCGCGATGTGCAGCTCATCGAGCAGGGCCTGCAGGCGCGCTTCGATGGCGGCCGAGCTCAAGGGGCGGCCGCTGCTGTCGCGCTGCAACTCCAGCACCGCGCGCACGTTTTCGGCTACCGTGAGCTTGCGAAAGATCGAGGCCTCCTGCGGCAGATAGCCCAGCCCCATCTGGGCGCGGCGGTGTATGGGCAGGCTGTCGATGCGCTGGCCGTCGAGCACGATGCTGCCGGCGTCGGCCCGGATCAGCCCGACGATGAGGTAAAACGAAGTGGTCTTGCCGGCCCCGTTGGGCCCCAGCAGGCCAACCACTTCGCCGCTGTGCAGTGTTAGGCCCACGTCTTTGACCACTTGGCGGCGGCCGTAGGACTTTTGCAAGCCGCTCACTTGCAGGCTGCTGCGCGGCGGTGCAGCGCTCACCGGCGCGGCTCCAGTTGCGGGCTGGCTTGCAAGGGGGCTGCCGGCGCAGGCGCGGGTGCCGGGGCTGCGGGCGCAGCGGCTGGGCGCGGGGTGATGAAGGCGCGCACCCGGCCGGCCGGGTTTTCGGGTGTGCGGGCGGTCGCGGAGCCCTCGACGGTGAAGCGGCCGCTGGGGCGGTCGTAGCGAATCAAGCGGCCGCTGGTCTGGTCGCTCAAGGTGGCACCCAGGTAGCGGCGCAGCACCGCCTGATCGATCAGCTTGAAAGTGCCGGCCAGGCTGTCGTACTCGATGCGCAAGGCCTCGCCTTCGATGAACTCGTTTAGGCCGGGGCGCTGCTGGCGAAAAAAGGCGCGCTGCTGCGCGCTGCCTTGCAGCAGGCCAAACTGGTTGCCTTGGGCGTCTTGGCGCAGTTCGGCACGCAGGGCGCGCATCTGCAGGGTGCCTTGGCTGATCACCACATTGCCGGTGAAGACGCTGGTTTGCTGCGCTTCGTCGTAGCGCAGGGCATCGGCTTCGATCACCATGGGCTGTTCGCGGTCGCTGGGCTGCGCCCAGGCCACAGAGCCAAGGCAGATCAGGGACAGCGCCAGCCAAGCCCCGCACCAGCGCAGGGCAGACTTCGGGCCAGTGGGGTTTGCGTTCATGGCGGGCACGGAAATTGCATCATTGAGATGCTTCATTGTAGCCACTGCTTGTAGGGGGCCACACACAGCAGCCCAATGCGGTGGGCAGCAAGGGGTGGCGCGGTATGCGGCCATTAAGACCAGAGAGGGTCAGTAAGGTGCGGCAACGCAAGCCTGGTGGCTCTGTGTTTGGCCACGGGCTGGCCCTGCGGCACAGGTCGCGCCCGGACGCGCATCAGCCGCCGCGGCGCACCCGTTCAATCAACATATTGGCCACTTGCAGCGTGCGCTCGGCCTGCCCCGGAATGTAGAAGCGCCCGGCTATGCCCAGCGCCGGGGTGCCCTCGACTTGGTAGGCATCCTGCAACTGGGTGGCACGGCGCACCCGGCTCACCACGGCAAAGGAGTTGTAGGTCTGGGTGAACAGCGCCCGGTCCAGCCCAGAGGCTGCGGCCCACTGGGCAATGGTCTCGGCGTTGTGCAAGCGCTGGCGCGGGTTGCCGTGGATGGCTTTGAAAGCCAGCTCGTGGTGGCTGCCGAGGCGGCCCATGGCCTCCAGGGTGTAGAACAGGCGCTGCAGCGGCTCAAACTCGGGCGTGAAGCCGACCGGTACGTGGCGCACCACCACATCGGCGGGCAGGGTGCGCCGCCAGGCTTTGAAAACCGGGACGAAGTTGTAGCAGTGGATGCAGCTGTAGGCAAAGAACTCCAGCACCTCGATGCGGCCCGCCGGGGCATCGACCGGGGCCGGCTGGCGCAAGCGGCGGTAGTGCGTGCCTTCGCGAAAAGCACTGGCGGGTGGTGCGGGTCGGGTCTGGGCCGCGAGCGGCAAGGCACCGCCGGTGGCGGCAAGGCCGCCTAGGCCTATCAAAGTTTGGGAGAATTGGCGTCTGTGCATGGTGCGTCCTAGATCAAAATCAGGTAAGCCAAGCGGCCTGTCACGATTGAGGCTGCTGGGTGGGCTGCGAAGTTCCGCAACATGACCATTCGTTGCAATTTGGGCGCGTGCGGCCTTAGCGCGCCACGCGCACCAGCGCGGTGTCTATGCCCTGCGCTTGGATGCGCCGCGCCACCTCCTCGGCTTCGCCGGCCTGGGAAAAGGGCCCCAGGCGCACGCGATAAATCACCGAGGCGTCTTGCCGGCGTTCGTTCACGTTGGCATCAAAGCCCAACATCGCCAAACGGGCGCGCTGCGCCTGGGCCTCGGCGGCACTGGCGAAGGCACCGGCTTGCACGAAGTAGTGCAAGGCGTCGGCGGCCGTCGGAGGGGCGGTTGCAGCCGCTGCAGCAGGGGCTGCTTGGCGCTGCTCGATCAACTGTCCGAGCGGGTCTGCTGGCGCAGGCGCAGGCGGGGCGGGAACGGTGGGAGCGGCGGCTGCGGGCGCAGGTGCAGCCGGGGCCGCTTCGGTTGCAGCGGGCGTCGCTGGCCGGGTGGAGAGGTTGGCGTTGGGGTTCCAGTTGCGATTGCGCTCGGCTTCGGCGGCCTCGGTGGTGGCCGGGGCTTGCATGCCGCGCTCTTCCAGTGGCACGGCCGAGCGGGTGACAAAGAGTGCCACCACCAGGGCCAGCGCCAGCCCGAGCAGCAAGCCGCCGACAAAGCCCAATAGGGTGCCGCCTGCTTGAGGCGCTAAACGCTGCGGTTGGGTCATGGCTGGGCGCATCGGGAATTACATCTTGCTGGGCGCGCTCACTCCGAGCAGCGCCAGTCCATTGTGCAGCACTTGGGCGGTGGCCGCCACCAGCGCCAAGCGGGCGTGTTTGAGCAGCGGGTCATCGACCAAAATCCGCTCGGCGTCGTAGTAGCTGTGGTAAGCGGCGGCCAGTTCGCGCAAATAAAAACTCACGTCGTGCGGGGCAAAATCGTCGGCGGCGTGGCTCAGCACCTCGGGGTAGCGCGCCAGCAGGCGCAGCAGCGCTTGCGCTTGCGGGCTTTGCAGCGGGCTCAGGTCGGCCGCTTGCAGCTGCTCGGGCGCACCGCCCCAAGCCGCCAGCACCGAGCAGATGCGCGCGTGCGCGTACTGCACGTAATAGACCGGGTTGTCGTTGTTTTGTTGCAGCGCCAGATCGACGTCGAAGGTGTATTCGGTGTCGGGCTTGCGCGAGAGCAGGAAAAAACGCACGGCGTCGCGGCTGGTCCACTCGATCAGGTCGCGCAGCGTCACGTAGCTGCCGGCGCGCTTCGATATTTTGACCTCTTGCCCGCCGCGCAGCACGCGCACCATGGTGTGCAGCACGTAGTCGGGGTAGCCGCTCGGGATGCCGACCCCGGCCGCTTGCAGCCCGGCGCGCACGCGCGCGATGGTGCCGTGGTGGTCGCTGCCCTGGATGTTGATGGCGCGCGCAAAACCGCGTTCCCACTTGCTGATGTGGTAGGCCACGTCGGGCACGAAGTAGGTGTAGCCGCCCTCGGTGCGGCTGCCGTCGGCGCCAACGGTGGCGGACTTGCGCATGACCCGGTCTTTGTCGTCGCCAAAAGTGGTGCTGCGCAACCACAGCGCGCCGTCTTGCTCGTAGGTGTGGCCCGATTCGACCAGGCGCTGCACGGTTTGCGCCACGCGGCCGCTGCTGTAAAGGCTGGACTCGAGGTAGTAGTGGTCAAAGCGCACCGCCAGCGCCTGCAAGTCCAGGTCTTGCTCATGGCGCAGCCAAGCCACGGCAAATTCGCGCATGCCGTCGAGGTCAGCCGGGTCGCCGCTGGCGCTGTAGCTGCGGTCGTCGGCGCGCACGCTCTGGCGCGCCAGAAAACCGGCGGCGATGTCGGCGATGTAGTCGCCGTTGTAGGCGGCCTCGGGCCAGTCGGGGTCGCCCGGCTTCAGCCCCTGGGCGCGCAACTGCACGCTGCGCGCCAGCGTCTCGATCTGCACCCCAGCGTCGTTGTAATAAAACTCGCGCTGCACCTGCCAGCCTTGGGTTTGCAGCAGGTTGCAGATGGCGTCGCCCAGCGCCGCTTGGCGCGCGTGGCCGACATGCAGCGGCCCGGTCGGGTTGGCCGAGACGAACTCGACCAGCACGCGCTGGCCGTGCTCGGGCTGGTAACCAAAGCGCGCCCCGGCTTGCAGCACCTCGCGCACCACCTGCTGCTGCGCCGCCGGCTGCAAGCGCAGGTTGATGAAGCCCGGGCCGGCGATTTCGAGCGCCTGCACCCAGCGCGCAAAAGCCGCCGTGCCTTGCAAGGCCGCAACCAACTGCTGCGCCAGCTGGCGCGGCTGGGTTTTGAGCTGCTTGGCCAGCGGCATGGCGGCGGTGCAGGCCCAGTCGCCGTGCGCGGCGAGCTTGGGCGATTCGAAGCGCGCCAAGCTGGCGGCACCGGGGGCGAGGCGTTCCAGCTCGAGCGCCAAGGCGGCGAGCAGTTCGGATTTGACACTGAGCATAACCCTTGATTTTAGGCCTTCGGCGCCGTTGTACCTAAAAATGTGCCTCAAAATGCACCGAAGCCAGCGGCTGGCCGCAGCCCCTTTGCTTCATGGCTGAAATCGGCGTTCACTACGCGTTCATCAAACACCTGCATGTGCTCAGCGTGGCCTGCAGTCTGGCGCTTTTTGCGGCCCGATGGCTGGGGGGGTGTTGCGGCAGGCGCCTTGGCCCATGCGCCCAAGGGTGCGCGGCCTGAGCGTGGCCATCGACACGCTGCTGCTCGTGGCCGGGCTGGCGTTGTTGCTGGGCCATGTCAGCCCTTGAGCATCCGCCCCCTCAGCCGCTCAGCCCCTCAGCGCTCGAACATCGGAAAGAGCACGTTGTTTTCCAGATGGATGTGGTGCATCAGATCGTCCACCAAACGCTCGGTGCCGGCGTACAGCGCGCGCCAGGTGGTGCAGGCGCCGGGCGGCGGGGTGTGGTTGCAGGTCAGCTCGGCGAGGCGCTCGAGCCTGGCACCGTGTTCGAGGTGCTCGTGGCGCATGACCGCAATCGGGCCCCGAATCGGCGCCTGGCCACTGCGGCGCAGCAGCGGAAACAAAATCTGCTCCTCTTTGGCCATGTGGTTTTCGAGCTCGGCTTGCATCTGCTCCAGAAAATCGGCCAGCCCGACGGGCACCGCAGGATGCGTCTGGTGCACGGCCTCGACCCGGCGCGCCATCCGCGCCAGTTCGGGCAATTGTTGCCGGTGGGTGTCGTGGTAGCGCTCCAGAATGCGGTCGATCAACTGCGCCGGGTCGCTGCAGGGGGCCAGCGGCGCGCTCTGGCGCTGCAGCGCTTCGAGCTGCTCGAGCAGGGCCGGCAACTCGTGGGTGCGCTCGGCGCAGGCCAAGGCCAAGGTGCGTTCGCCTTGGCAACAGAAATCCAGCTTGTGCTGGCGCAACAAGGCCGTGGCCCCGGGTATGGCCAGCGCGATCTGGCCCAAGGTTTGCTGCAGCAGCGGGTGCGCGCTCGATGGGGTGTGCATGATGTTCCTTGCTTGAATAACCAAGCTTTATTGTCGGGAAAAAACCTGCATCCAGGGGGCGTAGGCCCCATCCTCCCAAAGTCGTATCGGCCCCTTCCGGAGCTCAGCCTCTCAGCCCGCGCGCCAAGGCGGCGAGCAGTTCGGATTTGACACTGTGCATGGGGGGCTTTTAGGGCTTGTCGGGTGCGGCCGCGCCGGTGGCCGCCTCGGTGGCTGTACCGGGCTTTGGCAGCGCCGCCGCCGCTGCGGCCTTGACGGCCTCGGTCAGGCGCTGCGCGCTGAGCGGCTCGTGCGCCCAGTGGTGCCAGTACAAGGCCACCGCCACGCTGGCCCCAGGCAGCAGGTCCACCAGCGGCACCGCCGTGGCCGCGCGGCGCAGCAGGTACAGCTCGGGCACCATGCCCCAGCCCAGCCCGAGGTCGATCGCTGCCTCGAAGGCGTCGATGGCCGGGGCGAAGTGGCGCGGGTAGTGCGCTTGGTGCAGGCCGAAGTGTTGCGCCAGAAAGCGGTCTTGCAGCGCGTCTTTGCGGTTGAAGATCACGGCCGGCCAGTCCAGCAAGCGGTGCACCGAGAGCGCCCCTGCGGGGTTGCGGCTGCGCTGCGCCACCTCGGGCGTGGCCACGCAGCGGTAGCGCATGCTGCCCAGTGGCTCGGCCCGGCAGCCGGGCATGGCTTGCGCCACGGTACTGACGCAGCCGAGCACCTCGCCGCTGTGCAGCGCGTCGTGGGTGTGGTCCTGGTCGTCGATCCAGATATCGAGCAGCAGGCGCTGCTGCTGCAACAGAGGCGCGACGCCGGGCAGAAACCAGCTCGCGACCGAGTCGGCATTCACCGCCACCGACAGGCTGTGCCAGTGCGCGCGCCGCTGCGGCCCCGGAGCCGAGCCGCTGATCGAGTTCAACAGGTCGGCCTCCAGCAGTTGCACCCGCTTGGCATGCGCCAGCAGGCTTTGCCCGGCGGCGGTGGCGCGCACCTGCTTACCGCGCACCAGCAGGCGCTGGCCTAGCGACTCCTCCAGCGCCTTGAGGCGCAAGGACACCGCCGCCACCGTGAGCGACAGGCTGCGCGCTGCAGCGGCAAAGCTGCGCTGCTCGACCACGGCGGCGAGGGCTTGCAGTTGGCGCGGATCGAGCATGGGTGGGCAGAGCGGGGTTGGGACCAGCGATTTTATTAAGTGTAATTTAAGTGAATCAATTTAATTTAAATCCATTAAACCACGGTGCTGCTTGGGGCACACTGTCGAGACAGGCGCTGCAACCCCTGCGATAGCCGCCCTTGCCGGAGACCTTGCTTGACCCTGACCCTGTCCACCCCGGCTTTTGCCGCCGGGATGCTGCTGAGCCTATCGCTGATCATGGCGATTGGGCCGCAGAACGCCCATGTGCTGCGCATGGGCTTGCAGCGCCAGCACGTGGGGCTGACGGTGGCGGTGTGCGTGCTGGCCGACCTGGCGCTGATCGCCCTTGGGGTGCTGGGGCTGGCGCAGTTGGGCGGTTTGTCGGACAAGCTGCACGGCGCGCTGGTGGGGGCCGGGGTGGTGTTTTTGCTGATTTACGGTGGGCTGGCGTTTCGGCGTGCCTGGCAGCCGACCGCAGCCTCGGTGGGCCCTGCAACCCTAGGGGCAGGCCCGGTGCCGACCCCGATCTCGCGCCGCCAAGCGGTGCTGTCGGCGCTGGCCTTTTCGTGGCTGAACCCGCACGCTTGGCTCGACACGGCGGTGCTGATCGGCTCTGCCTCGCTGGCTTGGGGTGCAGCCGGTGCCGACTTTGGCTTGGGTGCCGCCACCGCCTCGCTGCTGTGGTTTTTGCTCTTGGGTGGGGCTGCGTTCTGGCTCGGGCAGCGGCTCAATTCGCTGCGCCTGTGGCGCGCCCTAGACGGCATGGTGGCGCTGATGATGTGGGGCATGGCGGCGCTGCTGCTGCACAGCCTGTTTTGAGCGTGCAACAGCAGGGAGCACAGCCTAGTGTGGTGTTGCGCGCTTGATGGAACAAATAAAACAGATGGATTTTTGGCCCTGATTAGGCGCAAACCACAGCCATAGTTCCACTATGGCGCGGATTTACAACGACATCAGGGGCGAAAAGACGCAGTTTTATGTTCCAGATAGCGTGCAACACCACACTAGCTAGGCCTGCGGCCTTCGACCTTAGCCGAACATGGAGCCCCACATCGCGTCGGCCCACACGATCGAGGCCTTCTTCGAGGGCTCGTTGTGCTGCGGATCGACCTCGAACCTCAGGCGCGCCGCCTCCCCAATCTGCATGCTGGCCGAGACGTTGACCATGATGGCCGTGCGTTCGCTCACCTTGGCCCAGCAAATGCCACCTGGCAACGCCACCGTGGTGCCAGGTGCCGGAGCCGGGTCTGGGCGGCCAGTGACCAGCCCCACGATTTCTTTGGCCACCTGTTGCCCAGCCCCAAAAGCCACGTGCCCGCTCTTGGGCAGCAGTGTGCCTTGGGCGTCGCCGATGACATAGACCAGAGGGTCGGCGGTGCTCTGAAAGCTGGGCAGGTGCACGCTGGCCCAGCGCTCACCCAAGCCCGCCTGCCGGATCAGGCCCGGGGCGCGCATGGGCGGGATGATGTTGGCGGCGGTGTAGTTGATGTCGCCTTCCGGGGTGCTCAGAATCCGGCGCCCGGCGTCGATGCGCGTCGGTGTCATATCGGTGCGGTATTCGATCTCGTTGGGGTAGAGCGTCTCCATGGCGTGGCGCACCGGGCGCGCCGTGGGGGCCGGGGTCGGGTCGGAATTGGCGTCAACGATGATGATCTTGCCGCGCGTGCCGCGTTTGCGCATCTGTTCGGCGATCATGCAGGCGCGCTCGTAGGGGGCGGGCGGACAGCGAAAGGGCGGTCGCGGCACCGTCATGACGTAAATCCCGCCTTGGCTCAAAAAGGCATCGACTTGGAGGCGCACCGCCTCGTGTTCAAAGGCCCGGAAGCCCACCGGCAGTCGGTCGCGGCCCTCAATAAAGCCCGGCAGGCTGTCTTCCATGTATTCCACGCCCGGGGCCAGCACCAGATAGTCGTAGGGCAGGCGCTGGGTTTCGGTCTGTACGAAGCGCGCGCTGCGGTCGATGGCGGTGGCGCGCTCGCGCACCCGGCGCACGCCGGTGCGATCGACGTTGCGGTAGCTGTGGTTGAGGTAGCTCAGGGGCTTCAAGCCCGCAACGTAGAGCGCGCTCATGGGGCAAGACATGAAGCTGGGGTGGGGTTCCAGCATCGTCACCTCGACTTGGCCGCTCTCGGCCAGCGTGCGCGCCGCACCGATGCCGCCCCAGCCGCCGCCAACCACCACCACGCGCGCCTTGGCTTTGCCGCTCGGGGGGGTGGCGCAGCCCGTGGCCAGCAGGGCAAGGCCGATGGCGGCACCGCTGTGCAACAGTTGGCGGCGGGAGGGGTGGTTCGAAGGCGTTGAGTTCATGGGGCGGTCTCCTCTGTGGTGGTGAATGTGCGAACGGCCCTGCGCCAAATACTGAAGGCGGCAGGGTATTCAATACTAGCTGTGTGGTCTGAGTAAACCATCGGGACTTACCCCAGGTAAAGCGAGCGATTACACTCAAAAATTCCGGCTGCACCGGCCTCCACCCGTTTTTTCATAGGAGCTTTTACTCTCATGTCCACTGCCCGCACCGCCGTCGGCCGCCTGCACGCAGCCAGCGCCTTGTACGAATTTGTCAACCAGCAGGTGCTTCCCGGTACCGGCGTCGATCCGGCGGCCTTTTGGGCCGGTTTCGATGCAATCGTCGCCGATCTGGCGCCCAAAAACGCCGCCCTGCTGGCCGAGCGCGAGCGCCTGCAGGCCGAGCTGGACCGCTGGCACCGGGCGCACCCCGGCCCCATCGCCGACCTGCCCGCCTACCGCCAGTTCCTCGAGGGCATCGGCTACCTGGTGGCGCCGCCGGTGGGCGTGCGCGCCAGCACCGCCAACGTGGACGCCGAACTGGCCCTGCAAGCCGGGCCGCAGCTGGTGGTGCCGATTTTGAACGCGCGCTACGCGCTCAACGCCGCCAACGCGCGCTGGGGCTCGCTCTACGACGCGCTCTACGGCACCGACG
>Ga0209103_1000314_pt1 | contig 15318 bp, 11 predicted proteins | sample 4C3metaG_FD_184152 | JGI IMG/M metagenome (GOLD analysis project Ga0209103, IMG submission 184152) | Freshwater bacterial and archeal communities from Indian Creek, Illinois, USA - 4C3 metaG (SPAdes) (version 2) | ecosystem: Environmental > Aquatic > Freshwater > Unclassified | place: USA...
CTCGTTGTCGCTGCCGAAGGCGTGAAGCTCGACGCTCCAGCCGGTGTCGGGGTCTTCCACGGCCAGCCGCCCGTTGGCATATTCCACCAGCCGCACCGGGCGCAGCGGATCGACTTCGTGCTTGCGCCGCTCGGTCGCGAGACCGTTCTGGATCACGGTGACAAAGCCGCCATGCGCCAGATCGACCAGCACCGCGCCGTCGGGCCTGCGGACGGTGACGGCCTGGGCGTCATGGCCCTCGAGGATCAGCCAGCGCTCGCGCAGGACCTCGGCGGGCTGCGGCTGGGCGGAAAGCTCGCGGTCGGTGACGACGGCGAAGGTGGTGATCGCCAGCGCCGAGAGCGCCAGCGCCAGCATCGCGCGCAGCAGCAGGCGCGGCACCAGCTCCTTGTCGCGGCTGCGCAAGGCGGGGCTGGCGGCATGCGGCGCGGGGCGGGAGAGCTCGGTCATGATCGCCCCCTATTCGGCCGCGACCGGCACCAAGGCGCCGGGGGAGGGTTCGGATGCGGATGCGATGCGACTGATCCGGGGCGCGCTCAGCCGTGCCTCGGCCGCGTCGGCGAACAGGCGCGCGATGCGCGCGGCATCCGGGATCGAGCGCAGCGCGGGCTGGGTCTTCGACCAATGGCCGGGGCGCAGGTGCGGCCAGAGCACGAGACCCGAGATCCGCGTCTCGCCCAGCGTGGCCAGCGCGATCGTCCCGGTGCCGTCGCGGCGCAGGTCGAGGTCGGCCGCGCCGATCTGGACGAAGGGCAGGTTGTAGGTGACCGGCAGCGCCGCCCCGATCCGCAGCACGACGCGCGCGGTGGTCAGGGTATAGGTCGTCGTCCGCGCCTGCGCCCAGGCCAGGCCATAGACGACGGCAAGGCCGAGCACGCCCAGCCCGACATAGGGCAGGCCCATGGCCAGGGCCAGCCCCGGCCCGCCATCGGCAAGGCCCGCAGCGGCGCGCCACAGCACGACGATGGCGAAATATGCGGCGATCCAGCGGATCCGGTAGGCGTCGCGCGCCAGCGCCCAGGGATCGGGGCGTCCCTGCCAGAGGATCAGTTCCCCTTGCGGGGGCCGTTCCGGCAGCCCGGGCAGGGGATCGAAGGCAAAGTCGTCATGGCCTGACATGTGCAGACCCTCCATGCTGATGTGACAGGCGGGGCCCGGGCGCGGGCCCCTGCCGATCGGTGGTCAGAACCCGCGCTTGCGCTTGGGGGCGTCGTACATCCAGCCCGAGGCGACATAGGCGCAGATCCTGTCTTCCTCGAGCTTGGTGACCGCGGTGGACGACCGCGTCGCGGGAATGTTCCCGAAGCTGTCGGAGGCGAGGAAGTTCACCCGCACCCGGTCATCCCGGATCCGTGCCATGGGCATCGGCACCAGCCGCTTCTGGCCCGAGTTGAGCTCGACCTCGAGGTAGCGCACAAGCTGCTCGGGCGCGTCGACCCAGATGTCCGAGACGCGGCCGACGACCTCGAGGTCGCCCGCCTGCACCGGCAGGCCGCGGGGGTCGCGTCCGGCGCTGATGACAAAGCCCTCGGCCCGGGCGAAGGGGACGATCTTGTTGTGGCCATGCCCGTCAAGCTCCGGCTCGTCCCGGCGCGGCACCCAGGAGGCGGGGCCGACACCGTCGAGCATCGGGTTGCCGGTCGGGACATGGGGAAAACCCTCGGACAGGGCGCTGCGCGCCAGCGCCAGGTCGGTCCGCCGGTGTGCGGCCTCGTTCTCGGCCGAGGGCACGGTCACCTCGCCCCGGCCATGCGGCAGGCGGAAGGTCTTGGGCTTCGGCAGCGGGAAAAGCCCCTGGTTCGCGGCAGTCTCGCCGTCCTCGGTCTCCAGCGGATAGCCCTCGCGCATGTTTTCGGTTTGCAGGTAGTAGATCAGCAGGGCGAAGAAGCCCCAGAAAAGCCAGATCGCCAGACTGGCGAGGTCGAAGTTGCCGAAGAAGTTGACACCTACCATTGCGGTATCCTCCGAAGGGATCAGGTTGGAAATTCGGCGATGCCGAAGCGGTCGCCGGGGGTTGCGGTCTTGGCAAGCGGCGTCACCCGGACCAGCGGCCCGAGCACGATCAGGGTCAGGAACAGAAGGCCGATCTCGAGGTGATAGACAAAGCTGTAGCCCAGGTTCGGGTCGGTCAGCGCCGGGCCGAGCGCCCCGGAGGCGGCAAGATGGCCGACGATGTCGCGCAGCGCCCCGCCGAGGAAGATGGCCAGGCCCGCCGCCGTGGCCTGCGCGGCGCCCCAGGCGCCCAGCGCCAGCCCCGCCCCCGCCCCGGTCGTCCTCAGCGCCATGGCCGCGCTCAGGGTGGCCACGGCAAAGAGCCCCGCGCCGAAGCCGATCAGCCCGGCCCCGGCATAAAACAGCGGCGCGCTGGCCAGGGGTCCGGCGAAGATCACCGCGCTGAAGGCCGCGATCCCGGCCAGCAGACCGCGCGCGGCCACGCGACAGGCGTCGTGCCCCCGGGCCAGCCTGCGCCCCGCCAGCACGAAACCCGCCAGCGCCCCCGTCGCATAGACGGCCGTGAGCAGCGTCGTCATCCCGACCGAAAGCCCCAGAACCTCGCCGCCATAGGGCTCCAGCAGCACGTCCTGCATGTTGAAGGCCAGCGTGCCGAGGACCACCACCGCCAGCAGCCGCCCGGCACTGCCGCCCGCCATCAGGTCGGCCCAGGCGTCGCGGAACCGGGGCCGGGGCGCCTCGCGCTCGGCCCGGCTCATCGGACGGACCTTCTCCTGGCGCCAGAGCGCGATCAGGTTCAGCACCAGCGTGGCAAGCGCACAGCCCTGCACCACCCGCACCAGCGTGATCGGGTCGTAGTCGCGCAGGAGCCAGCCGACCACCACGCCCGAAAGCGCCATGCCCAGCAGGAACATCACGTAAAGCAGCGCCACCACCCGCGGCCGCGTCGCGTCCGTCGCCCGGTCCGCCGCCAGCGCCAGCCCCGCGGTCTGGGTCATGTGCAGGCCAAGCCCCGTCATCAGGAAAGCCAGCGCCGCCAGCGCCTCGCCCGCCCAGGCGGGGCCGTGGATCTGGTCGCCCGACAGCACGATCAGCGCGAACGGCATCACCGCAAGCCCGCCCATCTGCCAAAGCGTGCCGAACCACAGATAGGGCACCCGCTTCCAGCCGATCGCGGAGCGGTGGGTGTCCGACCGGTGCCCCAGCAATGCCCGGAACGGCGCCACCAGCACCGGAATGGCGATCATCAGCGCCACGACCATCGCCGGCACCGACAGCTCGACGATCATCACCCGGTTCAGCGTTCCCAGCAGCAGGACCGTCGCCATCCCGACCGACACCTGGAACAGCGACAGCCGCAGAAGCTGGCGCATCGGCAGCCCTTCCGAGGCCGCATCGGCAAAGGGCATCCAGGCGGGCGAAAGGGCCTTGATCTGGCGCCGCGTCACGATCATCCGCGATACTCCAGACCATCCGAGATGTAGAACCCCCGCGCCACCCGGCCCACCCGCGCAAGCCCCGGCCCGGTGGCGCGGCAGAGCGCGCGCAGGCCATGCGGGACCATCACCGGCGCGCGGTCCGAACGCGGGAACAGCCTGCCCGCATGCCACATCGCCATCAGCAGCGGCGTGCGCGGGGCGACGGTAAAGACCACCTGCCCACTGCGCCGCGCAAGGCCGTGCAGGGTGCGCGCGACATCCTCGGCGCCGTAGTAGATCAGACTGTCCATCGCCAGCACGGCATCGAAGGCGCCCAGGGCCGGGTCGGTCATGTCGCCGGCGTGGAACGTCACCTGCGCGCGCAGGGCCTCGGGCAGCCGGTCCCGCGCGATCCCGACAAGCCGCGGCGAGATGTCGGCGGCCACGACCCGCGCGCCGCGCAAGGCCAGAGCCTCGGTCATTGCCCCGGTGCCGCAGCCGGCATCCAGCACCCGCATCCCGGCCAGATCCTGCGGCAGGCGCGACAACAGCAGCGCACGCATCCGCTCGCGCCCCGCGCGCACCGTTTGGCGGATGCGGGACACCGGCGCGTCCGAGGTCAGCCGCTCCCAGGCCTGGGTGGCGGTGCGGTCGAAATAGGTCTCGACCCGGTCGCGGGTGGCGGCATAGTCCGGCATCAGTCAAATCCCAGCAGTTCGAAGATCTCGCGGTCCGGCAGCGGCGCGGGAAAGCTCTCGGGCAGGCTGACCGATCGCCACAGCGCCTCGGCCAGGCGGATGTATTCGGCCCGTGCCAGCACGATGTCCTGATCGTCGTCCATCGCGAACAGGGTCTTCTTCTTCAGGCGCGAGCGGCGGATCGCGTCGATGTCGGGCATATGCGCCAGCCGGTTGAAGCCGACCTTCTGGCAGTAGCGGTCGATCTCGTCCGTATCCTTGCTGCGGTTGGCCACACAGCCCGCCAGCCGCACCTTGTAGTTCGACGACTTGGCCTCTACCGCCGCGATGATCCGGTTCATCGCATAGATGCTGTCGAAATCATTCGCCGTGACGATCAGCGCCCGGTCGGCGTGCTGCAGGGGGGCGGCGAACCCGCCGCAGACCACGTCGCCAAGGACGTCAAAGATCACCACGTCGGTGTCGTCCAGCATGTGGTGCTGCTTCAGCAGTTTCACCGTCTGGCCCACGACATAGCCGCCGCAGCCGGTGCCGGCCGGAGGCCCCCCCGCCTCGACGCACTTCACCCCGCCGAAGCCTTCGGTGACGAAATCCTCGGGGCGCAACTCCTCGGCGTGGAAATCGACCTCTTTCAGGATGTCGATCACCGTCGGCTGCAGTTTTCCGGTCAATGTGAACGTCGAGTCATGTTTTGGGTCGCAGCCGATCTGCAGCACCCGCTTGCCCATCATCGCAAAGGCCGCCGACAGGTTCGACGAGGTGGTCGACTTGCCGATCCCGCCCTTGCCGTAGACCGAGAACACCTTGGCCCCCTCGATCTTCTGCGCGGGGTCCAGATGCACCTGCACCGAGCCTTCGCCGTCCATCCCCCGGAGTGCCGGAATTTCATCGCGCGGGCTCATGTCGAGGCTCCTTTCATTTTCTGTCTGAAAATATCCCGGGGGTGTGGGGGCAGGCCCCCACACCGACGGGTGCTGCAGGCGATCCGTCCGGTCATTCCGCCGCGATCCCTTCCATCCGGTCCTCAAGCTCGTCCGCCGCGCGTTGCAGGGCGGCAAGCGTGTCGGGCGAGGGTTGCCAGTAGTTGCGCTCCGAAGCCTCGAGAAGCCGCCCGGCCATGCGGGTCGAGGCTTCGGGGTTGAGATCCGCCAGACGGCGGCGCATCGCCTCGTCCAGCACGAAGGTTTCCGACAGGCGCTGATAGACCCAGGGCTCCACCTGGCCGGTGGTCGCCGACCAGCCCATCGTGTTCGTCACATGCGCCTCGATCTGGCGCACCCCTTCGGAACCGTGGCGCAGAAGGCCTTCGTAGAACTTGGGGTTCAGCGTCCGCGACCGGCTTTCCAGCGCGATCTGGTCCTGCAGCGTGCGCACCTTGCCGCCGCCCCGGGTCTGGTCGCCGATGTAGACCGGGGTCGCCTCGCCGCCGCGCGCCCGCTTCACCGCCCGCGCGATGCCGCCCAGCGTGTCGAAATAGTGGTCGACCGAGGTCACCCCCAACTCGACCGATTCCAGGTTCTGATAGGCCAGGTCCACATCCTTCAGCGCCTTTTGCAGCAGCACCGGCTGCTTCACCGGCTTGCCGTTCACGCCATAGGCAAAGCTCTTGCGCGCCTCGTAGGCATCGGCCAGCTCGTCCCCCTGCCCGAAGGCGGACGAGCCGACGAGGGTGTTCACGTTCGACCCGTAGGCCCCTTCGGCGTTCGAGAAGACGCGCAGCGCGGCGGTCCCCAGATCGGTGCCCATCTCGGCGGCATAGGCCAGCGCATGGGCGCGGACGAAGTTCTGCGCCAGGGGTTCGTCGGCGCTTGCGGCCTTCCAGGCGGCCTCGGCCAGCATCCGGGTCTGCAGGGGCAGAAGGTCGCGGAAGATGCCCGAGAGCGTCATCACCACATCGATGCGCGGGCGGCCAAGCTCGGCCAGCGGAACGAGGTCGGCCCCCGAAAGCCGCCCGTAATGGTCAAAGCGGGGCTTTGCACCCATCAGGGACAGCGCCTGCGCGATCGGCCCGCCGTCGGACTTGATGTTGTCGCTGCCCCACAGCACCAGCGCCACCGTGCGCGGCAGCCGGTCATGCGCGTCCAAGAGGCGCTGCGCCTGCGCGGCCCCGTCGGCCATGGCAAAGGCGGTCGGCATCCGGAACGGGTCAAAGGCGTGGATGTTGCGGCCCGTCGGCAGGATCTCGGGCGCGCGAATCAGATCGCCCCCCGGCACCGGCGCGATGAAGCGCCCGCCAAGCGCGCGCAGGATGCCGCAAAGCTCGGCCTCGTCCTGCAACAGCAGGTCGGCCCGCGCCCGCGCCTGCGGGTCCTCGGGCATCAGCGCGATCAGTTCGGCCCGATGTTCCGCACTCATCCGGGCACCGACGACATGCAGCCCGTCGGTGATCAGCGCGCCTTCCGCCTCCAGAAGCTTGACCCAAAGCTGGTCTGGCGCCAGCCCGCCCATGTCCACCGCCCTGGCCTGCTCGGCCATCAGCGCCTCAAGCTCGCCGCGGTCCGCGGCATCGGGCGAGGACGCGCGCCAGCGGGTCAGCGTGTCCTTCAGCTCCTGCAAGCCCTTGTAAAGCCCGGCCCGCGCCAGGGGAGGGGTCAGGTGGGTGACGGTGACCGCGTTCGACCGGCGCTTGGCAAGGGTCGCCTCGGAAGGGTTGTTGGCGGCGTAAAGATAGACATTCGGCAGGTTGCCGATCAGCCGGTCGGGCCAGCAGTCGCCCGAAACGCCCGCCTGCTTGCCCGGCATGAACTCCAGCGCGCCATGCATCCCGAAGTGCAGCAGCACATCGGCCCCGAAATCCTCGCGCAGCCAGCGGTAGAAGGTGGTGAAGGCATGGGTCGGCGCAAAACCACGCTCGAACAGCAGGCGCATCGGATCGCCCTCATAGCCGAAAAGCGGCTGCAGCCCGACGAACACGTTGCCGAACTGCGCCCCCAGCACATGCACCCCGCGCCCGTCGGTCTGGTGGCGGCCCGGCGCGGGGCCCCAGGCGGCCTCGACCTCGGCCAGCCAGGGGGTCTTCGCCACGATCTCGGACGCCGGGACGGTGGCATGGACATTGGCCGGCTGGCCGTGGCGGGCGGCATTGCCCTGCAGGACCGTCTCGCGCAAAGCCGCGACCGAGCCGGGCGGGGTCAGGCCGTAGCCCTCAGCCGCCATGGCGTGCAAGGTGTTGTAAACGCTTTCAAAAACCCCAAGATAGGCCGCCGTGCCCGCAGCCCCGGCGTTCGGCGGAAAACCGTAAAGCACGATCCCGACCCTGCGCTTTGCAACCGCCGACCGGCGCAGGCTGGCCATCCGCAGGGTCTTGTCGGCCAGTGCCTCGACCCGCTCCAGGCAGGGGGCCATCGCGCGGGTGTCAGGCGCGGCCCCATCCGTGCTGCCGCGCCGCCCGGCAAAAACGGTGGGGTTGGTCGCGCCGTCGATCTCGGGCAGCGCGATCAGCATGGTGGTTTCCACCGGTCCAAGCCCACCCGCCGAGGCCTGCCACTGCTCCATCGTCTGGAATTCCAGCGGATGGGCGGCGATATAGGGCACGTCCAGCGCACTCAGGGCCGCGACGGCGGCGGGGCTGTCATTGTAGGCCGGGCCACCGACCAGGCTGAACCCGGTCAGCGAGACCATCGCGTCGATCCGGCCGCGAAAGTAGGTGTCGATCGCCGGGCGGCCATCCAGCCCCCCGGCAAAGGCGGGCAGGCAGGCGATGCCCCGCGCCTCGAAGGCGGCGATCACCGCGTCGTAATGCGCGGTATCGGCGGCAAGGACGTAAGAGCGCAGCATCAGCAGGCCGACCGTCGCCTGCACCTTGGCCGGGCGCGGCAGGTCGGCCAGATTGGTCGTGATCCGTCCTTTCAGGCGCGGGTGGTAAAGGCCGACATCGGGATAATCGATGGGGGCTGCCGCCTTGACCGCCTGCCAGCTGCGGTTGGCCGAATAGCGGCTGACCAGAAAGCGGATCATCGCCTCCAGATTGTCGTCCGACCCGCCCAGCCAGTATTGCATCGACAGGAACCAGGCCCGCATGTCCTGCGCGCGGCCGGGGATCCAGCGCAGGATCTTCGGCAGCCGCCGCAAAAGCGCCATCTGCCGCTCGCCCGACGAGGCCGAGGGCTCCTTCGACCCGCGCATCTTCTTGAGGAACGCCATCGCGCCCGATGCGGGCTTGGACATGTCCAGATCGCCCATCCGCGTCAGCTTGACGATCTGGGGATCGGCGATCACGCCGACAAAGGCATCCAGCCGGTCCCGCACCCGCTGCAGGTCGGGCAGGATGGCGGTGATGTGCTCTTCGATGAAAAGAAGGTTCGCCACGATGATGTCGGCATCCGCAACGGCGGCCTTGGCCCGGGCCAGAGCCGCCGGGTTCTCGGCCCATTCGGCGGCGGCATGGACCGACACGTCGATGCCCGGAAAATCCTTCGCCAGACGCGGGGCGATCCGCGCCGCCGGACCGGCGGCATGGGCATCCAGCGTGATGACGACAAAGCTGTAACCGCCCCTGGGCTTGCGGGGGGCGAGCGCTGCCTCTTCGGCCCGGATGTGCCGGTCATCGCGCATAATGGGCCTTCGCTTCATAAAGGGTGTCGATGCTGATCGCCGTCACGCCCTTGTCGGCCGCGAACTTCTCGGTATTCCGCTTGGCCTTGCCGCGCACGAAGAACGGGATCTTCTTCAACTCGCGTTCCGCATCGGCCAGCCAGATCACGTCACCGGACGCCCCTTCCGGCATTTTCTGTCCTGAAATATCCCCGCCGGAGGCTCCCGCAGGGTCCGCCAAAGCCTCCGGTCGGGCGCTTGCCTTGGCGCCATGGTGGCTTGGTCCCGCCGCGTCGTGGAATTCGAAATCCTCGCGGAACATGGTCAGAAGGTGCTCTTCCAGCCCCATGACCAGGGGATGCACCCAGGTGTCGAAGATCACGTTCGCGCCCTCAAAGCCCATCTGGGGGCTGTAGCGCGCCGGGAAGTCCTGCACATGCACCGGGGCCGAGATCACGGCACAGGGAATGCCCAGCCGCTTGGCAATGTGCCGCTCCATCTGCGTGCCGAGGATCAGCTCGGGCTGCAGCCGCGCGATCTCGGCCTCGACCTCCAGATAGTCGTCGGTGACCAGCGCCTCGATGCCGTAGGTCTTGGCGGCAGCGCGCAGCGGGCGGGCCTGTTCGCGGTTGTAGCAGCCAAGGCCCACCACCTCGAACCCGATCTCCCGGGCCGCGATCCGGGCCGCCGCGATTGCATGGGTGCCGTCGCCGAAGATGAAGACCCGCTTGCCGGTGAGGTAGGTGCTGTCAACCGAGGCCGCATACCAGGGCTGGCGCAGTCCGGCCTCGGCGGGCAAAGGCAGGCCGGTGATTGTGGCCACCTCGGCCAGGAAATCGCGGGTGGCATGGGTGCCGATCGGCACGATCCTGGTGAAGGGCTGGCCCAGCAGCTTTTCCAGATGCCGCGCGGCGGTCTCGGCGGTTTCGGGATACATCAGCACGTTGAAATGCGCGGCCCCGATCCGGGCGATGTCGGCGGGGGTCGCATCCAGCGGCGCGCAGACGTTGACGGCAATGCCCATCGCGCCCAGAAGCCGGGTCATCTCGGTCACGTCATCGCGGTGGCGGAACCCCAGCGCGGTCGGCCCGATCAGGTTGCAGCTGACGGCTTCGGTCCGGGGCAGGGGCTTGGCCAGCACCTTGACGATCTGGAAGAAGGTCTCGTCCGCGCCGAAGTTTTCCTTGCGGCTGTAGGACGGCAGGTCGAGCGGGATGACCGGGATCGGCAGCGCCAGCGCCTCGGCCAGACCGCCGGGATCGTCCTGGATCAGCTCGGCGGTGCAAGAGGCGCCGACGATCATCGCCTGCGGCCGGAACCGGGCAAAGGCTTCCCGCGCGGCGTCCTTGAAGAGGTTCGCGGTGTCGGCCCCCAGGTCGCGGGCCTGGAAGGTGGTGTAGGTGACCGGCGGGCGGTGGTTGCGCCGCTCGATCATCGTGAACAGAAGGTCGGCATAGGTGTCACCCTGCGGCGCGTGCAGGACGTAATGCAGGCCTTTCATCGCCGTCGCGACGCGCATCGCGCCGACGTGGGGCGGGCCTTCATAGGTCCAGAGGGTCAGCTTCATTCTGCCGCCTCCGGGGTCAGCAGGGCGCGGCGGCGCAGAGGCCTTGCGAAAAGCCCGGCAAGATCAGCGGCCTGTTCGTAGAAATGCACCGGGGTGAACACCAGTTCGATGGCCCATTTGGTGGCCAGGCCTTCCGCCTCCAGCGGGTTCGCCAGGCCCAGGCCGCAAACGGTAAGGTCGGGGCGCGCGGCGCGGACGCGGTCAAGCTGGCGTTCCACGTCCTGGCCTTCCGACAAGGTCGGGCCGGCCGGCAGAAGGTCCAGTTCCGGGCCCATCAGCTCGCGGTGCAGATAGGGCGTGCCGACCTCGACCGGGATCATGCCGCATTCCCGGGCGAGGAAGCGGGCGAGCGGGATCTCGAGCTGGCTGTCGGGGAAGAAGAAGATGCGCTTGCCGCGCAGGGTGGCCGCAACCGTGGCCACCGCGCGTTCGGCCCGGGCGCGGGGGGCGGCGATCACCGCCTCGACCCGCTCGCGCGGGATGGCGAAAGCGGCGGCCACGGCATGCAGCCAGAGCGTCGTGCCCTCGGCCCCGAAGGGGAAGGGGGCAGTCACCGGCTGTGCGCCCCGTTTCACCAGCGCCGCATGGGTGGCGGCGAGAAAGGGTTGGACCAGCGCCACCCGGGTGTTCGGGCCAAGGGCCGGCAGGTCGGCAAAGCGGCGGGCGGGCAGGCAACGGACGTTGGGGATGCCGATGGCGGCCAAGAGGCCCAGCATCTGGTCCTCGACCACATCCGGCAGGGCGCCGACGACCAGCAGCCCCGCGTCCCGCGTCGTCCCGAGGCCCGGCACCATCGCCTCAAGGCAGGCATCCTCGCCTTCGGTGAAGGTGGTCTCGATGCCCGAACCGGAATAGTTCAGCACCCGCACCTGCGGGGCATGGGCCGCGTTCAGCCGTTCCGCCGCGCGGGCGAGGTCCAGCTTGATCACCTCGGACGGGCAGGAGCCCACAAGGAAGAGCTGCCGGATGTCAGGCCGGCGTGACAGCAGGCGCGCAACTTCGCGGTCAAGCTCGGCATTGGCATCGGCGAGCCCCGCGAGGTCCTTCTCTTCGAGAATCGCCGTGCCAAAGCGCGGCTCGGCGAAGATCATCACCCCGGCAGCGGCCTGCAGCAGATGCGCGCAGGTGCGGCTGCCCACCACAAGGAAGAACGCGTCCTGCATCTTGCGGTGCAGCCAGACGATCCCGGTCAGCCCGCAGAACACCTCGCGCTGGCCGCGTTCCTTCAGGACCGGGGTGTCGCGGCAGGCGCGCTGGGCAACCGCAGGGTTCATGCGGGCACCCCCGCGTCAAGCCGCGCGCGGCGCAGCTTCCACAGGAACTGACCGGCATTGACGACATAGGCCGCATAGGCCGCCAGCGCCAGGAACATCAGCCCCTCGGGCGCCAGCGCCCCGGCCCAGAGCGCGTAAATGTACAGCGAATGCAAGGCGATGACGGCAAAACTGAAGACATCTTCCCAAAAGAAGGCCGGGGCGAACAGATACTGGCCGAAGACCGCCTTCTCCCAGATCGCGCCGGTCACCATGATCAGGTACAAAAAGCCGGTCTTGATCAGGATCGACAGGGTGGCGGCCAGGTAGCCTTCGCCGGTCCGCAGGAACCACAGGACCAGAACCAGCGACACGGCGAAGGCCAGGAACTGCGTCGGGGCAAGCACCCCCTGCACCACGGTCCAGGGCGAGGCATCGCGGCGGGCACGTTCCTCGGCGGTGTAAAGCCGTGCAGCCGGGCGGGTCGCTTGCATCATCTGCGTCGAAGTCCTGTCTTCTCCAGACCATCCTGACGCAAAGCCTAGCCGGCGCGGCGGAAGTGTCAACTAAAACTTACATTCCGATGGATGACATGCCCTGCGTGCAACCTGCCGGCCGGGTGGGCGCAACCTCCCGGAAAAGCCCTGTTTTTCGGCAGTTTCGGCGGCCGTCGGCCCAGTTCCGCGCAACCGCGTCTGCGCGGTGTCAATTTGTTTTGACATTGCTTCCGCCCTCACCGAGAGTGCAGGAAGCGTCGGGCGGTGGAGCGCCCGCGCGGCGGCCTCGCTTGCGTCGGTATGGCGCGCGGGCACTGTCAGGGTCGGGGTGGCGGCATGCGCGACAGTCAGCATGGCGGGCAGACCGGGCGCAGTGGAGAGGATCTCACCGCGCTCGCCCGGACGGTCGTGGCCAGGCTGGCCGCGCGCAGCGGGCCGGCGACCCGCCCCCTCGACGGCGGGCTGCTTGCCGCCATGACGCGCGCGGTCATCGCCCCCGACCCCGCCGCTTTCGCGGCCCTGCGGCCCGACCTGCGTCGGGCCCGGGTGGGCGAGGCCGACCTGATCGACCGGTATTTTCCAGCCGTCGCGCGGGCGCTCGGCTGCGACTGGGCCGAGGATCGCGCCGGATGGGCCGAAGTCACGCTCGGGATGGCGCGCCTGCAGGCGCTGCTGCACCAGATGCTGCGCCCGCATCCCTTCGTCAGTTCGGCGGGCAGCACCACGGTGCTGATCGTGCTGCCGCCGGGCGAGCAGCACAGCTTCGGCGTCAAGGTGCTTGCCGAACAGCTGCGCCGGATGGGCATCGTGGTGCATTCGCAGCTCGACGCCGGACCCGACCGCCTGCGCCATCTCGCGGGCGAGCGGACCTATGATTGCGCGATGATCTCGGTTGCCTGCGAGGCGCGGGTCGAGACCTGCCGCAAGGTCGTGCAGGCCTTGAAGCAGGGGTCGGGGGGCCGGCTCTGGGTTGCGGTCGGCGGGCCGGTCTGCGACAGGATCGACGGGCTCGAACGGCTGACCGGCGCCGATCTCGCCACCAGCGATCCGATGCTGGCCATCGGCGGCGCGCGCGGCGCGCGGCAGGCACCAAGGCTTGACACGGGGCTCGCGGGCATTGCGCCGGCGGACGCAGAACGATTGGAAAGAACGTGACGACGGATGGCAGGCATCTGCTCAACTCGGGAAAACTGCCCGTGATCGCACCGGATCTGATGACCGAGATCCTGGCGATGGCGGCGGACATCACGCTGCTGGTGGCGCCCGGTCGGCGCATCGTGGCGGTTCTGGTCAACCCGGGGCACCGGTCCTTCAACCAGCTCACCGACTGGGAGGGGATGCAGCTGAACGACGTCCTCACCGAGGAAAGCCGCCGCAAGCTGGATCTGCGCCTGGGCGACCTTCAGTCCGGGCGCAAGGGCATTTCCGTCGAACTCAACCATGTCAGCCAGCAGGCCTGGGAATTTCCGATGCGCTACTCGCTGCATCCGGTGGGTCCGGACGGCTCGATCCTGATGCTGGGGCGCGACCTTCGGCCGCTGGCCGAGGTGCAGCAGCAGCTGGTCAACGCGCAGCTGGCGCTGGAGCGCGACTACGAGGCCCAGCGCGAGCTTGACACCCGCTACCGCGTGCTGATGGAGATGACGCGCGATCCGGTCATGCTGGTGTCGATGTCCACCGGGCGGATCAGCGACCTCAACCCCGCCGCCGCGCTGATGCTGGGCGGCACCCGGCCCGAACTGATCGGCGCGGCGGTGGCGCAGGAATTCGACGGGCGCCGCCGGGGCGAGTTTCTCGAGGCGCTGGCCAATGTCGCTGCGGCGGATGCGGCCACCCCGGTCGAGGTGACGGCGCGGCGGTCCCAGCGCCGGGTGCTGGTGACGCCGAAACTCTTCCGCGCGGCGGGCGAGAGGGTGCTGCTCTGCCTGATCGACCCGGCGGAGAAGGCCGCGCAGGCGGCCGACGCGCTGGGCGAGAACCTTGCGCGGCTCTATCACGAAGGCGTCGACGGCATCGTCTTTGCCGATGCCGAGGGCGTGATCCGCGCGGCCAACGAGGCCTTCCTGAACCTCACCGACGCCAGCAGCATCGCCGCGGTGCGCGGGCGATCGCTGGCGGACTTTCTGGTGCGCGGGGCGGTCGATCTGCGGATGCTGCTGGACAACGTCAGGCATACCGGGCAGCTGCGGCTTTACGCGACACGCCTGACCACCGATTTCTCGGGCCAGATCGCGGTCGAACTTTCGGCCAGCTGGCTGAACGACCGGCCTAATCCGGTGCTGGTCCTCGTGATCCGCGACGCCAGCCGGGCCGAGACTATGCGCCGTGCGGGCGGCGCCCTGCCCGACGACGGCGCGCGGTCGGTGATGGAGCTGGTGGGCTCCTCGACCCTGAAGGACATCGTGGCCGAAACCACCGACGTGATCGAGAAGATGTGCATCGAGACCGCCCTGGAGCTGACCCGCAACAACCGGGTCGCCGCCGCCGACATGCTCGGCCTGTCGCGCCAGTCGCTTTATGTCAAGCTGCGCAAATACGGCCTGATCAACCGCGACGACTGACCGCTCGCTCATGTCGATGCGGCCGGCCACCCCGACGCTCAGCTTGGGATGACAGCGCCGGGGTCGCCGATGCGCATCGTCTTCGTCCATCCGAACGATCACTCCGGCGGGGCCGAGATCGGGGGAACCGGCCCCCCGCGCCGCCGCGCGCCCGCCTGGTCGCGCTGCAACCCGACATCGTCGGCGTGACCTCGATCACCCGCTCGGTCCATGCCGCCGCAGCGGTGCCCGAGCTGGCCGCAGACTCGGTGCCGAACGCGGCGCGCGTCCTCGGCGGGGTGCATGCGACCTTCATGTTCCGCCAGGTCCTGTCCGAGCCGCCCTGGGCCGACGTGCCTGGGCCGACGTGCCTGAGCCGACGTGATCGTGCGCGGCGAGGGCGCGGAGATCATGGTCGCGCTGGCCGAGGCCCGGGGTGGGGCGGACCTTCTGCGACCTTGGCAAGGCCGGCTGCTGGGGGCCGCAGACCCGCGATAAGGTCGGTGGCCAATTTGATGCAACCCGCACCATCGCCAGGGCGCAGCGATGGCCTGCGGCGGCGGCCGGGGCCAGATGCAGGAACCGGCCGGCTAGATGGGTCCCGCCCGCCCCGGCCCATCGCTGCCCGCCGCGGCCGGCGCGCGAATCGGCCCCAACGCGATCGTGCAGCTCGGCGCGGTGCTCGACCGCGAGGTCGGGCGGCGGGCCCGCGACCGGGTGATGCGCCTTGCCGGACAGACGGTGCCGCCCCCCGACGCCGGGATGTGGCCCGGGGCGGCGGCCCGCGCGGTGCATCTGGCGGTCTACCGCGACCTGCCGGTGCGGGCCGAGGAGCTGATGGCCAAGGCAGGAACGGCAG
>Ga0209103_1000316_pt1 | contig 15255 bp, 12 predicted proteins | sample 4C3metaG_FD_184152 | JGI IMG/M metagenome (GOLD analysis project Ga0209103, IMG submission 184152) | Freshwater bacterial and archeal communities from Indian Creek, Illinois, USA - 4C3 metaG (SPAdes) (version 2) | ecosystem: Environmental > Aquatic > Freshwater > Unclassified | place: USA...
ACTGCACCATGCCGGAGTTGGTGAACATCAGCGTCGGGTCGTTGGCGGGCACCAGCGGGCTCGACGGCACCACGCTGTGGCCGCGCTGGGCAAAGAAGTCCAGAAAGGTCTGGCGAATCTCGGCCACAGAGGCCACGGGCGGGGTCAGGATGCTGGAGGTCATGGTCGGGCGCTCGGTAAAACCACAGATTTTATTCGCCACGGGGCGTTCGGCTTGCGTGGCCTGCTCGCGCCCGTGCCCTCAGGCCAGCGCAAAGGCTCAAGTTGTAGCGCTCGGCCAGCACGCTGGCGGGCTCGCTGCTGGCGGCGATTTCGGCCCGGATGGCCGGTGTGGTGCGGGCGCATTTGTGCAGCGAAATGTTCATGTCGCAGGACTCCTGGATGGCTTGAGTTGCTCGATCAGCTCAGTCATGACCGCCCTGGCCATGAACAACGGTGAGCGCCTTGAGTCTATACGATCATCTGGGATGCGACACCTAGAGCGCTTCGAGCGCGGCCAGTGGGGCGAACTGCCCAACGAGGTCACGGTGGTCTATACCAACTGGCAAACCGGCGGCGAGGCGGCGCTGAGCGTGGCGAACCTGGCATCGGTGCATCTGCAAGGCGGTGTCATCAACCAGCGCCGCAACTACCCCGGCGTGAACCACGCCCCGCTGGCATCACGGCTGGCGCTGCGCGATCTGCGCGTGTATGGCACCCCGCTGGCTCGGCTGAGCATCACGCTGGCGCGCGGCAGCCTGAGCCGCGCACCGCTGCCGGGGGATGTGTTCAAGCTGTCTTGGCCGCGCTTGGGAATCGAGCAGATGGTGGCGCGCGTGGTCGGCATCGACGCGGGCACCTTGGGCAGCAGCGAGTGGCGCATCGAGGCCGTGGAGGACGTGTTTGGCTTTGGCGAGCACGTGCTGACCGCTGCGCCGCCAGTGCCGCAGGAACCCACCTCGCCCCCTGTTGCGCCCGCGCTGGTGCTGGCGCTGGAGGTGCCGTATTGGGAAATGGCGCGTGGTTTGTCGCGAGCTGACCTGGCGACGCTGACCGACACCGACAGCGCTGTGGCCGCGCTGGCCGCTCCGGGCAATGCGCAACAGCGCAATTGGTCGCTGGCCGTGGGCGCTCCGGGTAGCAATCTGGCCGTGGTGGCCGGTTGCGAATACGCCCCCATGCTGACGCTGAGCGCGGCCCTGCCTGGCACCGAAGCCGAGGTGGTTGATATGCCGGTGAGCGACGTGCTGATGCCTTCCCGGCTGGCGGCGGGCGACTATGCCTATTTGGTGGACGCCAGCGGCGCGCTGCGCGAGGCCGTGGCCGTGCTGTCCTTTGACGCCATAGATTCTGTGGTCACCTTTGCGCGCGGCGTGCTGGACACCACGCCACAAACCCATGTGGCAGGAACGCGCTTGATCGGGGTGGGCCGCTGGCAGGCGGTTGACAACACCGAGCGTGCGATGGGTGAGTCGGTCGCCGTGGCCGCGATACCGCGCTCTTGGCAGTCCGAAGGCGCGCAGACCTTGGCCGCCAACGGCAACCCGCTGGTGCTGGAGGGCCGCCAGGCGCGGCCCTATGCGCCGGGCCGAATCCGCTTCAACGACTTGCCCGACCCAGCCACACCGCTGCCCGTTGGCGATCTGACGATCACTTGGGCGCACCGCGACCGCACCCTGCAAACCGCCTACTTGGTGCAGCAGCAAGAGGGCAACATCGGGCCGGAGCCCGGCACCAGCTACACCGTGCGCATCTTCAACCGCGACGGTGCGCTGGTGCGCACAGCAGCCGACATCACCGGCACCAGCTTCGTTTGGACGCAAGCGCAGGCCACAGCTGACGCCGGGGCGCTGGGTGATGTGGTGCGCATCGAAGTGAGCGCGCAGCGTGCCGGGTTCAGCAGCTGGCAGGCGCAGGTGCGCACGGTGCGGCGGGTGGTCTAGCGCCGCCGCACGCCATCCAACGATTTCACCCCTTGGAACCCGCCCCGTGCTGACGCATCGGGCGGGTTTCTTATTTTGGAGCAATGCCATGGACGAACACCCGCCACAACCGCCACAACCACCCGCCCTCGTCGAGAACATGCTGCTGCTGCGCAAAGAGGATTTTGACGATCTGCTCGACCGCGCCGCCGAACGTGGAGCCGAGCGCTGCCTAGCCCATCTGGGTCTGGAAAACGGCCACGCCGCGCGTGACATCCACGAACTGCGCAATCTGCTGGAGGCTTGGCGTGACGCCCGCAAAACCGCCTGGCAAACCACCATCCATGTGGTGACCACCGGCGTGCTGATGGCGCTGCTGGCCGGTGCCGCCATCAAACTCAAGCTGTGGGGAGGCCCGCAATGATCGAAACCTTGCTCGGCGGCCTCATGGGTGGGGCATTTCGCCTGGCACCCGAGGTCATCAAGTGGTCAGAGCGCAAGGACGAGCGCAGCCACGAACTGGCGCTGCAAGACAAGGCGCTGGAACTCGAGAAACTGCGCGGCACGCAAGGCCTGTCCGAGGTCGAGGCCCAAGCCGACGCAGCCTTGAGCGCGGCCAGCATCGAGACCTTGCGCGAAGCCGTGCGCACCCAAGGCGAAAAAACCGGTGTGGGCTGGGCCGATGCCCTGTCGAGCAGCGTGCGGCCAGTGATCACCTACTGGTTCATGGCCCTGTACTGCGCCGCCAAAATCGCCACGTTCGCAGCGGCCTTGCAAGCAGGCGCCGCTTGGCCAGAGGCCGTCCAGCAGGTCTGGACGGAAGCCGATCAGGCGCTGTGGGCCGGGGTGCTGAACTTCTGGTTCCTCGGGCGCGTGTTCGACCGGGTACGTTCGTGACCGGGGTGCCGAAAACGGCCATCGAGCTGGCCAAGCGCTTCGAGGGGTTCCACCGGGTGCCGAGGACCGATCCTGGACGCGCGCATCCGTATATCTGCCCAGCGGGCTATTGGACGATTGGCTACGGTCATCTGTGTGATCCGAAGCATCCACCGATCAGCGAGGCAGAAGCTGATGGCTATCTGGCGAGCGACCTGCAAACCGCGCTTTCCGCGACGCTGCGTTACTGTCCAGTGCTTGCCGTCGAACCTGAAGGGCGTCTTTCGGCCATCGTGGATTTCACGTTCAACCTTGGTGCGGGAAGGCTGCAGACGTCGACGCTGCGGAAACGGATCAACCAGCGTGACTGGGTTGCCGTCGCGCAGGAACTACGCCGGCGGGTCTATGGTGGCGGCAAGGTTCTGCCAGGGCTGGTCAGTAGGCGCGAGGCGGAACTTCGCTTGCTTGCTGGCTAGTTGTCCAAATACCGGGTGAATACCTTGTATGCAGAGAAGTCAAACTTTGGATCGAGTGCGAGCACGCGATCTCGCAGCACTCTGTGATCATCGCCCGCACGGCCACGGCTCCAAGTTTGATCGTTGCCTTGAATCCCTTCAATCAGTTCCACGCAATCGTCAAGCTCATACTTGTCCAACAAAGGCTTGACCACCTCTGTGAAGCGCCGATCCGCACCGTTATAGCTTCCACTGGCAACGTAGTACTTGTTCGCAAGGCGAATTACCATCTTGGCCCATTCCAGCGAATCGGATATTTCCTCGATGGCGTCCCAGGTTACGCGTTCGATTTGTGGGTAATCCTTTCCCGCAATCCATTCACCAAGTCGTTCCGCGTGCTCCTGAAGGTTCGCGGCGATAAACCAGGCCAGACAGCGGGCAGAGGCATCACTCTCGGCCGCGTGCTGAATGGCCGCCTTGGCGTGGTCAGCCAGTAGTCCGTAAAGTTGCGGCACGCGTGAAAGGAAATCTATCAAGCAGACAACCGGGGCACCACCGGTTGCTATCGTGCTGAAGTAGTCCTTGTCCGCTTCGATCTGCGTCTTGAACTGGCCGGGATTTCTCCCGAACAGCAATCGCAAAGCGCTGTAGTTGATCGCACGGTTCTTCTCGCACTGCTCGTCGGTCAGCCGAAACGCAAACTTCCAGAGAGCCTTGAAGACTGCCTTCTCCACTTCGGGATTGAACCGGTTGTAGTACTTGCTCTCCAGGTACGCCTTCAACCTCTTGTCATCAATCAGAATGCCGGAAGCCTGTTCGAGATCGCCGACGAGCTCGTTGACGATCTGCTTGGACAAGATCGGGGCTTTGGTCAGCACCCCATCGAGCGTGTTTCGGATCAGGGCGCGTGCAGTCTCGCGGTTCGGTCGATGCAGTTGAAAGTTCGCGTTGACCACCGGGTGAGCGGCGAGATGACGCTGACGCTGCAGATGCAGCAGGTTTTCCCGCTCAGCGATGTCAAGTAGCTGTGTCTGCTCGGCGACTGACTCGACCAGCTTCGTCTCCCAAATCGGAGATCTTTCGTTGTCCTGCTGCAGCTTGCCGATGTCGGTAAGGATGTCCTTGGCCTTGGTGTCGCCGTATAGATCGACGAGGTTCTGCAGCTTGAAGAGCAGGTCGCAGACCGCGACCGACCAAAGCATCACGACCGATGACCGGTAGTTGCCTGCCGCGTAGCAGCTCAATACCTCGGAGAAATATTCCTTGGTGCGCGCATCGAAAATTTGCGTCGCGCGCTGCTCAATTGAGTATTCGTCCAGCATCACGCCCCCTGACCAACGATCTCGACATAGCCGATCAATTCGGCCGAGTAGCTGCCATCGCCATTCGCCGCGCCCTTGTGCTTGAGCTCGCGCTGCAGCGTTGCCTCAACTGCCTGCGCAAAGAAGTTGATCCGCTGATCCGGAGTGAATCTCGGCGTGGCTGTCGGGGCCTGCAGGTAGCGTTCACATTGCCGCTCCACCGCAGGCACCCGCGTTCCGTCTTGCTTGACCGCAATTGGCTGAACCACCACGCGGCGCTCTCCGTTCTTGCCGGAGGTCTCGACCATCCAAAACGACAGCAGTACTGGGTCGTCGACGTCGGCCGCAACAGCAATTCCAAGATCTTCCGGCGGCACGATGCGCCAGCGGCCAAGCTCTTCCTGCACCAGTGGGTGATCCAGCCCCATCAGCTCCACGTTGTCGTTACTCGTGGCCGTCTCTCGATTCAATGTGAACCGGGCCTTGCGCGCACCATCGACCGTCACAAGGTCATAGGTCTCGTCGTCCACCTTGACGAGTCGCTGCTGTCGATCTGTCACGGCTGCTGACATGAACCGCACCAAGCGATCCAGACTGGAGGACACATCAGAGAAGGGTTTGTAGTCGTCGAGACTGAAGCCTTCGAGGTCTTGGAACAGGTCAAACACGACCTGCCGCGCTTCACGCGAATTCGATAGGGCAGCTTCCAGTTCCACTTTTGTCCGCTTGAGCTCGGGGTCTGACAGCGCCTCTTGGTACAGGCGGTCGTAGTTAAGCCGCTCGGAGAGTTGGCCAAGAATCTGTGCACGCAGGTCTTCGGCGACGTTGCCTTGGTCATCGACCTTGCCGACCGTCTTGGCGATTTCCACCAGCTTCTCGTCCAGCATCAGGAAAATGCGGCCTTCTATGGTGTCGGACAGCACAAGGTTGTAGACCTGTGCCGTGTGGTTCTGTCCGTAGCGGTGGATGCGGCCAATGCGCTGCTCCACGTCCATCGGGTTCCACGGCAAGTCGAAGTTGAACAGGATGCGCGCGAATTGCAGGTTGATGCCTTCACGGCCAGCCGCCGTACAAACCAGCACGCGCGGGCCATCCTTCTGCCGGAAGCGGCGCTCGGCTGCAACCTTGGCACCGTGATCACCACCACGCAGCACCGCCACGCCCTGGCCGGGGAATGTCTGGTCGATCTCCCTCGCAATCAAGTCCACCGTGCCGAGGTAGGTGGCAAACACGACGATTTTTTCGCTCGGGTTCTGCCGCCACAGGATGCCCAACCCGTCGAGCAGCTTCTGCGCCTTGGTCTCGCGCTGCTGCGGGAAGACCTTGAGCAGATCGCCAATGCGCAGCCGTTCTTCCGGCAGATGCAGCGCCACGACAGCCGATGCGGCTTCTTCAGCGTGGGCAGCTCCATATTCGCTGCCATAAGGGTCGGAGGCCAGCTCCAGCGCTTCCTCGTCCAGCTTCTTGACCAGTCGATACTTGAGATCGGCCAGCACACGGTCCACCTCACTGCGCCCGATGCTGTCGCGTGCGAGGTTGAACTCCTCGTGAATCAGCTCTCGGGCCTCCTCGGTCAGCCGTTCGCGGCCCTCGATGTCGAGGTCTTTATCCCGCAGGAATGCCTCGTGCAGCGTCAACATCAGCAGACGGCGCTTCATCGTGCGCCGCACGGCGGCGAAGCTCGACGCAGCAATCTTCTGGAAGATGGCCATCAAGAAGCCGAGGGCACGCCCCTGGCCGCCCTGGCGACGCGCAAGGTCGAAGCCATCTTCCAGGTACTCGCGCAGCTTCTCGTAGAAGAGGCGCTCCTCCAGGCCCATCAGGAAGGACTCGGTATGCACCCAGCGTCGTGCAAACAACGGCGAGCCATCCGGCTGACAGGCGTCTGCCTTCGTGCGACGGAACATCACCGTGTTCAGGCGGTGCCGGTGTTCCAGCATTTCCTCGGGGCTGCCGAATAGCGTTGGGTTCAGCAGTTGCGCCAGCATCCAGAACTGGAAGTGATTGCCCTGGTGCGGCGTCGCCGAGAGCAACAGCAGGTCGCGTGAATGGTCTTTCAGCGCCTCGGCCAGCTTGTAGTTCTCGGTCTTCCTGACCTTGCCGCCATTGCGGTATGCGGTAAGGTGATGTGCTTCGTCGAACACCACCAGATCCCAACGCGGCGCATCCAGCAGGCGCTTGATGCGCGCCGGGCGCTTCAGGGTGTCGATGCTGGCGATCAGTCGGTCGTGCTTGGCGAAAGCATTCGTCTTGCGGTCAGTGATGTCGCCTTCGGAGCCGAACACCTCGAAGTCGAGGTTGAACACTTCGTTCAGCTCACGATGCCAGTTGTTCACCAGACCCGCTGGCACCACCATCAGCGCGCGGGTCAGTTCGCCCCGGCTGGCCAGCTCTCGAAGAATGAGCGCCGTCTCGATGGTCTTGCCCAGCCCGACCTCGTCAGCGATGAGGTAGCGCCGAGGCGATGCGGTCGCGATGCGGTGCGTCAGAACCACCTGATGGGGGAGCAGATCGATCTTGGCCGAGGTCAGCGCCGAAGCGCTTTCCATCACCGGCAGCGCGTGCGCCTCGTAGGAGAGCCAAGCCTTGCGCGCGCGGTCGGCGTTGCCGTCGACCGCACGCAGGATGCGTTCGGTGCGAGAGAGTTGGCGGCGAACCGAGCCAACCGGCACACGGCGCTCACCAACGCCGAAAAACGCACGCAGGTAGCCGTCGCGCGCTGGATCAAGAACTACGCCTTGGCCGAACTCGTGATGGGTGATCCGTTCGCCGGGCTGGAGCTGAGTCTCTATTTCCACGCGCCGACCTCAGGTGATCCGCAAGTGGAACAAGCCAGCAGGCTTGCTGCCTTCGCGTAGCAGGATCTCCTGCGGATATTCGTTGGCCTCGCCCCACAGAATGCGGCCGAACGCGAGCAGGCGGTCGCTATGCGGTGCCGCGCAGCGCCATTCGACCGAGTCGGTGGCGGGATGAAACTTGATCCGTCCGAGACTTGATGGCAGCCAAAAGATTAAGGACGCTTCACCCTCGTAGTAGGACTGGAACGACAGGATTGCATCCTTGACCCCATCGCCCAGCCACGTCTCGGCGTCCTCGGGCGTCAGCAGATCCAGGCCGCCTTCCAGCCCAGCAACGACGAGTGTGTTGTTGCCATTGCTTGGCAGGTCGTCGGGCCAATGGCCCGCCGCCTGCAAGAGCTGGCGCAAGCTCCAGACCTCGCTGGCCGCGCACACCTGATTGCGGGCCTCTTCGTCCCAAACCCAGCTGGTGCCGCGCCGCTGCCACACCGTATCGAGCAGTTGCTTCATAGCTCGTACTCCTCAAACAGCGTGCCCTGCGTCGGCTTGACCGCCTGAGTCGCAGCCCAGCCGTTGTAGATCGAGACCGCGCGCGACGCTGCGTTGCGACTGGCTTGATCCGGACCGTTCTTGTGCAGCCATTCGAGCAAGGGCTTAAGCGCCACGTGGGGCTTGAAGTTTTCGTTCTTCAGTGTGTCGGATGCGTTGATACCGCTGCCATCGAAGCACGCACCGATCAGCACCAGCGCCTGATCCAAATCGGACGTCAATCTGCGCTTGTGCTTGCCAGACCAGTCGCGGGCAAAATCCAGCGGGTTCACACGCGTAACGACCTTACTTTTTTCCGAGCACCAGCCACGCTGCTCGAACTCGTCGGGCGTGGTGATCGAGCCCTTCAAGAACTTCTGCAGCTGGTCACGCTTCATTTCAGTGGCGTTGCCGAAAGTGCGCAGGAATTGACGGGTCATCGGCTCGGCATTAACTGGCGGCGGCTCTTTCCCCTTGTCCGCGTCCTCGTCGATGAGCTGGTTGATACCGACCAAGGCTTCTTTGACGGAGATTGCACGCCCCTCGTCCACAAATACCTTGCCGTAATGGCGAGAGAAGTATTCAAGCGCCTTGCCGCGCCGGATCACCTGAATATCTGCGGCAGGCAAGCCTTCCTTGGCGTGGTTCTCCAGCATTCCTTGCAATTGCCGCACGTCGGCCATGACTTCACGACGCATCCGGCCCCAGCTGACGGGCTTGGGTTCCTCTGTGCGCTTGCGGCAAACGTGAATGATGTCGTACTCGATGGTCTTGGAGCCGAATTCGCCTTCGCCCTTGGTCTCGTCGGAGCGAATCGGGTACGTCGCCTCGAGGTAGTACCCCGCATCGAATAGTGACTCCAGCACCGCGACCCACGGCTCGTCCTCGCTGTGGTGGAAGGTGAACGCGAGGATGCCGCTCGGTTTCAGGAGCCGATGCGCCTCGCGCCAGCACTGGGTGAGCAGTCGCTGGTAGAAGCCATCCGGATCTTCCGGCTCTCGGGCGCGGTTGGCCACGGCCTCTAGCGACTTTGGGGTGTACTCCGAGCTGAAAATCGCTGGGTACTTATCCTTGAGCGCCAAGCGCAGCCAGACGTAGAAGAAGTCGGCCAGCTCCGAGTAGTGCAACAGCCCACCGAAAGGCGGATCGGTGATGACCAAGTCGAGGCTGCCGGTTTCAAGCTGCGCCAGATCGGTGGATGAGCCCTGATGCACGGCTACATCCAGCACTGGATCGCCGGGGAAAACCTTCTCGCTTTTGCCGCTCAATTGCTCCGCTAACGCAGGGTCGCGGCGTGTCAACGCTTCGATGCTCACTGCTTCCCAAGGCCTAATTGCCCAATCGCGGCCTTCAAGAATGCCCTCTGAGGAGGATGCCCAGTTGCCACGGCCCAGCGCAGGGAAAACGCAATTCTCAACTACCGTTGATTTCGGGTGGTAGTTGTTGTTCGAAAACATGGGCTCGGGTGTATCCCGCTGCGGGTTCCAGAAACCAAACAAACTCTGGTTACGCAGATACTGCTGGAAGCCACCAAGCACGTACTCGCGCACCTTCCAGTCGTAGTTCCCGACTTCAACAATGGCCTTGAGCAGTTGCGCGTGCACCAGCAACTGGCGCGGGTTGAACATCGTCCACCAGTGGGTGAAGCCGTGGTTCGGAACGCCACCTTGTAGGTGGTGAGTCATGAAACCGTAGGGAAGTTCAGAGCGCGGCCAGTACTCCTTGAGGTCGTCATCTTTGCGCGCTTCCCATTCAGTGAACGCGGTGTCGTACTGCCGTGCGTGCACTGTGCCGTAGGCCGCGAAGAAGCGACCGCTGTAGGGCTTGCCCGATGCATCGCGCTTGGGCGCGTAGCCCTGCAAGGCGTAGGCGGCCATCGGCCCGGTCTTGCCAGTCGCCTTGATGGTGGTCAATACATCCTGCACCGTGCCGCAGGCAGCGCAGGCGTAGTGGGACTTTTTCGGCACCGTGCCGATTTCCGGTGCAAAGGTGATCTTCGTTTCCGGGCAGGTCACTTGATCCGGTAGCGTGCCACGCACCTCCAGAAGGCGAATCTTGGATGCGCGCTCACTGTCCCACCGCATGGTCGCGGCTACATCGTCCTGCGCCGAGCCGCCGTAGGGCTGGCTATTCGCATCCTGTTTGGGCGAACCGGCCAGCCATTGCGGATGTACCAGCAGGCTCAATTCGACCTTCTTGTTCTTGCCCTTGCCGAGGTTGACCATCGCCGTATGGCTGCAATGCGGGCAGATGACGCCTTTTTTGCGGTCGAGCACGGAGAACGGATGCTCGGAAGGTGCTACATACAGTGGCGAATCCGACGCCATTCGCGCTGCGTCCTCCTCAACGTGGAATTCACCGCCGCATTTGCTGCAACTGTGCTCCCAGTGCTTGACGCTGATGGTTTTGACCGCCATCACTGGGCTGGTCATGATAGGCGTCCGGTGGCCGCAGCCCGTCACCTGACAAGGGCCGTGCTTGGCCCAGAAGGTGTAGATGACCTCCGGACCTTCGTAGCGGTAGTCTTTGCGCTCGTGGCGCGGAATAGACAGTGGGTCGAAATCGGCGGGCATCACCTTCTTGGTCGGCAGGTGCGTCCACGCCCCTTTCTCACCCTCCGGGCCGTCGCAGTAGTAGTACGGCATGATCTGCGGCTTGACCTCGGCCTCGATGTCGGCAAGCAGCTTCTTCACCTGTTCCAGATCGACATTGGCCAGCTCCTGCTTGACTACGAACCACGCGACTGGATTCAGGTCGTTGCCGACCATCTGCATTCCGAGGCGTGAGCCTTCCACCAGCGTGGTGCCGCCGCCCATGAAGATGTCGGCCACCTTCAGGTGCTTGAACGCGCCTTTCTTCTGGTGGTTGGCGTAGTAGTTGTCCCACACCAGCTTGGCCGCATGCGATTTGTCTTCGGGAGCCTTGGTGGCCGCCGCGATGAGCATCGAACGAAATACGCTGGAGCGACGCCGCGCCCACCACTTCGACATCTGGTAGATCGGCTTGCCCGCGTTGCCTTCGATGATCGCCACCTGATTGACCGGCAGGATCGGGAAGTCGACTTCCAGGCAGGTCTTTGGACGGTTCGGATCGTTGAAGTCGACGGTTTCCATTGCGACCGTCTTGCCGGCACCGACGGCCTTGGCGACTTCTTGCGCCGTCTGTTCTTTTTTGGTTGCCATGCAGAGCGTTCCTTATTTCGTGAGCTCGACGAAGGGCGACAGCACCTCGAGCAATGAGAGGCCGCCGTGCGTCAACGTCGGGTAGCCGCCTTGGCTCTTCCATTTCCAGCGGCCGACGGCCAGGACGTGAGCGCCGTGCGGGCTGTTGATTTGGAGTGCCACGGGCGGCACGAAGGGACCGGTCTCGCCGGTGCCCTTGGCGCTGCGCCCGCTGGCGAAGGTTTTCTTGAGGAACTGGCCCACCTCGCCATCCGCGTCAGGGAAGTAGCCTGTGGCTGCGTAGCCGTGGTCGGATGTGATGACCAGACGCCGCCCGGTGGCCAAGCTCTCGACGAACGACCAGAAGTCGTCGCTGCTTAGTTGATCGGCTGCGTCGCGGGTCAACGTGTCGAGGCCTTGGCCCGCGCCTGATCCGTCGTGAACCTTGCTGTCGGGCCAGTGGTGCCAGAACACCCAGTTCGGCGAGCCGTTGATCAGGCTCTCGCAATCCTTCCACGGCATATCGACACACTCGGTGTGCGTCGGTTGCAGCTTGTGGGCAAGACCGCCGCCATTGTTCTGCAGCTGGCTGCGGCTGCCGAAGCCCAACGCCTGCGCGAATTGGTTGGTTTCACCGGGGAGTTCAGATGCATTGGCAGATACCTCGTGCAGCGTGAAACCGCGCTCTTTGGCACCTTGCAGTAGCCAAGGCAGTTCACGCAGGGAAAGGCCATCGAGCACCAGCACCGCTTTGGCGCTGTAGGGCTCGGCCCACCAGCGAGCCAGTCGGTCCGAGGTGCGCTCGACGCCACTTATTTCGGGTTGGCCGAAGGCTTGCCACAAATCCCAGCCGGTAGAGGACAGGAAATGGTCAAGCGTGCCGATTTCGCGGTCGCGCTTGATCACCTCGCTGGGCGCGTTGCCTGCAGCCAGCGGCTTGGACGCAATCTCGACGGCGTTGTGGATAATGACGCGCCACGCGTCCTCGGCAGAGCCTTGGGTCAGGCTGTTCAATACCCCGGCGTCGAGTGCCATCACTTGTCCTCCTTCTCAAGGCTGAGCTCAAAGGTCATGCCGTCGGGCAGCTTCTTGAGCAATTCCTTGAGTTGCGCCCCAGTCGCTGCCGACACCTTGATCGAGACTTCGGCGACGGGGGTGGCCGGGCCAATGCCCCAGCCCTCGAGCTTGCCGATCAGATTCAAGGGAGAGGTTGCCGGGTTGTTCAGCGCAATGCGGGGCTTGCCGCCAGTGCTGGAGCCTCCGCCGAAGATTCCACCACCCGGCGCAGGCGGCATGCCACCTCCCGGTGTCGTTTCACCGCTCGGTGGGGGCGGCGGTGGCGTGGTGCCGCCACCCCACAGGCCACCGCCTTCGCCGCCGCTGATCGGCGGCTGCGGCTGCGGCGCGGGGGGCGTTGTGCCACCCGTGGTCGGCACCGCGGAGGGTTCCATCAGCAATACTTCATCGAGCTGGCGGCCGGTAAACGACAACTTGGGGCGCAAGCGTTTCCAGGCTGAGTCTTCATCCTCGCCGGGCTGGGTCTGCAGGTGCTCAAGGCCGCGCAAGTTGATGGCGATCTTGCCCCGCGCGCACAGGCGCAGGATGCGTTCCTTCATTGCGGTTTCGCCAAGCCAAGGGACGCAGTCTTGGCCAGCAGGGCGGGGCTCCTGCAGCTCGCGCAACAGCTTGCCAACGGCCGAGTTGTTTGCCGCAGCTTCGAGCACGAGGCCTTCAAAGTCCTCGGGCACGAACAGGTCGTTGGTTAACGCCTCCTCAATGGCTTCGGGAATCTGGGCCCCTTGCTTCTTCAGGCTCTCGACGCTGAATACGCACTGGCTCGGATCGACGAAATTCCAGCGATGCAGCACCGCAAAACGATCAAAGCGCTTTTTCAGGATGTCGCGCAGCGCACCCTGGTATTCGGTGTGCAGCTTCTTGTACGCAGGGTTCTGGCCGCTCCACTCCTGCGCCTTCATCTCGGCGCGCGCGAGGATCAGCAGGTCGCGATCCTGGAAGGCATTGGTGGAGCCGGATCGAGGCAGCAGGAAGCGGATGGTGTTGCGGCGCTTCTGCAGATGGTCTTTGATCCAGCGGCCTAGGCGCTGGTCGATGTTATCCGGTTCCTCTGGCAGCACCAGCACAGGAAGGCGATCGTCCCAGCGCTCCGGTTGCTCGGCTTCATCCAGACTGACCCAAGGCTCGGTCTGCCAAGCCTTCGGCAGCGCGATCACACGGAAGGCCTTGGCGACCTCATCGCTGCCACCGACACAATAGCGAACCTGCTTGGCAAGCTGGGCTTGGTCGGAGCCGTCAGCAAACAGCTTGTCGTTGCGAGCACAAGCCATCAGCTTGGCACGAGGGTTCTCTTCCTCCTTGAAGACCAGCCGGTGGCCTTCTTGGTGGATGTTGAAGCTGTTCTCGGCGATGGTCGCCAGCTCGACTTGGAAGGCGTTGTCGTCTATGGCTTTGGTGCGCGTGATGTCCACCTGCAGCGTTGTCGGTTCCGCTCCAGCCAAGTTGCCCACTGCAATGGATCGCAGCCACAAAGCGCCCACAATCTCTTGCAGGTGCGGGGCAAGGTTCGCGTGGTCAGACACCGCCTCGGTGACCGAAATGATGTTCTGCTGGGCCTTCGAGCGCAGTGTGCGGTGGTGCTGGTTGGAGACCGAATCGAGCAGCGCGCCGATACCCGAGGCATCGTCATCAAGTCGGAAGTCTGCAGCCGTGAGCACCGGGGCCACCTCGCCACGGCTTTTGTAGAGGTTGGCCAGGATGCGAATCATGTCGCGCGTTTCCTGCGCGTCGGTCGCAATCAGCACCTGTTCTTCGAGCAGGCGCAGCAGGTGTGGAGAAAACGGCCAAGAGACCAAAAATTCCTTGCGCTTGCGCTCATGTTCAGCGGTCGGTACTTCCATCAAACGCAAGCTCTCGGCCACGTGAGCTTCAATGAGCGAGGCGATCTGGGCCTTGGTGATCTGCAGCCGGTTGGAGAACAGACGGTGCAGCAGCATCCGGCGACGATCCTGCTGTACCCGCTCGGGCTTGCCGCCCGCCATGAAGTCGATGGTGACTGGATTGACGCGATGCACTTGCTGGTAGGCGTCGCTGCCACCGTTGCGAACCGAAATCACGAGCACCAGCAATTCCGGGTGCTCTTTGGCGATCTCGGACAGGATCTGGATGAAGTTGAACGCCCAGTTTTTCCACGGGTACTGCTTGGTGTTGGTCAGGCCGTCGTACCAAGTTTGGAATTCGTCCAGCAGCAGCATGGTCGGCGTGTGCTGCAAGAGCTCGAGGATCAGCTGGTCGGACGGGATGTCGGTTTTGGCCGCGCCCATGCCCTCCCACTTGCCCTTGATGTAGGTGCCGTGGGGATGGCGCTCGAACAGCAAGTCCCATAGAAACTTGTGGCGCTGCCGGTGCAGGCTTTCGCCGATTACCGTCATTGCGCTGCGCAGCCCGATCTTGCCGATCTGCGGATCACCCAAGGTGGTGGCCCAAGCGTTCAGCCACGCACCCGTCGAGGTCGCATCGTTGACTGCGTGGTACAGCGCGGCCATCAAGTGAGACTTACCGAGGCCGCGCTCGCCGATCACCACGACCGGGCGCCCTTGGTTCGGGCCGACTGCCTCAATCCCTTTCAGCAGATCGTGGGTCGGGTAGGTGATCTCCAAGAACGCTTGGGCTGCGATCTGAGTCGCGCCGGTGTTCGTGTCGTTGGAGAGCTCAATGGCTGTCCCTTTGAGGCGTTTGCCCCGAAATTCTTCTCGTAGAGTCAGTCCAAGCATTGCTTTCGCTCCCCATTGTTCGTTTGGCCAGTGGCGTCGCCATCTTGTTCGCGGCTGGTTTCGAGCCCCTCCATCGACTGCTGCTTGATCCAGCTATCGATGTCAGCCCGCGAGAACCGCCAGCTACCTCCCACCTTGAAGGCGGGAATCTGCTTGGCAGCAGCCAATCTGTAGATCGTCCGCTCCGTGACCTTCAGGTAGTCGGCGACCTGCTTGATGGTGAGGATCTCGCCCTCGCTGGTACTTTTAGACATGGTAGTGGCCAATTTGGAGCAAACCACGACAGGATAGTGCAAAATTTTCAAGGCATCAACGTTAGATGTCACATCCCGGACGATCATAAGGCGCTCGATGAAAGAGATGAGGATGTGTAGCGTACCATTCTTTCATGGCTTGGAGTGGAGTTTTGCTCTTGAGTGCTGACTGGGGTAGTTGATGGTTATACAA
>Ga0209103_1000318_pt1 | contig 15197 bp, 11 predicted proteins | sample 4C3metaG_FD_184152 | JGI IMG/M metagenome (GOLD analysis project Ga0209103, IMG submission 184152) | Freshwater bacterial and archeal communities from Indian Creek, Illinois, USA - 4C3 metaG (SPAdes) (version 2) | ecosystem: Environmental > Aquatic > Freshwater > Unclassified | place: USA...
GCCTTCAACGAGGGCTATCTGGCGGCGCTGCGGGCCAATGGCTTTGCCGCGCATCCGCCCTACCCGATCGGCCGCAGCAACCTCGCGCCCATCCTGGCGCCGCCGGTCAGCGTGGTGTTGTTCGCCATCACCTTCACCGTGCCCGCGCAAGGATCGGGCGGCGAGGATTTCTTCATCTCCGGCAAGCCTGAGAACCGCCTCGCCGCCAGCTTCGAGGAAGGTATTGTCGGCGGCGCCGATGTCTCGGCCGAGGGGATGCGGATCAAGGCGCGCTATGTGATGGCCGAGTTGCGCGCCCGCATGGCCGAGCTTGGCGTGGATGCGGGCCGCGTCACCGGCGCTCAGGCCTATACGATCCACCCGCTCGACCCCGTGCTGGAGATCGTGGCGGGCAGCCTGCCGCTGGCCTGGGGTGGTGTGACGCTGGTGCCGGCGCATCCGCCCGTCACCGGCCTCGCCTTCGAGGTGGATCTGCGCGCGATTTCCGAGGAGGGGACCGCCTGAGTGGGGGGCCGCAAGGCCCGGAACGCCTTATCCCCGCGCGTAACGCAGCATGATGCCGCCGCCATCCGGGCCCCAGCGCCGCACATGGATCCCAGGCTCCGCGCCGGGCTGGTGGCTGAACCAGGCGCCATAGAGGCCTTCCAGCACCGCGCCTGCCCAGCTTCCCGTCAGGTCTGCATGGGTGCCCACCAGCGGCGCCGCGACATGGCGCAGCAGCACCGTGCGGTTGTTCACATCCAGGCTGAGCTGCACATAACCCCAATCGGCGGTAGCCAGCGTTTCATTCATCCGGCTTTCCAGCTCGGCCAGCGTGGCGCAGGGCGGCAGCGGCATGAGGGCGGCCATCCGGGCCCCCACCATCCGCAGCAGGCCCTCGCGCGCGTCATGGTCGAGGTGGCCCTCCAGCGTCTCCATCATCGCGCGCAGGAAGACGCGCCATTGCGGCGCCACGCCGCGCCGCGCGAAATAGGTCAGGGCATCGGGGTCGCTGGTCTGGTCCTGCACGCGGGCGCCTTGAGGTTGGGGCAGAAGGTTGAAGGCACCAGCCTATACATCAGGAAGCCGCCGCCGGAAAATCCAGTGCGGCCCGCATGATCCGAATCAAATTCCACGCGTCGGCCGCCGGGGCATTGCGGAATCAATTCTCGCAATGTTAATCCGCTCCAGCATTTTTGGACAGGTTGGGGGAAGTCAATGGGCTGCGCCATCCTGCCATATGGCCCGCCCGCGTCCGGTTCCGGCGGCGCGTATCCGGAAGGCGTGACCGCATGATTTTCGCGTCGTTTGAATTCCTGTTCCTGTTTCTCCCGCTGTTTTTCGTTTTGTATTTCCTGACGCCGGCGCGTTTCCGCAACTGGACCATCCTGCTTCTGTCCTGGGCCTTCTACGCCTGGTGGCGGGTGGATTTCCTGGCGTTGCTGGGCGGAGTGACGCTGTTTACCTTCTTCATCGCACTGCGCCTCGCCGCATCAGCCGAGGAGTCAGCTTCCCGGTTTCGCTGGATGCTGGCCGGCCTCATCGGCAATCTGGGCGTCCTCGCCTATTTCAAATACGCGAATTTCGGCGTGCAGAGCTTCAACCAGGTCGTCACCGCGATGGGCCTCACGCCCACGCCCTGGCATGAGATCATCCTGCCCATCGGCTTGAGTTTCTATGTGCTGCAATCGGTCAGCTACCTGATTGACGTGTGGCGGCGCGATGTGTCGGTCAGCCGGAATTTCGTGGCTTACGCGGCCTACAAGGCCATCTTCAGCCAGCTCATCGCCGGGCCCATCGTCCGCTATGCCGAGATCGAGCATGACCTGAAGCACCGGGTCCATAGTTGGGAAAAATTCGGCCTGGGCGCGCGGCGCTTCATGATCGGCTTCTGCATGAAGGTGCTGATCGCCGATACGATCGCCCCCATGGTGGATGTGGTCTATGCGCTGCCCAACCCCTCCATGGCCGATGCCTGGGCGGGGGCCATCGGCTACACGCTCCAGTTGTTCTTCGACTTCGCGGGTTATTCCGCCATGGCCATCGGGCTGGCGCAGATGTGCGCCTTCCGCTTCCCCGAGAACTTCAACAACCCCTATCTCTCGGGCAATATCCAGGAATTCTGGCAGCGCTGGCACATGACGCTGAGCCGCTTCCTGCGCGACTACCTCTACATCTCGCTCGGCGGCAACCGGAAGGGTTCCGTCCGCACCTATGTGAACCTGCTGATGACCATGGTGATCGGCGGTTTCTGGCATGGCGCCAACTGGACCTTCATCCTCTGGGGTTTCTGGCATGGCGGGCTGCTGGCGCTGCATCGCTATTGGCGCGCGGCCGGCAATGGGCCGATGCCCTTCATCCTCGGCAATGCGCTGCTGATGCTGGCGGTGATCCTCGGCTGGGTCGCCTTCCGCGCGCATGACGTGACCAGCGCCTTTGCCATGTATGGCGCGATGTTCTGGCCTTCCAGCATCGGCCTTTCCGACGCGCTGGCCTGGCAGGTCACGCCAGACCAGTGGTGGTGCGTGCTGATCGGCGTGGTGCTGGTCTATCTGCCGCTGTTCGGTGACCGCCTGCCCTGGCAGCGGCCGGTGGAGGCGATGGGCGGCTTCTGGCGCCTTGGCTGGTTCTGGGCGCCGATGGCGGGCTTCATCCTGGGGATGATCCTGCTCTACAGCCGCGCCGCCGTTCCCTTCCTCTATTTCCAGTTCTGAGGAGCGCCGTGATGGAGAGCTGGATCAAGCGGATGGCGACCCTCCAGGCGGCGCTGGTCATCGGCCTCCTGGGTTGGGGCGCGTGGCAGGGCGTGGCCGCGATCAACTCCACCTCCGCGCAGCAAAGGCTGCGGCCGAACCTGACGATGGAGGCCTTCCTGGCCGGGCGTTTCGCCGCCGCGGTCAACCACATCATGGCGCATAACCTGCCGGTGGACCCCTATGTGCGCGCGGCGGGCGGTTTCTTCCGCTGGCGACTGTTCAATTCGGGTGGGCCGCAGGTGCGCGTCGGCTGCGATGACTGGCTTTTCCTGACCGAGGAATTGCGCCCCTGGCCCGACCCCACCGCCGCCATGGCCGAGCGCGTGGCCGGCCTGGCCCGCATCCGGGACCGGCTGGCGGCGCAGAACATCACCCTGCTCGTCGCCATCGTGCCCGACAAGGCGCGCGTGCATGCCGAGCAGCTTTGCGGCGCGCCACTCTCGGCCCAGGCCCAAGGCCGCCATGCCGAACTCACCGCCACCTTCGCCGCCGCCGGCATCACGCCCATTCCGCTGCTGGAGCCGCTGCGCGCCCTGGCCGCCGAGCGCCCGGCCTATTGGCGCACCGACACCCATTGGAACCAGGATGGCGCGGCGCTGGCCGCCCGCCGCATCGCCGAGGCCGCGCGCGGCCTGAATCTCGACCGTCCCGGCGGCTTCACCACGAGTTTCGCCGCCGAGGAAACCAATGGCCCCGGAGACCTGCTGCGCCTGATGGGCCTCGACATCATGCCTGATGGCTGGGGGCCCGCGCCGGATCGCCAGCGCCTGGCCACCACCACGGCGCCCGCGCCCGCCGCCGGCGGGCTGCTGGATGACGATGCCTCGCCCCAGTGGGCGCTGATCGGCTCCTCCTACTCGCTCAATGCCAATTTCCATGGCTTCCTTCAGGAGGCGCTGGGAGCGGCGGTGACCAACCTGGCGCAGGCGGGCGGTGGCTTCACGGGGGCCGCACGCGCCTATTTCGCGGGCGCCACCTTCCGGGAGGCGCCGCCGCGCGTGATCATCTGGGAAGTGCTGGAACGCGCCATGGCACAGCCGGTGGGCCAGGAAGAACGCGCCTTCCTGGCCCGGTAGTCAGCAGCTCATCCCGATGCCGAAGCTGGTGCCGGTGATGCCGCGCGATCAGCGGCAGGCGGCCGGGGTTGAGGCCCGCCGCGCCCAATTCGTGCCGGCCGACATCGAACTCAATCCCGCCGCCCAGCGTCACCGACCAGGCGATGCGCCGCCGCCTGCACATCATCGAAACCGGGCATCATGCGGCGAATCTCCGGGGGTCGGTGGGGGCGATGGCGGCGCGCAGATCGGCACCGGGCGCCTCGCCGCGCACCAGTTGCGCCAGTAGCCTTCCGGCGGCGGGCGCGGTCTGGATGCCATAGCCGCCCTGGCCGCAGAACCAGAAGAAGCCCGGTGCGGCGCAAGGCCCGATGGCCAGGCCACGATCCGGCGTGAAGCTGCGCAGGCCCGCCCAGCGATGCTCGACCCGGTGCACGGGAATGTCGAGCGCCTGCTGCATGCGGTCCACCGCGATGGCGACATCCAATTCGTCCGGCTGGGCGTCACAGGGGTCGCTGTCGGTTTCATCGGCGGGGCTGAGCATGAGCTTGCCGCGCGCCTCGGGGCGCACATACCAGCTGTGGTTCATGTCCCCCACCAGCGGCCAGTCGGCGCTGCGGTAGCGGCCGGGATCAATGATGAGCGCGGTGCGGCGCTTGGGTTGCAGGCCGATCTTCTGAACGCCCGCGATCTCCGCGACCGCATCGCCCCAGGCGCCGGATGCGTTGACCAAAGCGGGCGCGGTGAAGACCGCGCCGCCGCTGGTCTGGGCGTGCCAAAGCCCCTTCGCGTGCCAGATGCGCCCCGCCTCGTGGCGCAGCGCCAGCAGGCCGCCCGCGCGCTGCAACTGGCGCAGAAAGCCCTGGTGCAGCGCCGCCACGTCAATGTCGAAGGCGTCCTGCTCGATCGCGGCGGCGACGGCCCAATCGGCGCGGATGGCGGGGACCAGGGCGCGGGCTTCCTCCAGCGGGAGCGCCACGCGCCCCGCATCGAGCGAGGCCGCGAGGTCCGCCGCCTGGGCCGCATCGGCCAGGGTGAGCACGGGGCGCGGATGGGCCAGGGCCACATCGGTGAAGCCAGGCGGCGGCGCCTCGAAAAACCCGCGCGAGGCGGCGGTCAGCAGGCGCGCATCGGCGCTGCCATAGCTGAGGATCCAGATGGCGGCGGAGCGGCCGGTGGTGTGGTAGCCGGCGGATTCCTCCGCCTCCAGCAGGGCCACGCGATGCGTGGTGGCGAGATGCGCGCCGGCTGTCGCGCCGGCAATGCCCGCGCCGATGACGAGGGCGTCGAAATGATGGGTGTCCATGGCCGCCATCCTAATCCGCGAGGCGCGGCGCGGCAAGCTGGTTGCACTTCATGCCGGAGAGTGCGTAACCTTCCGGTCAGCGGCGAAGACCGCGCGGAAACATCCAAGGGAGAGCAAGAATGTCCAACAAGGATCTGTCGCGTCGCACCGCTTTGGGGGCTGGCGCGGGTGTCATCGCTGCCGGGACCCTGACCTCGCCGGCCGTCTTCGGTCAGCCCACCACCACCCTGCGCTGCGCCTTCTGGGACCACTGGGTTCCCGCCGGCAATGGTGCGCTGCGGCAATTGGCGCAGCAATTCGGCGAGCGCAATCGCGTCAACGTCAATCTCGACTTCATCACCACCGTCGGCAACCAGCTTCAGCTGACGGCCGCGGCCCAGTCGCAATCGCGCAGCGGGCATGACATCCTCTCGCTCTCGCCCTGGGATATCGGCGCCTATGCCGACCAGCTGGAGCCGGTGGATGACGTGATGGGCCGGCTCATCGCCAAATACGGCCCGCCCAACCCGGCCGCCGAATTCCTGGCCAAGCATCGCGGCGCCTGGCGCGCGGTGCCCGCCACCTCGGGCACCCAGAACAAGCCCGCCTGCGTCCGCTTCGACCTGATGCAGCAACATGCGGGCATTGATGTGCGCGCCATGTGGCCCGCCGAGAACCGCGCCGGCCCCACCGCGAATACCTGGACCTGGGACACCTTCCTGCGCGCCGCCGAGGCCTGCCACCGCGCCGGCTTCCCCTTCGGCCTGCCGATGGGCCAGTTCACCGATTCCGTGGACTGGGTGGGCGCCCTGTTCGAAAGCTACGGCGCGCGCGTGACCGATGAGCGCGGCAACCCCACCATTCGCGGCAACCAGCCGCTGCGCCAGGTGATGGACTATGCCGTGCGTCTCTCGCGCTTCCTGCCCAACGATGTCTGGGCCTGGGATGACGCGGCGAATAACCGCGCGCTGATCTCCGGCCGCTCGGCGCTGATCTTCAACCCGCCCTCCGCCTGGGCGGTGGCCAAGCGCGATGCGCCGCAGGTGGCCGAGCGCTGCTGGACCATCCCGATGCCGGCCGGCCCGCGCGGCCGCTTCCTCGCCTACCTGCCCTGGAATTCCGGCATATGGAGCTTCGGCCGCAACAAGAACGTGGCCAAGCAATTCCTGGAATTCATCAGCCAGCGCGAGGCGGCGGAACTCGCCACCAACACCTCCAACGGCTATGACATCCCGCCCTTCGCGACGATGAGCGACTTCAAGATCTGGGAGACGGAAGGCCCGCCCGTCGGCACCGTGTTCAATTACCCGAACAGGCCGCACCACCAGGCGACAGCGCATATCGCCTTCTCCCCTGCGCCCGCGGAACTCGCCAGCCAGATGTACATCCAGGCGCTCAACACCAAGGTCATCGCGCGCGTTGCCCAGGGTGGCGACACGATCGAGCAGGCGCTGTCCTGGCTGGAGCGCGAGATCACCAACATGCGTCGCGGCGGCTGATCAGGCGCGGGCGGGGACACTCCCCGCCCGCCTTTCGCATTCTGGGAGGAATGGGGCGAGATGGCATTGGACGCCACTGAAGGCCGGCTTGCCGTGGCGCGGGCGCGCAAGCCGGGTAATACGCTGCAACGCTTCGCGCGGCGGCGATCCACCATCGCCTTCCTGATGACGCTGCCGCTGATCGCGGTGATCGGCGGGCTGGTCGCCTGGCCGGCCCTGTATGCGATGTATCTCTCCACCCTGAACCGGCGGATGACGGCCTTCATCGGGCTGGAAAACTTCCGCATCCTGCTTGATTCCGAGACCTTCCGGATGGTGATCTGGCAGAGCTGCTTCTTCGCCATCACCGCCGTGCTGCTGAAGGCGCTGATCGGCTTCTGGCTGGCGCATATGCTGCACCACATCCCCACCAAGGGGCAGCGCAAATGGCGCGGCATGCTGCTGGTGCCCTGGGTGATTCCGCCGGCGCTGTCCACGCTGGGCTGGTGGTGGATGTTCGAGCCCTCCTATTCCAGCATCAACTTCCTGCTCAACGTCTTTGGCGTGCCCTCCGTGCCCTGGCTGGGCGAGCCCTGGTGGGCGCGGATTTCCGTCATCATCGTGAATGTCTGGTATGGCGCGCCCTTCTTCATGATCATGTATCTGGCGGCGCTGAAATCCGTGCCGGAGCAGCTCTATGAGGCGGCGGCGATTGACGGCGCGACAAGCTGGCAAAGGCTGCGCTTCGTGACGCTGCCGATGATGCGAAACATCATCTCCATCACGGTGCTGTTCAGCCTGATCGTCACCTTCGCGAATTACGACATCGTCCGGGTGCTGACCAATGGCGGCCCGCGTGATCTGACGCATGTGTTCGCCAGCTATGCCTTCCAGGTGGGCGTGCTCTCGGGGAATATTCCGCGCGGCGCTGCCGTCAGCCTGTTCATGTTCCCGCTGCTCGCCGTCATCGCCTATTTCGTGCTGCGAGGCATCAACCAGCGCAACAAGGAGGAGGCGTGATGTCCGCCGCGACGGGCCGGGCCATCCCGGGCATCTACCACAAGGCGGGCAGCCTGCGGGCCGAGCGCCGCTGGGCGCTCTGGACCGCCTATGCCTCGCTCATCTTCGCCGCCATCATCATGCTGGCGCCGCCCTTCTACATGCTGCTGACCAGCCTCAAGACCAGCGCGGAGGTGGCCGATCTCGGCGCCAATCCCTGGATCGTGCGGAACCCGACGCTGGAGAACTACTGGGCGATCATCAGCAATCCGATGTTTCGCGGCTTCATGTACAACAGCATCAAGATCACGGTCGTCGTCGTGTGCCTGACGATGTTCATCTCCATCCTCGCCGCCTTCGCGCTGGCGCGGATGCGCTTCTGGGGGAGCCAGATGCTGGCCACCGGCGTCTTCCTCACCTACCTCGTGCCGGATACGCTGCTGTTCATCCCGCTCTACCAGATCGTCGGCTCGCTGGGTTTGCTGAATTCCACCTGGGGCCTGGTGCTGGTCTATCCGACGCTGACGGTGCCCTTCTGCACCTGGATCATGATCGGCTATTTCGCTTCCATCCCGAAGGAGCTGGATGAGGCGGCGCTGATTGATGGCGCTTCCTGGTCCCAGATGCTGCTGAAGATCTTCATCCCCGTGGCGCTGCCCGGCATCATCGCCGCCACCATCTTCGCGTTTACCGTGAGCTGGGCGGCCTTCGTCTATCCCACGGCCTTCATCACGCGCCCGGACGAGATGCCGCTGACCATCGGCGTGGTGAGCCAGTTGATCCGCGGCGATACCTTTGCCTGGGGGCAGTTGATGGCGGGCGCGCTGCTGGCCGCGCTGCCGCCGGTGATCGTTTATGCGTTTCTGATGGATTACTACATCGCGGGGCTGACCGCTGGCGCGACCAAGGGTTGAGGGGGCTGAGCCCCATCATAGTATCGGAGATGCAAGAATCTGAGGTTCTTGCTGGGGAGTTTGAGGGGGCAAAACCCCTCAAGGCCTCAAACCTAAAAGGATGAACCATGGCTGAACTCTCGCTGCGCAAGATCGTCAAGGAATACGAAGGCGGCGTGCAGGCCGTGAAGGGCATTGATCTCGACATCGCAGACCAGGAATTCGTCGTGCTGGTGGGTCCCTCCGGCTGCGGCAAATCCACCACGCTGCGGATGATCGCGGGGCTGGAGGAGATCAGCGGCGGCGACATCTCCATCGGCGGCACCATCGTCAACGACATTCCGCCGCGTGATCGTGACATTGCGATGGTGTTCCAGAATTACGCGCTCTACCCGCACATGTCCGTCTTCGACAACATGGCCTTTGGCCTGATGCTGCGGAAATTCCCGAAGGAGGAAATCAAACGCCGCGTGGACAATGCGGCCAGGATCCTGGATATCGCCCCCCTGCTGGACCGCAAGCCCAAGGCGCTCTCGGGCGGGCAGCGGCAGCGTGTCGCGATGGGCCGCGCCATCGTGCGCGACCCCAAGGTGTTCCTGTTCGACGAACCGCTCTCGAACCTCGATGCCAAGCTGCGCGTGCAGATGCGAACCGAGATCAAGAAGGTCCACCAGACCGTCCGCACCACCACCGTCTATGTGACGCATGACCAGGTGGAGGCGATGACCCTGGCGGACCGCGTGGTGGTGATGAATCACGGCATCATCGAGCAGGTCGGCCCCCCGCAGGAGCTGTATCACAACCCGGCCACGCGCTTCGTCGCCGGCTTCATCGGCAGCCCGGCGATGAATTTTCTCCATGCGCGGGTGGAGAATGACGCCGTCCTCCTGACGGATGGCACCGTCCTGCCCATCCCGGAATCGCGGCGCGCGCGCTATGCCGGCGCCGCTGGGCGCAGCCTGATCTTCGGCATCCGGCCCGAGCACCTGACCGACCATCGCCCGCATTTGCACAACCGCGCCGACCTCATGATCACGCCCGAGGTGATCGAGCCGATGGGCATGGAGACGATGGTGCATTTCCACCTGGGCGATGCGCGGGACTGCTGCGCCCGCTTCGAGCCGACCGTGCATGTGGAGCCCAATGTGCCCATCACGCTGACGGTGGACATGAACAACATGCACCTGCTGGATGAGGCGACGGGCAAGGTCCTATAGGCGCTGCCGGTCAGGGCCATCGCCCGGGCGGCTTTGGCGTTGCGGCATCCTCTGGCCATCCATGGCCCGGTCGGCCTGCAAGCGAGGGGGCGGCCCTCCTTTCGGCCGGCCTGACCACGAATGGCTGCGACTTGCGGCTTGCCGCAGTCCACGCATGGCGGCGGCCTTGGCATCAACAATATCTTCGTGATGGTGCGGAATCCCGGCTCCGCTGCGGTGCGGATCACCGCCGAGGTCGAGCTTTCGGGCAGTAACAGCCGCAATTTCGGCACGATCAGCGGGATCGTCCAGCCGAACCCGAGCAGCGCCACCATGCAGGCCTTCACTCCTGGCGGTTCAACGCGCGACAACACAACGTCGCGCGTGCGCATCACCAGCCGCTTGCCCCATACGCCTTGGGCCAAGGGCCGGATCATCATCCGATCAGACGATTCCAGCCTCTCGGCCATGATGCGGCGTGGCCAGCGAGTGGCCGGGTCTGGACGTGATGGCCCGCCAGGGGCAGTTTCCCCCAAACTGGAGGGACCCGCCATGGCCGAGCCTGACTACATCTATATCCCCGAAGCGGAGCTGGAAGGCTTCGTCACCCGCATCTTCACCGCCTCGGGCTGCACGCCCGCGGAAGCGGCGCGGATTTCCAGCCACCTGGTTGGCGCCAATCTGGCGGGCCATGACAGCCACGGCGTGGTGCGCGTGCCGCGCTACGTCGAATGGCAGAAGGCCGGCTATGTGCTGGCCGGCCAGGAGGTGGATGTCGTCACCGATGGCGGCGCCTTCGTGCTGCTCGACGGCAAGTTCGGCTTCGGCCAGACGGTGGCGCAGCAGGCGACCGAACTCGGCATCGCGCGCGCCTTGCAGAATGGCGCCTGCATCGTGGGCCTGCGGAACGCCGGCCATATCGGCCGCACCGGCGACTATGCCGAGATGGCGACGGCCCAGGGGCTGATTTCCGTCCATTTCGTCAATGTCGCCGGCTCGGTGCTGGTGGCGCCCTTCGGGGGCGCGGAGCGGCGCTTCTCCACCGCACCCTTCTGCGTCGGCGTGCCACTGCCCAGCGGCCCGGTGATCCTGGATTTCGCCACCTCCTTCGTGGCGGAGGGCAAGGTGCTGGTCGCCTCCAATGGCGGCAAGGCGCTGCCGGATAACGCGCTGATCACCGCCGATGGCCGGATGTCGGGCGATCCGCACACGCTCTATGGCGACTACGCCCCGGTCGGGCCGCGCAATGCGGCGGGCGGCACGGGGGCCATCCGCGCCTTTGGCGACCACAAGGGCTCGGGCCTGGCCTTGATGTGCGAATTGCTGGCGGGGGCGCTGACCGGCGGCGGCTGCTCCGGCCCCATCACCGAGCGCGCGCGCATCGCCAATGGCATGCTCTCCATCTACCTCTCGCCGCAGCATTTCGGCGATGAGGCCGCCTTCCACCAGGCGGCGCAGGACTATATCGCCTGGGTGAAATCCTGCCGCCCGGCCGACCCCGAGGCGCCGATCCTGGCCCCCGGAGACCCCGAGAATGAGCGCCGCGCCCAGCGCCGCGTGACCGGCCTGCCGCTCTCGCGCGATGCCTGGCAGGGCATCCTCGACACGGCAGCCGCACTCGGCATCAACGGGCCAGAGGGCAGTTGAGGTGAGCAGCAGCGCCTATGAGGTCTATCGCGCCGCGCGGGAACGCGTGGTCACCGCCGCGGGGCGCCGCATTCCCCAGGCCTCGGCTGCCAGCCAGGCGCGGGCGCTGGGGCTGTGGCGCGGCAAGGAGGTGAGGTTCAGCAATGAGGCGCAATTCCTCCTGGTGCTCGACCTCGCGATCCTGGGGCCGGTGGGCGGCCATGGCCGCGCGCTGGATCGTGAGGCGAAGGTGGGCAACTACCCGGAGGGCAGCGAGGATGCACGCGTGCTGGCCGCCCTGTCCCGCGCGCATTTCACGCTGTTCCGCGTGGGCACGCCCCACCCCGAGGGCGGCATCATGGCCGAGGATGTGCTGCGCGGCACGCCCCTGCACATCCAGGACCAGGTGCTGGCGCGTGAGGAGGCGCAGGGCTGCGCCTTCGCCGGCCGGCTGATGCGGCTGGACGGCTTCGAGATGACCTGCGGCGCCGTGGCGCCGGTCACGGATGAGGTGATCGAGGCGCTGCTTGGCCGCCCCGCGCCGATCCAGCCGACGCCGCGCTTCCTGCCCGCCCTGACGCCCCTGATGGAGCAAGACCAGGTGGCACTCCGCGCCGCTGCCCTGGCCGAGGATTTCCCTGCGCGGGTCTATCGCACCTCGCTGGAGCATGGGCTGTTCGGCCAACTTCCGGATTAGGCGTCAGGCGGGGACAGGCGTGAACACCTGCTTCAGGCAGCGTATGCCAAAGGCCGTGCGGGTGTGCCGCACGCCGGGCAAGCGGTAGATTTTCTCGCGCAGCAGGCGCTCATACCCCGCCGTGCCGCCCACCGCCGCCGTCAGGATGTAGTCGTATTCCCCGGTCACCAGCCAGGCCTCGATCACCTCGGGCATGTTGGCGATGGCTTCCTCGAAGCGGGTCAGTTGCTCCTGGTCGTGCTTCTCGGTCATTACCTCGATGATGACGGTGTCGGGCAGGCCCAGCTTGGCCTGGTCCAGCTCGGCCCTGTAGCCGCGAATCACGCCGGCCTGCTCCAGGCGCCGCACCCGCGCCCAGCAGGGTGAGGGCGAAAGGCCGACGCGTTCGGCCAGCTCCGCATTGGTCAATCGCGCCTCGCCATGCAGGGCGCGGAGGATGCGGCGGTCAATGGCGTCCATCGCGGAAGATCCTTCTGTCATTTCGGCGTTGCACAACAGAATGCGGCAAAAACTCCGGCGCTTTCCAGCGCAGTCTCCCATAGCCATAATCCGACCGGGACCGGAGACCTTCATGAACAGCATCATCCGCGCGGATATCTCCCTGGAGGAGCGCTGGGAGGCGGCAGGGCGCGAGACCCTGCTGACCGGCACGCAGGCGCTGGTGCGGATTCCGCTGATGCGCCGCGAGTTGGACGATGCCGAGGGGCTGGATACGGCGGGCTATATCAGCGGCTATCGCGGCTCGCCGCTGGGTGGCTACGACCGCGAACTCTGGAAGCAAAAGAAGCGCCTGGCCGAACATCGCATCGTGTTTGAGCCTGGCCTGAACGAGGACATCGCGGCGACCGCCTGCTGGGGCACGCAGCAGCTCAACCTCTATCCGAAGGCGAAGCACCAGGGCGTCTTCGCCATCTGGTACGGCAAGGGGCCGGGGGTGGATCGCAGCGGCGATGCGCTGCGCCATGCGAACGGGGCGGGCACCGCGCCGCTGGGCGGCGTGCTGGCGCTGGCCGGCGATGACCCGGCTTCCAAATCCTCGACGGTGACCAGCGGCTCGGAATTCGCCTTCGCGGATTTGGAGATGCCCATGCTGGACCCCGCCGATGTGGGGGAAGTGCTCGAATATGGCGTGAAGGCCATCGCGCTCTCGCGCTTCTCCGGCCTCTGGGTCGGCATGAAATGCATCGCCGAGACGATGGACGCCACGATGAGCCTGACGGTGAACCCCGCCGCCTTCATGACCATGGCGCCCAATGGCGTGATAATGCCGCCGGGCGGGCTGCATATCCGGCTGAAGGACGCGGCCCTGCCGATCGAGGAGCGGGTGCGCCACTTCAGGCTGCCCGCCGCCCTGGCCTTCGCCCGCATCAACGGCTTCAACCGGCTGGTGCAGGATGCGCCCAATGCACGCTTCGGCATCGCGGTGCGCGGCAAGGCCTGGTCCACGCTGAAACAGGCCCTGGCCGATGCCGGCATCACGCCGGAACTGGCGCGGATGGGTGGCCTGCGGATCTGGAAGGTGGGCCTGGCCTGGCCGCTGGATGCGGATGCCGCGCGCGAATTCTGCCGCGGCCTGGAAAGCGTCCTGGTGGTGGAGGATCGCCGCAGCTTCCTGGAATCCCAATTGCGAGAGGCACTTTACGCCGAGGCCGAGCGCCCGCGCCTGCACGGCAAGGATGTGCTGAGCGACCTCTCCGAACTCGATTCCGCCATGATCCTGCGCGGCCTGGCGAAAACCCTGCCCGAGCCGCTGCGGACCGAGCGCCTGGCCGCCCGCATCGCGGAACTCGACATGCTGGCCGCCGCCGCGGCCGAGCCCTTGGATGTCCGCCAGCCCTATTTCTGCCCCGGCTGCCCGCACAACACCTCCACCCGCGTGCCCGAGGGCAGCCACGCGCTCGCCGGCATCGGCTGCCACTATCTGGCGAAGGACATGAATCGCGAGAGCGATTTGTTCAGCCATATGGGCGGCGAGGGCGCGGCCTGGATCGGCCAGCATCATTTCACCGAGACGCCGCACGTCTTCACCAATATGGGCGATGGCACCTATGGCCATTCCGGCGTGCTGGCGATCCGCGCCGCGATCGCCAGCAAGGCGAACATCACCTACAAGATCCTGGTGAATTCCGCCGTGGCCATGACCGGCGGCCAGCCCGCCGAGGGCGAGATGACGGTGCCGCGCATCGCCGCCCAGATGGCGGCCGAGGGCGCCGGGCGCGTCGTCATCGTGGGCGATGACCCGGAGCGGCATCGCGGCGACCCGCTGATCCCGCGCAATGTCGGCTTCTATCCCCGCGCCGAGCTGGATTCCGTGCAGCGCATGCTGCGCGAGGTTCCGGGCTGCACCGTGCTCATCTATGACCAGCAATGCGCCACGGAAAAGCGCCGCCAGCGCAAGCGCGACCTGGCGCCCAAGGCGACGAAGCGCGCCGTCATCAACCCGCGCATCTGCGAGGATTGCGGCGATTGCTCGCGCGCTTCCAACTGCATCGCCATCGAGCCGATCGAGACGGAATGGGGCCGCAAGCGCCGCATTGACCAATCCGGCTGCAACCAGGATTTTTCCTGCGTGGAGGGCTTCTGCCCCTCCTTCCTGACGCTGGAAGGCGCGGAACCCGCCAGGCCGCCCATTCCCGTCCTCGGCACCGAGGCCCCGCTGCCGGTGCTGCCCGAAGCCGCGCCCGGCGATGCCTGGAACATCCTGCTGACCGGCGTGGGCGGGCAGGGGGTGACGGCGCTTTCCGCCATCCTCGCCATGGCGGCGCATCTGGAAGGCCGGCCGGTTCGCACGCTGGACAATCTCGGCCTCGCGCAGAAGGGGGGCGGGGTCTACGCGCAGCTTCGCATCGGGCGTGTCGGGGAGCAGGTGCCCAATCCGCGCATCGGCCAGGGCCAGACGGATGCGATGATCGCGGCCGATCTGGTGGGCGCGCATGGCCGCATGGCGCGGCCCCTGCTGGGCCCTGAGCGTTCGCGCGTGGTGGTCAGCGCCGATGTCTCGCCCACCGGCCGCTTCGTGCTCAATCCCGAGACGCGCGATGACCCGGCGGCCATGCTGGAAAGCGTGCGCGCCGTGACGCGCGAGGTGGTGGCGCTGCCCGCTGCCCGCACCACGGAGCGCGATTTCGGCGAACTGATCTTCCTGAACATCTACCTGCTCGGCGCCGCCTTCCAGCGCGGCATGATCCCGATGTCGCGCGAGGCCCTGCGCCGCGCCATCGAGCTCAACGGCG